>Ga0126381_100007429_pt1 | contig 12203 bp, 14 predicted proteins | sample PanSoiMetPlot_28_FD_96465 | JGI IMG/M metagenome (GOLD analysis project Ga0126381, IMG submission 96465) | Tropical forest soil microbial communities from Panama - MetaG Plot_28 | ecosystem: Environmental > Terrestrial > Soil > Tropical forest > Bulk soil | place: Panama | collected 2016-02-17
CAACCAAGTCTGCAAGGTTTTGCAGAGATTGTGCAAGCCGGAGGATCTACTTGCAAGACTTTGTGCGAGACAGACGGGCTTGCCTTCGATAGCGACCGCGATTCGCGATCATCTTTGGCATGTTAGGCTAATAAAAAACACGATGACTCGCCACACTCATTGACCCGAAGAATGGGTTGATAGTTGGTGAAAAAGTGCGCCGTGAAGGGCGCTGGACCTTCAGCGGGTGCAACTCCCGCCCGGAAACTGATTCGCTCCACCCGGAAGCAATCGAAGCGGCAGTTGAGGCTACGAAGCCGTCGGAGCTTTTGATGGAAAGGGTCGCAGGCGACTCCGCGAGCGTGCAGCCATAAAGTGTCATCCGGGGCATAAGAGGCTCGCGAAAGCTTATGCAACTTACATCGTTGGCATCTGGATATTCGTAGTTGTGGGGCATTCCGCCTGTCGTGGCGCTATTTCGCAAACCGAGGAATTTAGGAGTTTTTCCCGACTTAGTTGCCGAATGCTGAGGGCGAGTCGGTTGCCACACACAAATTGGGCGCAGAACGAGGGACAAGTTGCGAATGGAACCGCCCTAGGTCAGGGCAGAAAACCGATAACAAAGAATAGTAAACGGCCGATCGTGGGAGTTTGACAAGGAGTTGACCAATCTGTGACAACTTGGTCCTGATGTAGCTCTATTATCAAGGATTCTAGTGAGGTATCGGCCTCTTCGCCTTCACATGAGAACGTTCAAGATCTCGGCGTTCGTGCTTTTGCAGGGCATATGTCTGGCCCAGGTCCAACCGATTGATCCGAAGAACTCTGCTATCACGGTACACGTCTTCAAGTCCGGTCTCTTCTCGTCTTTTGCCGACAATCACGTAATTCGTGCCCCACTTTCGAGCGGCTTCCTGGACGACTCTGCTCAGAGGGTAGAGGTCGTGATTGATTCCCGAAAGCTTGAAGTACTCGATCCCAATCTATCACCGGAGAAACGGCAGCAGGTTCAGGAGCGCATGCTCGGGCCAGAAGTTCTTGATTCCGACCGCTTTCGCGAGATTAGATTTGAGGCAAGCAGTCTGAAGCGGGAAGACTCCGATCATTTTTTGGTAGTTGGCACACTGTCACTGCATGGGAAGACGCTACCAATTTCAATGCACGTTGTTCGCACTGACGGACACTATCACGGCGACACCGTCTTGAAGCAACGCGACTTTGGCATCACCCCCGTCAGCATCGCGGGAGGCACAGTGAAGGTCAAAGACGAGTTGAAGATTGAATTTGATATTGTGGCCGAATCGGGATCAAGCCAAGCAAAAACCTATCCGTAAAACTCGTTCTCGAAGTCCCCCAAGCTGCGGAGTCGAGACCGCGTGACAGGGAAAAGTCACAATTGCCCTCTAGGCCCCCCTGCCTTATGGCCCGCGCCTCGGTCCGAACCTTTGCGTAAGCAGGAGCGCCTCATTGTGTGAAGGGCCCAGGCTGACTCAAAACCTCAGGCTTGCCTCGACGTGATACGTACGCGGCTGCACGAAATGCGAGCCGCTAAAGTCTGAAAGGAAGTTGTATAAGGCTATATTGTTCGCCAAATTGAGGACATCGAAGTGTAACCCCAACCGATAGCGATCGCCGTGCAAAAGATTGTCGAATCCAGTGCCCAGGTCGAATAAATGCCGAGGAGCGACCCGAGGTGGATTAAGGTCGGCGTTTTCCGTTCCTGCAGCGGGTATATATAAGCGAGTCGCGCCAAACGTGGCCGAGCTGCAAGTCCGGATTGGGTTGTTGAGTGTAGCGAACACACTGCCACAAAAGAGACCGACGGCGGCCTGCTCATCCCCGGTTAGAGTCAACGCTGTAGCGAAATCCGGGACGCTTGCGTTCACTACGCCACTGTCATAACGCCAGGTAAACGCCAGCCAAGGCCCTCGCGTGCCGAACTGATATTGCAGGTGTGTTGTTTGCTGGAAGGCCTGATCCTGATCGATGCGAAATGGAGCATAGCTCTGTTGATTTGTGAAAAGGAGACCACCGATCTCAGGTCCGAAGAAGCGGGCGCGAACGTGTCCAAGAGCGCTGAAGGCACTCAACCCGCGGTAGCTGGGAAATGTGATTCGGACGTTCACACCGTCGGTCTTGGCCTTTCGCCATTGAGTGGGAAATACCAAGGGAGTATTTAGCAATGCGTCGGAATCATAGGCACGGCGGGTAAACTTCCAGAGGTAATCAGCATCTACCACCAACCGGCGTCCAAACCCCTGCTGAAGCCCGGCGTCGAATTGATTCCGGATTCCTGGAACTAGCGGGTTCGAGGTCGCATTGGGGTCCAGGCCACCTGCCCCGTTTGAACTGGCAATCACGAGATTGTCAGTAAATGGTGTTTCAAACAGCCGACCATAGGAGCCGCGCAGGACCGTCTGTGTCCTCACCACATGATAGGAAACCCCAAGCCGTGGCTGAAAGGCAGAGGCTTGTCTGATCCCGTCATAGTTGTCGGCCCGCAGTCCAACCATGAGACTCAGTTCGCGGAGTTTCATCGTGTCCTGGACGTAGGCTGCTTCCTGAGCAATGCCAGCCGCGGCACGAAAATGAAATAGTTGCCCTCCGCGCGTCAAATCAAACGGTAACAGCCCCGGCTCAAAACTTTGATTGGCCTGGTAACCAACCGATGAACAGTCACTAGGACTTGAGATTCCTGGGGCTAGAACCGGGAAACCGCTGGTGTCTTCACACACAGCATTAAACAACGGGTCCGTCAACCCAAGCTGAAACTGCTCCGAGAGTGCAAAGTACTGAAACTGGAAGCCCGTCTTTAGATCGTGAATGCCATTTACATAGGAAAAGTCTCCGCGAAATCCAGCGTTCGTCATGCGACGAGACTGCGACAGAGTTGCTGGTTGGTCGGAAAAAAGGTCGAGGCTCGGATAGTATTCCACTCGCTGTTGGCGCACCCAGACGCTGGTGCTAAACAAAGCTGAAGGTCCGAATAGATGACTGTATCCCGGCGAGAAATTGAAGGATCGAAGCTGTTGTCTTTGGTCCTGTCCCGCAGCGGCTTGGTCATAAGTGTTGGGAACCTGAAACCACGAGCGCGCTGCCCCTAGATTCAGATGTAGCGCATCTCTGGTTGACGGTTGCCAGTCAACGGCATCAAAAAAATTCTCTGTGTTACCACGAGCGTGGACGGGTAGAAACTCGGGCGTGTCTAGGAACCGCCCACTCTCCAAACCGTCAATCGCCATGAAGTTTCCAATTCTCCGATTGCCCAACCCGATTGTTGCGCTTCCAGTCTGAGTCCCAAACGATCCATACCCAGCGGCTACGTTCCCCGCCAACTGCGAGAGCCCCAAACCGGAACGAGTCTGGGCTCGGACCACTAGCCCCTCTTTGTCTCCAAATTCAGCTGGAGGAACACCCTGGATGACTTGAATCGACTGAATGGCTTCCGGCGATAGCTGACTGGCGAAATTTCTGCCCTGGCGGTCACCAAATATCTCGTTGTCCACAACAATGGTCGTGTCGCCCTCTTCAGCTACGGGATTTATTTGTCCATTGGAATCAGCCTGCAACCCAGGCGTCGAAAGAGTGACAATTGAACTGAAGGCGGATGCACTGGGCACAATCGGTAAACGGTCCAGCAGATTCTTGTCTAGTTCTGATCGGGGGCCCGGTGAGTCTTCGAGAAGGGAGGCCGTTGCTCGAACATCGATCTGTTCCTCGGCGATAGGAAGTGTCAATTGAATGTCGAGGTTCACGGGTAAAGGAGACCTTATATCCGTCGTTTGCTGGACGGTTTGAAAGCCAGCGGCCTCGACTGTGACCTCATACCTTCCGAGCGGAACGTTGAACAGGTGAAATTCGCCGCTAGAGTCGGTAATACTAGAATGATGGAAGCCTGTGAGTACGTTGTGAATTGTGACTGGAGCCCCAGTTACGACGAGTCCGGTTGAGTCTTGCACACGCCCCGTTATGGTTCCGCTGCCGGATGACTGAGGCCGAGCTAAGAGGGAAAAACCCGGAATTATCAGAACGAGAAGCGCAGCCAACCGACACGGCGTTCGGAGTTCGAAGAGAAAGTCACGGAGCGAGGGTCGAAGGTGAATTTCATTCCGTTGAGGCACACGTGTTTCCAACGTCGCGGTTCCCATGGTCGATGCTAGCCAACTACCCCAATTTTGAGGTGGCCGTCCGCCTCCCGAGCTTTAGTCGGATTTCCGTTGCATAGGGGCAGTATACGAGACTCGAAATCAACTCGGTTGGCGTCAGAACCTTTCGTCAAACCTTCGTAATGCCCCGTTCTTCCAAGCACCAGCTTTTTCCTACTTTGGAAGGGGCGGTGGTGGGGCGGCCGTAACGTAGGGCTGGGGAACAAGACTAGCGAGCCAAATCGCTAAACCTCTTTTAACATTTTCTGAGATACCAACGGAGTCACTCGTACCCTTGCGATGTCTCAGTGTTCTGAGCCTCCCGCGCCAACAATTGGAACATTTTCAGCGCATCAGCAAGAGCCTGCCGTTCTTGCTCGCGGCCCGCACAACCTTCCCGTTCAATCACTCTTTCGTTGATCGCGGAACGTGCTTCGACTATTCGTGCGTTCAATTTTGCTAGATTCGTAGAAAATACAGCCATGCGATAGAGTTCGGTCCATCCCCTGATGTTCAGTTTCGGTCGCCATTCCCGTACAGGTTGCTTTGACGGTGGGGCCCGCGAACTGTCTGGCGGGAACGATAATCTCGTATGGGGGAGAAGTAGGCAAAGTCTACGGCGATAGTCCAACTACTACCATCGATAGTTCTTGATCAGAGGTCGCGGACGCTCAACGAAAAGCTAGCTGGCGTGCAACATCGTTCTGACGAGCAATGGCGCCCAGGAGAGCCTTTCCGCCTCCTCGTATTTGCGGCACCAACTCGAGTTGGTTCGCCAGTGCATTCTCTTGGGCCTCTCCGGAGAAGCGTCCAACATGCAAGCTGAGCCGCGTAGCCTTCTGCGGATCTTTTGTGCCCGCCTGAGTGCTCCTTACGGGCCTCATGCTGACTGTCGTACGCTAGGTTGTGACACTGACGGCATGCAAAGATTTTGCCCCGTAGAGAACAGCCACACGCCTCCCGCAACCTCTAGCTGGGCACAGAAACCATGGCAGCATGCCGCCCTAGTGGCGCGGTGTCCAATCGATCCCGACAGAATAGGACATTTGGTTTACCTAGGACTGAATACCCCAGTAGAAGGCTCTCCGCGCGATTGCCGATATTGACTCGACTGCGGATAGTGATGCTCGCGATGTCCTGCCCAGCACGCGGGCCCCGCAATGCTGGGGGAAACGGATAATCTAGGAAGAGCTAGCGGTAGAGAGAGCGAATGTCCAGGTCGCGATACGAATCCGTCGTGTCTCCTTCTACCTCGATCGCTGCTCATTTTGATTTCCCTCGTTCTAGCGCTGGCTTTAGCGCCTCCTCGAGTTCCTCAGACTTTGGCGATGAGGTGTGGAAAAAAGGGATTGACAGCGCCGGCGTTGTTAGAGAGGTGATTTTTAAACAGTTGCAGGGCGCGCTGACGGAGTCCGAATGCGTTGTGGACTTCAGGCTTGGCGCCAGTAAACAGTCTTGCCGCCGACAATCGTCCACAACCACAACAGAGCAGAGAAGAAAAAGCCTCCGAGCTGTGGGGAGCGTGACCGGAACGGTGTTAGATACGAAGGGAGACGTGCTGCCCGAGGAAAAGGACGCGAAGCCGATGAACGGCTCCGCGTAGCCTGGATCGCCGCGCGGGCGACGGGAGAGGGCCTACGGGGTCCGCAAGAGGCCGTGGTTCACAGAGTTCGCGTCCAAAAAGTATCCCGTAACGTCCCCGGCTGAGTTGATGGAAAAACCAACCGTGCCTTGGGGGATCCCGCCTGTACCTGCGCCCGGAGCATCAAATGTGGTGATTTTGCCGTTTTGAGAGCGTACGAAGCCGTGGTACCCAACGTCGTCTGAGTAGTAGCCCGTGATTTCGCCCTTTTTGTTGATACCTTCGCCAGTAGTGCCCTGACCGATGCCGGTGCCCGCGCCGGGAGCCTCGAACGTCGTGATCTTGCCGTGCGTATCCCGCACGAAGCCGTGACTCACATTGCTCGCATCGATGTAGCTTCCCGAGACTGTCCCTGTGGAATTGATGCTGCTGGCCCCGCTGCCCTGGCCGCCGCTTGTGCCCGCGCCGGGGGCGTCGAACGTCGTGAATGTGCCGTCAGGGGCGCGCACGAAGCCGTGACCCACATTGCTCGCATCAATGTAGCTTCCCGAGACTGTCCCTGTGGAATTGATGCTGCTGGCCCCGGTGCCCTGGCCGCCACTTGTGCCCGCGCCGGGAGCCTCGAACGTCGTGAATGTGCCGTCAGAAGCGCGCAGAAAAGCGTGACTTACATCACTCGCATCGACATGAATTCCAACGATAGCCCCAAGCGGGTTAATGGCAGAGGGGAAGGTGCCCTGCTTGGCGCCAGTGCCCGCGCCGGGAGCCTCGAACGTCGTGACTGTGCCATCAGGGGCACGGAGAAAGCCGTGGCGCAAATCGCTGGCGTCGATGTACTCTCCCGTGATCGTTCCTGCCAAGTTAATGCTAAGGGGCACGGTGCCCTGAGCTACGCCGGTGCCCGCGCCCGGAGCGTCGAACGTCGTGAATGTACCGTCAGGGGCGCGGAGAAAGCCATGACTCACATTGCTCGGGTCTGCGTAGTTTCCCGTGATCGCCCCCAAGTCATTGATGCTACTGGCGATTGTGCCTTGTTCGATGCCTGTACCGGCACCGGGAGCATCGATGGTGGTGACAGTGGCCCCCCGAGCAATCCCAGACGAACCCATCGCCAGACCACAGAGGACCAGGCAAAATAGCAGCCGGTAGCTCTTTCTCTGATGCTTGTCGTTCATTTGATTTCCTCCTTTTGATTTGTCATTTACGCTCTGGTTTTTAATCCTTTGTCCCTGTTCTTGGTTCTCTTGATCTCTGTGCATCGGTCGTTGTGTGGTCAAGGGTTACCGTCGTTGTTCGAGGGACGCCAGCCGAGGGCGCAGCTCCTCTCTGGATTGAGATCCTCTTCTATCCAGGTAGGCGAAAACGAGTGGACGATTTTGCGATACGCTCCAGTTTTGACCTGGTTCCAGGCGGTCGGTTGGCAACTCGGAACTTACGAGGCCACGGTCAATTGGTGAAATGTATGGTCCGCCGCCGAACTGCAAGGAGGTTGAAGCTGACGGAGGGGGCAGACGGTCCGGCGGTGAAGCTGGTGATATCCGTTTGACAAGACTAAGAATGGTCAGCGACACCTGCAAATGATGGGATCGCCAACCACAACAGGGATTCGCCTAAACTATCCTGGAATCTAGAATGAACCCATGCTACGGATCATACGAGCGTCGAGACTTGGAATATGCGTTGTACTTGGTTGTGCAACTATCCTCTGGAGTGAGGCGTCTCCTCCCCAGGACGCCGGTAACAATGCTCAACAGCCTGTGACTCAGGCCGGCTCCGCACCTAACGCCGACTTTGAAGTCAACATCACCCCACCTTATTAAGGAGTTGTTGGTTCGGCGTAAGGGGACTCAGAAGTGGACGGAAAGTTCGAAGTTGAGCGAACCAGTTGCGGTGGGCTTGCTGGATGGCAAAAGTTTAATTTATGTCGCATCCAAGGCCATCAAGCCGCCAAGGCGAAGCATTTGCCGGATCCAGCATATCCTGAAAACGAAAGGAAGTCGGGAAACGAAGGGCGAGCATTTTTGCACGCCGTGGTGGACGACAAGGGGAACGTCCGCATGCCTACTGTTGTTTCTAGCCCAGATCCGGCTTTTGCAAATGCCGCAATCGAAGCCGTGAAGAAATGGGCGTTCGAACCCGCAAAGCTCAGTGGGGAGCCGGTAGCAGTTCTTATAACGATCGAAATGGAGTTCAGACATTTCTGAGACATCCCAAAGGCGGCTGGCGAAATCGGATGGCGATTCAAGTTCCTGCTGAGCTAGAGCAAGTGGGTTGTAGTGCTAGAAAGCTGCGTCCAAACGGAAGACGTCACCGATTTGAAGGGTGGCGCGGTTGTACATCACGAGGTTGCCACCGATAACTACGTGTACGTAGTTTGGGGGCGGAGGGGGAAGCATCGCTTCCAACTCGCGCGGGCAGGGCTGTATTTTCTTCTGCAGGCCCGGAGGCAACGTTCCATTCGCGACCAATTGGCGCTCGAGCCCAGGAGGAAGATGATCGCGTTTGGCCAGACCCGGAGGCAGATGATCGTAGTGAGCGCGGTACCAGTCGCGGATATCTCGGTCACGGTCGGCGTAGCGGTCGTGACCGTGACCGTGGCCATGCCCGTGGCCGCGATCATCATCGTGGTAGGCCCGGTCATCGTCGTCACGATCGTGCTTGTCGTGGCCGTGGCCATTGCCTTGGGCGGCGGCGATGGTGCTAGAGAGTGCCAATATCAACAACGCAGATGCGCCAGCGCGGAATAAACGTGTAAAGGACATAAAACCCCTCCTGCGGGCGTGAAGACTCAGTTTACAAAGGAGGTTTCGGGAATCGATAGATTACGGTAGGTCACTCCTGACCATATCTCGTTTGTGTCTCTCGGACAAACACCTGCGGCAAGGTGAGAGTGACGTGACCACCTTGGGGAAGGCAGCTCTTTACTCAATCTTTGCTCGGCGAGTGAAATGGGGGGTTTCGACAGTGATCACTCAATACAGGCCTGGGAGAGTCGTGAAACGCGAAGAAAAAATGATGCGCCCGATTTGTGCAGTGAACTACGCGATTTCGAAATCGCAGAGGTTCGCATGCAAGGGTTCCCCGTAGGCCGCGGGGACGCTAGTACCAACGACGTCCAAGACCCATGAGCCACGGTCCTGGTATGGCCAGGGTCATCAGCAGTAGACCGAGCATGGCCATGTTTTTTAGGAAGTGCGTCATCTCCCCGATCTTTGCTTGTTCGTCCTGAGCCGTCCAGAAATTATGGATTCCGAACGACGCGCCGAGAAGGAAAATCACCTACAGGGCCACTCCGATTAGCCGAAGCCGCGGTTTTCTTTCCATTGTGGGCAGGATTATATCTTGACGGAGTCCTGCTCACTGGCGAGATCAAGGCGTTAGCACTTATTGATTCAAGCCAGAGTCCTAGGCCAACGCGCGCAACGAGGAGGGATGGCGGAGGGCCACGCCCTCCGCCATAGTCGGACTAGCCGATGGGAGAAAACAGGACGAGGGTGAGGGGCAGTTGCAGGAGGCCTGTTTCTGGGTCGATTCCCGGCTTTGAGGAAGCGCCGACCGACCAGATATTCGTCGTGCCCGGGAGGACGAAAGATCCGTTCAGTTGTTGCGACATGTCACGAGTGGGGCTGGCTATGATGCTCCACGCAGTTCCGTCGAAGTGCTCTACGAGGGTTTCATCCTGCCCGGCAGTGGCGGCATTCTCGAAGAAGCCGAACGCGTAGACATCGCTACCGGAGATAGCTGCGACTCCGCGAAATGCGTTGGCCGCGCCTGCTGCTGTGCTCTGGTTCGGGGTGGAAATGACGCTCCACTTGTTTCCATCCCAACGCTCCACCAGCGTCAGCACGCGTTGATTCGTGGCATCGTTCAGAAAGCCAGCCGCTGTGACGTCCGTGGCAGAGGTAGCGGTGACACTGTTCAGGACATTCTGATTGAGAGGACTCTTGGGAAGGGGATTGGGGCTTGCAACCACCTTCCAAGTGGTGCCGTCGAAGTGTTCGACCAGAGTTTGAACAGAGTCGGTGGCCTGATCGATGCGCGTACCCACAGCCCAGATGTCGATGCTCGAGTTGGCGGAGACGGCGGAGAGCACGTTTCCGGTGGTCGGGCTGGGGCTCGGCATGACCGTCCATGCAGTGCCATCCCAGTGCTCGACCAGCGTCAGCACAGCACCGTTCGATGCCGGCTGAAAGCCCACCGCAAAGACGTTATCCGATGCCAAGGCCACCACGCCGTTCAGCGCCGAGTTATCGTTGCTGCCTAGCTTGGGGCTGGGAACCACTTTCCAGCTGGCGCCGTCAAAGTGAAGGATCATGGGCCGCAGCAGGGCGGTGCAGGTGAAGGAAAATCCGACCGCCCAGACGTCGTTGGAAGATATGGCGGCCACGCTGTTCAGCACGTTCCCGGTGTTGCTGTTTCTGCAATTGGGCGTCGAGCCCGGGTTCGGTGTTGCGACGGCTGCCCAATTGGAACCATTCCAATGCAAGGCCAGAGTGCGTGACTCATTCAGATTGTTGTCATGCTTGAAACCTACGGCCCAAGCGTCGGCGGTGGACACGGCCGTCACGGCGTTCAGAGTGTTGCCCTGAGCGTCAGGACTGGGAGAATTTTGGATGGAAAAGATGGAAGTTTGCGCCAGGCTGAATTGTGACAGAGCCAGTATCAGAAGCACGGGAAGCGACCAGGCTCTAGAACGCCAGCGCACCACATCGACACGAAAACCTTCACACTTCATTCGTTTTTGCCCCATTCAAATTAGAGATTTGGCCCCGAACGAGTCTCAGTCTAGGAAGGCAACGCGCTGGAGTTGTCTGCAGGTTGCAAAAACTTTGTCAAGACTATGATCCGAAAGATCCCAAAGAGGATTCGTGAGTGCAATCGCCCCCCATTACACTCATCATCTGGCGTTACTGCAGCTTTGAACTCGAAGGTGACGTGATAACCTCCCATGCACCAGAGATCGAAACTGTAGTGCAGGTACACGTTAGCGAACAGCGGTGAGATCACCGAGCCCTGGGGCGTACCCGTCTGCGGCTCCGACCATTTGCCTTCCTCCATCATTCCGGCCTTCAACCATTCTCGTATGAGCCGCAGGATGCGAGGATCGGCGACGCGATGCTCCATGAACTTGACCATCCAGCTTTTATCGAGGTTATCGAAAAAGCCTTTGATATCCGCGTCCAGAATGTAGTTCACCTTCTTCTTCAGAAGCGCATACGACAGCGCGTCCAGCGCATCATGCTGCCTGCGCCCCGGTCGGAACCCATACGAGAAGCCCAGAAAGTCTTCCTCGTAAATCTGATCGAGGATGGATTCATCCGCCCGCAAGACCAGTAACCGATCCACCCATTCGGACAATACCCCGTTGACCTTTGGCAATTAGACGTCGGTAATAGTCTGTCTCTGGTGGAATCAGGCTATGCTTGGGCGGTTGGACTAAGGAGTCTGCTTTATGAAAACCACTGCTCACGGGGCGTATTGCGGTGTTCGCGTCATGATTTTCGTCCTTGTTTTCAGCATAGGCTTTTTCGCACAATCAAGACCGGCCGCAGTCTCGACCTCACACTCTCCTGTTGCACGCGACCTGAATACAACCTTGGCTGAGTTGATGCGTGCGGCCCCGGCAACAAGCCAGGACCTGACGAACCTACAGCAACAGGGTGGGAGACTCCACTGGGTCACATTCTGGCAGGGAGACAAGGCCCAGAAAGCGAAGATGACAGCAGCGTTGCGCCGCAATCTCCAATTTGCCGTGCCCGATTTGATTCACGAGGCGCAAGCCTCTGGTGGAAGCATATCCACGACCTTTAAGCTGTACAAGGACTTGACGGTGGTCTGTGAGTCTCTGGATTCAGTGCTCCCGCCGGGTTCGCGCGAAGGTAAAAATGAGCTGACCGCCTTGAACAACGACCTTTCCGACATGAATCGGCTCAGGGAAGAGTTGTCTTCCTACATTCAGGAGACCGCGGCTTCGATGGAGAGTAAAAATGCTCGTCCAGTGTCTTCGGCTGGCCGATCTCCGAAAAGAGTCATTGTTGACGACAACATCTCGGAGAAGCCCTCGCCCCAGAAACGCGGCACGTCCAATCAGTAAAGCAGTTCAGATTGTGCGAACGCCCCACAAAGGAGCACGCCATATGGGCTCCCCGCCGACAATGAAAAAGCTCTCCGTGATCGGAGGCGGCCCTTTGGATCGGCTACAGCACCGGCTGGGGTTCATGAAGCTTGAAGCTCCGTTGATCGTAAGAAGAGCCTTCGTTTTCTCGGTGGTTGCTTGGCTGCCCCTGCTGATCCTTTCGGCTTTGCAGGGAACACTCCTGACGAACGTCAGGATTCCCGATTACATTCATCGAGTCCCGTCCGTCTGCGGGAGTTTCGGAAAACTGGTCACCGAGGGCGGTCACCGCCAGAACTCGCCTCCTCACCAGTACGGCTTGATTTTTTCAAGAACGTCTTGCTGCTGAGTGAATTAGGTGGTGAGCGCGGAAGGAATCGAA
>Ga0126381_100007430_pt1 | contig 12202 bp, 11 predicted proteins | sample PanSoiMetPlot_28_FD_96465 | JGI IMG/M metagenome (GOLD analysis project Ga0126381, IMG submission 96465) | Tropical forest soil microbial communities from Panama - MetaG Plot_28 | ecosystem: Environmental > Terrestrial > Soil > Tropical forest > Bulk soil | place: Panama | collected 2016-02-17
GAAATTCCGCGGGCCAGGCCGCTGTTTTTTTGGCCCAGAGCACAAAACACGTGTACATGCTCGTCAGAGGTTCTGGCCTCGCTGACACAATGTCGAAATATCTCATTCGTCGTATTGAACAAACGCCTAACATCAGCATGCTGACACACACGGAAGTTGTCAGTCTCAAAGGCGTCGACCATCTCGAAGGGCTCATGTGGCGGAATAGCAAATCCGGCAAAACCGAGGAGAAGAACATCGCTCACATGTTCGTAATGACCGGAGCGAACCCCAACACGGGCTGGCTCAATGGTTGCGTCGTGCTCGACAACAAAGGCTTCATTAAGACAGGGACCGACCTTTCGTCAGAAGAGTTGACCGGCGCGCACTGGCCTCTCACTCGTCGCCCCTACCTGCTGGAAAGCAGTGTGCCCGGAGTTTTCGCTGCCGGGGATGTTCGTGGCGGCAACGTCAAACGCGTTGCCTCGGCTGTCGGCGAAGGTTCGATCGCGATCTCGTTCGTTCACCAAATATTGAGAGAGTAGCCCACGCCGTTTTCCAGGCCCACGACCGTTTTGGAAGAATTCGATGGATTTCGGCGGTCACAATCGAGTGGATAACGGGCAACCCGTCATTTGAGATTTTGATGGGGTCTCTTCGCGATCAGCATTCCTCCCAGCTCTACGCGCTGAAGTGGCCCCAACCAATAAGGTCCACGTGTTTAGAGTGACTTAAGGAACTCTGTTAGGTCCTTCTTTTCTCCTGCCGTCAAACCCAGATTCATCTGTTGGTCATAGTGATTGAGAACGTCGTCTAGCGTCGGAAAGCGGCCATCATGGTAGTAACCACGGCTCTGCCGGCTCCACAATCCAGCAAGGGGAGCAGTGCGATACATGTGCGTGGGTGATCTGTCCGCTTGGAAAGAATCCACGCCGATCTCACTTGGGGCGTGCAGGTTGTTCCCCGGTTCCGTGTACAGGGGCGGCACGTGGCAGGTGGAGCATTTACCTTTGCCTTCGAACACGACTTTCCCACGCGTTGCGGCGGCTTGGTCGTGCCGCCAGCTTCGAGGTAAGCTCGTCGGGTTTGCTACGAGAGTTGTAGGAGGATTTTGACGGCGACCGGATGCGTGCTTTTGTCGTTGAGGCGAGCATCATAGAACGTGCCCGACCCATGCATTTCGGTAACGCCAACATAGGCGTTCCAGTAGGTCACAGACCCGAACCCCGTCCAGGTGTGCAGGTTCACGCCAGCCAGACCGTAAGCCGGGGGAATCAGTGTGCACGCCCGCTTTCCGTCAGGTCGGAGACCCTTCCCGTCCTTGTCAAGCTCCGCATCAAAACAGCCAGGCCCCCAACTGCCAAGGACCTTCTTCACTGTGGCCACGTCCACTCCCAGTCCGCGAAAACAAATGCGGCGCGCGTGGTAGGCTCCCGTGTCTGGCGCGAAACAGTGAAAAGCGTCGCGATCCACCGGGTGCGATCGGCGTTGAGGACTTGCAGGATCTCCGGATCGCTCGGGTTCGCGCGCTGAATCCAATAGGTTCCAGCCGGCAGAATCTGGCCCGGAATCTGAATGGGCTGATTGAATGTTACCTTGGTCGCTTCGTTGAGCTCATCTGCACGGACCACCGGCAAAATGACAGAAGCTGCAAGCACCAAGCCAAGGATGTAGGAACTCATTCGGTTAATCATTCGGGTTGCCTTCATGGATCGAGTCTCCTTTCTCACTCAGAAAATTCACGCCCACTAGCACAAGACGCATTAATCGCTCGGATTGTTATCCTTCTTGTGTAAGAGTTTGATAAGTAGTGAGCTAACTTTCAACTGCACAGAAACAGATCACGCCATAGCGTGAGACGGGATGTGAATGGGGTCTGAAAGGTTGACGAAGAACTATCAATCTGGGTCATTTAGCCAGTGATGGCGAGACTCCGGTCAACGTGGGAGTCCTCGCCACATCAGTGACTGCCGCGCGTGGAAGACATGGCGAGGACCGGCCCATGGGGGAGTATGGGAGCAGAAGGAACGGGGAGGGTTGTGGAAACTGATCGAGCTTTTGCCGCTGTTCGTCGCTTAGCAGGACGTAGACCTCTGACTCCGCCCTAGCTTCAGCAGCGAGCAGTCGGCCAGAGATGCTTGTTACTTGGGCTGCTAGGGAGTCGATGCTTGGATTATCCGCGCCAGCTTTTTCGGCCGCCATCAAAGCGTCGCAAGACTTATTCAGTTGGTTTACAAGTGTTCTTGAACTTCCTTCCTCATCGTCAAAGATGGCTTTGACTTGATCCTGCTGAGCTTTAGTCAATGTAAGCATGTCAGTAAGGACTTCAAGCCGACTCATATCCTGTGTGCCTCGCGATGGGGCTGTGTCCGTGGAAAACAGCCGAGGCAAGGAAAAGGCCTGCTTCAACACCATCCAAACAAATACGAAAGCCAACCTGATAAGAATTCGTTTCATAAACCGCCTCTCACGTCGCTCCTGAACAGCGTTTGTCTCAATCAAGCAAGACGCATTTATTCCTTCCGGCGTTGTGCTTGTCCTGTAAGAGTTCAGTAAGGAGTGGTCTTACAAGTTCCTTACATGCTCGAAGAGCAGGACGGACTGATTCGAGGAGGGAGAGGACAGGAGACCACCGTGACTGACGATCTCCCAAAGGTAGCCCTTATGGAAGCATGCGCGAGATCAGTTTTATTCATTCGCGCGGCGAATCAACATTTCAGGACCGTCGATGACCTTGAAATCGGTAGGAATAATGAACAACGAAGGATCAGGTTCGGCGCGTGAAATGTTGTTGAGCTGGAAGGTCAACTCACCCATCAGCGGGTCGTCCCGTTTACTGTAAACGGTTGCCTTCAGATCGGGCGAGGACCACACTTCTTTCACAATCGTGATTGGTTCCGCGTTTCCAATCTGTCCGGCCGGAATCGTTCGCGTCGTGCGGACCCCCGTCACGATCAGTCCATCCATGGTTTGAGATCCGAGATCCTCCGTGCTTCCCGGGCTGCTCATTTCAGGAGCGCTCTGAACCATAAGCCCCGAGGACAACCTCGGGCTGGAGGTCGCCGCGGCACTTCCCACCTGCGCGGCGCCAAACACAAAATTCCACTTACCAGCTCCGGGTGTATTTGCATCCTCAGGCATTTTCTGTGCGGTCTTATCTGTCAGATTGACAGCGTAGGACGTGCGGGCCACGGGATCGTGAATGAAAACGATGCGAGGCAGATTCGGAGAGTTTAGCGGCACAGGAAGCTCTTGACGCGTCCGGCCTTGCGAATCGCGCGCGATCGCTCCAGCTGTGGACTGGACAACCTCGCTGCCGTCTGCCAGCGTGCGGACCGATTTGCCAAGAATCGTTGCAGAATACGGTGCGCCCTCTACCGGGTTGCCGTCCGGGTTCCCCAACATCATCCCGTCCCAAGCAATTGGGCCAACGGGACCCGCGGTTTGATACTGAATCGCATTCCTGCCTTGGGCGAACACACTCGGTGAAACAACGAGAAGCATGATTAGTGTAAGTTTCATGGTTGATGCGTTCTCCTTTCGAACCTAAGTCAGTCAGGTCGCAAAAATTTCGTGAGTTGCTGCGTCCGATTGATTTCTATATCAGCCTAAAATGTGGATCGGCGCTGTAAGACTTCAGTAAGAAATAGCCTTACAAGTCCCTTACAAGCGGGGAAAGGAGAGGACCTTTTTCAAAGCGCGGCCAGAGAGAATGTAGAACGGGTCCGAAACTCCTGTGATTCGTGGGGTCAAAATTCCTACGCGGCGGGACTGTCAATCTCAGGGATAGGGCACAAACTTATAGCCGGAGCGAAATACAGTTAGGATGTGGCGCGGGTGTTTGGGGTCTGGTTCCAATTTCTGCCGCAACTGTGCAACGTGCAGATCGACAGTACGCGTATGGAGAAGTCCCTTGTAACCCCAGACCTCCTCCAAAAGTGTCTGGCGTGCAAGCCGCTCATTGGGTTTCGCGATAAAATACCGCAAGAGCGCGAATTCTTTTGCAGTCAATTCCAGTGGACTCCCGCCGCGGAGCACCCCTTCCTCTTTCAAGTCGACGGTCACGTCACCAAAGCAGAATACGGAATCGATCAACTGCGGAGGCGAGCCGTTCGACCGACGTAGCACCGCCTCCATCCTTGCCAAAAGCTCGGTCACATCAAAGGGTTTCGCGAGGTAGTCGTCTGCACCGATCTTGAGTCCTTTGACCCGGTCCTTCACATCACCTCGGGCCGTAAGCATCAAGATCGGCACATTGATCGAGTGCCGTCGCAGCTCGCGACAAACTTCAAATCCGTTTCTTCCTGGCAGCTTGATATCCAGGAGCACGAGATCGAAAGAGTCTCGCAATCCGTGCGTGAGACCTTGTTCCCCGTCACAGCAAGGTGAAACCGAGTAGCCTTCTTTCTCCAGCCTCTCTCGTAGAAGCAGCGACAGCGTAGGCTCATCTTCGATAAGCAGGATCCGCTCGTTCATGCGTCACACCACCTTTTGCCCGTCATGCGGAGAATAAGGCGGCAAGAAGATCGAGAATCGGGTAACGTTTGCAGTTTCGACTTCTACAGTTCCCTCGTGAGTTTCCGCGACACGCCTTACCAACGTAAGACCCAGACCGATGCCGGGGGCTTGCGATGCCTGGGCCCGCTTGCCCCGGTAGAAGGGCTCAAAAATGTGTGGGAGGTCATCGGGAGAAATGCCGGCGCCTCGGTCTTCGACTGATATCTGCACCCTGTCACCTTCTTTCCTGCTTACCTTACCAGTTCGAATCGCCATCCATCGGCCCGCTGCGGCATACTTGACCGCATTCTGAATCAAGTTGTCCAGACTTCTCCTTACCATGCGGACATCTGCGTTGATGGGCGGAAGGTCTGGCGCCAGATCAAGCTCTACTTCCATACCGGCGTTTCGAAGGGCAGATTCATGCTCGGCTAGCGCTTCTTTCACGATTTGCGCCGGAGCGACCACCGTGCGGTGGTGAGCCAACTCTCCAGACCGCATTCTGGCAAACGCCAGCGCTTCTTCAACCATGTTCGAGAGTTCTGATGCGTGAGCATGTATGATCTCCCCGTATTTATGAACTTGCTCAGCGCTCTCTACGACGCCTCTTTTCAGGTTGTCAGCCGCGACCCGAATAATTGTTAGAGGAGTGCGTAGTTCGTGAGATACGCCAAGGACAAACTCGGCTTGCATTTCCGCCAGAACGCGGGCTCGTTCTGTTAACAGAACGACGATAAAGATTCCCAGAGCCAGCACGAGAAGCACGGTTGCACTCAGAAAAAGATTTCGATGACGAAACGTAGCGATTGCTTGGTCGAGTGACCCTGCTCGATATCGAACTAACATTTCCCAGAATCTGCCTGGGCCGTCATCTGGCATCGGCGCGGAGGTACTGCAGGTCGATGGCTTTCGAGCCAGGATTTCAGACAGGTTTTCGGTCGATTGTACGCGAACCTGGGCTGCGCTCCCTACGACGTTGATGACGTTTGCGGGAGGAGAGGGCAAAAAACAATCCAAGCGAAGCTCGAAAAGTCGGATTCTGCCGTCGGCTTGTGCAAACTGGCTTTCTGGAGGCGCTGACTGCGATGGAAAGATGGTTCGTGAGGATTTTGTTCCTTTCCTATCTACAACAAGAGTTTCGTAATCCGATCCGGAAGAACTCCGGAAGTAATGCCGCACAAGATCAGGCAGAAAGGTTGTGCTTATGTAATTTAAATCGAAAACTACAACCGCCCACTGTGACGGGTGAGCAGGGCCTCCGAACTTCACAACTTTGCTCTTCCGAAAAGACGCCTTCTTCTCGAGACGGCGCGTTACGACGCTGCTTTCCACAGGCGGTGCAGGCGGCATGATTGGAAAGACAAATGCCGGATTTCCGTCGATAACAACCTTGGGATTACGCGAAACGAATGCGACGCCGCTTGCAACCGCTGAGAACGTTTGAAAAACCGGCGGACCGGACACTGCTGAAGAAGTCATGATGCCCCCGAACGGTGGTTCGAGTTTTGGCAACTCTCGCTGCCACACGTTTGAAAGGATCGGTGGCTCTCCGGGAATCACAGGTTTCGGAGGAGAATCGTTTTGTCCTGGTTCGGCGATGTATATCCCCCGAATCAGATTCGGGTAAGGAGCGTGCAGCAGCCATTCCTGATAGCGTTCCGAGTATTCGAGGTTTGCAAACGGCAATTGAAAAGCCACAAACGCCCGCGTGATCTCAATATCAAAATCGCTCTCGACATTCGAAAGAGCTGCGCTAAGACTCGCCTTCGCGCTCTGGCGCTGTGCCTCAGCGAGCTTATTAATCCAATGGTGTTGAACTACGGCTAATGTGCAGAGCAGGATAAGAAGAGCGCCGAGCATCCAAAATCGGCGTGATAGATATGTTTTCCACTCCCGCCGCAATCCGCTGGTATTCGCCAAGTACGGCCCCTTCGTCACTTCTTTGGACGCGCGTCATGCCAAAGTAGTTGGTTCAGGGAAACTACCCGGGGAGTGTAATCTCCAAATAGGACTTTTCAATCGTGGGAATCGCGCCTGCAATTGCTACGCGATCCCATTAGGCCCCTATCATCTCCAGCTGCAACGCGGATTACAAGACTCAACAACGATTCATCCGGGCACGAAATGCTGGGCCAGGGTTCAGCTGATGAAGATAACTCGTCGGGTCCTTGCTCGGTACCGAGGCAGTTGCTAGAGCGCTTTCGCTGGGCCAAGTGGCGAGAAGCACTACCTTTCCATTCGTTGAGGGTGCGTAAATGTAATACACGGTGGATTCGCTTTCAACCTCATAGAAGCCGGCTCGCTTGGGATCGGGGGTAATCTTCGCCCCGCACATCAACAAGTGCCGGAGAGTCATTACCGCTTCCGCACCATGATTTCGAAGGTCTTCGACTTGTACGCTCCATCCCCATTTTCTATTCATCGCAACCCACCCTCAGCCCAGAAATCGGTGACCCCTTACTGCTACGTCGGGAAAAGTCGAAAAGTTACAGTGCGAGTCCAATCCTTTATGGAATTCCTCATCCCTATTGGACGCCCGGGAACCGACAAGGTCGCAGCCCCTCGCATCAACGCGAAGGTTCTGGCGTTACGGTGTCGATTTTCCAGGTTTCGAACGTCGTCCTTATGCCCAGTAATGAGGACACGCCACATATTCGCTCGAGGACATATGCCCCGACTTTTCGCGGCAATGAACAGGGACCGCGGGAAGTTCGGTTGGTCTAACTCGTGGGGTGCACATGGACAAATCTCTCGCGGATCCGGAATTGAAAGGAGAAACCAAATGAGATTGAAACCAATCGAAAAGCCGAAAGGGCTTTTGATGCGCGTCGCCTTTTGGATGACGCGACGGCAGTTCGGCAAAGTCCTAACGCCAATGAAGGTGATGTACCCGAGAGTGCCTGGGATGCTTAAGGCTGCATATGAAATCCAGAAGTTCGAAACGAATGGCATCCACATTGAGAAAGGCCTTCATTTCATGTTGGGCGCTCTGATCTCTCAGATCAACGGGTGCAACTTTTGTGTGGACATTTCTCGTGCGGTGGCAATAAGCGAGGGCGTTGGGACGGACAAGTTCAACGCGCTCGCAGAGTATAGGAACAACCCGCTATTTTCCGATCGCGAACGCGCTGCTCTCGCCTACGTCGAGGAAGCCACGTGCCACAAGCGCGTCTCCGACACCACATTCGATGCCCTCCGAAAGAACTTCAACGAGGCGGAGATTGTCGAGATTACGTGGCTGAACGCAGTACATAACTATTACAACCTGCTGAACATGCCGCTCGAAATCGAATCGGACGGCTTGTGTGCCATCGCGCTGGAGCGGCAAAACCTGGTTCAGCACAAGACCAAAGTGGAACGGAGCACAGCGGAAGCGCGCTAACAAAGTGTAACCTTCGATGTCCGGAGGGGAAAATCGCCAACCCTGAACTCCACCCATTTGTGAATGGCCGGGCTTCGCAACTAACCGTACCGGACATTTCTGTTCGAATGCGAACACTTGTCGCCAGGCTATTTTCAGAGAACAGGCCGAGGTTGAATGAGATACAGATAATCTCACATGGCACGATGGATGCTCGTGTTCATAGTTATTGTGATGATGGGGATGGAATTATGCTGAACGACTTACGCTTCGCCCTGCGGACGTTGCGCCACAATTCCGGTTTCGCTCTCGTTTCGATTGTTTCGCTGGCATTGGGGATTGGGGCCAATGCAGCCATTTTCAGCTTCGGGGATTTCTTACTGTTGCGACCCCTGTCCGTTCCGCATGCGTCGGAGGTCGCTGTTCTCCAGGCACAGTTGCGCGGGGAAAGCCCAGGCTTAATCCAGGAAGCCGGTTTGTCCTACCCGGATTTCACTGACTTTCAAAAGCGGAACAAGTCGTTCGAAGGTCTGACCGCGTGCCAATATTTCACGTTCGGCTTCGCTCGAGACGAGACCACGTTGCCCAAGGTGAAATACGGCGCGCTGGTGAGCGGAAATTTGTTTAGGGTCCTCGGCGTCAGACCGGCATTGGGACGCAGCTTCCGCGCCGAGGAAGACCAGGTGCCGGGGCGCGACGCTGTGGTGATGCTCAGCCATGCTTTTTGGTCGACTGAATTCGCGTCGAGTCCTGACGTCATCGGCAAGCAGATTTTTCTGAACGGCCTCCCCTTTACGGTCGTGGGAGTGGCGCCGGACTCATTCCAGGGGCCGATAGTCTTCATGCGCTCCGACCTGTATGTCCCGCTTTCGATGCAGCCTGCACTGGCGGGCAGTTTGCAACCGAACGAACTCGAAACGCGCGGGCTTCGGATGTTGAGGGTTCAAGGACGGCTGAAGCCGGGGGTGAGTGTTAGGCAGGCGGCGGCGGAGGCCAGAGTAATCGGCCAGCAACTTGCCCAAGCCTATCCGGATTCGAATCGCACCTGCTCATTGAATGTTGCGACGTACAGGCAAGCGCAGATCGACCAATATTCGATCCCTGCCCTGGCGTTCCTCGGATTGATGGGGCTGGCCGTCGTAGTCCTGCTGATCGCTTGCGCCAACGTCATGAACCTGATGCTGAGCCGTGCCTCCGCCCGTTCGCGCGAGATCGCCGTGCGCCTCGCGCTTGGAGCGGGACGAGGCCGACTGATCCGGCAACTGTTGACGGAAAGCCTGGTAATCGCGATTTTGGGTGGGGCGTTGGGACTCCTTGTTGCACAAGCGGGCGGTGAGATGTTTTCCCGCTTCCACATCCCCAGCGAAATTCCGATTGTCCTCGATATCCGGCTCGATTCCCAAGTGCTGGTATTCGTGATGTTGGTCTCTGTGGCGAGCGCAATCCTGTTTGGATTGGCTCCGGCGCTCCAGAGCACGCGGCCCGACCTACTTCCGAATTTGAAGTCCGGAGGAACTGCTCAAGCTAAGCAGCAGCGATTCCTAGGAAGAGATGCCTTGGTGATCGCACAGGTTGCAGGTTCGCTCCTACTGCTGGTCTTTGCAGCGCAGATTTTTCGGGGTGCGTCTATTCTTCTCAGCTCGCCTGTGGGTTTCCGGTCCGATCACGTGCTCACCGCTGGCTTCAACCCCACGCTTGCACGTGAATCGATGGAGCAGACGAACGATTTCTACCGCCAGTTGCTCGACCAGGCTCGCAGCCTCCCGGGTGTGAAGTCTGCGGCCCTTTCGAAGTCAGTACCATTGCTGGAATTGGTGCAACTTGGAGGGACGCGGGTGATTCCTGAGGGGATTCAATTGCCCGCCGGAACGGAAGCGGTAAGCATGTTCTCGAACGTTGTCAGCGAAGGCTACTTCCGCACCATCGGCGTGCCCATCCTGGAGGGCCGGGAGTTTCAGTTGAGTGATCGGGTGGATAGCCCGCGGGTGGCGATTGTTAACGAGCAGTTCGCCAACACGTACTATCCCAATCATGACGCGGTCGGCAAACGCCTGCGACTGAATGGCTCGAACGGTCCCTTCGCTGAGATCATTGGGGTGGCGAAGCAGAGCAAGTACTTGAATCCCGTTGAACCGCCTCTGGAGTATCTCTACCTACCAATGGCGCAGAATCCCACTGCGGCCATGACGCTGATGCTCGAAACCGACGGGCCTCCCGCCGAAGTAGCCGACCGGTTGCGCGACTTGGTGCAGCGGCTGGATGCCAAACAACCGATTTACGCTGTCCGGTCTATGCAGGAAGTCTATGACTTGATGGTGAAACAGCGGATGGATATCATTCGCGAAATCATCGGCGCGCTGGGCCTCCTCGGATTGGTGCTTGCGTTGGTAGGACTCTACGGGTTGATGACTTATTCGGTCAGCTTGCGGTATCACGAAATCGGAATCCGAATGGCGATCGGGGCGGACCGAACTGCAGTGACTTGGATGGTGCTGAAGCAAGGGATGGCGCTGGCCTCGATCGGCATTGCGATCGGCCTGTCGCTAAGCCTGACCGCTGGCAAGCTGACCTCGGCCTTGCCGGGTGGACGCCATTTCAACTGGCCTCTCGTCGCCCTAGTCACACTCGCCCTCCTAGCTATGGCAGCGCTGGGCGCATCTATCCCAGCACGACGAGCGTCGCGAGTCGACCCTAACACGGTTTTGAGACAGGAGTAGACGTAAGAACGCCGGCGAATTGAAGTCCTCAAGCACCGATTTCATAGACGGCCGTTTGAAACTCAGTCAAAATCCTTTGTGGTGCACCGAATTTGAGTGATGTCTGGGTATGAGCATTTGATTTCCAGGGGCCTGACGGAAGGACGTACCTTTGGCTCATCTGCCTGTTCGGGAGAATGCGGAAATGGTCCTACAGATCCTGGCTACGCTCCTTTGTGGCATCTTCGCTGGAGCCGCATTATATGTGAATCTCGTGGAGCACCCCGCAAGACTCTCCTGCGGAGTCAAGCTGGCAGTCACCGAATGGAGGCCCAGCTATAAGCGGGGCACATTTTTACAGGCCCCCCTCGCTCTCGTCGGTTCTCTTCTCGCCTTTCTGGCTTGGTGGCTAGGCAGAGACTTCGCTTGGCTATTGGGTGGCTTTCTGCTCTTCGCCGTAATTCCTTTTACGCTTATTGTGGTGTACCCCACGAACAGACTGCTTGAAAGCAATGAGCTGGATGTGACCTCCACCCGGGCAGAAGCCCTGTTGCGTCTCTGGGGCAGGCTCCATGGAGTGCGAAGTGCGTTGAGCTTCTCTGCTTTCGTAATCTTCCTCGTCGCATTGAGGAATAGGGCTTAGATCGAACTGTTGATAACTCGCCATATCACAAATGACCTCGAGAAACGTGCCCTTGTCATGGCGACGCATGAATCCTTGGCTGAGAATGCGCGGGGGGTGAAGTGATCGTTACGGTCTCTCAGTTGACACCGCATGAAGCATCGTCCGGCTGTCGAACACCCGGATACACCGTAGTTTCGCATACTTGGATCGGCTCACCTTCGGCCGTGAAGAACATACGCTGGCAAGAACCTTTAGCATGGCGCGAAGGCTTCGTGCTGGCCAGCGTGGAAGGCAAGCGTACGATTCCGGTACCGATCCGTACCAATTAGCTCCTGCGGTGGGTTGCAACGTCTTCAGAACTAGTCATGTAACTATGTGCGCGTTATGTAGCAGGCTGGTTAATTCTGTCAAATCTAAAACAAGCAAATTATCAGTCACTTTTAAAGTTTCAAGATTTCAGGAAGAAGTTCGATTTTCGGGCAGCATACATCCTTGATGGTTCACAGCCTTTCGACACTACGGGTACTCATATATAAAGGAGAAAAACGATCGAGAGGTACGGAAGAAAGGTCATTCTCACAGCCTGTAGCTGCGGAGGAGGTCCCAGCATAATTCAGGAAAACACTGCGAGTATTACTCGCAATGGAGGACGGCATCGAAGATTCCGCAACGACGGAGGCTCGTCTACGAACGTATCCAGACTATGTTTCATCAACTCAGCTTTCGCCGCGCTTAGGATTTTTACTTTTGTTTCCTTATCCATGTCGCCAGAATAGCATTCCACGATGTTTCCGAAGTCAGCCGAGGCTCAAAAGCGCATCGCGGGCGCGCAGGTTCGTTGACTTGCCCAATCTCGCAAACTAATATCTGCGCTAATGTCACAGGCCCAGTCCTTTACTGGCCAGACTATCTCGCACTACCGCATTCTGGAAAAACTGGGTGGTGGCGGGATGGGTGTCGTCTACAAGGCCGAGGATGTGAAGCTCGGTCGTTTTGTGGCCCTCAAGTTCCTGCCCGAGGAGGTAGCCAAAGACCCACTAGCCC
>Ga0126381_100007431_pt1 | contig 12201 bp, 8 predicted proteins | sample PanSoiMetPlot_28_FD_96465 | JGI IMG/M metagenome (GOLD analysis project Ga0126381, IMG submission 96465) | Tropical forest soil microbial communities from Panama - MetaG Plot_28 | ecosystem: Environmental > Terrestrial > Soil > Tropical forest > Bulk soil | place: Panama | collected 2016-02-17
CTACCAGCGCCAGAGCATAGTTATGGAGATATGGTCCATAGTCCGAACGAAGATGCGTTGCTTTTTGGAAGCTATAGAGAGCCATAGACATTTCGTTCTTCCCTGCCAGCACCCGCCCCATCAGATCGTAAGCAGCCGCGTCGTACGGATCAATGCTTAGTGCGCGTTTCAAGGCTGCTTCGGCAGGTTCCGTTTGCCCTTCGTGGACAAAGAGGGTGGCAAGGTTCAGGTGGCCCTCCGGCAAATCTGGATCTAGCGCAAGCGCCTTCTGAAGTTTCTCGATCGCGCGACCCGTTCGCCCAAGGTCGGCCTCAAGCATCGCGTATTGATTCCAGGTGCTACCGTCTAGAGGTGCCAAGTCTAGCGCCCGGTTCAATATCTGCTCGCTTCGTGAGACATTCCCCGATGTTTTCAAACTAGCGGCTAAGGACCGTAATGCTGTCACAGATTTTGGATTGATCCGAACTGCCTGTTCAAACGCTTCAACGGCAGCTTTCGAATTTCCGCTGTTTTTCCAGGCATCCCCAAGTGCGATGTAAAACTCCTCCTCGCGAGGAGGATGTTGGTTCATTTCTCGAGCCAGGTCGGCTACTCCGTTCTTCAGATTATTCTGACGAGCTACTTGCGCTACAGCAAGGTATCGGCGGTTTTCGCTCGTTTTCGGCAGGGGCGACGGATAATACGGAACCACTTCTCCGTGGTATTCCTCTGCATCAGTCAATTGACGTTCCTGAAGCTCTGCCTGGAGATCACGCGTCGGGACCTTACGCTGAATGAAATGGTCCGTGATAAGTGCGTGAACCACATCCTCAGTTCTCCTTTTTGGCATGTGGCACGAAACGCAGTCGGCTGCATCCTGGTGCTTGCCCTGCGCAATCAAGGTGCTGATGACGGGTTCATGACAATGACGGCATTGTCCGGAATAGTAGCTTGTCGCTTCCTCGCCCGCGGGGAGCTTGCGATGTGGATCATGGCAGGACAGGCATGTCAGCGCCCCCTTGCTCTCTAGAAAGCAACGAGATTTCCGAAGTCGATATGCAACGCTCACGAATTCAAATTTGTCGTCGTATCCCGTGTTAGGGGCATGATCGAAGTACAAGACAAAGTCCTCAAGGGGTTGCCCGGGGATATAGGAAAATATTCCGCGATTAAATCGTCTCACTAAAGCTGAGAGGCGGCCGCTCGTCGGCTCCAGATGGCATTGCATGCAGAGTTCCATCTGGAGCTTCGAATTTAGCCGTGCAGGATTCACAATTCTGCTGCTAATGTCCGAAAACTCAGCGCCTGCTTGAGCTGCTCGAATATGTTGGCCGCCCGGACCATGACATCGTTGACAATCAATCCCTTCAGGAAGGTCCCCAGTAAAGACCGGATCAGCGTCCGGAACATCGCTTCCGGAGGCCACTCGAGGATATGCATCGTGACAAAATACGCATCCATACGAAACCAATCGCCGGGTCTGCGGATGAGTGGAATCGAATCCTGGACTCATGCCCCAATATCCACCTTGTTCCGTATACCAACCCAGAGGAAGTTCAATCAACGTTCCTCGATTGTTACGGTGTAGGTAGGCCCTCGCGTGGTCACCTGCACCTATCACGTAGTCAATTTTCATCTCTTCGACATTTGTCTCATTTCCGTCGGCGCCGATTTGCCACCGTCTCTGGTAATAGGCCTGGTCGCGAAAAATCATCGAGTAGTGCGTGTCAGACAATGAGTGGTAGAACTGCGTGTTCCTTTTATAGTCTTCGATTGTGTTCGCAGGAGCGGGCTTAAACAGGGATTTGGCCATTCCCGTCTGCCGATAATTTTCATAGATTTGACTATGGCAACCCGCGCAAAGCCGGGAGTCGACGTATTCATTTACTGGAGTGCTTTTGGGTGGGGCTTTTGCCCAGGTACCCACAATGAGTCCACCCACGCAGAAAATCAGCCCAACCCCGCAGCAGAGGCTGGACCAGCACGGAGACTTCATGTCGGCTCCTTGCACCACTTGTTCCCAGATGGCGACTCTGCTTTTTCGGGCTTCTGGCCGGTAAGAGATCCGAGGAACTTGATCAAATCTGCGGGAGCTGGATCGCCGACGCTGGGCATTTCCACGGCCACTGGCATGTACAAAGTGTACGATCTCCCTCTCCCCATGAGTCAATGCGTACTATGGATGTCGCGCCAAGTTGGTGGTCGACAAGAGATCGGCGAGTACACGAAATTCCTTGGTTGGCGCACAGAATGTGGTCAACCCGTACTAAGCATCTGCCTAACGGATCACTAGCATCAGTCTGGACAGCGATCCCGTAGAGTTCTCCGATGTCTGCACCATTGCAGGACGAGCCAGGGTTCCGAAATTTTTTTATTGGACTGTTGGCTGACGCACCGTATGCTGCATTTCGTTGGGAGACTCCACGAATCTCAGCGGACTTGGTGCACCGTCCGTTTGAGTTCGCTCTTCTAGACAGTCCGGAATTAGCTGTTGAACCCGATCCGGGAAAAGGTGTTCCCAGTGCGAACACAGTGCCACGAACTGACACGGCATTAAGAGCGCTTTGAATCGTGGTGTATTTGGGTCACTCTTGCAGGCTCACAACAGGATTAGCGGGGAAAGTGTTCAAGGACAATATTAGAAGAAGAAAAACCAAACCGCGATAGGCGAGGACGACAGAGTAGAGACAGGGGGCTGCAGTCTTAAAGCCGCAGCCCCGTAACGATTAAGGTTGTTGTGGGTCCAGCCCTAGGAATGTCGGGAGCGCAGTTGCTCCGCGCCCGTTCTTTCCTACAGCGGGAATCGTAATCACCAAGTCCTTAAAGGCCGCGCCGGTCGGCGATCCGTTGGGAACAATCAGCTCGGGATGGTCAAATGGTGCCTGCTCAAGAGCGACTCGCGGATCGGTAAGCCCTTCGGCCAGAAAGTCCACGAGAGCTTCTATTCTTGCTTGCGCATCCGGAAGGAATTCAGGAAACATCAGTTCCGGAATGCCATCGATATCGACGGTCTTGTCGAAAATGTTTGTATTGGGGAAGTTTCCGCCGCGTGTGTAGAACTCCACCACCTGGCGCAGGGTTGCGGAATCGCCCACATGGAAATATGGGCCGCTGAATTTGATATTTCTGAGATTGGGGGCTTTGAACGCTCCATTCGTGACCCTTCGCGGCAACACTGAGGTTTTGGTGACGAACCGCGCTACATCCGGCGGAAGGCACCCGACGTGACGTAGTTTGGCTCCATTGCACGCACTGGATGCGCGCAGAGCAGCCAGTTCGACTAGCGAAATGGGGAATGGTTTCCCGGCAGTGGCCATTCCTCCCGACGAGCGGGCATTGGGCAATGTTGGTTGCGAGTACGAGAATTGAGTCGGCGACTGCACTCCAACTGGAAATGCTCCGTTGAAGCTGGAATCGCTGACTCCCGCAACAGCGACGAATATCCCAGGCGCCAGGAAGGGATTGGGCGTATCGGTGGTAACCGTGACCAGACCCGCCACGCGTGAAATCGAGGTGATCTTGACCGTAGCACTGAGCAATGGGTTCTGAAACTGAGGGTTGTTGTTTGCTGTAGCACCGCGGCCCTTGTCTTCATTGTGGGCGGGGCAAGTTGCGGGGTCAACTCCAGAAACGCAGCTTCGCCGCAGGCCAATGTTGTACATGCCATGGTCGTAGTTGGCTCTTTCGCCGTCGGCCATAGTCATAAACTCGATTGCTTCTCGTGGCGGTGGAGCGGGCACTCCTTGTGCATTCGGCTCGTAATCAAGCACCGTGTGACCGGTCGTGATGGGAAGCACGTGACAATCGGCGCAATGGGTCTGATTGTCGGTGAAAATTGTCAGACCTGCCTTCTGTCGCGCGCTTAGCGCATTTGATTTAGGCGCTTCTGGTGTACAACCTTGAGGAGGGCAAGAGGCACCATTGGGCTGTCTTACCGGGTGAGCCGCCCCCATGAAATGGTCAAACGGCGTGCCATCCGAAATTAGTGTTGCTTGGTACGCTTGCACAGCGAGGCCGAAGAACAAACTGAAGTTGAGATCCATTTGTGTGTAAGCTGGACCTGCCGACGCTGCGGCCGAAGTGTAAGCTTTCACCTCACCGATTACTTGTGCACTGAGATGGCCAGACTCATCGTCATTGCCCACTGTATCGAGCGCCGGGCTGGAAGTCACTGTGAGGGCCGCAGGGGAGTTCCACCACTGTGGCTGGAACGCGGCCTTGACCATCTCTTCATAGGTCGCAAAGGTCAACCCCTTACGCCCTCCGGCTGCGCGCGAGAAGGCCCCGAGCACGCTATCGTCGGGCGAAACCAGCTGCTTGGCAAGGGGCCGCAGACTACTCAGCTTCAAGCCAACATCCTGAAACTTGCGGCCGTTGAAAGACATTGCAATGGGGTTCAGTGTCGCTCCCACAGCAACAGAAGCCACGCTAGAGTTTGTGATGCGAATAAACACAGGAGTTAACCCGCTCGCGGTATTGATCTGAAGTTGACTCTTTCGATCACGGAAGCCAAAGGGGTTTACGCCGTTGAAGATAAAGCTGGCAGCACCGCCCCACAGATTATCGAAATTGAACACCGCATTGATGACCGTAGGAGAGTTTCGCGGCATCGCTCTTCGGACGCGACCGCCTTTGTTGAGCACGCCTGGCGTTACGATGTTAAAGATGTCCGCCAGGGGGTCGCCCTTTTCCTTAGCAACTCCAGGGATCACCCCGACAAAGCTGGTGAAGCGCACTCCTTGCGAAGCCAGGATGTCGTTTGTGTCGCGGGACACGTTTGCAAACTCTTCTTGCACCGTGACGTGGCGTCCGCGGGGCGTCAACAGCGTTGGCCGAAACCAACCATTAAGCGGAAAGTCATCGCTGGTTACCATGTAGTTGGGGGCGAATTGTGGGAAACCGGGCACGCTGAACCGAGCGGGTGGCGGCTCAGCCGAACCGCCTGGAGTATTGGGATCATTCGCCGTGTAGGGGACGGTGGGATTCCCAAACAGCGCATCCCCTCCCAGACCCGATCCCTTGGGCGGCGGCCCTGGCGAGTTGGCGTGAAAATTTGCATCACTGAGGTTCGCAGAAATCTGGTTCCTTATCCGAATGTCAGCTCCAGCGCTAAAGTGGCACGTCGCGCAGGCTTGCACTCCGTCGCTGCCCACTTGCATGTCCCAGAAGAGGGCTTTGCCAAGTCTGACGAGAGCAGCTTGATTGCGGACAATCTGTGTCCCGAGCGGCTGAAAATTTAGCGGCACGCCGGGCCCAGAGATGCACGTATCCGCAGTCCCCGGGGGAGGACAAGGGATGACTGCTGCCATCGGCCTAGGCACGGGCACCTCCCTCAAAGATTGCACGGTGCCTGCCACTGCTGCTCTAGATCGGGACACAAGAGTGGACTGGCGTGAATGAATGCCTTTGGAGGGGGCGGCCTTAACCCGAGTGCCCACTGCGACGAAGACCAGCAGCATCACACAAGCAATGCAAAGACTGATTCTCATCGACGTCGATTTTCCGAGATAACCTCGAATCCGCTCAGTTGGTTTCAGCGAGAGTATTTTCATAAGCTTTTCTCCAGTTCGTTTGGGTTGAAATTTCGCTTTCGAGCGCCGGCTCTGAGGCTGAATGCCGTTGCCGCCCAATACGTGCCGCACAACAGACGAGTGGAGTGGAACCGCATCTCGTATTCGAGCTTGCGGACTCGAATTTCGGTGCGTCGAATCGTCGCGCCCAAGCAACACGAGCAGGCGTCGCAGAGGCGTCTGGCGCGAGTTTGCAAATGCGTATGCTGAGCCCCCACTGAAAAGCGGTGGAGACCTTGGCCATATAGTCGCTTGTTGCCGCGTTATTGCTCTTCCGGCATTGACCCACTAAGTTCTGGAGTCGATTCGCAAAATGGCCAAGACATTGGAGCAGTGCTTGGAGGGGCGGATTTCAACAGAGGAGAGTGCAGAGAAGGTCCGTAAGAGGGCGGGAACCACTCAACCGGTCTAACTGGATCGGAAAGATCGTGCGGAGGTCGATCCTCCGCGTCGGGACAAACATCCACGGTTCCAATAGCACGATCGACTGTCGAGATTCCTTTGAAGAGGCAACTTCTTCTACAACCATCTCGTTCGTCGGAATGTTGGCTTCGTCAAACTGGGTTTCTGGAATATCTGCCTGCGGTACCATCAGCAGTGCGACCGTGACGAGTACACAGCTTGCCATGATTCGAGTTATTCTCGAATGGCAGAAGATCATGGGCGTCTCTTTACTTGTGGGTAGCTGACAGAGCCTACGAAGCGAAACACGAATAGCCGAGAGGAAGATCCCACTTCGTGCTTGGAAAGATGCTCGCAAAGGGAGCCATTGTCAAGAGGAATGAGTCTGATTTCAGGACACTCCCTTCCAAGCCGTCGTGATCAGCGCGCTTTCTCGGCCACTGATTACAACGGTTGGCTGCACGCGGTGGAAGCAAACTGCGCTGCGCGTTGGCCATCGGATTTCCATTGCGTCGCATTCGTCACCAACTAGGCCTGGAACCTCGAGGAAGCTAATCCGGGAATTTGGCGGACAGACGCAGCCGCACATAGGTTTGTGAATAATTCTTGGTATTAGGACGGAGCATTGCCACCCGAATTGCTCGTTCCAGAAATGTTGGGCTGGCTCAGCCGCCAGCCCAAAGTTCTTGCGTCGTTTATTTTCATTTCTCACTTGCTAACGGGGTGTTGGTCGTGCTCGTGATTGGAGTGCCCATCGTGCTGAGGCCCGTTTTCATGGGGATTTCCGTTGCCGTGCCGACTCCCGTTGTCATGTCCGTGTCCATTGTCATGGGGCTTACATTTTCTGGACGAGAATCGCCATTACACGCTCATTGACTCTCGGTCAATGCGTGAAATTGATTACAACAACTACCCTCCACGAATTGCACCAATCGGAACACGCGCATCCATCCATCTCGTGCCCTTGCCTTTGATCTGTTACAGATATAACATAATTAGACATGACTGTAACAGATACAACAACGGACGTGGGCTGGATTGTGCTGATGTTCAACCTGCCAACAACGCAGGCTAGCCAGCGTGTGGAAGTTTGGAGAAAGCTCAAGCGTTATGGAGCACTAGCACTTGAGAGTGGAGGCTATCTGCTCCCAAACAACCCGCAAACGTTAGAGCACTTCGAGTGGTTGGCGATCGCGATTCGAAAGTTCAAGGGCAAGGCCTCAGTGCTCCGGGTTCAATCGGTTGATGACAGTCCGGATGACGAACTTCGACGAGACTTTGTGGACGCCCGTTCGAGGGATTACGAGCAACTGCACTCCGAATTGAAGAAGGTTCTGAAGTCCTCGAAACGAACCATAGGCGCTTTGGCGCGTATAAGAAAGCGCTTTTCCGAGATCTCGGCCATCGATTTTTTCAATAGTCCGGCTCGAAGCCGAGTGGAAGCCATGCTCGCCCGTACCGAGGAAGAACAGCCGTCGCTGTCCAAGTCGCAGCGGAATGCACAACGTGCCAGGAAGGAATATCTGAATCGAACGTGGATTACGCGACCACGCCCTGGTATTGATCGCGTCTCGTCGGCATGGTTGATCACTCACTTCATCGACAAGAACGCCAGGTTTGTTTTTGAAAACGATCCAACCCGACATTCGAAAGCGGTTCCCTTTGACATGTTCCATGTCGCCGGTTTCGGACATCGAGGCGATGACTGCACCTTCGAAACATTGTGCAACGAGTTCCAGATTCGCGATTCAAAGGTCCAGGCTATCGCTCAGATTGTTCATGATGCAGATCTGGAAGATGAGAAGTTCGGCCGCAATGAAGGCACAGGACTAGATCGAGTGCTAGTCGGCTGGGCGAAGCAAAATGTCAGCGACGATGAGTTACTGCGGCGAGGTATGGAGTTGATTGAAGGTTTGTACAACGGCCAGGTATGACTGCGGAGGAACTACCATGCCACGACTCTTGTTGATCAGCAACTCTACGGCGCACGGTCGTGGCTACCTCGATCATGTCGAAGCCGAAATCGGAGATTTCGTCGGCAGCCGAACTCGCCTCGTATTCATTCCGTACGCACTTCACGATCGGCGGGCATACTGTGTACAAGCTGAAAGCCGCCTGAGCAAGATGGGACTCGAATTTAGGTCGGTCCACGACGTTTCGAATGCTCGGCATGCAATCAAGCAGTCGGAGGTTATTTTTATTGGTGGTGGCAACACTTTCCGCTTGCTGCACGAACTTCAAGCGAACAACCTGATCGAACCGATCCGACATGCTGTTCGCAACGGGACACTCTATATAGGATCCAGCGCTGGATCCATCGTTGCCTGCCCTAGCCTCAAAACAACGAAAGACATGCCGGTGGTCCAGCCCATGAGCTTTGAAGCCTTGGGCCTGGTTCCGTTCCAAATCAGTCCTCATTATCTCGACCCAGATCCAAGCTCGACCCATATGGGAGAAACCCAGGAACAACGCATACTTCAGTTTCTAGAAGAAAACGAGGAGACTGTCATAGGCCTACGCGAAGGTTCATTTCTTCGGGTTGATGATGATGCAGTGGTCTTGAAGGGGCCACGCTCTGCTCGCATCTTCCGACAGAGGCTAGCGCCAGTTGAAGTTTCCTCAGGTACCAATCTGAATGATCTGCTTATTCAGGAGTTATCGTCGGCGGGATGGGTCGCATGAACCCAAGCAGCTTCCTCTTCCTCTCTTCTGCGGATGTAAGAGCCTTGCTGACAATGGACGAATGCATCGCAGCCGTCGAGTTGGCCTTTCGTCTCCACGGCGAGGGCAAGACAGTTCCGCCAGTGGTTCTCGGCCTGGATGTTTCACGTGGTGGTTTCCACATTAAAGCGGGAGTGCTTTCGCTCTCGAGGAATTACTTCGCTGCCAAAGTCAACGCGAACTTTCCAAATAATCCGGCACGGTTTGGGCTGGCAACCATTCAGGGAATGGTCATTCTTTGCGATGCTGATAACGGCAGTCCACTTGCCCTCTTGGACTCCGCTGACATCACTGCGTTACGAACCGCTGCTGCCACAGCCGTTGCATCCAAGCACCTTGCTCGTCCTGATTCGCGGGTGGTGACCATCTGCGGCTGCGGCATCCAGGGACGCGCGCAGCTCACAGCGCTCTCACGGGTATTCCCGATCGAAACCGTATTCGCCTACGACAAGACTCGCGAAAATGCCCTCAGTTTTGAGAGCGAGGTCGGTGGCAGCCTCAACCTCCCAATTTCTGTTATCGACGACATAGCAGGTCATGTTGGCGACAGCGACATTTGTGTAACTTGCACTACTTCTCAAAAACCGCTTATCTTGCAAGGCGACGTTCGCCCAGGGATTTTCATAGCCGCCGTCGGCGCCGATAACCCTCAAAAGCAAGAAATCCACCCGACAGTCATGGCACGCTGCAAAGTTGTTTGCGATGTCATCGAACAATGTGCCGCAATGGGTGATCTTCACCATGCTTTAGCCGCCGGCGCCATGCGGGCCGAGAGTGTTCACGCCGAGCTGGGAGAAATCGTGGCAGGGCGAAAGTGCGGACGAGAATCGGCGGAAGAAGTGATTGTGTTCGACAGCACTGGAATGGCATTGCAGGACGTCGCCACCGCGGCAGCTGTGTACGAAAAAGCTATTCGCGAGCGAGCTGGTACATCGCTGCAACTCGTAGCTTGAAATATGGAGAATCGCATGTATAAACAGTTCCTTAAATCTATAAGCACCATCGTTCTTTTTCTGACGACAACACTCGCAACTGCGCAAACGCCATCTTCGACGACCGACTGGAAACCTGTTGAAGACGCCATGGGCCGGACGGGACAAGTCTCGGGAGAGGTGATTCGCTTCGGGATGCCACGAAAGGACCTTCATGTGACGCTCGAGGGCGTGGAAATCAAGCCCGCTCTAGCACTCGGCTCGTGGGCAGCATTCAAGAAAGACGGGAATGCCGCGATGGTAATGGGCGATCTGGTCTTGACCGAAAGCGAGATTGAACCCGTAATGGCGAAGCTCCAGGAAGGCGGCATTCAGGAATCCGCTGTCCACAATCACTTGATTGGAGAGTCTCCGCGGATTCTTTATATGCACATAGCGAGCCACGGTGATCCCGTACAAATGGCGAAGGCCGTCAGAGATGCTCTCGCCCTGACTCGTACGCCACCTGCAGATGCGGCAACAGCTGCCCCTCCCACAACAGAATTGGGATTCGATCAGAAGCAAGTTGAGCAGCTTTTGGGTCACAGCGGAAAAATCAACGGCGGAGTTCTCCAGGTTGGTGTTCCTCGCGCTGAAACGATTACTGACTCGGGAATGAGCGTTCCTTCAAGCATGGGTGTTGCCACTGCTCTTAATTTCCAGCCGACGGGCAATGGCAAGGCAGCAATCACCGGGGACTTTGTCCTCTTGAACAAGGAAGTGAATCCCGTGATGAAGGCCCTGCGTCAGAACGGAATCGCGGTCACAGCTGTACACAGCCACATGTTGATGGAGGAACCGCGCTTGTTCTTCATGCACTACTGGGCAAATGACGATGCCATCAAGCTGGCAAAAGGTCTTCGCGCAGCTCTAGAACAGACAAATTCCGCGAAATGACAACCGTTACAAGCACGGGGGTCGCTCAGCAAGAACGCGTCTCTTTGACGCGTTTTGCTGGGTATTTCCTGTGGCTCGGCACGATCGGATTTGGAGGACCCATAGCGCTTGCGGGCCACATGCAGCAGGACTTGGTCGACGATCGCCGATGGGTTCGCAAGGAAGATTATCTGGAGGGGCTCGCGTTCGCCCAACTTGCTCCGGGCCCGCTTGCGGCGCAACTTGCCATTTATTTGGGTTACATCCACTCTAAAATCCTGGGTGCGACAGCGATCGCCATTGCCTTCATCCTGCCGTCATTCTTGATGGTGCTCGGGCTCTCGGCTGCGTACGTCCGGTTTGGCGGACTTCCCTGGATGCAGGGAATGTTCTACGGCATTGGCGCTGCAGTGATCGGCATCATCGCACGCTCCGCGTTCAAATTGGCGAAGCTGACTCTCGCCAAGGACAAATTGCTGTGGGCCATCTTCTTCGTTCTTGGTATCTCCACCGCTTGGACTTCGAGAGAAATCATTTGGCTCTTTTTCCTCAGTGGGCTCGTTGCGATGCTGGTCAAAACGATCCCGACACGCGTTGTTGTGCGCAGCACCGCCGGTTTTCTCCTCCTGCCCAGTACATTCAGTGTTGCGGGAACGGGAGGAACACTGCTGCAGATATTCTTCTACTTCGCCAAGGCCAGCTTGTTTGTCTTCGGTAGCGGTCTTGCCGTTGTGCCCTTTCTGTATGGAGGAGTTGTTCAAGGCCACCATTGGCTTAGTGAGCATCAATTCGTGGATGCCGTGGCGGTAGCGATGATTACACCGGGGCCGGTCGTCATTACCGTGGCGTTCATTGGCTATCTTGTCGCGGGTTTCTCTGGAGCATCGGCGGCCGCTTTGGGAATTTTCTTACCAGTCTACTTAGTCGTTGTCGTGCTGGCGCCGTCCTATAAGCGCTGGGCCAAGAACCCGCAAATCAACGCTTTCGTTCGTGGCGTGACCGCGGCTGCGACCGGCGCAATTGCCGGAGCAGTCGTCGTGCTCGCGAGACGCTCCGTCTTCGACGTATACACTGCCCTGATTTGCCTGATCACACTATTCATTTTGTTTCGATGGAAGGTGCCGGAACCACTCGTAATCGCATGCGCTGCAGTTGCAGGCCTGCTACTCCACCGTGCATAGGAATCTTCAGATTTCTGCTATAGATGCTTCAGAAGAAACACTCAAAATCTCAAGAGTGATACTAAAACGATGTCAGTCACCATAGTTGTCTCTCCATAATGGCGGAAGCCATCATGGATTGGAACCGTCGCGGAGCGTCTGGAGAACTCTCGGCCCGATCTTCACGTGGACACTCTCGCACTAGCCATTCTTGGAAAAGGAAAGCCAGGGCTCATCGTCTTTGGGTGGGCTGGCGCAACTGTGCTTGCGCTTACTCTGACCTTCATCTTGGAGATGGATTGACTCGGTAGCCCCCGGTCAGCATGGTTGGCACAACATCGCAATCACACTGCCCCCCTCCTGGATCACGGCTGGTTCTCCGTTGTTGGTGATAACGCTTGTGGCTGTTGAAAAACTCTTTTTCGCTAAATTGGCGAAAATGAAATTGCGTGAGGATGCGTTGTAAGCGATCCTCTCGGATTTCAAGGCATTTTGGATCCCCAGAATTTTGGCTCTTTTCGA
>Ga0126381_100007432_pt1 | contig 12201 bp, 10 predicted proteins | sample PanSoiMetPlot_28_FD_96465 | JGI IMG/M metagenome (GOLD analysis project Ga0126381, IMG submission 96465) | Tropical forest soil microbial communities from Panama - MetaG Plot_28 | ecosystem: Environmental > Terrestrial > Soil > Tropical forest > Bulk soil | place: Panama | collected 2016-02-17
ATCGACGAGACCACTTCCGATTACGACCGCGAGAAGCTCCAGGAGCGGCTGGCGAAGCTGGCCGGCGGCGTGGCGGTGATCAAGGTCGGCGCTGCGACCGAGACCGAAATGAAGGAGAAGAAGGCCCGCGTAGAAGATGCTCTGCATGCCACTCGCGCCGCGGTGGAAGAAGGAATCGTTCCGGGCGGCGGCGTGGCCCTGCTGCGCGGTTCGAAGGCTCTGGCCGACGTGAAGATGGGCGGTGACGAGCAGATCGGCGTCGACATCGTGCGCCGCGCCTGCGAAGAGCCCCTGCGCCAGATCGTGGTCAACTCCGGTACCGAGGGCGCCATCGTGGTTGAGAAGGTGCGCGAGAACAGCAACCCGAACTACGGGTTCAATGCTTCGACCGACACCTACGAAGACCTGGTTGCGGCCGGCGTCATCGACCCGACCAAGGTGACCCGTACGGCCCTGCAGAACGCTTCCTCGATCGCATCACTGATGCTGACCACGGAAGCAATGGTGGCGGAGATTCCGGAGAAGAAGGCAGCTCCGGCACCGGGTGGTCCGCACGGTCCCGAGATGGACTACTAAGCGGAAGTTGAGAAGTTAGAAGTTAAGAAGCTAGAATGCCGCGCTTCGGGGCAATCCGGGCGCGGCATTTTTTGTGTGCCGGGGACTCCTGGGCGCAGCTTTGGACGCACGCCCAGCAAACGAGGAATCGATCTTTGGTAGTTTCCGGTATCACCAATTCACAACCACAACCATCTGTTTCGGCCGGGTGAGCGCTCATCCTGCCCACCCAGAATGTAGCGCGTTACAATTCGCCGTATGACACCGCCACAATCGGACGAAACTCTGCTGGGCTTCGATGCACGGGAAATGTGGCTAACGGTGGGGTCGCGGGAAGTTGGTCCGGGTGGCAGACCGACCGAGTTTCTTCTCAAAACGGATGTCGATGATGTGCTATCCGCCGACACAATGGTGTGGCCCTCAGTTTTTATGTTCATTGTTTCTCTTAATTGTGGCTCGCAGCTTCCACTGCCTCAATGGGTCGGAATGAACGCACCGTTTTGGGAAGACCTTGACGCCCTCCGTAACGCTATTCCGCCTGACTTCGACGAGAAGCATCCGTTTTGGTTCGTTGCCGCAACGTGGCACACGGACATCGGTTTCCCCAACGAAGAGAAGCAACACGGGAAGATTCTGGGACCTCACATCGGACCCACAAGGCCAGAACGGCGGAGCAGCGCGTGGCGGCTTCTCGGCTTTGACATTACGGGTTCCGGGATCAGCGGGCTGTCTAATTGCGGCTACGATGCATCCGAGCTAGATTACTTGGCCAAGGAGTGGAGCAGTGATCTGAACGGTTATCATCTGTTCGATGATCTTGAACGGGCGTTTGAATTCAGAAAGCTAACGAACGCACGAGTTCCAGAGCATGCGCCCTTCTTCGTAATTGGTCTGTGGTTAATAGCTAAATCCATCCCCAGATGAACCGCCGCTATATCGCGGATAGGAAAGGCGTGGTTCTCGGACGAAAGACGTCCCTCCCGAAAACTATCCAGCGAATCTAGGAAGCGCGCCGATACCTCTTCACCTCAATCTCACTCTTGCGAATCGTCGCCAGATCGTAGTTCGCTTGGAGCCGGAGCCACATTTCCGGACTGCCTCCGAACGCCTTCGAGATCCTCACCGCCATTTCCGCTGAGATCCCGGCTTTCTCGTTCACAAGATTATTGAGAGTCTGTCGGGTGACGCCGAGCACCTTGGCGGCTGCGGTTATCGTCAATTGCAACGGCTCTATGCAGTCCTGCCGGACGATGCGCCCAGGGTGCGGTGGATTCTTCATGGGCATGGCCCCAACCTCCTAATGATAGTCAGTCAAGTCGACATCGAAAACATCGCCGTCTTCGACACGAAATGTGATCCGCCAATTTCCGCTGATCGTCACAGACCAGAGCCCCCTCATCGCCCCTTTCAAAGCATGCAATCGATATCCTGGCAGGTCCAGATCGGCCGGAATGGTGGCCGCATCCAGGAAGCCAGCACGTTTTCAAGGCGGGCTCTCATGGCCGCATTGATCCTACTTGGATCGCCTTCCCATAGTCGCTTCAACCCGCGGTGGCGGAAGCTTCGAATCACAACCACAAGTCTAAGAGTGACAAGCATAGCTTGTCAATGGACCACGACCTCTCATCGGACGCCGCCGGCTTCTCCCGCAGCCTTTTCCTATTTCTCCATCGCCTCTTTCGCCACTTTCGCTGTATTCGCGTGGACGGTCACCGTGTCCTCGACGCTCTCCGCGTAACCGCCCGCCAGCACAATTGCCACCGGAATGCCCTTGGCTCGCGCGGTCCCAATGACCAGCCGGTCGCGCTCCATCAGCCCTTCGAACGTCAGCGACAGACCGCCTAACTGATCGCCATAATAAGGATCGGCGCCTGCCACGTACACCATCAGCTCCGGGTCAAACATGGTCAGCGCGGCGCGATAGCCGTTGCCCAGGCGGTTCAGGTAATCGGAGTCGCCCGTACCGTCTGGCAGGTGGATGTCGAGGCTGGAGGGCGGCTTGTCGGTCGGGTAGTTGTTGAACTGGTGAATGGAGAGCGTGAAGACGGAAGCATCGGTCGCAAAAATCGCCGCCGTGCCGTTGCCGTGATGGACGTCGCAATCCACCACCATGGCGCGTCGAATGGCGCCGTCGCGCTGTAGCCTCCGGATGGCGACCGCGATATCGTTGATCGCACAGAAGCCTTCTCCGTGATCTGCGTACGCGTGGTGAAATCCGCCACCCACGTTGTATCCGATACCGATTTCCAACGCTTGCCGCGCAGCGAGAATGGTGCCGCCTGCCGCCAGCCAGAACGCTTCCACCATCTGTCGCGAGTATGGGATCTCCAGCTTCAGGATCTCCTGGTAGCTCAGCGTGCCTGTCTGCAGCTTGCGCACCCAGGCGCCCTCATGCGCCAGTTCGATGTCTTCATCTGTGGCCGGCTGCGGCTCCACGAAATCGCTCTTCTCCGCGAAGCGGGTCCACAGCATGCGGTCGTGCAGCCACTTGAACTTCTTCGACGGAAAGACGTGCTCGCCCAGGTTGAGGTCGTACTGCGGATGGTAGACCAGGCGGAAGGGCAGCATCGCAGCCCTACACACTTTCCGATTGCAGCGCTGTCACCACGGCGACGTTGAAGACATCTTCCGCTGAACAGCCGCGCGAAAGATCATTGGCCGGTTTCGCCAGCCCCTGCATGAACGGACCGATCGCCATAGCCCCGCCCAGTCGCTCCACCAGCTTGTATCCGATATTCGCGGACGCGAGATTCGGAAAGATGAGCGTGTTGGCATGCCCGGCCACCGGCGACCCGGGCGCTTTCGACTGTCCGACAATTTCGGACACGGCGGCATCTGCCTGCAATTCTCCGTCGATGTTCAGTTCGGGCGCCCGCGCCTTCACGATCTGCAGCGCCTCCACTACTTTGTCCACCTCCCTATGCCTGCCGCTGCCCTTGGTGGAGAAGCTGAGCAGCGCCACTGCCGGCTCCGTATTCAGCAGGACGCGCGTGCTCTCGGCGGTGGAAATTGCGATATCGGCCAATTCCACCGCCGTCGGGCCGATGACGACCGCGCAGTCCGCGAAGGCAATGAGGCCCTTGTGCCCCAGCGAGCGATCCTGCAGGGCCATGATGAACACGCTCGATACCAGCCGAGCGCGCGGATGCACTCCAACAGAATGGAGCGCCGCCCTGACCGTTTCGGCCGTGCTATTCACCGCGCCGCCGACGCTGCCATCGGCGTCGCCGGCCGCTACCATCAGCGAGGCGAAGTACAGCGGCTTGCGCGCGATCGCTGCTGCTTCCACCTGCGTCACGCCTTTGGCCCGGCGCTGATCGTAGTAGATGGCAGCGTACTTGGGTAAAAGAGGCGATGTCGCCGGATCAGCGAAGGTCACTCCCTCGGGCGCACGAACAGGTTTCGGCCCCACCAGCACCGGCTTCACGATGCCCTCGCGCGCCAGCCGCTCTGCTGCCTCGAGGACCCGCGGATCGTTCCCTTCGGGAAATGCAATCGTCTTCTTCAGCCTGCGGGCGCGCTCGATCAACCCCGCCATGAACTCTCTCGCCGATTCCGGAATCGCCGCCATGAAATGTTGAGGATAACAGGTAACGCCGGCGGTCTTGCCGCCGGCGAGTCCCAAAATCGAACAGGCGAAATCGGTGCGCCGCTGAAAACATGCCACTTCCCCTGGCGCGCCGATTGCATTCGGCTCCGCGTGACACTCAGGCAACTCACGCACGCCATTCGCTCGCTGCTGCGCGCTCCCGGCCTCACGACCGTCTCGGTGCTCACTGTGGCTTTGGGCGTCGGCGCCGGTACCTCGCTATTCAGCGTGGTCAAGGCCGTCCTTCTGAATCCGCTTCCGTTTCCGCGGGCGGAAGAACTCATCTGGCTCTCCGAAGTGAACAATGCCGGCCGGCCCATGAACGTATCGCTGCCGAATTTCGACGACTGGTCGCATCAGAACCACACGTTCGCCTCGATGGCTGCCTTCGGCTCCTTCCCCATTAATGCGGGCTTCAACACACCGCGCCGCATCGTGGCAGCCGTTATTGCGCCGGATTTCTTCCGCACTATCGGCGTGCAGCCGTTGCTCGGCCGCGATTTTCTCCAGGCAGAGCACATGGAAGGTGCGACGCTGGCCGCGATCATCGGCCACAGCTTCTGGCAGCGCGAGTACGGCGGCGATCCCGCCATTCTCGGCCGGTCCATCCGGTTCAGCGGATATACCGCGACGGTAATCGGCGTGATGCCCGCCGGCTTCAGCTACCCCGAATCCGCCGAATTGTGGGTCTCGGCCCTCGCACTCGGCGATAACGGAACGCGAACCGCCCACAACTTTCGAGTGGTCGGCCGCCTGAAGGCCGGCGTCTCCATCGAACAGGCCCAGACCGATCTCAGCGAAATTGCGCGGCGCCTCAAGCAGCAGTATCCCGGCCCTTACATGGGCAAGGACGCGCTGCTCGTTCCACTGCTGGCACACGTTTCGGGAAAGGTGCGTCCCGCGCTGCTCATTCTCTTCGCGGCCGTCGGCCTGCTGCTGCTGATCGTCTGTGTGAATGTCGCCAATCTGTTACTGGTGCGCGTTACCGCGCGTTCACGCGAACTGGCTGTGCGGCTCGCGCTCGGCGCCGGACGCGCTCACCTCGTCCGCCAGATGCTCACGGAGAGCCTGCTGCTCGCTATCGCCGGCGGACTGCTCGGGTTCCTGCTCGCGTTCTGGTCGATGGACCTGCTGAAGCTGTTACTGCCGCCCGACGTACCGCGCGCCTCCGAAATCCACATCGACTGGGTGGTCTTTACGTTCGCTCTTGCGGTGTCCGCCGCCGCAGGCCTGCTGTTCGGCCTGTTCCCGGCATGGCGCGCCACGCGCATGAATGTCAACGACGCCATCAAGGCCGGCTCCCACTCGGTGACTGCCGGCCGCGCTGCGCGCATGCTTCAATCGACACTGGTGGTCTCGGAGATTTGCCTCTCGCTTGCCCTCCTGGCCGGAGCTGGACTGCTGGTCAACAGCTTCATTCGCCTGCGCTCGGTCGAGCCGGGTTTCCGCGCCGATCATGTCCTGGTGGCCGACCTGTTCTTCAATTTTCCGAAGAGCGACGCCGAACGTCGCCGCCTGGTCTCGAACTACGCCGATCTGCTGGCGCGTGTGCGAGCCATGCCGGGAGTCGAATCCGCCGGCACGGGCAGCGACCTGCCGCTCGACGGCGCTCCGGACGGGATGTTCCGCATGGAGCACAACCCGAACCTCACGCGCAATCTCGACGCCGACTACACCATCATCAGTCCCGGATACCTGAAGACCCTCGGCATTTCGCTGGTGGCAGGGCGCGATTTCACCGATGCCGATTCGGCCAACGCGCCGGGCGTCGCGATCATCACGGCCGAAATGGCGCGGCAGTTCTGGCCGGACCGCAATCCGCTCGGTGAGCGCGTCTGGTTCAGCAGTTTCGAACAGCGCGAGCATTGGCTGACCATCGTAGGCATTGCGGCCGACGTTCGCGAGGAAGGCCTCACCCGGCCCTATCCGCCGCTGACGTATGTGTGCTACGCCCAGGCCCAGCGGCTCACCAGTCCTGGCCTCGTGATCCGAACTCATATGGACCCCACAGCGCTCGCCGGCCCGATACGCGACGCGCTGCGTGCCGTCAATCCCGAGACTGCGTCTTCGTTTACGACCATGCAAGGCAAGCTCGATCGATCGCTTGCACAGCAGCGCTTCCAGATGCGGGTGCTCGGAGGATTCGCCGCTCTGGCACTGCTACTGGCCGGTATCGGCCTCTACGGTGTGTTGTCTTATATGGTTGCTCGCAGCCGCGGCGAAATCGGCATCCGCATGGCCCTGGGAGCGCCGCCCGCCGCCGTCTTCCGTGCCGTTACTTTGCGCGCACTCGCGCTTGCCGGCGGGGGCATCGTTCTCGGCCTCACTGGTTTTCTCGCCGTCCGCAGGGTGCTTGCATCGATGCTGTTCGGGGTCACGCCGGGCGATCCCCTCACGCTCGCGTTCGCAATCGGCATATTACTGGCCATCGCGTTGGCAGCGGCGATCGTACCCGCGCGCCGCGCGATGCGAACCGATCCCGTTGCGGCTCTGCGGCAAGAGTAAGTCGATGGTAACTCCCTGATGATCTCAGGAGTTCACCAATTACTTGATGAGTAACTGCGCGGTATGGCACAAATAAATGTGCCGATATCCCGTCGATACCCAAATAATATTTTCTCCTTGTCTCTCCCGTGCTCTAATTGGCCCATGATGCAACCACGCCTCGTGAAACTCACTATCGGAGCCGGCTGTCTGTTGGCTTTCTTCGCGAATTCCTCTCAGGCAGCCGTGGTTTATAACTTCACCAATTTCGATGGCCCGGGCAGCGGAATGAACGCCGCCACAGGCACTAACATGAACGGGATTGCCAATACCGGAGCCGCAGTAGGATTCGGCATCGACAACGCAGGGGCCTTTACCAATTTCATTCGCAACCCGAACGGGACAATCACCACGCTCAACATCAATGGGAGTACCACCGCGATGGCGTTCGGCATCAATAGCCTTGACGACGTAGTCGGTACGGACGGCAACGGGAACGCCTTCCTGTTGCCGCCTGGCGGTCCGGTACAAACGCTGACAACCCCCGGAAATCCGTCCACAGCTTTCGGCATCAACGACGCCGGAGCCATTGTCGGGCAATATACGTTGGCCGCGGCGGTACCGGGATTTTTCCTCGGTGGCGGGAATTTTGTCAGAATTGACGCGCCGTCAGGTCCCGACACCGTCAACGCTCAGAGTATCAACAACAACGGGCTGATCGTCGGGTTTTACCTTGGCACGGATGGGCAGGTCCACGGATTCGACGCTCAAATACAGAACGCGCACAACGGCCAGATCACGGGCACTGCGATTGCGGACCCGATCATACCCCCCGTTACGGGTGAACCGGGCGCGACATTCGTGTTCTCCCAGATTCTCGGAGTTAATGACAGCGGTATCGCTGTGGGATATTACGGAGACTCGACAACCAGCCAGCACGGGTACTTATTAAATCTCAGTACCGGACAGTATACTTTCCTCGACGATCCGGCCGAGGGTTTCAATAACGGTGTGGAGGTGACTCAGATCACCGGCATCAACAACTCGGGCGAGATCACCGGATTCTACACAGATGCCAATGGAGTGTTCCACGGGTTTGTGGCTACTCCAGCGCCTGAACCGGCAGCCTTCGGGTTAGTTGGGCTGGGTTTCATCGGAGTCGGCCTGCTGCTGAGGAGAAAGCGCTGAGGGCCAACCGCACCTGAGCCGGCGGGCATAGACATGGGTATCATGTTTCCTTATGCCCACCGTTCCACACGTCGAAAAGCACTTCGAAGCATCCGCCGCTGTTCGCGACGTCGTCATCGGCATGTCCGACGGACTGACTGTTCCATTCGCGCTTGCCGCCGGCCTCTCGGGCACGGTGGCCTCGACCACGATTGTGGTCGTGGCCGGGTTGGCGGAGATCGCCGCCGGGTCCATTGCGATGGGCCTCGGCGGCTATCTCGCCGCGCGCACCGATCGCGACCACTACGAGTCCGAGCGTGAGCGTGAGTTGCGCGAAACGGTCGAGCTTCCCGACAAAGAGACCGACGAGGTAGCCGACGTGTTCCGCGGCTTCGGCATGACGGAAGAGGAGATCGCTCCCGTGGTGCGGGCCATCAGTGCCGATCAGAAGCGCTGGGTCGATTTCATGATGCGCTTCGAGCTCGGCCTGGAGGAGATCGATCCCAAGCGCGCCCGCAACAGCGCGATCACCATCGCGGCTTCGTATATCGCCGGCGGCCTCGTCCCGCTCGCGCCATACATGCTGATGCCCACACTCGATCGTGCGCTGCAGCTCTCGGTGGTGGTCACGCTGCTTGCGCTGTTTGTCTTCGGATTCGTCAAGGGGCGGCTCACCGGCATTTCGCCGTGGCGTGGCGGGCTGCAGACGATTGTCATTGGCGGCCTCGCCTCGGCAGCCGCCTACACCTTAGCCCGCCTCATTAAGCCCGCCTAGCGCCCCCACCGGAGCCGCGAACGTCAGTGAGCGGAGCGGGTAAGCCGTGTGCCTGCATCGTTCACGGAGAATGCTGAGAGACCGCGGTATATGATAGTTACCGATGCTCACCCGCGACCAGGCCTGGGACCTTCTCTGCGAATTCACCAAGACCGAGGGTCTCCGCAAGCACGCGCTTGCGGTCGAGACCTGCGTGACCGCCTACGCCGCCAAATTCGGCGAAGACGTCGGGAAATGGTCCGTCACGGCTCTGCTGCACGACTTCGATTGGGAGATTCACCCGACGCTCGACGAGCATCCGCAGAAGGGTGAGCCGATCCTCGCCGAGCGCGGCGTGCCCGAGGAGATCCGCCGCGCTATTCTCTCGCACGCCAGTCATACCGGTGTGCCGCGTGTGACGCCGCTCGAAAAGACTCTCTACGCTTGCGACGAATTGGCCGGTTTCATCACCGCCATCTCTTACGTAAAGCCGCACCGCAGCGTCTTCGAAGTGGACGTGGCCTCCGTCAAGAAAAAGATGAAGGACAAGGCCTTCGCGCGCTCGGTGAACCGGCAGGACATCGTGGAAGGCGCTCAGGAGCTGGGCGTTCCGCTGGAGGAGCACATCGAGTTCTGTGTCAAGGCGATGCAGAATCGGGCGGAAGAGCTGGGCTTGAAGGGGACGCTGGAAGCATCTGCGTCATGAAGCGGACCTCCTGAACTACGATCAGCGCGATCGCAAGCAGCGCGAGGCCGAAGATCAACAGAGGCGACCCCAGCGCCGCGTGCCCTAGCTTTTCGATCACCTCGCCGAGGTGCGAGCCGTAGAGGCCGAGAATCACACCCACGGATCCGCGCCCCTCGAATCCCGAGTAAGCCGGGATCAGGCGAAACCAATACGTGACGGCCAGAATGTATCCGCACAGGATCGCCATACCGCAGGCGAGCGCCCTGCCGGCCCGGCCGCCGCGTGCCGCACCGAGGACCGCGAGCGTGACCGACGGCGCCGCAATCGCCTGCGCGTACCATGGCGATGGCACCGCCGAGACCCCCCAAGTGGAAAGGTGCGCCAGTACGGCGGCATATGCCAGCGCAGCAAGAAATAGCCCGCAGTATCCCAGCGTGACCCAGTCCGCCGCCCGCTTCGGCCCGATCGCCCACAGCAGCAAGCCCGCCACGTACATCACTACGAGAAGATCAATCGTCATCGTCGAAAATGGGCGGAACGTGTTGTTCCCGGTCCATAGGGCAAACCGGATGCTGTCCCGAATCACGGTCGGCCAATTGAGTGACAGGGCGTTGTGGAGGACGGCGGAATGACCAATCCCTGCCCGCGCCTCCACCATCCCTGTGAGGCTGCCATAGAGCACCAGGTTGCGAATGTACCAGGGGAGAGCGGCAACCGCCACAATCGCGCAGTGCAGAGCGAGCCGCCGCACCCCGCGCCAAGCGCAAACTCCAAATACGAGCGGCTCGATGGCGACGAAATAGGCCTTCGTCAGCAGACCGGCCGAAACCAGGAGCGAGACCAGCACGATGTTGCGCGTGGTCGGAGTGGTGACGCATCGGATAGTGAATACCAATGTCCAGATGGCAAGCGGTACTGCCAGCCAGTCGTTGGCGACGTGTGCGATCGTCGCCCACGTCATTTGTGACGACAGTGCGCAGAACACCGCTATCGTCCGAAATGGTTCGGCGACTCCCAGCTCCTGGCAGAGGGCCCATGCGCCTGCGAACAGTAAAAGGGAGCCGGTGATCGCGGCTAGCACCCGAAGTAGCAGCACCCGATTCGGCAGGGGCATTCCGCCGAACAGACGCTCCGGAACAGCAAGTGCAATATAGGCCAGCGGAGGATGGTGCGCCTCGTAATTCGGGACCGGTGCTGTGTCCCACTGCAATTCCGGCGGGATGGCATTCAGTGCTTCCCGGTCCCGCGCCCGCCGCGCAGCGGACCAAGAGAAGTACTCGGCATAAACGGGCGCACAGGGTAGATTGACTTTCACCACCGGACTGACCGGCGCCAGCGGAATGGAAAGCGCGACCTCTTTGGTCAACCGCGCTGCGCGAAGGTCGGTGAATACACCGCCAACCGCGGCCTGTTGCACGTATGCGAAGTGGAATGGCTCGTCGAAGCCTTCCCAAAGGGGCAGTAATGCGCTGTAGAGAATTGCATTCACCAGCGCATAGGCGGCCAGCAGAAATTGAGAAGTGCGGCCCACGTACCAAAGACCCGCGGTGCGGCGTTTTGGCTACACCTTCACGAGCTGCCGCAGATAACGATTCGCAGGCTCCTCGATGAAGCGGTACACCAGAGCCGATGCCAAGATCACCGCACCGATATACACCGGCCCCGATGTCTGCCGCGTCCATCGGCTGTACCACCAGAGCAGCGGCACGTGCAGAATGTACATCGCGTAGCTCGATTTGCCCAGGTAGACCGCCGCGCGCGTCGAGAGCAACCGTGCCGCCGCGCCCCCGCCCAGTGCGAACCCGACCAACAACGCGCCATTCAGCGGACGCAGCGCCGAATTCAGATCGATGGGCGAAGGCAGTACCGCAGGCCAGGCGATCAGCGCCGCGCTCAGCGCCAGCCCAGGCACGTATAACCACGCGCCGGCTGGGCGGCGCGGCATCCGCTGTAGCAAATCGTAAGCGCAGGAAGCGGCGATGCCCATCAGAAAATCCGCCATGTGGATCAGTGGCTTCGTTCCGTCGGAGATTCCCAGTCTCCACATCACGTGCGTCAAACAGCAGGTCACGGCCGCCACGGCCAGCGTCTTCCACCAGCCGGCGCCCTGCATCCACACCGCAGCTAACGGAAACAACAAATAGAAGAACATCTCGCAGGAGAGCGACCAGGCCGGCGTATTCCAACTCACAGGCAGATGCCCCATCCAGCCCTGGATCAGCAACCCATGCGCGGCAACAAGCGGCGCCTTGCGCGGTGTGGGATCGGCCAGAATAAACGGCGCGACCATCAGCAGGCTCAGCGCGTACACCGGATACACGCGCGCCACCCGCCCCATGCCGTATCGCAGCAGGTTCCGGCCGCTCCACTCGGTGTTCGCGTAGCTGCGTGCCAACACAAAACCGGAGAGCACGAAGAATGTCGTGACCGCCAGGTATCCCCCGCGAATCAGCGCGTAAATCGGATACGGCAGCGCACGCGCCCATGCGTCCAGCATCATGCCCGGCCCGGTCAGGTGATCGAGAATCACCCACAAGGCGAGGAGAAACCGCAGGCCGGTCAACGCCGGCAGATGGGTGGCAGTGACACTCCTGGACGGAGCGGAGGCAACTGAAGCCATTATTACCAGCGTACTGTACGGCGATAGCATTCGTATATGACCGCTCGCGCCGTCCTGCAGCGAATCGCCGCCCTGCCGAGCCAGGACACCGCTACCATCCGGGCGATGCGCCGGCAGATCTCGAAAGAGCTCGCGAACCAGGACCGTCGCACGATTCTCTCGCTCGCCCTGGACCTGATCGCCGCCGCACCCAATGCACGCTGGGTGGCATATGAAGTCGTGCAGTACCACGCGGCCGCGCGCGACGGAATCACCGCGGCTGAGGTAAAGCGCCTGGGGAAGGGGATCAGCTCGTGGTCCACGGTCGATACCTTCGCATGCTCTATCTCCGGACCCGCCTGGAG
>Ga0126381_100007433_pt1 | contig 12200 bp, 10 predicted proteins | sample PanSoiMetPlot_28_FD_96465 | JGI IMG/M metagenome (GOLD analysis project Ga0126381, IMG submission 96465) | Tropical forest soil microbial communities from Panama - MetaG Plot_28 | ecosystem: Environmental > Terrestrial > Soil > Tropical forest > Bulk soil | place: Panama | collected 2016-02-17
AAATGCCCGATGTCCGAACTGAAGATCGCGTTGAGCTTTGACCCGAACGGGTTGTTATGGCCAAACGCGGTCGCGTTCATGCGATCGTCCGCCTCGCACCCGAAATAATAGGGCTTGGCGTAGAGGTCGACCCAGTCTTCCTTGCGGGTGATCTGGCAGGCCGCGAAATCGTCGATGTTCTCGACATTCCCGGTGAGGTAGGCCTGCTCGGGGTCGGGCAGACCGCCGCGTTCGCGCAACGCCGCGGCGATGTCGCTGTAGCCGTATTTCTCGACCAGGCTCATCAATTTGGGGCGGTCGAGCTTGTCCGGGTGCATACGCTCCAATGCCTTGGCGCTGCGCCGCTCCCAATGCTCGATCAGATCGCCGAAGAGTTGGCTGGCCCAGCCGACGCCGCCTTCGAGAAACGCGAAACGCAACTCCGGGAAGCGCCGAGTGACGCCGCCGAGAAAAATTGCCTTGGCGGTCGCATGGCCGGCGGCGGCGAAATGGCCGATATGGTTGTAGGTGAAATTGGTCGGAGAGAGCCTCAGGCCCTGATTGCTCGAGGCGCTGTGGAAGGTCGGCGCAATGCCGAGCTCGACGCATTTCTTCCAGACCGGGTCGTAATCGTATTCGCTATCGAGCCCTAGCACGTCGTACCATACCGCAAAGCGCGCGGTGTCGGGGTCGTTGGCGGCGGCAGCCGGCACCTTGCGGGCCATGTTGCTGCCGAACATGCCGACTTTCGAGCCCAGTTGTTTGGTGGCGAATTCGAGCTCGGCGATCGCCTCGTCCGGGGTGTGCATCGGGATGATCGCCGCCGGCGTCAGCCGGTCGCCGAGCCCCTTGAAATAATCCGCGGAGACGATGTTGTAGGCGCGGATCACGGCGCGCCGCGTGGCGTCGTCCTGGATGCGCGGGAAGCGCAGCCCGGCGGTCGGGTAGACGACGACAAAGTCGAGGCCAAGCTCGTCGAGGCGGTCGTACAATAGCTTCGGCATCATTGCGGTGGCGCGGTCGAGCGTGTTTTCCGCCTGGCGCGCCCAAAAGGCCTGCTGGCCGACGCGCTTCTCGCGGCGCTCGGCGACCGACATCGAGAGGTTCTCGCGGGTCGTCCCCATCGCCTTTAGAAAGCCGTCCGCGGCGAGGTCGCCGCCGACCTTGCGCATCTTGTCGCTGAACACCGGATCGTATTCGACCCAATGCCCGTCGCCATCGACGATCGGGTGGTCGATTTTCGACCGGACCTGTTCAGGGGTCATATGCGCGCTCATGATCTTCTCCGGAAAGTGGCGGGTCTGCACTGGCGATTGTGCGGGCAATACCTCCGCTGCGCCACAAGCTATCGGCATCGAGCATCGCGCTCAGCGCAGACCCGCCTCTCGTCTGCGCCGGGTCCGTTCCCGTCGGCCCTGACCTCGGTTGACCGTCACTGGCGAGCTGCGCGATCCTGTGCATCGAAGCACCGTGGCCGCGGCCCTCGTCTTGGCTGAGGAGATCTCGCATGCAGCTGATCCTCTACTACGCTCCCAACGCTTGTTCATTGGTACCCTATGTGACGCTGACCGAGGCGGGCGCCTCGTTCGACGTCCGTCCGCTGAATTTCCGCAAGTCACAGCACATGTCGCCCGAATATTTGCGGATCAATCCCAAGCACAAGGTGCCGGTATTGGTAATCGACGGTGAGCCGCTCACCGAGAACGTCGCCATCCAAATCTGGATTGCCCGGAATTTCCCGGCGGCGAAGCTGCTCCCCGCGGACCCGATGCAGGAATTGCACGCGATTTCCTTGTTGTCCTGGTGCGCCTCGGGGGTTCACCCCTTCCTTTCCCGCATCAATTCGCCGCCGCGCGTGTGCGACCTGCCGGGCGCGGAGGACGCCGTACGGCGGCTGGCGGTGCAGCAGTTATTCGAGAACTATAAGATAGCCGAGGACAAGCTCGCGGATCGCGAGTGGTTCTTCGACCATTTCACCGCCGTCGATGCCCACTTCTTTTGGTGTTTTCGGCGAGGGACCCAGTTCGATCTCGATCTTTCTCAGTTCCAGAATTGCATGGCGCATTTCGAGCGGATGCAAGAGCGGCCGAGCGTGCAGAAATTGCTGGCCTACGAGCAGGCGGTGCAGACCGCGTTCGCTCGGGCGGCCTAGCTCACGCGAACGTCACCTCGCGGCCATTCTCCGACGCCTGCCTGACGGCGTCGATCAGGCGGTGCAGATCGACCGCGGTCGCGAAGGTTGGGTGGCGGCTTTCGCCGCCGCGGAGCGCCCCATCTCTAATAACCTGGGCAAACAAACTGTACATCTGGCCGACGTTGACTGCCTCCCCTGACGGCGTGCCGGGCGAGGCGAAGTTGAGGCGATCCGGTACGGGGACTGGGTCGAGCGTATTGCCGCCCTTTGCTCCGCGCAGGACAACGTCGCTCAACTGCGGCGAATCCTCGCCACACGCAACCAAGGTTCCATCGCGGCCGTAAATTTCCATGCGATAGCCGCTGCCGGCGAACGGAATGGCGGCGATGTGGACCGAGGCGACGGCGCCACTCACCAGCCGGCCGCTCAGCAGCACATTGTCGGGCGAGGTCACGTCGAGCCAAGTGTTGGTGCCGGTGTCGAGCCACTGCTTGGCCTGGGTCGCGACCACTGCGGACAGCCGGGCGAAATCCCCGGCGACGAAACGCATTGCGTCCACAGCGTGGCCGTTGGCGATTGTCAATGTGTTGGCGCCGAGCTCGGCGTCGCGCTGCCAGGTGCGGTGCGAGGGCCGGGATAACACACCCTCGCGCAGCAGACTGACATGTACCGCCATAACCTCGCCGACGAAGCCGGCTGCGACGAGTTCCTTCAGATGCATCAAGGCGGGATTGACGCGGGCCTGCAGGCCGACCGCCGTGACGAGCCCGTTGGTTTTGGCCAACCCTGCCAACTCTACCGCCTCGACCGTCGTCCGCCCGAGCGGCCATTCGCAATAAACGTGCTTGCCTGCCTCCAGGGCCGCTTTAGCGGGGGGATAGTGGGACGGCACGCGCACGACCACCGCGACCGCGTCGATCTCCGGTGAGGCGACCATCCTGCGCCAGTCGTCGAAGGCCAGCCGGGCACCCCAAGCCCGGCGCGCACCCTCGGCGCTCTCGGCTCTAGTAGTGCAGACGGCCGCCAGCTCGACATCCGCACTGGCCTGCAATGCCGGCAGGTGGGAACGCGCCGACCAGGTGCCGCTGACGCTGGCGCCGATCAGCCCCAGCCGAATCTTGTCTGCCATAGCGCTTCCTTTTCGAGGCGCCGGGTGTTACCCGGCTGACGAGGACGGTCGAGCGGCCGCGACCTCCCGCTCAGCCGCGCGCCAGAGCGTAGACCTGAGTGCCGCCCGGCGGCCGCGGATGAGCGACCCAGCTCTCGCCGCCGTCACCGCTGCTGTAGACCTCGCCGCCGTTGGTGGCGCACGACATGCAAGCCGGCCGGCGCTCGTCGAAGGCCAACGCGAACATCGTATGCGGCGGCTTAAACCCCATGTCGACGCGGGTCCAGCTGTCGCCGCCGTCGGAGCTCTTCAGCAATACGCCGACGTCGCTCTGAAAGCCGCCTCCCGCCGCTACCCAGAGCTTGCGCGGACTGCCGGGGACCTCGCGGATGTCGCGGCAATAGATCTGACCTTTGGCATTGAGCGGCTCCAGCGGCACGCTCCGCCAGTGGTCGCCGCCATCGGCGCTGTGGAACATCCCGGCCCGGCCGATAGCGTAGACCGAGTGCGGCCGCCAGCGGCTCGCCAGTACGCCGTGCATGTCGACGGTGTCGTCGTTGACGTATTGGCCGTGGCTCAGATTTTCCCAATGTTCGCCGCCGTCGGTCGAGCGCAATGTGCCGCCGACCTCGATGGCGGCGTAGAGCAGTTCGGGCTCGGCAGCGCTGGCGTCGATTTGCAACACCCGCTTCGCGGGGTTAGCACCTGGAGCAGTGGTGATCTCGGGGAAGCGCACGCTGACCGGCAGCCTGACCCAGTGCTCACCCGCATCGTCGCTGCGGTAGATCTCGCAATTCTCATAACCGATGAAGACCACATCGGGATCGTGCGGGTGGAACAGCACCGACCAGACCGGCAGGCCGTGGTCCGGCAGGTCAACCTTCTCCCAATGCTCGCCGCGGTCGGCGCTGCGGTAGGGGCCGGCCTGCGTGCCGGCATAGATGATCTCGGGCTGCAGCGGATGGACCGCCAACGCCCGAACCGCCGGCGCCTCGGGCAGGCCGCGCCGCAGAACCTCCCATTCGTCGCTGCCGTCGGCCAGCCGGCAAAGCCCGGTATGGACCGGCCGCCCCCGTGCGGTTTCGCCTGCCAAACCGAGATAGAGACAAGACCCTCGCTCGTTCAATCCGTCGGATGCCATGGGATCGCCCTCCTTTGCGCGGGCGAGGATAGGCTCCCTGACGGCACCGCTACAAGCGCGCGGTGAGCTCGCCTTGTTCCTCGGCGACCAGCCGCTCCATCATGCGACGCATCTGCATCCGCGTCGCATCCGAGGCGATGTCGACGAGGCCCGCTTCGCCGAACTCGTTCATCCGCGCCTGCTGCGCCTCGACCATGACCCGGTCCTCGACAAAGGTCGGGGCGATCTCCTGATAGAGCTGCTCTGTCGCCTCGGGCTCGTTCTGGCGATAGCCGTTCGCGACGGACCAGAAGTAATAGCAGCTGGTTTCGGTCTCGGGCGTCAGACCGTGGAACAGGCGGAACTGAAAGCCGCCATCGCGCTTGCCTTCATCGGCACCGGCGCCGGCATCGGCCGCGCCGGTCCATTGCAACACGCTGCTCGGGGCGACGAACTCGAACTCCTGCCAGCGGTCGACCCGACCCTTGAAACCCGCCGCTTTGACGTAGGTCGGCGGCGGCACCGAATTTCTCATCCAGCGGGTGAATTTGACGCCGGCCGGGGTCCGCACCGTCTTCATTTCGGCCTCGACATGCGCAGCGGGATTGCCGCCCACCGTCTTGGCGTGCAGATAGCCGAGATGCGTCAGGTCCATCAAATTGTCGACCATCAGCATGTAGTTGGCCTTGATCGGATAAACGTCGTGTTTGTTGGGCCATTTGCCAGGGTCGTTGTGGTAGGGAAAGTCGACGATCTTGGCGGCATCGGCTTTGGCCGGGTCGCCCATCCAGACCCACACCAGCTGGTCTCTTTCGACCGCGGGGTAGCTGCGCACGCGCGCGTCTGCCGGGATCTGTTTCTGCCCGGGGATGCGCACGCAGCAACCCGAACCGTCGATGACGAGGCCGTGATAGCCGCACTGCACGCCCTCCTCGACGACCACGCCCATGCTGAGCGGCGCTGCGCGATGACAGCAGCGGTCGGCGAGCGCCCCGACGCGGCCCGCGCCGTCGCGAAATAGGACCAAGGGCTCGTTGCAGATCCGGCGCGCCAGCGGCTGCCCGCCGCCGATCTCGTCCGCCCAGGCGGCGATATACCAGGCATTACGCAACAGCATGAGAAGCCTCCTCTCTATCGGCCAGGCTGGGCCGCTGCTCCGCCACGATCAGGCCGGCCATCAAGCGGCGAAACTGGTTCAGCCCGCCGTCCGAGGCCAGCTGCAGCATCCGGGTCTTGGGTGTGTTCGCAATGACCTCTTGCTGGGCTTCGATCATTGCCCTGTCCTCGGCAAAGGCTCGCTCGATGACCGCCATCTGCTGCCGCGAATGCTGTGCGTCCGCAAATTTTCGGCTGAGGCAGCTGGAATAATAATAGACCGTCTTGCTCTCCGAAATCGGCGTCACTGCCTGCGAGGTGGACGAGACCCAATCGGGATCCGCAGTCGGCGCCTGCATACCACACTCCGCGGCGATGCCGGCCGGATAGGACTTTGTCGCGAGCAGGAAGACGCCCGGAACCATATAGTCATATGCCGCCCACATATCCGAGAGTGACCCTGGTGGCAGCCCCAGATAATTCGGACGCGGATGGTTGACGACCCATCGCTCGATGCGCAGGCCGCGCTCGATCCGCGTGGTCCTCGGGCGGCTATCGCCCCAGCTCATGCTGTTCCGACCCAGCGTGCTCTGATGCACATAGCTGAGATGCGAGAGGTCGAGCAGATTGTCGTTGATCAGCTCGTAATTGGCGTCATACGCCAGCTCGCCGGTAAGCATGAACCAGTCGGGGTGGTTGTGGTTCAATGCCCTCGGGATGAGCGCTCGTTCGGCGAGCGCAGGATCGCCCATCCAGATCCAAACCCAGCAATCCTGCTCGACGACCGGATAGCTGCGAACGACTGCCGTCGACGGGATGATGTCCTGTTGCGGGATCTCGATGCACTTGCCCGACGGCGCGAATTTGAGCCCGTGATACATGCAGCGAAGGTCGTCGCCCTCTTTGCGGCCGCGCGACAGCGGCGCGAGCCCGTGGCAGCACCGGTTCTCCAGGGCAACCATGCCGCCGTCGCCCTTGCGGTAGAGCACGATCGGATCGCCCAATATTGTGCGCTCTACCAAACCGTCGTCGGGGAAATGGTGGCTCCAGCCGGCGACATACCAGCAGTTGCGGAGAAACATGGCTGATTCCTCCCTCTAGACGTTGGAAACATTCTAGTTTTTAATTGCTGTGTCAACGAGTTTGGTGATCGGTCAGCGATGAGCGGCGTGTCGAGTGTCAGAAGGCCGCGGGCGGCCGATGCGGAGCCTTCCGGCGATTTCGGAAGGTCCGTCTCTTATCTCATCGGCGCCATCTCGAACATTCTGTCGATCGGCGGCTCGCGGCTCTACCGCCGCGCCTACAACATCGGCCTAACCGAATGGCGGCTGATGTGGGTCCTCGCGATCGCGCCGCAGATAACCGCGCAACGCGCTTCGCAGATCATGGGATTGGACAAGGCAGCCGTCAGCCGGGCTGTTGCCGCCCTCGAGCGCCGCGGGCTCGTGCAGATTGAGCCCGATCCGTCAGACAGCCGGCAACGGATCATCGAACTCTCCGAGACCGGCAGCGAACTGCACGGCCGGATCATGATCATTGCAAAGGAACGCGAGCGCCGGCTATTGGCGCCGTTCACGAAGGAGGAAGTTCGCACTCTGGCCGGACTGCTGCGGCGCATGCACGCCAACGCGTCCAACGTCAATGCGTTCGATCCACGCGCCCTCGTCGATCCTGCGCCCTTACAGATGAAATGAAAAGCATCCGCGCTCAGTTGCGCGTCGAGCGCAATGCCCGCCATACTTTTTCCGAGATTGCGGGACCTTCCACCCGGGGAGCGCCGATATGCGCCAACGCGTCGTTGACGGCGTTCATTACGGCCGGGATCGCGCATAACGTGCCGGCCTCACCGACGCCTTTGACGCCGAGCGGGTTTCGGTCCGTCAGGGTCGGGTTGTTGGCGAGATCGAAACGACAGAAATCGTCGGCGCGGGGCATTGCGTAATCCTGGAACGAGCCGGTCAGCAATTGTCCGCTCGACGGGTCGTAGACCAGATTCTCCATCAGCGCCTGACCGGCGCCCTGGACGATGCCGCCGTGGATCTGCCCCTCACAGAGCAGCGGATTTAGGACTCGGCCGACATCGTCGACCGCGACATAGCGGGAGAGCGCGACTTCGCCGGTCTCTGCGTCGATCTCGACCTCGCAGCAATGCGCGCCGCTGGGGAAGGTCGCGCAGCCGGGCGGCCCGAAATTGGCCCTTTCCGAGAAGCCGGCTTCGACGTCGCCCGGCAGGTGCGCGGCGTCGAAAGATTGCTTCGCGACCTCGACGATACCGACCGACCGGTCGGTGCCGGCAATCGCGAACCTGCCGTCCGCGAATTCTACGTCGTGCGTTCCGGCTTCCATCATGTGGGCGGCGATCTTTCGTCCCTTGTCGATGATCCGATGGGCGGCGACGGCGATCGCCGAGCCGGCGAGCTGCGCCGAGCGCGACCCAAAGGTGCCGATCCTCATCGTGACGAGATCGCTGTCGCCATAGCGATAGCGGATCAGCTCGGCGTCGATCCCGAGCTTTTCCGACAATACTTGCTTGAACGTCGTCCCATGCCCCTGGCCGTGGTCCATGCTGCCGGTCATCAGCACGACGCCGCCCGAAGGGTCGAAGCGGATCTCGGCGTGCTCGTAATCGCGGCCGCCCGAGGCCGCTACCGCCGTCGCCACGCCGACGCCGAGCAGCTTGCCCCGTATCCTGGCGGCTTCGCGGCGCTCGGCGACGCGGCCGTAATCGGCAACAGCCAGGCAATCGTCGAGGTTCTTGACGAAATCGCAGCTATCGTAGGTTTGCTGCAATACCGTCGTGAACGGCATCGCCTCGGCCGGGATCGTATTGCGGCGGCGCAGCTCCGCGGGCTCGATGCCGAGCTCGTGCGCGGCCTTGTCGATGATCGTCTCGATTACATAGATCGGCTCGGGCCGGCTCCGGCCGCGATACGGCGCAATGCTCATTGTATTGGTCAGCACGGCGATGACCTGCGCGTGAACCAGCGGAACACCGTAGGTGTTGATCAGACAGCCGAGCCCGATCGTCAGCGGTATCGTCGGGCGGTCGGTCGAAAAATAGGCCCCGATCGCGGCTTTCCACTGTGCCCGCAGCGCGACAAACCGCCCCTCTCGGTCCAGCGCCAGCTCCGTGTCGACGACGCTGCCACGCCCCTGCTCGTCGCTCGACAGCCCTTCGCTGCGCTCGGCAATCCAGCGGACCGGACGTCCGGTCACTTCGGACGCCCAGAGCGACAGCCCATATTCCGGGTAGCAGCCGCCTTTCATCCCAAAACCGCCGCCCATATTGTCGCAAACCACCCGGAATCGGTGCTGCGGCTGTTTGAAGATGCGATCGGCCAGCGCCGCCCGAGTGGCGTGCACCGACTGGATCGTGCAGCGGATCGTATAGCGGTCTTGATCCGGGTCGTATTGCGCCAGGCAGCCCCGCGGCTCCATGCTGTTCGCCGTGACCCGGTTGATCGGGATCATGTGGCGGACGATACGGTCGGCTTTGGCGAAGGCCGCGTCGACAGCAGCCTTGTCGCCGATCTCGTGAAAGAACGCCTCGTCCCCCGAGTTCTCGTCCCAAATAACGGGTGCACCCGGCGCAAGCGCTGCTTCGGCGCTGATCGCCGCTGGAAGCGTCTCGTATTCGATCTCGATCAGTTCGGCGGCGTCCTTTGCCTGGTTCGGAGTCTCGGCGACGATGAACGCAACCGGATCCCCGACATAACGGACGCGATCTCCCGCCAAGAGCGGCTGCGGGCAAACAAAGGCCGGGGCGCCGTTGCGGCGCCTGCGGCGGACCCCCGGCATCAGCGTGCCGAGACCTCGACGGCGCAGATCCTCGCCGGTCAACACCGCGAGCACGCCGGGCGAGGCCCGTGCGATATTGGGGTCGAGCCTGGCTATGCGGGCATGCGCATGCGGTGAACGCAGCACATAGCCGCGCGCCTCGTTCGGCTCCCTGACGTCGTCGACATAGCGTCCCTTGCCTTTGAGCAGGCGCAGATCCTCTTCTCTGCGCACCGGCTGCCCGATGGCTTGCACACTCATTTTCCCTCTACCCGTCTGAGCTAACGCTAACGCCGCCCACCGCCTCCGCCCCCGTGGGCGGCGGCGAAACCGTGACCGAAGCCCGGGCCGAAACCGCGGACGAAACCGTGCCCGAGGCCGCGAGGAAAGCCGTGCTGAAAACGATGGAACCTGTGCACGACGACGATGGACGGTGCCAGACCAAAATACCAAGGCGCTCCTATCCAGTACGGAAAAAACTCGGGATAGGCATAATCGACAGGATACGGGTATTCGTAGGGGTAAGGTGACGTAGTAGGCGGCGGCACCTGATAGACCTGCGTAGGCAGCCCTGGAGTATTCTGCGTGATCTTCCAGCTCCCGTCGGGTTGCGGGCAGGCCTCGATAGACGCTTGACGCGGCTGTCCTCCTACCGTGACCGAAGCCGTGTAACTGCTGCATGCAGGCTGGCTGGCTGGGGGTTGGCCGGTCGAGTGCCGGGTCGGCTGCAGCGGAACGGGGTTGCTTGCCGCGGCGGCGGGCTGGCCGGGCGGCTCCAAGGCGTAGCCCTGGGCCGGCAACCCCGGCGTATTTTGCACCACTTGCCAGCTGCCGTCCGGCTGCTCGCACGCTTGACCGCTGGCCTGCTCCGATCTCCCGCCCGCCGTTACCGATGTATTGAAATCGTGGCAGACGGGCCCCGTCTGCTCAGGTAAGACCGCAACTTGCGGACCTTCGGGTCGAGATTGGCAAGCCGCACACGCCAGCACTGCCGCTGCGATCGAGATCCTTCCTAGCATTGGCACAGTTCCGCTCCTCACCTTCCCGCTGCGCAGGTCGCCCCCCTCTCCGGCCGCGGGGAGAGGGGCAAATCAGGATACCCTCAAACCCTTGCCGTCGGGTCTTCGCCGAGCTTGACCAAGAGCTTACCGAAATTGCGCCCTTGCAGCAGGCCGATGAAAGCCTCGGGCGCGCGGTCGAGGCCCTCCACGATATCCTCGCGGTATTTCAGCTCGCCGTTACGCACCAGCGGCGCCGCCGTAGCGCGGTATTCGCCGAAACGCTGCCACTGATCGCTGACGATAAAGCCCTGGATCTTGAGCCGCTTGCGCACTGCCGCCATCAAATTTGGACCGGGCCGCGGCTCGATGTCATTGTACTCCGAGACCATGCCGCACATCACCATGCGGCCGAAATCGTTGAGCCGCGGGAACACTGCTTGCTGCACCGCGCCGCCGACATTCTCCCAGTAAACGTCGATGCCGTTCGGACAGGCGCGATCGAGCGCGGCGCCCAGATCCGCAGAGCGATGGTCGATGCAAGCGTCGAAGCCGAGCTCAGCCTCGACATAGCGGCATTTGTCCCCTCCCCCGGCAATTCCGATCACGCGCGCACCTTCGCGCTTGGCGAGCTGACCGGCGACCGCCCCCACGGCGCCGGAGGCGGCCGATACGACGACCGTCTCGCCGCGCCGCGGCCGCCCGATCTCGCTGAGCCCCACATAGGCAGTGAGCCCCGGCATGCCGAGCACGCCCAGCGCCGTCGACAGCGGCGCCTCACGGGGGTCGAGCTTGAGCAGGTCCTTCGCCGGCACCACGCTGTAGAGCTGCCAGCCGTAACCGCCGTATACGTAGTCGCCCTCGCGCAAGCTCGGATCGCGCGAGCGCACGATCTGCCCGACGACCCGTCCCTCGATCACGGCGCCGATATCGACCGGCTTCGCATAGGAGCGCGCCCCGCTGATGCGACCGCGCATATAAGGGTCGAGCGACAGATAGATCCCGCGCACCAGCGCCTCGCCATCGCCTGGCTCGGGTATCGGTCCTTCGGCAATGTCGAAGTCGGCGGTCGTCGGCGCACCGGACGGCCGCCGTTTCAGCAACACCTGCCGGTTCCGGTTTTCCATCCCTGTCTTTCTCCCTACGAGACGATCTAAATTAACCGATCGGCTCGCCCATTCGAAGGGGCATTGGCCTCGACGCGACGGAAAGGAGGGAGCTCATGGAACCGACACTTCAAAACCCCGCTCGCGATCGGCTGCAGGCCAGTGAACTGGCACTCGGCGTCGGCATCCGCCAGAGCCGCACGGTCGCCTATGCGCCGCTATACCGGAATGGGCGTGCGGCTCGTGCTGGGAGGGGCTGATCTCGGGTTCATGACCGGCGCCGCTACGGAACGCGCAAAGCTACTGCGCAGCTGGCGCTGATCATGTCCCGCCTGGGCCGACGACGCAGACTGTTGTCACTTGACATAATTCGCAATTTGCGGTATAAATTGCGAATTAGCAAACGCTGATATATCCGAGCGAGCCGGCGATGTACTGCCGACCTGATTTGATCTGATCCGATGAAATTACATTGCTTCGCCCTCAATAGTGATCCGCCCAAGATTGTGCCGGCTCGCGCCTCCCGAGAATGGATGGACGATTTTTCAGACCGCCACGCCTATCGGTGCCTGCCGTTGTCGATTGCGAATGCGCATGGTTGGGACATTCTGTGCCCCATTGCCGTCGCTGTCGACTGGAACGGCGGCCGGCGGACCGAAGATTTGACGGTTCGTGCACTGCAAGCCGTGCCCGACGGAAGAACAGTTTCGGCGTTTTGCCGATCTCATTTTTCCGGCGGCATCGTGACGTTTCATACCGATTACATCTTTCGCACAGACGACGAATGGGACCTGCTGGCCAGCGGACCCTTCAACTCGCCGAAAAAGGGCATTTATTCCCTTACCGGGATCATTGAAAGCAACTGGCTCCCCTATCCGTTTAC
>Ga0126381_100007435_pt1 | contig 12198 bp, 9 predicted proteins | sample PanSoiMetPlot_28_FD_96465 | JGI IMG/M metagenome (GOLD analysis project Ga0126381, IMG submission 96465) | Tropical forest soil microbial communities from Panama - MetaG Plot_28 | ecosystem: Environmental > Terrestrial > Soil > Tropical forest > Bulk soil | place: Panama | collected 2016-02-17
AGGTTGGCGCAAGCCAGCAAGGCGGCGATCGGCAGCCAGATCGTCGAGACCTTGATCGGCCGCGGCCAGTTCTTGCGGTCCTTCCGCAGCAGCAGGAAGCCGGTCAGGGCGAAGAAGTGGGATGCGATGTATCCGAGATTGCCGGCGACGAGGATCGTGAGCGTGCTGCCGAGGAAGAGGATCAGGCAGATGTTCATCGCCATGTCGAGCGTCATCGCCCGTGCCGGGATGTTATGCCTGCTGAGGTGGTGGAACTGCTTGATCGTCAATCCGTCCTTGGCGATCCCGTAGAGCGCGCGCGAGCCGTCGGCGGTCGCGGTGTTCATCGAGAGGATAAGGCTCCCGCAGAGCAGGACGACCATGATGCCGGAGACGCTGCTGCTCCCGGTGATCTTCTCGAACGCGGGCACGTAGAAGGCGACCGGGTTGGCGACCGCTACCTTGGTTCCGACGGTCCCGGTCACGCCGAGCGGGAGCAGCACGTAGACGACGAGCGAGAACAGCGCCGCCGTCTTCAGCGCGAGGTTCGTATCCCGCACGGTGTCCTTGTACTCGGGGGCGAACGTTGCGCAGGTCTCCACGCCGTAGGCCGACCAGCCCATTACGTAGAGCCACACGAGCGCGAGCTGCCAGCCGCCCCAGGGACCGGTGATGGTGAGGTGCATGTTGCCGGACGACCAGGAGCCGGTGACGTACGGGACGATGATGAAGACGACGAGCGGCACCATGAGGAGCCCGCCGGTGACGTACCCCATCCAGAGCGTCGGCCTGATCCCCCGCATGTTGGCCCCCCATACGACAAGGATGGCGCCGATGCCGATGAAGTGCGCGAGCGTCAAGTGCACCGAACCGTCCCAGACAGTCCAGGTGGACTTCGAGAACCACTGCGTCTGGATGAGGCTGCCGACCACGATGCCGAAGATCGAGAGCACCGTCGACCAGGCGAACCAGTAGCCGAAGGTGGCGACGGGCCCGACGAGGGTGAAGTACCGCTTCCATCCCTGGTTGGCGTAGAGGGCGATCCCTCCGCTCTTGTCGGGGAACATCGCGGCGGTCTCGGAGTAGATCCAGTTCTGCAGCGTGCCGAGGAACATCGATATGCCCCAGAGGAGCATCGCGCCCCAGCCTCCGAGCGCCCCGATCGAGAAGCCGAGCGACCCGAGCAGGAAACCGGGGTTGGCCAGCGCCACGACGAAGCCATCCCACCAACGAAGTGCCTTGAGGAGTTGCCGCTCCTCGACGACCGCAGTGGCCACCGAAGCCCCTCCTTTGCGTCCACTAACACTAAATTTGGTTTCACTACCTTACGCTTGGCCGGCCTTGCGACGGAAGGGTAAATTCGGCAAAATACGTCCACCATTGCGAAACAGAGTCCACCCTTAGTGGACACCCGGCCGGGGCGCAGCGCGGTATCACGGCCGCCGTACCTTGGCCGACAGGAATCGGAGGTACGTGCGATTGAAAGCTGTGGTCTGTGTCAAGCAGGTCGCTGTCCTCGGCGACGAGGTCGAGTTCAGAGACGACGAGCGAGACGTCGACCCGGACTACCTGGAAAGGGCCCTCAACGAGTGGGACGTTGTGGCGGTCGAGGAAGCGCTGCGTATCACCGAGGCGGGCGGAGGTGACGCGGGCGCCACAGGCGCGGACGAGGAGTCCGAGGTCGTCGTGGTGACGGTCGGCGACCAGGAAGCCGACGAGGCCCTGCGCCGCTGTCTCGCGATGGGCGCCCACCGCGCGATCCGCGTGACAGCCGACGGCGTCGAGACTGCTGACCCGCTGACGGTCGCCCGTCTGCTGGCTGCCGTCGTGGCCCGCGAAGACCCCGGCCTCGTTCTCTGCGGCGTGCAGTCAAGCGACGCGGTGCAGGCGGCGACGGGGGTAATGCTCGCTGGGCTGCTCGGCATGGCGTGTGTTGCCGTCGTTACGAAGGTCAGCTACGAACAGGCGGCAGGGCGCGCCACCGTGCACCGCGAGCTTGAGGGAGGACTGATCGACGTGGTCGAAGTTGAAACACCAGCGGTGCTCACCATCCAGACGGGAATTAACGAGCCACGCTACGCGACGCTGCGGGCCATCAAGCAGGCCCGTCTGAAAGAGATCGAGGTGGTCGAGCCCGATTCTCCCGCGCCGGGCGCCTACCGGGTCCGGCGCATGTTCGCGCCCGAGAAAGGTGCGGGAGCCGAGATGCTCGCCGACAGCGCGGCGACGGTGGCGGCCCGCATCGCTGAGATCGTGAGGGCCCGACTCTCATGAGCGGTACCCTTATCGTCGCCGAACACCTGCGGGGCCGGTTGCGCGACGTGACCCGCGAGCTTGTGACAGCGGCCCAGGACTTTCCCCGTCCTGTCTGTGTCGCTGTCATCGCCGCCGACCCGGGACCGCTCGCCGCCGAGGCCGACCTGCGGGGCGTGGACGAGATCGTCTCGGTTCGGACTGGCGGCGACGAGTTCGAGAACGACGTCTACCGCTACGCGCTTGAGGCGCTCCTCGGCCAACGCAAACCGGACTTGGTCCTCACCGGCTTCACCGTCAACAGCATGGGTTACGCTCCGGCCGTCGCGGCCAAGCTCGGCCTGGGCTTCGCGAGCGACGTCTTTGCCGCCTCGCTCGAGGACGGCTCGGTCATCGCCCGTCGCGCCTTCTACGGCTCGAAGGTCCACGCCGATGTTGAGTTGCCAGCCCGCGGGCCAGTGATCCTCATGCTGCGGCCGACTGTCTGGGCACCGGCGGAGCCGGGCGGGGGCGCTGCGCAGAGCGAGCTATCTGTCGAGGCGAAGCCCTCACGGGCGCGCCATCTCAGTTTCGTCGAGGGACCTCAGACCGACGTCGACATCACCTCAGCCGAATTCCTGCTCTCGATCGGCCGGGGCATCGGCGATAAGGAGAACATCGACCGCTTCGTGCGCCTCGCCGCTAAGATGGGCGCCACCCTCTCGGTGTCCCGCCCGATCGTCGACGCCGGGTGGATGCCGTCCGCGCGCCAGGTCGGCCAGTCGGGCAAGACCGTGAAACCCAAGGTGTACCTGGCATTCGGCATCTCGGGAGCCGTCCAGCATCTCGCCGGCATGAAGGGCAGCGGGACGATCATCGCGATCAACACCGACCCGGAGGCGGCTATCTTCGCTGTCGCCCACTACGGGGCCGTGGTCGACCTCTTCGCGGTCGCGGACGAACTCGAGAAGCTGCCCTGATCCGGGGCGGGAGATCAGAGGAGAAGTGGGAGAGACCCGTACCGTCTTCGCGGGGATGAGCCGTGCCGAGATCGTGGCCTGGTACGGCCTTATCGTTGTCTCCACAGCGGTCTTCGTGTGGGGCGTCGCACGCCTGGTCGCGAAGTACCGGTCGGGTCGCGCCGAGCCGCTCGGGCGGCTCGGCGCGCGGCTTGTCACCATGGCCAGGGTCGTATTCTCCCATTCCTGGATCAGGCGCCGGGACCGCCTCGCTGGCCTCGGCCATCTCCTGATCTTCTACGGCTTCCTAGTCCTGCTCATCGGCACGACGATCCTCGGCATCCAGACGGATATCACGTTGCCGTTGTTCCACTACTCGTTCTGGTCCGGCGGCTTCTACCTTGGCTACAAGGTCGCGCTCGACTTCGCTGGACTGCTGCTCCTGGCGGGCCTTGTGGTCATGGCCGTCAACCGGTGGATACGCCGCCCGGTCCGCCTCGACTACCGGCGGCCGGACCGGGGCGAGCCGGAGTACGACCGGACGACCTACCGAATCGGCGACTCGTTGTTCGTGACAACGCTCTTCATCCTCGTGCTGACGGGCTTCCTCGTCGAAGGGCTGTGGCTCGCGGCGACGCATCCCTCATATGCGGACTGGTCGTTCGGTGGCTGGGTGCTCATGGAGTGGTTCCGGGCAGCAGGCCTCGAGGGTCACAGCGCCGAGGTCGTCCACCACATCGTGTGGTGGGTCCACGGCGTTGCCGCGCTCACGTTCGTCGCCTCGATCCCCTTCACGAAGGCTCTCCACATGCTGGCGAGCCCGGCCAACGTGGCCGCCCGCGATCCTGCGGGCAGCCAGCGGCTTCCCGCCCTCCCGGCCGAGGCGGAGCCAGATCAGGTCGGCTACGCCCTCGTCACGGACCTGACTTGGCGCCACCTTCTGTCGCTGGACGCCTGCACGAAGTGCGGTAAGTGCACGGCCGCCTGCCCAGCGGCGGCGGCTGGCCTGCCCTTGTCGCCCCGGGACCTAATCTTGGACCTGCGAGAGGCGGCCGAGGCTTCGCTCGGCGCGCACGCTGCTCTCGGCGTCGGCGGCGAGGCCGGCCGCCCGGCCGATGTGCTCGCAGTGCTCGGCGACGCCATGAGCATGGAGTCCCTTTGGTCGTGCACGCAGTGCATGGCCTGCGTGGAGATCTGCCCGGTCGGCATCGAGCACGTCCCCATCATCAACCAGTTCCGCCGCCAGCTCGTTGAGCGTGGCGAGATGGACCCGCTGCTCCAGACGACTTTCGAGGCCGTCTACACGTCCGGTAACTCCTTCGGCGAGCCGAAGCGCAAGAGGGCGAGGTGGACCGACGCCCTCTCCTTCGAGGTAAAGGATGCCCGAAAGGCGCCCGTAGAGGTGCTCTGGTTCGTCGGGGACTACGCCTCATTCGACCCGCGCAGCCAGCAGGTGTCGAGGTCGTTTGCCCGCATCTTGCACAATGCCGGCGTCGACTTCGGGATCCTCTACGATGCTGAGCGGACGGCGGGCTGTGACATCCGCCGCGCCGGCGAGGAAGGCCTGTTCGTCACCCTGGCCGAGGCGAATGTGAAGACGATCTCAGGCTGCAATTTCGAGCGGATCGTCTCCTCGGACCCGCACAGCTACCACTCTCTGAAGAACGAGTACCCGGCTGTCGGCGGCAGCTGGCCAGTATTCCACCATTCCGAGCTGATGCTCGAGCTCATCCAGGCGCAGCGGCTTGTGCCGGCGCGGCGTCTTGGGTACCGGGTGACCTACCACGACCCGTGCATGCTGGGGCGCTACAACGGCGTCTACGACCCACCCCGCCGTGTGCTCGAGGCGATCGGCGTGGAACTCGTCGAGATGGACCGCAACCGGGACAACGCGCTTTGCTGCGGTGCCGGTGGCGGCCGGATCTGGATGAAAGAGGAGCGCCCGGCGGGCTCCCGGCGGGCGAGCGAGCAGCGCATCGACGAGGCAACCGCGCTCGGAAAGCTTGACTACTTCGTCGTCGCCTGCCCGAAGGACGTCACAATGTACTCCGACGCCATTAAGACCTCCGGTCACGAGGGCGAGATCGAACTGCGGGAGCTCAGCGAGCTCGTCCTCGAGTCGCTGGCGCTCCCGCAGCCGCCGACACCCGAGCCCCCGGTCGCCACCTCTTCCTGACCGAACTGTCGCGTTGTGACAGCTGGGCGAGAGGGGCGGAGGGGGCGGCTGCCGCGAGCCCGGCGGTCCCCGGCTCTCAGGCTGGCATTGGGTCCACGTCGGGGGTCGCGATCAGCTGAGCCTGGTAACTGTTGTTGTCTACGGTCCCCCACAGCCGCCGCTCCCGGATGAAGGGCAGCGGCAGTGCCGGGTTGGCGCTGTCGATTTCGCGTGCGAGGCGGTGACCATCAAAGACAGAGTCGACGATCATCCGGGGTGCGGCCGCATCGCCGATGAGGTAGACGGCCTCGACGCCGTTCTGATCGAGGGCAGCCTCGTCGGCTTTCAGCTCGCGGTATAGCTCATCGTCGGAGACCCGCGCGGAGCATAGGACGACGGAGTCCACCTCGAAGCGCTCCTTGTGCGACGGGTCCCAGACGTTGTAAGTGTGCACGACGCCAGAATCGAGTTCCTCGATCATCGTTTCTGGGTGGGTGTGCACCCCAAGGCGATGCAGCTCACGGTGCATCATCGGCGCTTCGAGCGTGTAATCCATGTACTTGGCGATGTCGCCGCGGTGGGTGACCAGCCACACCTCGTGGCCCTCGCCGGCCAGCTTTTGGGCGAGCGTCACGCCCATGAAATAGGCCTCGTTGTCGAGGATCAGGACCCGGTGGCCGACCTGCTTTCGCGAGACGGCGACGTCTTCGGGAGTGAGCTGCCATGCCTCACTGATCGTGTCGGCGCCTGGGATCGTGTCGTGGGTGACGGAGTTCAGCCCGTTGGTCGCCCAGCGGCACCCGGTTGCGATCACGACGATCTCAGCCCCGTACTCCCTTGCCTGCTGGGCAGTGAGGCGGCTTCCCGTGTGAACCTCGACGTTCTTCAGCTTGTCGAGCTGGATCTGGCGGTAGTTGACTATCCGCTGCCAGTCCCCGAGGCCCCGTGCGGTCCCGCGGAAGATGTTCGCCTTGCCGTCTGAATGCCCAAGCGTCGAGACCCAGTTGACGTGGCCACCGATCTGGGGCTCAGCCTCGACGAGGTGCACGGCGGACATCTCTCGCTTGCCGAGGATCATCGCGCACTCCATCCCGGCCGGGCCGGCTCCGACCACGAGCACGCCCTTGTCTGCGTTGGCTGCCCGGTGGAAGCGCTCAGGGTGCCAGCCACGCCGGTACTCCTCGCCTGCGGTGGCGTTCTGCGTGCAGACGAGCGGTGGGCCACCGATCTCCCAGCGGGAGATGCACTGGTTGCAGCCGATGCACTCGCGGATGTCGTCGAGCTTGCCCTCCTCGATCTTCTTCGGGAGGAACGGGTCCGAGATGGAGGGCCGGGCGGCGCCGATAATGTCGAACTGGCCCGAGTTGATGATGGCGATCATCGTGTCAGGACTCACGATCCGCCCGACACCAACCACAGGCTTGTTCGTGTGATTTCCTGGCTTGATCCGCCCCGTGTACGGCTGCTCGTGATTCTCCTCGAAAAACCGGGACGGTCCTGCGTTCTGGCCCCACTCGGCGATGTCGCCGACGGTCAGGTCCCACAGGTCGACGAGGTCGTCGGCGTACTCGACGAAGCGGATACCGTCCTTCTCGAGTTCCACCCCCGCCGGCCCGTACAGCGTGTCAACGGCGAAACGAGACGCAATTGCGCACGTGTCACCCACTGCCTCCCGCACCTTCTCCAGGCACTCCCGCCAGAACCGCGCCCGGTTCTCGAACGAGCCGCCGTACTCGTCGGTCCGCTTGTTGTAGAACGGTGACAAGAACTGGAGAGGCAGGTAGCTGTGTGCGCCGTAGACGTAGATGATGTCGAAACCTGCCTCCCGGGCCCGGATCGCCGCGTCGACGTAGTACTGCTGCAACAGCTTGATGTCGTCCCTGTCCGCGTAGCGCGGGTAGATGTTCGACTCGAACTCCGAGGCGATCTGGTATGGCCCCCGGGGCGTATCGCGCGACTCATGGCACGGCGCGTGCGCTCCGCCATACCACAGCTCGATCCCGGCGAGCGCCCCGTAATGATGCAGCCGGTCGCACATGGCAGCGAGGTTCAGGACGTCCCCGTCGTCCCAGATCCTCGCCGACACTCGCATCGTGTCGTCTGACTCGGGGCTGATGGAGCAGTACTCGGTGCAGACCGCGGCCCAACCGCCTTCGGCCTTCATGGCGCGGTGATAAGCCTGCATGCCGGGCTTCTCGGAGCCCGCGCCGATGCAATGGGGAACCTGGTAGAAGCGGTTCCGCAATGTCTTCGGCCCAATCCTCACTGGCTCGAACAGAACGTCGTATTTGGGATCACGAGCCACGTCTATCGCCTTCCTCCCTGGCCATGAGTCGCCGAGGGCGCGCTTAGTCCCTTGATAGGAAACTCTGTTGACTGTAGGTGGACGGCATCCTAGCTTTCAAGGTTTCTCGCCAAGTGGTCGGCCGACTGTCCCGGCTGCTGGCCCGCGATGCCTCCGATCAGCCACATGCGCTCGGCATTGCGGCTGCCAGCGCTCATACCGCGGAGGAGATCAGCTCGGCTCGCTCCTTCACCAATTCCACGGCGCTGCGCATGACCGGCGGGCTGAACCGGACTGCTGGCCCTTGCACCCCGAGGATCGCCACCAACTTGCCGGTCCTGTCCAGCACTGGCGCCGCGATCGCGTTGAGGTCCTTTTCTCGCTCGCCGAGCGCTTGCGCCCAGCCACGTTCCTCGATTCGTGCGACTTCGGCCTCGAGCGCTCCGCGGTCGGTGATGGTGCGTGCGGTGAATGCTTGCAGCGGCCCGCCCCTCAGGACGCCCCCGTGGGCGAGGAACACCTTTCCTACCGCGGTCGCGTGCGCCGCGCTGGTGCGGCCCACCTCGGCGACGCTGCGCACGGACAGCAGGCTCTGCACGAAGTCGAGGGTGATCGCCTCGTGCTCGCCGGGAACCGAGAGCGTCACGGTTTCCCCGGTCTGTTTGGCGAGCTGCTCCAGGTGCGGCCTGGCCAGCGACCTTACGTCCGTCGCGTCATGAACGGCATTGGCCAGCCGTACTAGTGCGATCCCGAGCCGGTAGCGCCCAGTTGAGGTGACGTGCTCGACCAGCCCGCCGCTCGCGAGCGTCGCCAGGATCCGGGAGATGCTGCTCACGTTGATCCCTGTGAGGCGGCCGAGTTCGTTGGTGCCGACTTCGGACTTCGCGGCCGCGAGAGCCTCGAGAATGGCAATCGCCCGCTGGACGGCGGCAACGTGCCGGGTCGCGGGTTGTCCGGTTCTGGCCATGACGGTACGCTCTCTGTGACATGGAAATTGTATTTCCCTCTCGGCAATTATACTCCAGCGGCCGCGGCACGGCGTGTCGCGGGTCGGGAAGGCGGCCGCCATGCTTCCCACTCACAGCCGGTACGTGATCGTCGGCGCAGGCATCCATGGCTTGTCGACGGCCTGGCACCTTGCCCGCGAGCTGCGGGCCCGAGGGCTCGGCGGCGGTGAGGACATACTGGTCCTCGACAAGCGCGGGATCGGCGCCGGAGCGTCCGGCATCGCCTGCGGGGTTGTCCGCAACAACTACTTCCAGCCTGCGATGCGAGAGCTGATGGCGCACTCGGTATCGGTGTGGGAGTCCGACCCCGAGGCGTTCGCCTACCACCCAGTCGGCTACGTGCAGATCGCGCCGGAGCTGATGCGCGACAACGTCGCGAAAATATTCACCGAGCAACGGGCGATTGGCTACCCGTCACTGCTTGTGGAGGGAGAGCGCGACTGCCGCGCCTACATGCTGGACCTATTCGGGGACTGGCGGGCATCCGGCATCACCGCGATCCTGCACGAGGAAAAGGGCGGCTACGCCAACAACGTCCGTTCTCTGCGCGGCCTGGCCGCCAAGTGCGAGGCCGAAGGGGTGCGGATCGAAACTCCGGTCCGCGTCACCGGCATCCGGATCAGTGGCGGCGCGGTCACTGCACTGGAGACCGATCAGGGGGTTGTGGAGTGCGGCCAGCTAGCGATCGCCGCAGGCCCGTGGATCCGGGACCTGTGGAGCATGCTGGACCTGCCCGCGAGCGTCGCCGTGAAGACCCCGGACGGCACCGTCCACCCGGACCGGCCCATGTGGACATACTGGGCACTGCAAGAGGGAACGCTGGCGGTTGACCCCAAAGAGTTCACCACCAACCAGGGCTCCGTCCCGCCCGTCCTGCACGTGGACTCGGACGCGCCGCTCTACGACGATGTCAGCGGTGAGCTGATCACGGACAAGATGTGGGGCATCTACTACAAGCCTGACTTCTACTTCGGCGGGGTCCAGGGCGGCACCTCCCCCTATGTCATCGGCAAGCCAGCCGCTGACGTGGCCGTCGACCCCTACGGCCCGCAGAGCCCTGAGTACACGGTGACCGGCGACTTCGCCCGGATGTGGACTTCTGCCCTGGCGCACTGCCACAAGCGGTTCGAGGGGAAGCGTGAGGCGTACCGACACGAGCCGACCGGCGGGATCGGCGCGTTCACGCCGGACAGCTTCCCCGTCTTCGACGTGTTCCACCAGAACGCCTACGTGATCGCCGACTCCAACCACGGCTACAAGATGATCGGCGTCGGCGCGCTTGTGGCCAAGGAACTGTTCGGCGATCAGCAGGGACTGCTCGCGCCGTTCCGGTTCGGCCGCTACCAGACGGGGGAGCTGCACCCGACCAGCAACTCCCCGTTCCCCTGGAGCTGAGTTCCAGCCCAGGAGACGGCGAGACAAGACGACAGCGTGGACGGGCGGCGGCAGCTGGCAGTCGCCCGCGCTGCGGAGCGCGGCTGGCTCGGGGAAGAAGGATCGAAACGGTGGGGGAGGTTGTTCCAAGGTGGTGTTAGGGCGGACCGCGCCAGCAGACAGGGAGATTGTGATGCCTGCCGAACTGATTCCACGCCGAACCCTGCCCTCAGCCGAAGAGTCGGCATGTTGTTTCATCATTCCCGCCCCGCCGGAAGGCTGGTCGCAACTGGCCCTGGGTGAGTGGGAACTTCACGGCAGCGAGTTCGGTGACCGCCACCAGCACGATGAGGTCAACTATGTTCTCGATGGCAGGCTGATCGTCGAGTGCGACGGTGAGCGTGTGGAAGCCGGTCCCGGGGATGTGGTCCGCGTTCCGGCTGGGCACGCGGCCTATTACAGCGCACCCGATTACGCACGGATGCTTTTCATCTACGGTCCCAATCCCGATGGCGCGCCGGCTGAGATCTTGCCGCCGCGCGGGCAGCGTGATCAGGAGTGATCGGGACTGCGCGTCGTTGAGGCTGCCACTTGGCGGTCATCGCGGCCGGGGCGCCCGATGCCGGAAGGTAACCGGTCAGCTGTCAAGCGCGCCCAATCATCTGCACGGGCCGCGGCCTTGGAGGAGGCAACGACCGGGCCGCACTTGCTCGGCGCGATCCGGCGCAGATCGACCATCGGCAGGCGCCCATGTTGGGGCAGCCAGCTTAGGATGAGCAGGTTACGAGCTTGCCGCCCGGCTGGCCAAGGCCCAGTCGGCCGGCGTCGATGCGATCGAGTTCGACAACGTCGATTGCTACCAGAACCATACCGGGCTTTCAATCAGCGCCGCCATGCAGGAGCAATTCGACGTCGCGATCGCCAACCTGGCGCACACCGATGGGTTCAGAGTTGGGCTCAAGAATGACCTTGGTCAGGCCAACGACCTCCAGCCGTACTTAGACTTCGCCATTAACGACCACTGCTCGCAATGCAAAGAATGCAACTTCCCGGCGCCCGGCCTGCAGGCTTGGCCGTCGATCTATGGCAAGGCCGCCTTCAAGGTCGAGTACAAGCTGTCCACTTCGAAGTTCTGCCCGCAGGCCAATTCCTCGAGCTACAACTTCAAATCCATCCTCAAGGATGTCAACCTCTACGACGTGCCCTACACGTCCTGCCGCTGACAGCGGCGGCGCGCGACGGTCGGCACGCGCTCCGGTCGCGTAATGCCGCTCGCATGGGTTACACGGACGCCCCGGTCGGCTGGTGGCGTGACTTCGTGCTAGCGACACCGGCCAAAACCGCGAAGCTCGCGGTCGTCCGGGCTGATGGCGCGCCCCACGTCACGCCGGTCTGGGTCGACCTCGACTGTGACGAGGTCGTGTTAATGACCTCGCGCGACACGATCAACGGCAAGGCCATCCTGCGTGACTCCCGCGTGTCGCTGTGCTGGGACGACGAACGGCTGCCATTCAGCTTCGTGACCGTGACTGGGAGGGCCGCGGTGAGCACGGATCCGGACGAGCTGCTGCGCTGGGCGACCTGGATCGGCTACGACTGTCCCTACCGCCGCCGCCTGCGGCCGTCTCCGCTGCCTGCGGCCGTCCTCGCGGCCGCTCGGTGCGGCCGCTCCCTACGGTTGCTCCCTACCGTCGGGCGCGAGATTCGGCGGCAGCGCTGCGGGCCTTGTAGGACGGCGGAGGGACCGCGTAGCCGATCGACTCCCGAGGCAGCAGCCCGCCGTACTCGATCTTGTACGTGTCGAGCAGGGCTTGGACGTAACTGGAGTCGGACAAGCCGCGGCATGCAGGGAGCGATCTCTTGCCGTCCAGTTCCATCACCGTGACCGAGTAGTCCCGCGCGACCATGACGCGCTCAGCCGCGTGCGCGCAGGCGCGGACGCTCGGGCCGCTCCGGTTCACGACGATCGCGACAGCCATGAGCGCGAGCAGAGCTGTGCCCGCCGCGAGGAACGCGCGCTTGGGAAACGCGGGGTAGCGCAGCTCGTTCATCACGTGGTCATCACAACGTCGGCATCCATACAGGGACAATACTCGCATATACGGGCGAGATTCACCAGCGGAGGAGGGACGGCCAGCCCGGTTCGTCTGTGTGCAACGGCTTGCAGCGCCTAGCGCATCTCATGAATAGGGCCCGCGGGACGGAGGC
>Ga0126381_100007436_pt1 | contig 12198 bp, 5 predicted proteins | sample PanSoiMetPlot_28_FD_96465 | JGI IMG/M metagenome (GOLD analysis project Ga0126381, IMG submission 96465) | Tropical forest soil microbial communities from Panama - MetaG Plot_28 | ecosystem: Environmental > Terrestrial > Soil > Tropical forest > Bulk soil | place: Panama | collected 2016-02-17
CAGGATAAAGAAATGGCTTCAGCGACACCAACGCGAACCCGGCGAAAAATAACGGCCGCTGGATTCAGACCCTGCAAAGCAATCTGGGCCTGCTGCCGCTCGACAACGGCGGCGCTCCCGGCATGCCGAATAATATGGACCCCTATTACGGCGTTTTCGGGGAAAACAATGACGCGTCGAACTTCCTCGATGCGCCGGCCCTGGTTTCCGCGCCCGGAGCGTATTACTTTCTCGCGACGCTTTACTATGCCACGGGCGGACCGAATGCGGGTACCAAACAGAACCCCACGGTTGTGACGGTTCAGAACGGCATGGTCTGGGGATTCGTCGATCTGAATCTCGGGGTCCGCAGTCCGCTTGCCCTGAAGGCTGCCATCGACGGCGATCTGAGCAGCGTGGCGAATCTTGATGCCGCATTGGGCGGCGGTATCAACCTTTCGGGCGAACTCTCTCAGGCACAGCTTCAAATGCTGGACGCTCAGATTGATGCGCAGATCGTTCCCGAACCGGGGTCGCTTACGCTCCTGGGCGTGGGATTGGGGCTGCTCGCGGCGGGCGGCGCGCGCCGGCTTCGGAGGTCCCGAGTTTGCGTCTCGATCAGGCGCGACATGCGGTAAATAACCAGCGGATCGGGGCCGCTTCGGAGCGTGTGGTAGACTCATTCGAGTGGAAGAAGTTATGCGCTTCTTCACCACTACCGAGCCTCCCGTGGCCTCGGTTTACTTGCAACTCGCTGAAAACCGCGCCCGTAGCTCAGTTGGATAGAGCGTCTGGCTACGAACCAGAAGGTCGGGTGTTCGAATCACTCCGGGCGCACCATTCGAATCAATAATTGAGCTTGAAAGCAATTCTCCACTCTCCCTCGATTTGCAGTAAGCCTCTCGTGCGGAATGGGGCGAAAGCACGGTGCAGTTCCTGCTCAAGGGCGTAACCTCCGGTCGTAACTAACGCGATTCTCAGCTCGGCAGGACCAGCGACCTGGATTTCCGGGAATCTCATATTCGCATCGCCTGCCGTGCCAATTTTTGCCGCCTGAAGTTCGTCGCAGGCTATGAAATGGTTTCGAGGATCACCGCTATTTGTGGCTGTCGGCCAGATTCTTTAAGCCATAAACGGCGGCATGCGAGCGGCGGTGATGCCGACGCCTTCCCGAACCACGATTAATCGGTCCGCGGCGACGCCCGGAAAAGTCTGGATCTTGCCATTTGGCCACCGAACCTCAACGTCAGCAGCCGTTACTGCGCCAAGCCCGAAATGTAGGCGGCTGTCGTTCACCGACAGAAAACTCGACTGGCTCATCAATTCCTGAATCTGCAGGCGGCTGCCGTACCGGACGGTGACGCGCGCGCCGATCGCGCTGCGGTTTGAGAGAGTCGCTTCCAGTTTCACTTTCAACCAATGGTTGCGGCCGCGCGTATCGTTGCGCAAGAGAGACGGCGGTTCATTCATGTTCATGATCAGAATGTCCATATCGCCGTCATTATCGAAGTCGCCGAAGGCGCATCCGCGGCTCGAGTGCGGTTCGGCAATGGCGGGACCAGCTTCGGCGGATAACTCAGCGAACTCGCCATCGCCCAAATTGCGGAAGAGCAGCCGCGGGTTCCTGTAGTGATACAACGGCGACTTCTTTTCCAGTTCCGGGTATATATGGCCAGGAGCGATAAAAATGTCTGGCAGCCCATCGTTATCGAAGTCGACAATGCCGGCGCCCCAACAGACGAAACGCGTCTCGACTCCCAGTCCAGACTTCATCGTGACATCTGTAAACTTTCCTTCACCGTCGTTCTGATAGAGAACGTTGGTGTCTCCCTCGAAGTGGGTCTTGAGAATGCCGAGGGTACCGTCTGGTTTATAATCCCCGATTCCTACGCCCATGCCGGCCTGTTCGGCGCCATCCTCACGGAGGGCGGCGCCGCGTTCAATGCCCTCCTCGACGAAAGTGCCGTCGTGGCGATTGCGGAAATAACGGCTGGGTGTGATGTCGCAGGCGACATAGACGTCGGGCCAGCCATCGTTGTCGAAATCAGCGGCGATGGCCGTGAGTCCGTAGGCGCGAGTTGAGTACACCCCTGCCTCTACGCTCACGTCTTTAAAGCGGCCGCGGCCGTCGTTGTGAAACAGATAGAAGCGGCCCATCGGAAGGCCGCCGGGACCGCAATGGACAGGGATTCCCTTCCATTCGCAACCGCTCGGAATTTTGATCCCTGGGTCGAGATTAACGTAGGTGCTGATGAAGAGATCGAGATGGCCGTCCCGGTCGTAATCGAAGAACGTGCACCCGGTGCTCCACTGCGGGCTTGGCAGGAGCAACCCTGCTTCGCGCGTCACGTCGCTGAAGGTTCCATCTCCGTTATTGCGAAACAGGATGTTCTGATCGTAATAGGTGAGAAATACGTCGTCGAGCCCATCGTTGTCGTAATCGCCGATGGTGACGCCGGACACCCAGCCAGGACGGGCAAGGCCTGATTTTGCGGTGACGTCGGAGAAGGTGCCGTCGCGGTTGTTGCGATAGAGGCGGTTACCTGCGCCGTCCGGAGTGGCGCCGAAACGTGTTCCGCCGAGCGACAGGATGTCGAGCCAGCCATCCTGATCGTAGTCGAAGAACGCGATGCCACACCCGACCGCTTCTAAGATGTGGCGTTTGGAATCGACGCCGCCATAGATGGCGGGCGCGCGTAGTCCGGCTTCGCGCGCAACATCGGTGAACCGGGCTTCAAATGGCAGGCCCGAATGCTTTTTTCCCGTCCGCGGCTGGTCTGCGCGGTCGGCCATTGCCTGAGCAAACAGGACGCGAGGCCGCAAGCCTGGGGTCATCGCCTGAATAAGGGTCCTGCGCGTGATTTTCAGGGGCTTGGTGGAAAAATTGATCGTCATGATCGCACAGCCCGGCGTGAACGGCGGCTTAGCCTGTCGCCAGAGAGAGGTCCGTCATCTGGCAACAGGCGGGCAGGCGGCACGTTTTCGAAGTTCCTTCTTACTGAGATCGTAGGCAACGTTGGCCGCCGCCTGCAGGGCGTTGGAATAGGCCTCCCGGCACGCGTCGAGTCGTCCGGTCTGGCGGTAAATTTCGGCGAGTTCGACGTAAAGCGCAGGGAAGGCCATCGCGCCGGATTTGGATTCAATGGCGATTGCGTTTAGGAGCAGTCCCGTAGCCGAATCGAACTGGTGGTTGGCAATGTCGATGGCAGCCATACCGCTGATGGATTCAACATTTTCGGGAACCTCTTTGTGGGCTGACTCGAAATCCATGCGTGCGGCCTTCAGATTGCCACGTTTCTGTTCAAGGCGGCCCCGCCGCAGTAATGAAGGGAAGAATGTTGAGCAGGATTTGCGGCTCAGATTCTCGTTAAGTTCTTGGAGAGCGTCGGGTGAAACCGAGCCCTTGTTTGAGCGCTCGGCCAAAGTTTCTTCAAGCGCCGCCAGGTTATCCCGCGCGGGGCACAGATCGGGGTTCAGCGCGATCGCCATCTGGTAATCGTTCCGGGCGCCCTTTATGTCATGGCCGATTGCCCGTAGTGCGCCTCTTGCATTTAATACTTCGGCCCGGCCCTTTTCAAAGACTCCCGTGCGCGTGGCGGCAAGGAACGATTCTTTGGGCAGATCGTTTTTCCACTCAGCGACGCGGGCGTTTAATCGAGAAATAACCTGGTCATAGCTGTCCAACGCCTGCTGATAAGCGGTCTTAGCCTCCGCGCGCCGGTTCATCCGGTGAAGAAGCAGGCCGAGGTTGTAATACAGATAAGGCTGCAAGGGATCGGTAGCGATCGCATCACGATATTCCCTCTCCGCCGCTCGATAGTCGCCGTTTTCGATATAGGCCAGGGCCAGATTGTGACGGGGGTATACCCACCCGGGCGAAGCTTGTTTGGCCGCCTGGAATTCACGAATGGCGGCCGGGTAGTCCGCGGGCCGTGATTCAAGGTAATGTATTCCGATGGCGTTATGTACCTCCGGAAGCTGGGCGGGCAAGCGAAGAGCCACTAGCAGAGGACCTATATCGGGCAGGGAAGCCGCCAAACCCTTGCAAAGGTATTGCCGAACTTCAAGGGACTGGCGAAAATCGGCATAGGTGGGCCGGTCAGGTGTCAGTTTGAACGCCGCTTCAAACTCGATCGCGGCGCGGTTGGCCGCGTCCGTAGTAACCCGGAGCGGATCTTCTGGTAAGAAACTCTCCATGCCGTAGTTGTCGACCACGCGCTGCGCATCACTGGCGAGGCGGTTAACTGCGAGAACATCGATATCTTGCCACTCCGGACCCGGAGCGACTTTGCCCAGATACAGCAGTTCCTGGGCGAGGCCGGCCGGATCACGTACCGGCGCGCTTCGATTCAGTAGTTCGGATCGAATGGCATCCAGGCGAGAATTCGAAGGCGTCTGCATGGCAAGTAATCCGGCGGTCCACAGAATGGACGCGAACTGTCCTTGCAGGCGCGGAAAGTCAGGGCGCCACGGAGCGGGTGGCGAGTCGATCGCACTTCGCCACAAGGGAGCGGACTTAGCGGTCGAGACGCCAAAATCGGCCGGTTTCTGTTTGCGGCTGGCATCTGATAATCCCTTAAGAAGTTCGGAAAGGACGCCGGGGACGCCTCTGGTCCCCGCGTCCCCCGAGTTTACGAGAAAGAAGCCGAACAGGCCATAACCCGGCGCATATTTGGAATCGGCGCGTTCTTCCGACGTCTGGCCGGGCTGAGATGCGAGAACTCCCGCTACGGCGGGTGTCGTAATAGCGCCCAGATCCGCCACGCGTTTATTAATCTGGTTGGAAAACGCTTCGGCAGGGCTGCGGCATACATCGGCAAACAAAATCACGCGGGCGGCGCTGCTGAGTTTAATCAAAGATCGCAAGTACGGCACGGGAAGACCGGTACTTTCCGGTCTCTCTGCAACCATGTCCGTGGTGCCGAGGTAGCCATCGAGGCTTGGCCGCGCGATGCCACGTGATGAGATGAAGATGTAGACCGTATCCCCTTTGCCGGCCTGTTCGAGTATCCGGCTTAGTTCGAAATGCACTGTCGGAAGGGTCGCGCGAGCGGACTCAAGAACTACGGGTTGAGGATCCAGGTTTTTCGCGACCGAAAATCCGCTGAATAGCCGGGCATCATTCTCCGCATAACGAACGGGATTCGTGCCCGTACTTCCGATGTATTTCTCGACGCCGATGACAATTACATGGTTGGCTGCAATCGAACGGGAAACGAAGGCGGCGAAAGCGCAGACCGCGGCGACCGCCGTTCGGCTCAGTCTCATTGCGAAACGTTCAAGATAACGGGCGACATCTGTCCGGATGACGGAGTGGAACGGCCAAGCACCGTAACCACCACCGGCTGATCGCCGGGGCTGAGGTTCGGTGGCACCATCACATTGAACTGATACAAGCCGGCGGCCCCGACAACCATACCCGCATAGGTTACCGTGGCGCTGAGACCGCCGATCGTGACCGTCGGCTGGTTGGCGAGATGGACGAATTGAGAAAGCGGGCGCCCGTTATCATACTCCGGCGTAGTATCTCCCATGCCGCTCAGATAGAGAGCGATTGCCTGACCGGGCTGAACGGGATTACCAGGATAACCCACTATGGATGGTCCCCTGGTAGCCGATGCATAGCGGCCAACTCGCGTCGGGTCATTGCAAAAATTGGGGATGTTGCAGGAGTAGGAGAACAGTCCGGGAGCTACGATGTCTTTTGTTACCGTGGCGCTCGCCGTGCCGGTCGGCGTGATCAGATCGACGCTGACGGCGATGGGCCCCACGCTCTTGTTTGGATCGGGCGGCGCGAGCACGTTGATCTGCGTCGGGCTGATGTATTCAACAAACGCCTGTTGCCCGTCGATTCGCACGAAAATGCCGTCGAGCGAGGTCGGCATCTGGCCATTAACGAAGTCACCAACGGCCCAGGTGCGACCGGGATTGTTGGGATCTGGCCATGTTCGGTTGGGGTCGGTGAAGTTCGTTCCGATCAGGGTGACGTAGCCATTGTCGGTGACAACAGAGCCCGAGCCGGCACTGTCTTCTACCTTAGTGATGCTGGGTCCCGTTCCGATGCCTTCAAGAATAACTGTCTTCGTTTCTCCTCCGTTGGCATTCATGACGTCGAGAGTTGCTGTGTAAGAGGCGGACGCGATCGGCAGAAAGAGAAGATTGACGCCTGTTGAATGGTCAAGCGTAAAAGATTGGACAGATCCCAGTCCGAGCGCGAAGGCGCCAACCGGCGTCAGCGTCAGATTGACCGTAATCGCAGCGGCGGTTGGCGTGATGGTCAGCATCTGCCCGGCCTGCTGTCCGTGGGGAACCGACCCGAACTTGAGATCCAGCGTGCTGAGTTGAAACGACGACACGCCTACAACGCTGGCCGATAGCGTCATGAAATTATCGCCGGGGATGGGATCATTCGTGCCGCTGAGGATGGTGAGATTCACCGATAACGAATCGAGGGTTGGAGAAGTTCCGATAAGAATCGAGATGTTCGACGCCGCGCCCGCAGCGAGTGTTCCCAAAGAGATAGTGACCGTTAAACCTGTGACAGTGGAACCCGACACGGTGCACGTAGTGGGCGCAGAAAGACATCGGAAGAACACCGCTCCGGGCGGCAATTGAACCTGAACGCTGACATCGGAGGCGGCAGCGGGACCCTGATTCATTACTGCGAACGAGATCAGAGCATCGCTGCCGGGTAGGATCGACCCTCCTGGTGTTGGAGAACCATTGTAGGAACCGATTGCGGTCTGGGAGAAAGAGAGGTTAGCAGTGCCCAATTTCACCAGGTAGGCATCCGACGTTCCGCCTGCAAAACCGAAGATGGGCTTTGTGCTGGAATTTGGGAATGAAAAGCCCCGACCCGCGTATCCCGCGATGAGAACCTCGTTGAAGATGCTGAGGGCCAGGGTAACCGGGTGATTAACGTCAAACGCGCCCAGATAAGCCGCAAAGATATAGGTGCTCAGATTGGCAAGTTCAGCGACGAAAGTATTGGGTCCGGGGCTCGGCCGGCTGGAAAGGCTTGGTAAGAAGTCGGAGGAGTCCGTATAGCCGGCCACATAAATATCTTTGTTGCTATCGATCGCGATGCTATAGCCCACGTCAGTGCCCTGTCCGCCGAGGTAGGTCGAAAACACAATCGTCGACGGGGTATACGTGGCGGGCTTACTGATTTCCGTAATGAACGCGTCGTAGCCGCCGGCATTCCTGGGCTGTAATCCTACGGTATTCTGGCCGCTGGAAGGTTGCACAACCGGAAAGTCAGTGGAATTGGTCAATCCTGTGAGATAGCAATTTCCTCCGCCGCCGGCATCCACCGCGACGCCAAAAGCTGATTGATCAGACGAGCCTCCAAGATCCCTGACAGCCAGGAATGACGCGCCACGGCTGTCGACCTGAACAAGGAACGCGTCGCGGCCAGAGCCGGTGTGTCTGGAGGTCGCTCCTGGCAGCATGGAAGACGTGCTACTGCCAACCACATAGGCGATCCCAAGCTGATCGACTGCGATTCCGTTCGCATACTCATCGCCCGTTCCTCCGAAGTAGGTGCTGTAAATGATGGAGCCCGTCTTGCTCAGCTTCATTATGAACGCGTCGTAACCGCCGCCGTTTGTCGTTTGAGCGCCAATGGTTGGAGGGACGCCGGCGAAGATGGGAGGACTAGTGAAGGTGGCGGAAGTGGTAAAACCCGTGACATATATATTGGCGCTTGTATCGAGAGTTATCGCATTCGCCACATCGTCACCAGGACCACCTATGTAGCCGGAGTAAATCAAAGCCCGCCCACTCGCGTTCAGGACGGTTACAAAACCATCACTCGCTCCACCATAGTAAGCAGCGACCCCACCTCCGGCAGACGGAAAATCGGGCGAGGATGTCGAGCCGGAAAGGTATGCATTTCCCGCGGTATCCACAGCTATGGACGTTCCCTGATCGTCGCCGCTTCCCCCGAGATAGGTCGTGTAGACAAGCGCTGTGCCGGCAGGATTAACTTTCGCGACGTAGGCATCGCTCGGCCCGCGTAGACCCGGCTGGTAAGGTGTCACCGGCGAACTCGGAAGATTCGGCGAAGTTGTGTAGCCGGTGATATACGCATTGCCCGCGGGATCAATGGCAAGCGAGTTGGCGCCTTCATCTCCCGTCCCGCCGAAGAAGGTTCCGTATTGAAGAACCGGGTCGATCGTAAGCGGTTGGGAATGGTCGTAGCTTGCGATCTGAAGACCTACCTGCCTGTCTTGCGTATTGACGATGTATTCGACCGGGACCGGGACGCGTTTGCCGCCCGTTTCCTGCCAGGCCACCGGCCTGCGCTGCAATACATTGCGTCCGGCAATTGAGAGTTCCAGATCCCCCGCGGGTGTGCGATGCAGAGCTTCGACGCCGTCGTAGCTCATGCGAACGGCGGAGGGGTCGGCGAAAGGATGCACTGAGAAGTCGAATTCGAGCGAGCGGCCGTCGCCGTAGTATTCGACGTCGATTCCGGGGTAAGCGGCCGCATAGCGTACACGGCGGAATTGCGGAATTCCTGTTTTCCAGCGCCGCGGATCATTTCCGATGATGTAATTGGTTACGCCCGGCAGACGCTCCACGCCAGCCGGCTCAATATGCCGCGCAGCCCCCGCAAGGCGCAGGGTAGCCGACGTCCCCTTCATCGTAATGATCGCGGCATCCGGCGTCAGAGATAATTCGAAACCTTCTGTCCGGCATCGATACCGCACGCGCTTGTCAAATTGGCCGGCGTTCGCCTCGAAACCGAGGGGCAATCGCTTCAAGGGGTGGTCGCGGGGAGTGATGGGAAGCGGCTGGGCAAGAACTTGCCCGGCAGGCAGCAGATAAACCAACGCGAGGCCGTATGTTCGGAGCGACCGTAACCGGTTACCTCGCTTCATAATTCTCCTCCAGACTCAGATCATTGTAAGCCGCTTTGTTCCGGTGGACGCTTAGGCTGCGCATCTGGGCCGCCTCGGTAACAAAGTGCGCCGGGCCGCATCTGCGTTTCAATCAAGGCGCAGCCAACTGGACCGATTGACGTCAGAACAGCACCTTCAGCTGAAGTTGTACCTGGCGCGCCAGTTGATCAAGAGGCGTAACCGAGGGGAACGATGGCTGCACTCCCTGTCTGCCCAGCATAGACTGGCCGAAGGCGCATCCCTGGCACACCTCCGCAAGGCCATTCGGCGCCCCCAGGTTGGCATGATTGAAAGCATTGAAGAAATCGGCTCGAAACTGCAGGACGCCAGCCTCGCCCAGAAATGGCAGCTTGAACGATTTGGCAAGAGAAGCATCCACGTTCCAGAAACCGGGGCCAACGAGCGCATTGCGGCCGATGTTGCCAACTGAATTCAGGCCGGGGTCGCAAAACGCGGAGGTGTCGAGCAATTGAAAACCGCCCGGAACGGGAATCGGGTTTGCCAGAAAGGCGCTGTGGCCAGGCAGCAGGCTGGGGCGGTTGCGGAGGATCGAAGTAGACGAATCGGCGGCGCCGGGGCACATCGGCAGGGAGCTCGTTGCAATCACGTTGAAAGGGAAGCCGGAGCGAAAGCCCGCGACTACAGCTGCCTGCCAGTGCTCGAACGCGACTTTTGCGGCGCGTTTTTTCATGGGTACGCCTACGTCCCATAGAGAGTAAGCAACCAGATTGTGACGTTGATCGAAATCGGAACTGGCGCGGTCAGCTCCCGACTGAAACTGGCGCGTAAAGCCGGCGCGGTTGTCGCTGCCAGGATTATTTGAGGACCGGGTGAATTGGAGGTCGTCAAAAGCGCCCTGAAGCGGATCACTCTGGTTGTCGATCGAGTGGCCCCACGTATAGGCTATCTGGGTTTGGCCGCGGCGTGAGCGGTAGCGCGCCAGCGCTGTAAGCGCTGTGTAGCTTGATGCTGCCGCATTGGACAGGTACGTAATGTCTTCAGCGATGTTCTGGTTCAGCCGTCCCGTCGTACGATCGATGGCGACAGCGGCGCGCCGGTTTACCACGTCGCTGCTGATCAGTCTGCGGCCCAGGGCGCCCTGAGCGGAAGCTTCAAAATAGAGGTTGCTGGCGGCCTGATGCTGAAGACCTCCGAACCAGCTTTGTATGTAAGGAGTACGCAGGTTATTATCGACCCAAAGCAGATTCGGCGTATAGTTGGCGACTGCGGATCCTCCGCTGGCTGGCAGGCGCGAGATTTGTGGGTAGCTCGTCGCGGGGCTAAGTGTGATTTGTTCGAAGTTATTATTGCGGGTAGGCTGGGTGAGGTTTTCAAACGGACGATCGTAGGATACGCCGTAGGCGGCGCGCAGTACGGTGCGGCCAATGCCCGAAATGTCGTAGAAAATGCCGAAACGGGGAGCCCAGTTATTGCGATCCACGCGGTACAGGGAAAGTTGATGTCCGGTGTCATAGACCATGGTTCCGCTCGCCAGACGTTGATCGATCGCCGCGCCGGGCCCCGGTTGGAAAAAGCCGTCCTGCGTAGCGGTGTTTCTGGGTGCGCCAAACGATTCATAGCGCGCACCTAAGTTGACGCCGAACGTCCGCGTCACTTTGATATTGTCCTGCAAAAAGCCGTAGAACTGATTATTGGCGTAGCTGCGCGCATAGTCGGGGGTCACGCCGATGGCTGGCAACGCCTGCGGGCCTTGACGAGCGACCGAAATCTGTAACTCCAGCGGGTGATCCTCCGCAAAATCCTGTAGCGAATTGAACTCAAATGCGCCGTCGCTGCGAAATGTCAGCAGCGAATTGGAACGATTGATCAGTAGACCGCCTCCGAACGAGATTACCTGCCGTCCCCAGGCAAGTGTGAACTCGTCGCTGATCTCACCGCTCCTCACGCCGTAGTGGAAAGCGTACTGGGGATTGCCGGGCAAACTAATGCCTAACGGATACGTCTGGTGGCCATCCATTCCGGTTGCGATGTCAAGGACCGGGACGTCCGCGTGAGGTCTGTCCCAGCCCTGGTTCGCATTGGTGAAACCAATACGGAGTTCGTTGTTCGCTGAAGGGGCTGGGAGCCAGATGTAGCCGAGCGCGAGGCCAGTCGAGTTCACATCCAGTTGCGACGAGAAGCCCGGGTAGATGCTGTAAACAAAGTCGGGTTGCTCGAAGCGCGAAACCGCCAACCGGCCAAAAAGGCGTTGGGTGTTTTCCTTGTTCGCGCGGTCGATCCGCCCGAGGCCGAGCTGACGATTGAACTGGAGTGGTATACGGGCGTTGTACGTGGTGGAGAGACCCGATAAGGTATTGCAATCGGAGGGAGCGGTTGTTGCCTGACCGAGCGGAATCGGCGGACGATAGAGCGTCAACAGTGAGGTTGAAAAACGGGTAGGGAAACAGCTTGCAAAGAGGCTAAGGACGGGTACCTGAAATGGGAACGGATCGGCGCTGCCGCGGCTGCGGAAGTTTTCGTAGGCTGCCGACCAGAATACCCGCTTGGTGGTTCCGCTCCTGTTCCGGCCGATGGGGCCGCCGGCCCAAAAGCCGGCATGCGCGTCTGTCTGGGGCTGGCGCGGAAGACTGGAGTCGCCTCGTTCTCCGGTGCTGGAGTTGAGGCCTGCGATGTGTTGATAGCTATTGGCGTCGAGCGACGTATCGTTGAGATAGCCGTAAAGGACGCCATGAAAGGAACTGCCTCCCATACGCGTGACGGCGTTGGCGACAAAGCCTCCCGTGCGTCCGTATTCCGCCGAATAGTTATTTGTCGAGACTCGATACTCCTGCACGGATTCCGGAGCGATGACGGTGAGAGGTCCGGTGAGCAGATAGTCGTTATTCTCCACGCCATCCAGCATGAAGTTGGAAGATGACGACCGTTGGCCATTTATCGACAGGCCGAGACCACGAGCAGTGGCATTGTCGGCCGTGACGCCCGGCAACATAACCAGCATGGTGTAGATATCGCGGCCCGAAAGCGGCAGATTCTGAACCTGCTGGGGATCAACGACATAAGAAAGCGTCGACTCGAGTGTTCCGGAAGCGCCGAGCAGCACTGGCAGCGGTTGAGTCTTCGTGGTCGCGAGATCGGCCGCATAGGTGTGAACGATAGCGTCGGTGTTTGGCAGATACGCTCCCGCATAGACATCCTGGCTGTAAGTGTCGGATTTCCGGCGCAACGGAATGTCGAGTTGTACTCTGCCCGCCACAAATAGCTCGAGTTCGTAAGTTTCACGAGGCTGGTAATCTTCCGTGGCGGTCGCATTGCCCGGAGTGACCCGAAGAGAATACAGACCTGGCGTCAGGCG
>Ga0126381_100007437_pt1 | contig 12197 bp, 14 predicted proteins | sample PanSoiMetPlot_28_FD_96465 | JGI IMG/M metagenome (GOLD analysis project Ga0126381, IMG submission 96465) | Tropical forest soil microbial communities from Panama - MetaG Plot_28 | ecosystem: Environmental > Terrestrial > Soil > Tropical forest > Bulk soil | place: Panama | collected 2016-02-17
ATGGAGCGAATGGCCGATTCGGCGCTCGGCGTGCGGACGACGGGGACGATCCCGATACCGCTGATAAAGTCCAGAATCTCGCTGGCAGTCACAGCTTTCACGATATCAACAGGGGTATCTCTCGATAAACGTAAGCGGCTGGCCAGGCGCTTATCGCTAAACTAAAAGCATACTCATCGACTTTTTCGGCTTTTCGTCCGTCTTCACACAAGGAGCCAGAGTTTGATCTTTCGGGCCGTCGAAGACGCGGACCTGATCGCACGTGTTCGGCGGAGCGACATCGAGGCGTTTAATCACCTCGTTTCGCGCTGGGAGAAACGTGTTTTCAATTACCTTCTTCGCCTTACGGGCAACCCGGACGACTCGCTCGACCTCAGTCAGGACGTATTTCTGAAGGCTTACCAGAACATCCGCAGGCTGGATGATGCGGCGCGGTTCGGACCATGGCTGTTCCGCATCGCCCATAACGAGGCCTATTCGTTGTTCCGCAAGCGGCGGCCGGAATCGGACTTCGAAGACGCTGAACTGATTGAACGTGAACCCGCCCGAAGCGCCGCGCCTGACCTGACTATCGCGGTGGGGGCGGCGCTCGACCGACTGACGCCTGAACAGCGGGAGGCCGTGGTGCTGAAGGTTTACGAAGGCTTCAAATTCGACGAAATAGCCGAAATACTGGGGACCCCGGTTTCCACGATCAAGTCGCGGCTCTATACCGCGCTCGATCTGCTGAAAACCGAACTTGCCCCCAGCCACAGCAGAGGTATGCGATGAGTACTTGCGACCGCGCGGAAGCTCTCCGCGATTACGCTTTCGACGAACTTCCCGCCGCAGAGGTCCGCGGCATGGAGCAACATCTTCAGACCTGCGAGGCGTGCGCCGCCGACTTGGAACGCCTTCAAATCACAACCGCCGCGCTGCGCAGCGTTCCCGACCGCGAAATCCCGCAGCGCATCGCGTTCGTCTCGGACAAGGTGTTCGCTCCCTCAGCCACCGCACGGTTCTTGAGCGGCTTCTGGAACTCCGCGGCGCGGCTCGGTTTTGCGTCGGCATGTGTGCTGGGGACGGCGCTGATCATATCCGCGTATCATCGGACGCCGCCACCGGCCGAGGTCCGAACGGTGGTTCAGACTGCCGATGTATCGAAACAGGTGGATGAGGCAGTCGCCAGGGCGGTTGCGCAGGTTCGGGACCAGGTTCATCAGGAAGATGCTCGGCTGACCAAGGCAGCGCTTGACGTGGCCGAAGCGAAGCATGAGCGGGATTATTTAGTTCTGAGCGAGGCCATTCAGGTACTTCAGAAAAAGTCGAACACCAATACGCTGCTGGCTTCAGCGGATATCGGGTCGTCCGGTGTGGTGGGGCAATGAAAACCCTGCTGATGATTGGCCTCGCGACGCTTTGCTTCGCGGCGACCGAGCCGGCGGTTTCGCTGAGCTCGCTGAAGACGGTGGAGGCTTCGATCAATGACCGCATGCGATCGAACATCAACGATCCCTATGATCTGCTTGGTCCGGCGCGGGGGACTTATCTCGAAGGCTATGGCGCGGTGTTCACGGTGGAAATGAATCTCGTGCTCGTTTCGCCACTGACGTTTAGCCCGTTCAAACCAACACTTTCCGACAAGGAACTTTTGGACCTCCACGAACGCAAAGCGAAGAAGGTGGACGGACTTAAAGTGATGATGCGCGAACTGATGACTTCGGCGAGCAAGTCTCTTCCGGGCCTGCCGCCTCAGGAGCGGATCGTGATGGAAGCGTTCCTCTTCAATTACCGGTGGGAGAATTCGCGCGGGCTTCCGCATCGTCTGGTGCTGACGGCTACCAAGCAGCAACTAGTCGACGCTTCGAATCGCCATTCGACTCCGGCCGAATTGGCCGCTCTTTTCACCGACGAGGAACTTTAAGGAAACCCAGGGTTTGATCGAAACCGCACCACCGCTTGGCCAGATTCTGATTCAACGCGGCCTGATCGGGCCCGACGACCTGGATCGCGCTCTGGAACTTCAACGCGAGAGACACGGCGAAAAACTGGGCCGCATCCTGGTGGACATGGGTTACCTGGCGCAGCGCGATCTGCTGGCGACCCTATCGCAGCAACTCGGGCTGCCCATCGCGCAGGTCGCGACTCCGCCTTCGGCCCCGGAAATCGAAGGTCTGTCGGCCCGTTTTCTACGGCAAGCGCTGATCTTTCCTCTGGCTGTCGAAGAGGGCTCCCTTACTCTCGCGATGGCCGACCCGCTGGATTTCGAAACGATCAACGCGGTTCAGAATTCGGTGAAGCTGGAAGTGCGGCCGCAGTTCGCATCGGAGCAGGACATCCTCGACGCGGTTGACCGCTACTATCCCGAGGGCGGCCGTCAGTCTCCGACAGCTGATTTCGCCGGAGGCGATGAGGAGGATCTCGAGCAGCTTCGCGACATGGCGAGCGAGGCTCCGGTCATTCGCCTCGTGAACGCGATGATCGCGCAGGCGATCGAAAAGCGCGCCAGCGATATTCATATCGAGCCGTTCGAGAAGGAGTTCCGGATCCGGTTCCGTATTGACGGCGTGCTGTTCAATCAGGAGCAGCCCCCGAGGGAACTGAAAGCCGCTATCATCTCGCGTCTGAAGCTGATGGCGAAACTCAACATTGCGGAGAGGCGGCTTCCGCAGGACGGCCGCATCAAGCTTCGCATTCTGGGCCGTGAGGTGGATCTTCGTGTCTCGACGCTGCCGACGTTGTTCGGTGAGAGCGTCGTCATGCGTCTGCTGGATCGCTCGGCGGGCGATTTTTACGACCTGAAACGCCTGGGTTTCGACGACCGCATGTTGGGGCGAATGGAACACTACACGTCGCTGCCCCACGGAATTTTTCTGGTCACGGGTCCGACGGGCAGCGGCAAGTCCACCACGCTTTATTCCGCGCTGAAGCGGATCAATCTGCCGGACAAGAAGATCATCACGATCGAAGATCCCGTTGAGTATCAGATGGACGGGATCAACCAGATTCACGTGAATCCGGCTATCGGACTTACGTTCGCGGCCGGCATCCGGCACATCGTCCGGCAGGACCCGGACGTGATCATGATCGGCGAAATCCGCGACCGGGAAACGGCCGATATCGCGATTCGAGCCGCCCTGACCGGGCACTTCGTCTACTCGACTCTGCACACCAACGATGCTCCGAGCGCGGTTACGCGGCTTACCGACATGGGCGTCGAGAATTACCTGATTTCGTCGTCTGTTGTCGCCGTTCTCGCGCAGCGCCTCGTACGTCTGATCTGCCGGGAATGCATTCAAAGCGCCGGCTCCGAGATGACTCCATCGGGCGAACGGATCGAAACGTTCGCCGGGCGCGGCTGCGAGGCGTGCAACGGCTCCGGATTCCGCGGGCGCGCGGGGATCTTCGAGCTGATGGAACTGAACGACGAACTGCGGCAACTCATCATGGCCAATGCCGATGCCGGGCGGCTTACGGAGTGCGCGCGGCGGCAGGGCATGAGAAGCCTGCGCGAAGACGGCTGGAAGAAAGTGGCGGAAGGAATCACCACATCGTCTGAAGTCACCCGAGTCACTCAGGAGTTCTGATGGCGACGCTGACGCAGGGTACCGCTACATTTCACTACCGCGCGATCACAGCCGACGGGAAGCTCCGCACCGGCGTCATCAACGCAGAGAATCCGCGTTCCGTGGCGCGTGAGTTGCAGCGACAGGGCCTCACCCCGGTTTATGTGGGCGCTGAGGCGGGAAAGAAAGGGATCTCCCTTAGCCTTCCTTCCTTCGGATCGAATAAGCGGCGCGATGTTCTGTTCTTCACGCAGGAGCTTTCGACGCTGCTGAATTCGGGGGTGCCGCTGGACCGGGCGCTTTCGATCACAACCGACCTCACCACGAAAACACAGTTCCGGGGAATCGTTTCGGATATTCTGCGCGGCATCAAGGGCGGCAAATCGCTGGCCGACGCGCTCCAGGCCCATCCGGATTATTTTTCCGAGCTGTTTATCAACATGGTGCGCGCCGGCGAGGCGTCGGGCAGCCTCGGGCAGATTTTCGACCGGCTTTCGGTTTTCGAGCGATCGCGCGACGAGCTTCGCAGCTACATCATTTCGTCGATGATCTATCCCGCTCTGCTGGCGCTGGTCGGAGCAGGATCGATCTTCGTGCTGCTGGACTTCGTGGTGCCGCGGTTCGCCAGCATCTTCGACGATACGCGCATGAAGATTCCGGCGCCGACCCTGATGATGCTCGAAGCGAGCAAGATCGTGCAGCAGTGGGGATGGCTTGTCGCACTGAGCGTGATCGCGGTGGTCCTCGTGTTTCGCTTCTATACGCGGACGGGACCGGGGCGGCTGTGGTGGGACGAAAAACGTCTGAAGATTCCGATTCTGGGCGACGCGATGCGAAAGGCGGAGACATCGCGATTCGCCCGCGCGATGTCTACTCTGGTCGCGAATACGGTGCCGCTGGTGCAGTCGCTGCAGATCTCGGCGGGCATTCTGATGAACAGGCGCATGGCGAACTCGCTCAGGGACGTGGCGCAGGGCGTGAAGCGCGGCGAAGGGATTTCGCAGCCGCTGGCGAGGACGAAGATGTTCCCGGCGCTGGCTTCGCATCTGCTGACGGTCGGCGAAGAGACGGGCAAGCTGGATCTGATGTTCTCCCGCATGGCGGATATTTACGAAGAAGAGACGCGTGCGGGGATCAAGCGCTTCACTTCGATTTTCGAGCCGCTGGTGATTCTGATCATGGGAATCATCGTCGGGGCGATGGTTTTGAGTATGCTGATCGCGATCACCAGCATCAACGACGTAGCAATCTAACAGGTTGCGGAAAAAGGGCTAGCCGCCGATGAACGCCGATGAACGCAGATATGAGGACAAGGATTTATCGGCGTTGATCTGCGTTTATCCGCGGCTAACGGGTTTCTCCGCATGCCGCAAAGCGAGGTATCAAAGATGAATCGAAAACGAAATGCAAGAGCCGGCGTAACGCTCATTGAAATGCTCGTGGTGGTCACGATCATCGCGCTGTTCGCCGCCATCGTGGGGCCGCGACTGCTGCACCGCGGCGATCAGGCTCGCGTGGTCGCGGCTAAGCAGCAGATCTCCGATATTCAACTCGCGCTTGGTCAATACAAGCTGGACACGGGAATTTTTCCAACTCAGGAGCAGGGCCTGGCGGCGCTGCGGCAACAGCCCAGCGGCGTGGACCAGTGGCATGGCCCGTACCTCGTGAAAGATCTCGGTAATGATCCCTGGGGACATCCGTACGTGTACAAGTACCCCGGTGATCACGGCGATGAGCCCGACGTCATCAGCTACGGCGCTGACGGACAGCCGGGAGGCGCCGATCTGAACGCTGATGTCGCCAGTTGGAAGTAAGCGTGAGGCGGGGGTCACCCTGCTCGAGATGCTGGTTGTGGTGGCGATTATCGCGGTGATCGCCGGCCTGTCGTTTCCTGCCTTGAGTGCCGGACTTGCCGGTGTGCGACTCGCCTCAGCCGCAGGATCGGCTGCGAGCTTTCTGACTTCCGCGATAAACAACGTGGAACGCCGCGAAAAACCGGCGGAGATCGTGATTTCGCCGAAAGAGAATCGAATCGCGGTGTTTACCGCGGCCGCGGGAGATCATCCGGTGGATACGCTTTCCATGCCAGCCGGGGTTACGGTGGAAGGCGAGGCACCGCACCGGTACCTGCTGTTTCCCGGTGGGGCATTTCCACGAATTTCACTTGTTATCAGAAGCGAAAAAGGCGGCAGGCGATCGGTGGAGATCGATCCGGTGACGGCGGTTCCGAAGATCGCGCGGCTCGGGGCGGACGCGAAATGACCAATCGCAGCAGGCCGGACGCGGGCTTCTCGCTGCTCGAAGTGCTCGTCGCGACGGTCATTATGGGGATCGCGGTCACGAGCCTGATCGTGGGGTTGTCTCAGTCTGTCAAGAACGCATCCCGTTTGTCGGACTACGATCGTTCCGCCACACTCGCGCGGAACAAGATGAACGAACTGCTGCTGGATGTGGATCTGCCGTTCGATGGCGAAGTGGAAGGGCAGTTCGATAAAAGCGCGGGATGGCGCGCGGTCGTCAGGCCCTTCGATGAACCGCCACAAGCTGGCCCGGGAACCCCGATTCTGCAGCGAATCGCGCTCGAAGTCTGGTGGCAGCCCGCGTCAGGGACGCGCCGGAGACTCCAACTGGCGGCCTATCGCACCGCGCGAATTCCCATTCCTCCGGCGGGGCTGCGATGAGCAAGGAATCCGGCGTTACGCTGATCGAGATTCTGATTGCGGTATCGCTGCTGAGCCTTTTGTCAGTGGGCGCGCTGATGGCGATGCGAATCGGGCTTTCCACCATGGACAAGACGGATACGCATCTCGAGCACAACCGCCGCGTGGCGAATGCGCAGAAGATTCTGGAGAACGAGATCGCGGGATTCATTCCCACGATGGCGATGTGGCGTCCTGAGCCGCAGGTTTCTCGCGCCACGCCGTTTGTGCAGTGGGAGCCGCAGAACATGCGGTTTGTGACTTCCTATTCGCTGCGCGATGCGTGGCGCGGCAATCCGCAGATTGCGGCATTTACGGTGATTGCCGGCGACAAGAATCAGGGCGTGCGTCTCATCGTCAACGAGATCCCCTATACCGGACCTCCGCAGGCGGGTCTGATGATCACGGGATTCGAACAGGAGCGTCCTCATTTCGCGCCGATAACGCCGGGATCCGAATCGTTTGTGCTCGCGGACCAGCTTGCGTATTGCCGCTTCCGCTATCTCGAAGCGCGACCCGAGCCTCCTCTGCGAGTCTGGCGCGAGGACTGGGTGCTGCCGCCGCACTTCTTCCCTTTGGGAATCCGGATCGAAATGGCCCCGCTGGATGATACGCCCAGTGAATTGCACGTCTCAACGGTGACGGTTCCGCTCGCCGCCACGCGATCTCCGGGGCTTGGGTACACCGATGGCCAATAGCAGGCAGAAGGGATCAGCGCTCCTGGTAGTGCTCTGGCTGACAGCGGCGCTCGCTGCGATCGGGCTCGCCGTGGCCAACAACGTTCGCGGAGAGACAGACCGCGCCGCCACGGGAATGGATGACGTAAAGGCCTACTTCGTGGCGAAAGGCGCGATCGAGCGCGCGATGCTGCGTATGACCTGGGGACAGGATTTCTATAGATTCACTCAGCCCGGGTTCGACTTTCAGTTTCCCGACGCTCAGGCGCACGTGGACATTGTTCCCGAGGCTTCGAAGCTGAGCATGAATTTGTCTCGGCCGGAGGAATTGCAGCGGCTGCTGATCGCGCTGGGGCAACCCGAGGATCGCGCCACAGAGATCACACAGGCCATTCTGGACTGGCGCTCCCCCGCGCCCGCTGGCGGGGAAGGCCCTTTTGATTCTTTTTATCTTTCGCGGACTCCGTCTTTTCTGGCACGCCACGCGTCCTTTCAGGAGAACGAGGAATTGCTACTGGTGAAAGGAGTTACGCCGGATCTCTATTTCGGGACTTCGCTCGACGGAAGCCGGGCGGGGCTGCGTGACTGCCTTTCGGCCCATTCGAATGGATATGCCATCGATATCAATTCCGCCCGGGTCGAGACGATGATCGCGATCGGCATCGATGCGGAAGACGCCGCGACGATCGTGAAAAACCGGACGACGCATCCCATCATGGACTGGCCGGAACTAGCTGGAATCCAGCAATCGCTCGGGCCGGCGGGACCCCGGCTGCGAATCGGCCGCGGGGGAATGTTCACTTTGCGCGCCACAGCGGTGATGCGAAGGCCTGACGGAGGATTATCGGACCTCAGACGCACGGTAGCGGCTTTGATCAAGGAATGGCCGGGTAATAACCAATTCGGTAAGCGCCCTGGATTTGAAGTGGTTCGATGGTATGACCGCGGCTGAGTCGGTCGCGTCGCGCGCCGCGGCGCCGATGCGAACGTATGCGCCCTTGCAGCGCAACTGGCTGGTTTTCGGAACCGGTTTTGGCATCGCGATCGGCGCGCAGAGGCTGGATCTGGCGATTGTCAAGTCCCGCGCCACGGGGCCGAGGCTGGTGGCAGCAGGGTCGATTGAGGATTTCCGTTCGCGTCCTGCCGCGGAATGGGGCGCCGAGGTGATGAGGTTCCTCGATGCGGCGGGTGAACGCAGTCTCGTCGCAACCGCGCTGCTGCCGCGCGACGAGGTCATCGTGCGCACGCTGCGGTTGCCGGGCGTGCCGGATAAGGACGTCGCCGCAGCCATCGAACTGCAGATCGAGACGTTGCATCCGTATGCGGACGAGGAGATCTCCTGGGCGTGGGCTCGCGCGAGCCGCGACACGGTTTTAATCGGTTTGGTTCGAAAAGCGCTCCTCGATTCCTACGAGACGCTTTTTTCGGAAGCGGGCATTGGATTAGCAGCCGTCACCTTCTCCTCCGCTGCCATCCACGCGGCGCTGCGCATCTGGAGCGCCGCACCCGCTTCCCTTCTGTGCTTCATTGATGATGAGGGCGGTCGTACCGAGGTTTACGGCGAAAGTGAAGCGCGGCCGCTCTATTCCGCAGAGTTTTCGTTTGCGCCCGAGCGGGCTTTGAGCGTGGCGCGATCGGAACTGCGGCTTCCACCCAATTTTCTCGGCCGGGGCTTGCGCGAAGAACTGCCTGCGGCTCCGAAGAACGCATCGCCGATGGCTTATGCGGCGGCGCTCAGCGGGTCCGCTCCGTTCGTGGCGAAGACGGTCAATTTCCTGCCGCGTGAACGCCGCGCTTCGAGCACCCGGCGACAGTACCTTTTGCCTGCGGTCCTGGCTGCGCTCGCGCTCATCGGGGCACTCGCGGCGTTTGTAATCGTACCCGCGCTCGAACAGCGGCGTTATCTCGACGCGTTGAACAACGAAATCCAGCGTCTGGAGCCCGCGGCGGCGCGGGCACAGTCGCTCGAACAGCGCATCGCGGCCGGACGCGCCCGCATTGGTTCACTTGATGAGTTTCGCCGTCGCACGCAGGCGGATCTCGATGTGCTGAATGAGCTGACGCGAATTCTTCCGGCGAAGACGTGGACGAGCTCTATCGAGATCTATCCCGACAATGTTGTGATTGCGGGCGAGACGGAACAGGCGGGACCGCTGCTCAAGCTGCTCGATTCGTCTCCGCTCTTTCAGAATTCGGAGTTCGCGCTTTCGGTTACGCGTAACACCACCGGTCAAATGGAGCAGTTCCGTATCAAGACGATCCGTCGCAATCGCGCCGGGAGGACGACTCCTTGACGTTGACCGCACGCGACAAAAAGGCTCTGATCATGCTGGCCCCAGCCATCGTGATCGCGCTCATTGTTTACCTCACGCTGCCCGAAGTCGGAGTGATTCCGGCGCGAACGGCTCGGATCGCCAATGCCGAGATTGCGCAGCAGCGGGCGGCGCGGATGCGGCAACTTGCAGCCCTGGCCCCGGGGCGGGAAGCGACCATGCGACAGGTTGCGAACGATCTCGCCGACCGTGAGCGTGGGATGGTTCCGGGCGATACGGCTGCGGAGGCGCAGGCGGCGGTGCTCGAAGTGGCTCGCCGCGTGGGAAAGGGTAATCAGATCGACGTACACAGCGGCGATTTTCCCGCCGCCAAGCCGTTCGGCGACTACGGAATGGTCTACGCGACGGTGACGTTCGAGTGCCACATCGAACAGTTGGTGAATTTCCTGTCCGATCTCGCGAAACAAAACGAACTCGTCGTGCCGACAGAACAGCGCATCAACGCCGGAGCACAACAGAAACAAAAAATGGTGAACGTCCGGATGATTCTCGCGGGAGTAGTGGCGAAGAAGCTGATCCCGGAGAAGAAAGGTCTGGGCGCGCTTTGAAGCCTCGTCTGATCGCGCTGAACGTGATTCTCGCGGCGGGCGCGGCCGCTTTCGCATGGCAAGCGCTCGTACGCATGCACGAAGCGGAAGTGGTCCGGCAGGCCCGCTTCGGCAAGCCAGTGAAGCCGGTTGCGCCGCCGCCGTTAACTCCTGCGCCCAAGCCAACTGCGCCCAATGCCATTCAATACGACGACGTTGAGAAGAAGAATCTTTTCTCGCCGGATCGCAATAACGACATCGTCATAGATCCGCCTAAGGTCGAGGCGCCAAAGCCGATGCCGCCTCTTCCCGTGGTCTATGGCGTCATGACGCTGCCCAGTGGAGTGAAGGTTTCGATGGCCGGTAAGGCCGGCGATCCAACTCGCATGCTGCACGCGGGCGATACGATCGGCGAATTCAAAATCGCGGCGCTCGACGCGCAGAATGTGACGTTCGAATGGAACGGCAAGCCTGTTCCGAAGAAGATTGAAGACCTGATCGACCGCTCGAATCACCAGCCCGTCGCGGGCGCGGCGCAGGTCGCGGGGCCGGCAGCGCCGCCGCCTCCGGGACCGGCTGCACCCGCCGCAGCGGGTCAGCCCGTGAACGACCATCCGACGGAAGCCAACCTCGGGGTGGTGTTGACGCCTTCGTCGCGCGCCTGCCAACCCGGCGACAACTCGGCCGTGGGCGCGGTTGTTGCCGGATACAAGAAAGTGGTCACACAGAGCCCGTTCGGGCCGGTGTGCCGATGGAACAAGGAATGAGGATTCTTATGAAACGCACCATCATCGCCGCGATTGCCGCCGCGCTCAACGTGGCCGGCGCAAGCGCCGTCGCGCAGACGACTGCATCGCAGACGGCATCGCAGACGACGGCGGCTCCCGCCAAAAAGGACGCGAAATCCGCATCGGCGAAGAAGCCGCAGCCTTCGACGATTCAGCAAAACGTCATCCCGAAGGACGCTGTCGCTAACCCGGACGGGACGTACTCGTACACCGATAAAGCCGGCAAGAAGTGGATCTACGGTCAGACGCCGTTCGGGATCTCCAAAGTTGAGGATATGGGCGGTACGAACGGAGGCTTTTCCACGACCCCGCTGGAGCAGCTCATTAAAACGACCGACAATGGCGAGACGGTGAAGTTCGAGAAACAGACGCCATTCGGACCGGCCAAATGGGAAAGGAAGAAATCTGAACTGACCGACCAGGAACGCAAGATTTACGAACAGCAGCATCCGCAGGCACAACCGGAACAGCCACAACCCGAACAGCAGCCGAAGCCCTGAACATGCCGATGACGATACTCCGCCGTATCACCGCACTTTCCTGCGTCTTCGCGCTGTCGAGCGCGTGGGGACAAGCACCGCCGCCCGCGGCTCAGCCTCCGGCGCAAACACCTCCAGCCCAAGCCGCGCCGGCCACGCCTCCTGCGCCGCGGGTTGTGGGAGCGGTGAACTTCAACAATCAGCCGCTGCTCGAAGTGATCAACGTTCTCGCGCAGGAGCTTCATATCAACTACATCCTGGACGCGAGCATCAAAGGCGGAACGGTCACGATCAACACCTACGGCGCGGGTCAGGGCGTCGAACTGCGGCCTCTGTTTGAGACTATTCTGCGGATGAATAATCTGGCGATGGTGCAGGCGGGCGATATCTATCGGATCGTTCCGCTGGCGAACATCGCGCGGCAGCCGGTCCAGCCGATTTCACAAACCGATCCCTCGAAGATTGCGGATGACGAGCGTTTGGTGCTGAATCTGGTGTTCCTGCGGTATGTTACCTCCGCCGAGATGGCGAAGGTACTCACGCCGTTTATCGGCGACGGCGGCCAACTTCAGAGCTACGACCCCGCGAACCTTCTGATCATTCTCGACAACAGCCGCAACATGCGGCGAACGCTCGAGCTGATCGCATTGTTCGACAGCGACGCGTTCGCCGGACAGCGGGTGCGCGCCTTCGAAGTGAAGAACGGCCGGCCGAGCGATATCGCAAAAGAGTTGGAGGAAATATTCAAGGCCTATTCGCTTTCGGGCGGAAAAGAGCGTGGCGCGGTGCAGTTCCTTCCTGTCGATCGCGTGAATACGATTCTCGCGATCGCTCCGAACCCCGGAGCTTTTGCGGAGGTCGAGAAATGGGTCCAGAAACTCGACGTGCCGCCGAAAGCGCCGGCGGGCGGAATACAAAACTTTGTCTACAAGCTGAAATACGGGCGCGCCGAGATTCTCGGGAGCGTGATTAACCAGCTTTATGGCGGGTGCGGCCCGGGAATCGGGTACGGCGGCGGTTATGGGATTTCGGGGAATTCGAGCTATCCGTCGCAGAGCTACGCGGGGGTTGCCAGCAACTTCGGCGGCGGGGGATACGGATCGCCTTATGGTGGAAATGCCTTTACCGGAGCCTCATATGGCGGCGGCG
>Ga0126381_100007438_pt1 | contig 12196 bp, 7 predicted proteins | sample PanSoiMetPlot_28_FD_96465 | JGI IMG/M metagenome (GOLD analysis project Ga0126381, IMG submission 96465) | Tropical forest soil microbial communities from Panama - MetaG Plot_28 | ecosystem: Environmental > Terrestrial > Soil > Tropical forest > Bulk soil | place: Panama | collected 2016-02-17
AGAGCGAAGATCGGACTGACGGGCACGTGGCAATGCTCACGTGGGATCTTTTCGAGCGCCGGTTCGGCGGGCAATCCTCGATTATCGGCAAGCAAATTCACCTCGATGGAGAGCCGTACACGGTGATCGGTGTACTTCCGCAGTGGTTCACCTATCCCAGTGCGCAGGTACAGATCTGGGTTCCGTATGCATCGGGGTTGCCGCCGTTCATCCTGAGGCGTCACGATTTTCACTGGACCTTTGTCATGGCGCGCCTGCGGCCCGAGGTGACTCTTGCGAAGGCGCTAAGCCAAGTAGAGGCCGTTCAGCAGCGGCTGCACCTGGACAACCTGAATGCGCCAGTAGCCGAGGATGTGGCAACGAAGACGATCGTTCAGGATCTGGCAAAAAACATCGAGAAACCGTTGATCGTCTTGCTATGTGCCGCGGCATGTATGTTGCTGATCGGCTGTGTGAACGTAGCTAACTTGATGGTGGCGAGGTCGACCGCGCGACAAAAGGAATTCGCCGTCCGGAGCACGCTGGGGGCGCAGCAGGGCGCGCTGATTCGAGAGCAACTCACGGAAAGTTTGGTGATCTCGACTGCCGGAGGCGCGACCGGGGCGCTATTGTCGCTGGCGGCAACGAAGTGGCTGATAAGCCGGTGGCGGGACCTGCCAAGCGCACAGAGTGTCCATGTCGACGGTGTAGTGCTGGCCTTTGCGTGTGCGCTGGTCCTCCTCACGGCCGTACTGGCGGGCCTTTTGCCGGCAATCGTATCAACAGGAAAGTGCACAATCGAGGCCCTGAAGGTATCATCGCGGAGCATTGCGGGCAATCAATCGCGCACTGCGTTGCGCAAGACGCTGCTTACGGTGGAGATTGCGACGACTGTGGTGCTCTTGATCGGCGCTGGCCTACTGCTCAAGACCTTTTGGAAGCTCTTTAGGACCGATGTGGGCTGCACGACCGAGAACGTACTAACGATGGGCTACAGTCTTCCGCAAAGAGATTATGACAGCCCCGCGAAGGTGAACGCATTCAACGAACGGCTGCTGGAGAGCCTGCGCGCGATGCCGGGAGTGCGTGCGGCGGCGCTGGGGTCGGTTGTGCCGGGAGCGGGGTCGGGCGGGGACGACCGCTTCACGATTAACGAACATCCACCGCTTAGTCCCGGCACCGCTCTGCCCAACGCGCTGTATCGAAGAGTTAGCCCCGAATACTTTCGGACGCTGCAGATACCGCTGTCGAGTGGACGGTTCTTTACGACCGACGATCGAGCAGGCAGGCCAAGGACGATCATCATTAGCCGGCAACTGGGGCGACAGTACTTCCCGGGTGAGAACCCGCTGGGCAAGCATCTGCATGTCGTCGCAGCGGGGAACGCCGATTACCGGATTGTTGGAATTGTGGCCGACACGCTGGACCAGGTGGGTCAGCCGAGTAAGCCTACGATGTACTTCCCGGTGCTTGACGGGGAGAACGATGTGCGACTGACATTGGTGGTCCGAACGGCGTCCGACTCTTCGACATATTCCGTTCCCGTGCAGCGAGAGATTGCGAAGCTCGATCCGGCGCTGCCTGTTACGGATGTTTATACGATGCGACAAATCATTGACCGGTCATTGGGCAGCGCCAGCCTGAGTGCGAGTCTCGTCCTGGCGTTCGCACTCCTGTCACTGCTGCTCGCATCCGTGGGTTTGTACGGCGTGCTCTCGTATCTAACGATCCAGCGCACCGGAGAGATCGGCGTGCGGCTCGCGCTAGGTGCACAACGCGAGCAGATTGCGCGCTTGATGGTGGGAGATGGCATGCGGCCAGCGCTTTATGGGTTAGCGCTCGGCCTTGCAGCGAGCGTTGGGGCAGTACGGTTGATGCAGTCGATGCTCTACGGAACACAGCCCCTCGACCCGGCCATTTTTGTGAGTGTGGCTGCAACACTACTCGGGGTGGCGGCACTGGCCTGCCTCGTCCCGGCGTGGAGGGCATCAAGGATTGATCCGATGGACGCGTTGCGAACCGAATAGGGTCAGCAGCCCATCGCGGAACGCGCCCGCGGTGTGTCGGCTTCGTATTTCATATTGAGCTATAAACCCAGGACGCCTTCCTCATAGCGTCTCGATTTCTCGTTTCGACGCTGCCTAGCCGAATCGTGGCTCACACGTCGTTTCCTTAGCAGACGATCTCGAAACAATATCGACTGTTACATAGACAGACTGATGAAACATCCCTCAACGCCGGCCGTTGCCGGAGTCCTTTCCCATACGAAGCCTATGTGGGAAGGCTGATCCCAGGTTTCCCCAATCTTAGGAACTGTCCACTCCAGGACAGGTATTTCCCGATATCGGCAATTTTGTTGAGCATCTCGGGAAATGAAAAGTTCCGGCGCGTCAGCCGAGCCCGAGTCCTATCCTATAATCAGAGAGTCTATGGAAGACGGCAAAGCAAAGGCGGATCTCCTGCCGGGCACGCTGGACATGCTTGTTCTCAAGCTGCTGCTTCGGGGCCACTTGCATGGATATGCGATCGCACAGCTGATTCAGCAATTGTCGGACGACCTACTGCGTGTTGAAGAAGGTTCGCTTTATCCCGCGCTTCAGCGGCTGGAGCTAAATGGCTGGATCGAAGGGGAATGGGGGCTATCGGCCAATAACCGGCGCGCTCGTTTCTATAAGCTGACTCCGGAAGGCCGGAAACACTTGACCGCGGAGTCGGCTCGCTATCGCCGGGTTACCGGGGCTGTAGCGCGCATCATGGGCTTTGCTTAAGCATGCAAGTTGTTCTCAGTTACAAGCGTTTTCGCCGCCGCTTGTGGTATTGGCTAGATCACAGCAGCAGACAGCGCCTGCTCGTGGAAGAAATGCAATTCCACATCGAATCGAACGTAGAAGAGCTAATCGCTCAAGGAATGAGCCGGCAAGAAGCGCGGTCCGCTGCTTGCAAGAGGTTCGGCAACATGACACAAAAAGCCGAAGACGCTCGTTTGACCTGGATTGCTCGTTGGATCAGTGATCTGGGTCAGGATTTACGTTACGCCTTTCGCGGGATGCGTCGGAATGCCGGATTCACAACCTTCACTATCCTCATAGCAGGACTAGGGATTGGAGCTGGTACAACGGTCTTCAGCGTAGTCAACGCTCTACTGCTGCGTCCGCTTCCGTTTCGCGACCCGGGAAGACTGGTTTGGATCACCAACGGTAATGACTTCACCAGTACACAAACCGAGCATTATTCGGACCTCAGAAAATTGGACCGATCCATCTCTGATCTGGAGGGATTCGCCGATTGGGGCGTAGGTAATCGGCAACTGATGGGACGCGGCGAGCCGGAGCGTCTCACGAGCGTTCCCGTAACTCAAAACTTCTTCGACTTGCTGGGCGTGCAGCCGTTGATCGGCAGGTCATTCACAACTCAAGAGTGCGAGGGCTCGTATGCCGCTCCACCGGCGACACTATTGAGCTACAACTTTTGGCGGCGTCGCTTTGCTTCAGATCCCGGCGTCGTAGGCCGGAAGCTGATATTGGACAATCGGCCCGTGACCGTGATCGGCGTGCTGCCGCCATGGTTCGATTTCGGGAGTGTTTTTGTTCCAGGCACGCAAATGGACATCTTTGTTCCATGGCCATTGACGGACCGAGCGAAACCGGCCGGGAACACGATGAGGATCATTGGAAGGTTGAAGCCAGGCGTGATGCTACCAGCCGCACAGGCGGAATTCACGGCGTTGGGGAAGCAACTCGAGAAGCAGCATCCGGAGCGAAACGGCTTTACTCCCCGGTTGATGCCGCTGGCACAGCACGTGAGCGGGACGGTGCGAGCAGCGATGTTCGTACTGGCATGCGCAGTTGGCATAGTGATGTTGATTGTGTGCGCGAATCTTTCGAACCTGCAATTAGCCAGGTTGGGTGCACGGCAAAAGGAAATGGCGATGCGAACGGCCTTGGGAGCGGGACGTTTCCGGCTATTGCGTCAGATGATTACAGAGAGCGTAACGCTCTCCTGCTGTGGTGCTGTGCTTGGGCTCCTTCTCGCGGTGGGAGGCGCGCGCGAATTAGCTCACGTGACCGCATTGAACCTTCCGCTGCTCGACACCGTTCGCATCGACGGACACGCGCTTGCATTCACCTCGCTGGCGGCGGTCGCCACTGGAGTGCTGTTCGGACTCATGCCCGCGTTGCAAATTTCAGCATTCTCGCTAAGTGCCGGTCTGCAAGATGCTGGCCGTGGCTCGACCGGCAGCAAGAGGCATGCCTGGGTACGCGATGGTCTGGTTGTCGTAGAAATCTCCTTCGCATGCGTACTGCTGGTTGGCGCCGGACTACTCATGCGTAGCTTTGTGCGTATTCTGGACGTGAACCTCGGGTTTCGAGCGGAGCGGGCGTCCGCGCTGAGGATTGACCCGAGTTTTCGGATCTCTAGCCTAGCGCAGCAGAACTCCTTCCTGGATGATGTGCTGCACCGAGGGCGGTCTGTTCCCGGTATTACGGCAGCAGGGGTCATCGACGTCCTTCCGCTGCGGGACGACCGGTCGTGGTCGGTCTCTCTGAAAGGACATGTGTACGAGAAAAACCGCCACCCCGAGCCATTCATTCGCGTTGTGACGGACGGATATTTCGAGGCGGCAGGAATTCCACTGCGGGCGGGGAGACTGTTTACGGAGAGGGATCGTGCAGCGAGCGAGCCGGTGGTGGTAGTCAACGAAACGATGGCCAGGACGGCCTTCTTTGGTGAGAATCCGCTGGATCAAACGATCACAACCTACGATGGCCGGCACGTGCTGGGAGCGGTGGTCGGCGTCGTCGGTGACGTTCGTCACGAAGCTTTGGAAGAAGCGAGCGGGCCTGAGATGTATCTGGCCATGCGGCAAACCGGCGATTACGCAGCGATGCAACTTGTGGTGCGGACTGCGCTTCCACCGGACAATCTCGCAGCAGGGATTCGGACGGCTCTCCGGCCAATCGACCCGAACCTTCCTGTCCGCGAGTTTGTGACGTTCCAGGATCTAGTCGAAAGAGCGATGTCACTGCGTCGCTTTCTACTGCTGCTTTTGGCAGGATTCGCGTTTTTCGCCCTGATACTCGCTTCTCTTGGGATCTACGCTGTGATTTCCTATTCGGTCAGTCAACGGGTGCAAGAAATCGGAATTCGAATCGCGTTGGGTGCGTCTGCCGGAGACCTCCGGGTTCTAATCGTTCTGAGGACCCTGGCGTTCGCTGCAGCCGGACTCGCGGTAGGATTGGGCGCATCGCGGACCTTATCGAGTGCGTTAGGGAGTCTCTTATACGAGGTAACGCCCGGTGATCCGATCACTTTCGTCGCGATCGGAGTACTCCTTCTTGCAGTTGCAGCTCTGGCTGGATATGTTCCAGCCTGGAAAGCATCTCGGATTGACCCAATGACCGCCTTGCGGTCAAGCTGAGCAGAAAATTGTCTACAGGGGAGTGACCCTGCCGCAGTCGCTGACAGATCCTCCTGCCGGTGTCTTTACTTTTCGAGCGAAAACGAGTGCATCGACCGCCGCCGACATCACTTCGCTGAAATCGCCTGATAAGCCGGCACAAACTCATCCTTAACGAATTGCTCATACGACGTCGGTGTGGTGTTTCGCTGCGATCTCGCCTCCAACGCGCGAACGTGCCCTGAATTGAGCGCCTCCGACATTTCGACGAACATGTCTGCTATGCCCTGCGAGGCCCCCATTTGCATCAGAACTCCGCGGAACTGGTCGTAAGTAATTTGACGGTACTGCAAGTCTGGCTTGCCGATTGCCTTCCCGATCACCGCTGTGACCTCCGTCATAGTCAGATCGCGCTGGCCCAACAACTCTTGCGTCTGGTGGCCGCGGAAGTCCAGTCGCAGCAGTTCATCGGCTACAAAGCTCCCGATGTCACGCGTCGCAATCATCGGAACCTTGAGACCGGCGTGCAGCGGACCCGCGGTCGCTCCCATCTGCTGAATTACGCCTGCCTGCGGCAGGGTATTCTCCATGAAATATCCAGCCCGTACGTACAGCGCGTTGAGCCCCGAGATCCGCTTGAGCCGCTCTTCCAACCGGTGCAGCCCAGCAATTGGGCCCGTCTTATCCGGCTTGTCCGCGCCAAAGCTGCTGAGAGCCACGACGTACGACGACGCCCCTTTGTCGAGCGCGAAGGCGACCGCGTCAATCACCTTGTCCTGATAGGCCGCGTAATCGGGGTTGGCCAGATCGGGCGGAACCATCACATATGCCGCCTCCGCGCCGTTGAAAGCGCCGGCAATTGCTTCCTTGTTAATGATGTCTGCCACGAATGGTTCTGCACCGAGTGACACCAGCGAACTCAGACGTTCTGTGCTTCGTCCTACGACTCGCACCTTCTTTCCTTGAGCGAGGAGCCTCTTCGCAATAACCGATCCGGTGTGCCCGGTCGCACCAGTGACTAAGTACATCGTGACCTCCAAAGTCTTGGATTCTTCAAAGCTCGATTCGTTTCAAGATGGGCATGCCACTTTCACGGCAACGAATGCAACGAAATGATATCGTCATTTGCATCGTGCCAATGTGACCTAGTCCGCGAACCTCGCTCCGAAAGCGGCCGAGATCTCGAACAGGAGAAAGGAAATGAAAGCGGGCGATCCGCTTCTTCTGCGCATGCCTCCAGTCGATGAAAACCTTTTGCAAGCGATGCATGACTATCATTTCGGCAACAGAGGCGCTGTGGAAAAAGTCGCCGTGCTGGTGATTGACGAGCAGCCGTTCACACCGCAGCAGATCGCAAGAACCGCCACGCAGGCGCCTACGGTGGCCCCGCCGATTAAGCCATTGCCACCCACGCCGGTGCAGATTCAATGGGCAATGCCCATTATCCTGGCGGCACGCAGACAGCTCGGGGGACGTGCCCAGCCGCCCACTCCGCCCGAAGTGATCAATCTTTTCACTCAAGTCAAGGAGGCCTTTCGCTCGGGGCCCGATAAGACACCTCCAACCCAGACCGAACTGAAGCATGGACTCGAAATGGTTACGCAAGGAAAAATGCTGGAGCTCTGTGAAGAGATCGTGCACCGGACCGACGCGACACAGGCGGCCGAACAGGAGGTACTCGCGTTTGCCGCGCGGCTACAGATTCCGGTTTGGTTTATCGAACTCAATCCGACGCTCGCCGGCAACCTGCCTCCAGCACCCACGCGCAAGTCGCACGTGGGCTTGCGATCGCTGGTTAATGGAACGCGGCTCTCGAAAGGCGGGCTCAACGCTTTCGAGAACACGACTCTGCATCAAGATCTACAGACCGCGAACATCCGCCGAGTGGTGATCACTGGCCGTCAGACAAATTGCTGCGTCAAGGAGACGGCGATCGGTGGAAACGTTGCGGGCGCGACCGGCAATGGATACACGGTGATGACCAGCCTGTACGTGATTACGAGCGGAACACCAACCTGGATGAACACACTGGGTGTCGAGTTTTACAGCAGGTTGTAAATTTCGCAGGAGCTCCCATTCGAACAGGCGCAGAAACTCAAACCCGGTACGACACAAAGCCGGCGTACCGGCTCACGAAAGCACCTATGTCAATGTTTTGCTGGCTGAAAGAGCCGCCCCAGGTATATAGCTTGATATTCGTTACGTGCGTCGAACTCAAGGTCAACTTCGTTACCAGGGTCCAGTGAGTCGCCATGGCATTCGATGGACCTTGCAAGCCGCTATTCGTAACGGTGTTCCCCAGTGCGATTGCCTGGTCCAGTCCCACGCCCTCCGCGTTCATAATGGCCTTGTGACCGCCGAAGATCTTCGACGCCATCTGCTGAAGGTTTGCTATCTTTTGTGCCGGGTTTTTAGGTTCTGTAAAACCCGTCGGACGCGGTGCATGGATCGACCCGGATGTGATCAAACTAATCGGCTGCACATAAAACGGCACGTCGAAAAACGTGTGATCTTCGACATCGTTATAGCCCGCATCTCGTAAATAGGCGCAGAGAACACCCGGCTTCGTCAGCGTCCCAATATTGCGGACTAGGTCTCCCCATAGCAAGGCCGTGCTATCCCGCAAAGAGCCAAGCACCACATAATCGCACTCGCCGAGGGCCTCGGCGTTATAGCTGTTCAAGAGCTTCTCCACAGGCTTAACCGTCATATTTCCCAGCTTTCCGGTGCCTGTTTTGAATAGGTCGATCGCGAGCTTGACGTACTGCACTGGTTGATCGCGGGCCAGATCGATCAGGATCGAATTGGGCCCGCAAAGATTCGCATTCATTTGATTAATGAGCCGCGGCTCGCGCACTCGCAAGGCAAGCTGAAATGCGAATTTAACAGGATCGACAAGAATAAATGCCCCGGGTGCGAGTCCCGCAAGAAGGTGAGTCTCGATATACGTCAGTGCAGCCACGCGGTCGGGGGTACGGGCTCCGGTTGCCTTCTGAGCTTGTACTAAATTCTTAAACCATGCGACGAAACTGGTGACCGCGGCCGCATCGCCGGTATATTTCACGTCAACGAGCTGGCTCGTATACTTTAGAACGTGCTTCGGTACTTTTAACTTCCGCCATACTTCGTCCAACTGATCACTGGCGTTCGGGTGTAGTACGGCGTAGTTCTGTAAGTCGCTGAGCAAGTCAGAAATCAGCGGCATACCGATGAGAATAACAGGCTTTAGAGGATCTAAAGAAAACGGTCTGCCGTCTGCGTCAAACCACTAGTTCGATGGCACAGCCGCGGAGATCCATCTCGTATTCGATGCCGTCAATCGGTGGGCGCGCATAGTGCCACGTAAGACCGTGTGCCCCTCCTTGTTGCTGGCGCTCGAGCAGTTCTGTCTCGAGAAAAGGATGAATATCATGCACCGAGTAAATTTCGCTTACCGTGACGTCGTTCCAACTCACGCTGAGGCCTCTCAATCTGCCTTCCATCAGGCCGATAACGAACCGCATCTTTTCCTGGATGGCGGACGGGCTCGACTGCCCCGCCCGCACGACATCGTGCGGATCGAGCGAGCCCTCAGGCAACTCACCTGCTCCCGCAACCACAAATGTCTTCCGTTTGGCGCTGGACGGAACTGTGTAGGAGAAGCCATAGAGCCCGGGCACGTCCGGCGGGTTTACCGCAGGCGCGACGTTCGTCCGCGCCACGGGGTTCATGCCGTCCACAAGTAAGTCCGATGTCTTCAGGAGGTCGACATAGCCCGCGTTGAATTCATTAAAGCCGGCAAAGCTGAACGGCTTCGGCGATCGCAATTCCATTCCGCAAATCGCCTGAAATGGACGCGCTTCTTTCCGAAGGTGTGCCTCGACCAGCTGAAAGCCCGCCCGCAGCGGGACATAGCGTGAAAGCCGAACATGAACAATTTCGAAACCCGCTTCCGCAATGACAGCTGCGGAGTAGGGAGCAATGCCTTTCAGAAAGTGGTAGTTACCGCGCTTGTTTTCGGCCAGCATGAAGTATGAGAATAGCCAACCCGCGGACAGACTTGACGGCTATAAACAGAAGCCGGCGACCCAAATTCGCCATGCCAGGCTGGCTCTCCTAGTCAGCGCAATCATCGGATCAGTCGCCGCTGCCCTATACGCAGGGACGAAGGACGCTATGAACGAAGCGGAAAGCAATGCCAGAGAGGCGAGAACAAATGTTGCCGGATCGTTCGGCGCTAATCCGAACAGCAGCGCTCTTGCTAGACGCGTCGTAAAGATCGCCGCCAGAATCCCGACGCCAGCTCCAGCCTGATGATGGGTCTGGGTCTCCGAGGGTGCAGTTCGTGACCCCATCTACGGGTATGGCGATGATTATGTGCCGTAACCAGATCGATTAAATTTGTTCAAACGCCATACGAGCAGTTTGAAATTCATATACACTCCACGGAGGAACTCCATATGCATATAAGTTCATTGCGTTCGGCGGTCATTTGGTTTGTTGCGGGACTACTTCTTTTGCCAAGCGGATTGGCGGAAGAACCATCCTCGCCGGAGTCCGTTGGGTTAAATCCCGAGCGACTGAAAGAGATCAGCCACGTCGTTCAAGGCAGCGTGGATCGAGGCGAGATTGCGGGAGCAGTGACGCTCGTGGCCCGGCACGGTCAGGTGGTCTGGCTGAATGCGGCGGGTTATCAGGATCGCGAAAACCACAAGCCCATGCGGACGGATTCAATTTTTCGGATCTGCTCGATGACGAAGCCAATCGTCACTCTGGCGGTGATGATGCTGTATGAGGAAGGCCGGTTCCAACTGGAAGATCCAATCTCAAAGTTCATACCTGAGTTCAAGGATGAAACGGTCCTGGTCAGTCCGAAAGAAGGCAAGCCATATACGATTCCGGCGGGCAAGCCGATCACGATCTGGAACCTTCTCACGCATACTTCAGGGCTGACGTATAACTGGGACCCAGTGCTCGGGTCCTATTACAAGGATGCGAATATCGCGACTGGGCTGATGCCGTATGACGGCACGATCGCGGACAACGTGAAGCGGCTGGCGCGGCTTCCGCTGCTGTTCAATCCAGGCGAGCGATGGAATTATGGATTGAATATCGACGTGCTCGGGTATCTGGTCGAGATTATTTCCGGTAAGCCGCTGGATCAGTTCCTGAAGACACGAATCTTCGAGCCTCTGGGTATGCGCAACACTTTCTTCTATGTCCCGGAAGACAAACAGGACCGGCTCGCGACGGTTTACACGTGGTATGAGGGTAAGGGGCTGGAGCGGTTTCCGGATACTCCCATTACGGAGGGAACTTTCTCTTACTCGGCAGATTATCCGATCCGCGGCCCGAAGAAGCTGTTCGCAGGAGGCGCGGGTTTGTCCTCGACGGCGGAGGATTATGCGCGATTTTGCCAGTTGATGCTGAATCAGGGCAAATACGGTGCGAAGCAATTCATTAGCCGGAAGTCGGTTGAGCTGATGACGCATGATCAGCTTGGTCCCAAATTTACAGATCAGTCTTTCGGGTTGGGGTTTGGAATTGAGGGAGTGAAGACACCGATGCATGGGCTCGGGAGCCCGGGGCAGTATGAGTGGGGCGGGTTTTACAATACAGGGTTTACGATTGACCCGGTGGAGGACATGATTACGGTTTTCATGTCCCAACTTCATCCGGGAGAACCGACTACAGAAGGCAACTTCCGCACGGTCGCATATACGGCGTTGCAAGACGAGACGAGTGTGCCGACGAACGGCCGTGCGCGAACTCCTTAATGATCTAGAGAAGACCCCTGTGGGGACAGCACCGCACGCTTAACCGCTAGCCGAGAGCCTGGGTTGCGCATCGTCTGGACCACTGAAAATTGATCCGCCGGAGTGCTTCAGTGCGGCTAACGAACTGCGCGTTCACTACCAATCGACGACCGAGTCGTCCTCAGAGTCGTACGATTCCGGGTTACGCCAATCGTGCCCAATCTTGTCAGCCATAGCATGCTCGTCCAACTCGACACCGAGCCCCGGGCCCGTTGGCCGTTCGAGAAATCCGTCGCGAACCTGGAAAGGACTTTTGATATAGCCTTCGCCCAGTGACACTTGTTCCTGGCAGAGAAAGTTGGGAATGCTGCATGCCATTTGCACGCCTGCAGCAAGAGAGATGGGCCCTAGAGGGTTGTGCGGAGCCACATCGGCATAGTACGCTTCCGCCATTCCTGCTATGAGACGAACTTCGGTTATGCCGCCCGCGTGACACAGGTCTGGTTGCAGAATCGTGGCTGCTTTCTTCTCCAGCACCTCGCGAAAACCCCATTTGGTGAACACCCGCTCGCCCGTGGCAATGGGCAGATGTGTCCCGCGCGCGATTTCCGCCATGACATCGTGATTTTGGGCCTGGCAAGGCTCCTCGATGAACATTGGGTAATAGGGTTCGTAGGCCTTGATCAGCAGCTTGGCGGTAGCGGGGCTGATAGCGCCGTGGAAATCAATCGCGATATCCACTTCTTTCCCCATCGCCTTCCGCAGATCCGCGAAGACTTCTGCTGCGTATTCCACATCGGTTTCGGTGAAAATGTAGCGATCGCCGCGTGGCTTTCTCCTGGCTACTCCAGTTTTAAACGCTGTGAAGCCCTGCCCTTGGAGTTTCTTCATCTGATCGGGCTCGCTAGCATGAGCGTAGACGCGAACGCGGTCGCGGGTGGGTCCGCCTAACAGCTCGTAGACCGGCACGCCGAGAGCCTTACCCTTGATGTCCCACAACGCCTGGTCGATACCGCTGAGAGCGCTCGTGAGAATCGGGCCACCGCGATAGAAAGCGTGCCGATAGATCGCCTGCCAGTGCTTG
>Ga0126381_100007439_pt1 | contig 12195 bp, 10 predicted proteins | sample PanSoiMetPlot_28_FD_96465 | JGI IMG/M metagenome (GOLD analysis project Ga0126381, IMG submission 96465) | Tropical forest soil microbial communities from Panama - MetaG Plot_28 | ecosystem: Environmental > Terrestrial > Soil > Tropical forest > Bulk soil | place: Panama | collected 2016-02-17
CATCGGGGGCGATGGGGCAAATGTGACGTTGGAAGGCATACCCGCGGCAGGTCTAATCCGGGACGCGGCGGGCAACCTCTTTGGCGCCGCTTTCCGGGGCGGCGACCAAGGCCTGGGAACCGTTTTCAAGCTCGATCCCCTGCTCGACCCCCTCCACAATCTCACTGTGCTGCATTCGTTCACCGCGGGTAGCGATGGCTCAGGTCCCCTCGCATCTCTAATCATGGACGCGGCCGGCAACCTCTATGGCACGGCGTCCTCTTTCATGGTTTCAGGCGGCTTTGGCACGGTGTTTAAACTTACTATCCAGGAGACGCCACCCAGTGTCGCTTGCACGGCGACTCCAGGCACCCTCTGGCCACCTGACGGCAAACCGGATGTGGTGACCGTGTCGGGTACCGTTACTCAGGGAACCCAACCTATTCCAGTGGACGGCGTCACATTTGCAGTTATCGACGAGTATGGGCTGGATCAACCGCAAGGCAGCGTTACGGTTGGCACGGGAGGCAATTTCTCGTTTACCCTCTCATTGATTGCAGAGCGCCATGGAGACGATTTCGATGGCCGAACTTACACGATTAACGTCAGCGCCACCGATGCCATAGGTAAAGTCGGTGTTTGCTCGATCGTGGTCACGGTCCCGCACGATCAAGGTAATTAAGAAAATCAAATTCGGCGAGTAAGGAATCGGACGTGAGCCGCTTTGCGCGCCCGAACGAGTGCACAGCATGGCTTGAGTCTTGTCTCGTTCATATTGGTCAGTAGCCGGTGCAGAATTGAAAATGCATGGGATCCTGGCTCTTGCCGGAGAATTCGCCTCCCCATTTAAAACCAAACGACTGAAAAACTTTGATGACCTGCGGATCCATATTCCCTGCTGTGCCCTGCTGATTGGTTTCAGGGTTCAGATCGACCGCGATGCCCCAGGAGTGCGTCGAGATTTTTGCGCTCAGTCGTTTAGTGCGGAAGTTGAAGCATCCGCCATAGCTCACGATCTTACCAGCAAGTCCTTGTTTCTGGATTTCCGTAAACACCTGGACAAAGATGTCTGCCAGCTTTTTATGACAGTTGATTCTGGTGATCGGCGGGTGAGGAGCGACCGTGAACGGAATGGAAAAAGGCAGCCGCGCAAGCGTCAGTTGCTGCTGTTCCCACCGAGGGTCGAGAGTGCCGTCGTCTCTGATGAACGTACGAATGTCGCCGAAGGTGGCGACTAGTTCCTCGAAGCCGTTGGGCGTCTTCAACTGTGGCGCAGGCGCGGGTGCTGCAGGGCTTGAGCTCGGACCCGGCGGAGCAGGAGCAGGAGCGGGCGCCGCGCCCACGAGGTCCTGCAACGAGGGAATTTCGATGTGCTGTCCAACGAAAATGCGATTCGGATCCTGAATACCATTGAAAGTCGCCAGTGTCTTAGCCAGAGTGGCGTCACCGTATGCATTCTGGGCGATTCGCGCCAATGTATCCCCGGGCTTCACAATAATTTCAGCCATTGTGGTTCCTCCTTTTGTCCATCGGCAGACAATTACGAAATGCCGTCTCTATAGGGTGGTGAAAAAATTGCAGCAAGCGTTTCACTGATTCGGTTGTGACCGGTTTCACGCACTGGCGAACCCAGGTAACGACTGCGGTTTTTAGGGATCGAAAAGGCAGGTGCTTGATTCTAAATTGGCTGCCCCCCAGGGATTCGAACCCCGATATGCTTAATCCAGAGTCAAACCAGCGTTGGTTTTTCCTTTGTTCCTCATTGTTTACCGAAGTGTACGAAAAGTTATGTAAGCTCCTTTCTTTTCTGTTTGTTATGTGGTCCTTCGCCCTTCTGAATAACGCCGGTGCACAACCAGGAACAAGCCGGAATTCCACTGACCAATATTCAAATTGGTACGACTAGGTGGTACGACTTGTTCGCGAGTCGAGATCCGAAATCTGTTGGAATACACCACCAGGATTCGCGTTCGTCGTGAGACTAAGGAACTCTTCAAGCGAGAAGCAAGTGAAATGCGTGGTATGCCGAAGGATAAACGCTAAAAGAGGAAATGACCTCGCTTTCCTTCCAGGTTTACCAGACGATACTTGTGTCAAAGCGTTGCGCTATCCCAGCGTAGCAACTCGGAGTTGGTTCTTTATGAATATGATCCATCAATGAAGGCCTTGACCGAATGCTCCAGTTCGTGGTCGGCTGCCGTCCAGCGATTAATCTGATCCAGAATAAATCGACGCTGATGAGACCACTTTTCGGACAATTGTACTAGAAGAGCTTTAATATTGTCGAAAGCCGGACCGCCACCGTAACGATTCCGGTTTACACACGAGGCGGCGTCTACACCATCGAGTGGAAGATCGAACATTTGGTTGTCCCGCTTAACCAACTCCTGGAACGAATTCAGGCCTTTGGCCAATGCTTCAGCAACCGCGCAGCCAACAAGGCGATGAGCGCTACGATAATCAATTCCGTGCTCCAAGGTCACACGGACCGCTACAGCCGTAGCATTGGTGAAACTCTCCGCCGCACGCTTCAGCATCCGTTCTGGGACTGGAGAGGCATTTGAAAGCACCAACCGAAGCAAAATAGAAGCATCAGTTATGTCTCGAAGCGCACCCCATATAGGCCGCACTGATTCCGTGCCCACCATAATTGAATTCGTAAATGGGGTATTGCGGGTGGCAGCGAGGGCAGCAGTGAACGCGCCCAGTGCTGAAGCTGTTCGTCCTTGAACATGTTCGAGCAAGAACGGATTTCGCTTTTGCGGCATAGCGGAACTGGAACCGACCAAGTCATCTGGAAGCGACAGGAAACCGAACTCTGGCGTCAGCCACTGAAGGATGTCAGTCGCTACCCGGCTCAATGTAGCTCCATAAATGGCCATGGCTGCCAGCAATCGCAGCACTAAATCGCGAGAGGCCACGGCATCGACCGAGTTGGAGCAGCAGCGGGTGAAGCCCAGAAGTCTGGCTGTGCGATCCGTCTGAATCGGTACCGAAGTGCCAGCAACTGCGGCTGCACCGAGGGGGCAAGTATTGATTTCTTTCACAGAATCCACTAGACCTTCAATATCGCGCCGCAATGCCTCGGCGACTCCGATCAAGTAATGGCCGTAGGTAATAGGTTCCGCCGGCTGGCCATGGGTGTAAGCCGGCATGACCGTCTCCATATGAGCTTGTCCCCGGCGCAGGAGCACGGCCTGTAGCCTCAGGGCGGAGCTAATCAATCGCTGATAAGGTTGTCTTAAGCGTAACCGAAGCAGCGTCGCTCCCAAGTCATTGCGGGATCTTCCTGTCTGCAGCGTGCCTCCGACAGATTCACCTTCGCTCTCGATCAAATACCCCTCATAAAGTAGGAAGACACCTCTTTCGGAAGAGCGCGACTTCAGCGGAACGTATTGTTGTCCCATCAACTGCCGTATGGCTTTGAGTAAATTTTTGGCCGATTCGGCAGGTACGATTCCGCATTCGGCCAGCATCAACACGTGAGCGCAGTCAATTTGGCATATGTGCGGCAGGTCCTCTTCGATATTGTGAGGGAGTTCGCGGGTAAACAGGATCCTGCGTACAGTCGGTGTGAGCCGTTTGCTAATACGTCCCGTTGTGCCCACAGTTTCACCCATAAAATTCTACTCACAGGTTCGCGCCTGCACGAGGGGACACGGCGCAGCAGGAATCAGAACGAGAAGAGCAGCTAGCAGTACGATTCCGACGCGCTGCATCGGCCGGTTTCTTAGCGCCAAAAAAACGCCCGCGCAGTTATAAGACTGCCCGTCAGCGGTTTCGTTTAAGCCAAGGAGATTTCTTTAGCTTCCACTTTCACTAAATGTCCCGTTCCCTTTAAAGTGCTCAGCTCAATATCAGCAATGCATTTGACTTTTACATAATCAAATGTCAGATTCCCTTCAACGTGAACTGTACCTTTTCCGTTCTCGAAATCTGCTGCGCTGAAGTCTGAACTATCCCGGTCCAAGCGGAATCCGATTTCTGTTCCCCCTTTGGTTTCAGTAAACTTGACGTGCACGTAGTCGCGATCAACGGCCTCTTTGAACCGCTTCGCCGTTCTCTCGGACCGCAATCCCACTTCAACCGCATGATTCCCTTCACATAAGCGGTCAACCAGACTCTTGCTGCGTGGTGCGTTTGGATCAGGAGGCGCTGGAAGGGGCAGCGGGTTCTTCGCCCATTCTTCCATCTTTTTTCTCAGGCTCAGTGGCCTCATATCTGTCCACACTTCCTTGATGTAGGCCAGGCATTCCGCTTTGGGGCCCGTCTTGCCAACATGTGTCCAGCCACGTGGAAGCTCTTTGTAGTCCGGCCATATCGAATATTGCTCTTCGTGATTCATGACGACTTTGTAAACCGTAGTATCTTCTCTGTCAGAGTTATGACTCATCTTCCGTGCCTCCATTTCCACCGAATTTATCCGCTACACTTTACCGTCCCACAGATGCTCATTCTTACCCACACGCAAAACCTTTGCACGCGGCCCCAGTTTTGGCATATAGAATAGCACCGGCTTGTGCGTTGAACCCTAAATGGAATTCACGCAAAATCGCTAGTGCGCTATGAAATTCTACGCTCCGAGTGGCTGTGGAAGAATCCCAACCTCCATAGCACCGGATTCCATCAGCTGCATCACAATTTCCAGGGCCTTCCGAACCTCGCTCTCCGGCGTCCCGTGGTGGACAACTGCCCTGATTCTGCCAAAACCGAATTCGCTGAGATTAAGTCCCCTGCGATGCGCTGCAGTGATAAAAGTTTTGCAGGTAAAGAGCGGATCGGTAATCGTGAAAACCACCGTGTTTGTCTGCACGGTATTCAAATCCACTTCAACACCAGGTACCGTGGCGAGGCCTTCTGCCAGACGGCGCGCGTTCAAATGGTCCTCCGCGAGGCGAGTTACCATTTGTTCCAAGGCAATGATTCCCGGTGCCGCAATAATCCCCGCTTGTCTCATGGCGCCACCGAGAATCTTTCTGATATTACGAACTTTGTCTATTAACCCGGAGCTGCCGACTGCCAGAGATCCAATAGGAGCAGCAAGTCCTTTTGACAGACAGAACTGGATGGAATCCGCTGGTCGAACGATTTCTGCAGCGTCGGTTTTTGAAGCGACTGCAGCATTAAACAGCCGCGCTCCATCCAAATGCAGTTTCGCTCCTCTCGCGCGCACAAATTCTCCAATCAATTGGATATAACCATGTGGCAGAACTATACCGCCCTTCAGGTTATGGGGATTTTCCAGACAAACCAACGCTAGGCCAGAACCTTTTTTCTCAAGCTCGTTGAACTTTCGTTCCAGGTCGCCAAGACGAAACGTCCCATCAGGCTGAGTAGGTACCGGCTCGTACACCAAATCCGGGAATAGTGAAGACCCTTCCCTCTCGAATACAAATATGTCTGACTCATCTCCTACGAGCACTATATTTCGAATAGCCGAACAGTGGGCCTTAACCAAGGCCAGATTTGCCATTGTGCCACTAGGCATCAGGCAAGCTTCCTCTTTCCCAAGCCGCGCGGCTGCAAGTGTTTCCAATTGGCGGACGGTCGGATCTTCATGGTATCCATCATTTCCCAGTTCCGCCCGAACAATAGCTTGAAGCATTGCCGGTGTTGGAAGAGTGAAGGTATCACTCCGCATCTCAATCATGCTACCCTCTTTTCCAGTAGGGGCCTTCCATTAAGCGTTGCCGTTTCTATCGTAGCGTTAGTATAAGCATGTCCTTTGCCTGCTCGGCGTACAACATTGCCGCTTCAGCTGATTCATGGCACGCGATTACATGGCCAAGGCGGTCGCGAAAGTCTCCGCGACAAAGTACGGCATCTCCAGGCTCTTTATAAAGCTTGACGTCGGCAATCGCTTCAATGAGCGATGCATCCTCTATCCCGTGTACAGCACACAAAATGCCCTCTCGCTTGGGCATGAGGAATCGGATGGAGGTGTGTCTTGAAAGACCACGGGCATATGAAAGCTCATGACCGATGGAAGCACGTATCGTAAGCTCGATGAGGTCTATACCGGTGCTTTGCCTTACCAGTTCAGGGATGAATCCGCCAGCGAGTCTGGGGTTTATTTCTATCACAATGGGCCCATACTCCGTCACGCGAATTTCGACGTGGACAGGTCCCCAGGAGAGTCCCACAGCCATGAGCGCCTTCATGGCGCATTGCCGAACTGCCCACAGTACATCCTGCGGCGCCTGAGCGGGAAAATCGTGCCCGATCTCCACGAAATACGGTTCGTTGGAAAGATATTTCCTCGTAATTCCGACAATGTCACTTCCGAAAACTTCAGCCGAATACTCTGTTCCTTGAAGGTACTCTTCAATGAGCACCTCGCGCGGAACGGGTAAGCCCCTTTCATTTACGCTTTGTTGTAGCAGCATGCGGCTGTGCGCCAAAACCTCTTCCCGATTCCGGCATAACTTTACGCCCACGCTTCCGCTGCCTTGTACTGGCTTTACGACCAGTGGAAAGGAGAGAGTATTGATTGCTTGCTCAAGCTGATGCTCAGAAGTGACGCAGTGGAAGAGCGGAATCGGCAAATGACAATTCCTGAAACATTGTCGCTGCTTTCTCTTATTTCGACATATCGCAATACTTTCAGGATTTGCGCCGGGCAAACCAAGACGGAGTGCAAGCCGGGCTGAAGCTTCAATCCAGTACTCCGAGCTGCTGTAGATGCCCACGACCTGGTGGGTAGAAGCAAATTCGCAAACCGCCGTTTCAAGGGCCTGATCGTCATTGGTATTCACATTCATGACCTCTATTGAGTCATCGACAATATAGCGATAACGGGCTGGATCGCGAGTAATCAACACGGGACACAGACCCAGTCTTTGAGCAGCCTGGGCAAAAAGCCGTCCAGTTCCAGTCGTGTTGCTCTCAACAAGCAGTAAAAAGCGCATAGAGTTACTTGAAAATCCTGAATCGCCTGATGATTCCCTCCCAAGACTGTTCTCAGGGAAATGAAACCGGCAACAATATAGAACCGTCCGGTCTCAACTCGAGGGCGCCAGACCGTGATCATAAGTTTCTTTTGAAAATTGCTGACTGATTTGCTTTCCCTGACTACCGATCACATCGTCAAATGACCTCCGAGACCATTGCATTGAGGACCAGACTGGTCCAGCCGCCAAGGGGTCGTCGACCTCAAGCGGAGCTGTTGGCAGTGTCTGAAGGTAGAGATCATTTGATGCCAAGTAGCTGTCGTCATAAACGGTATCCACATATCGGTAGCCGTCGTCCGGAAAAATACAGACTACTTTAGAACTCGCATGCTGCCTGGCCCAAAGTGATGCGACCATCCAGGCAGCTCCGCTGGTTGGACCACAGAATAGAGCCGTTTTGCGGTGCAACAAGCGTGTGGCCAGAAATGCTTCTGCAGCCGTAACCCAGTGGACCTCGTCAAAGACTGTATGGTCGAGATTCTTAGGGAATATGCTGTTTCCCAGTCCACGGAGTTTCCGAGGGCGGTCCAGTTGACCAAACAAGACGCTGCCAAACGTGTCAACCCCCACCACCTTCAGTTCCGGATAGAGATTCCGGAGGTAAGTAGCCGTACCGCACATTGAGCCACCAGACCCGACGGTCCCAACCAAGCAATCTACACGCCCGAGGGAGCCCACAAGTTGTGCGGCGAAGGAACCGTAGGCGCCTGGATTGCAGGGATTATCATATTGATTCACCCACCAATGATCCTTCTCTTGCGCACGAATCTCTTCCAGTCTGGTCAACCGGGCACATTGTAAGCCGCCCGTTGCAGCGGGAATTGATACAATCTCGACTCGTGTACCGAGATCTTCGAGGCGTCGCCGCAGCATCGGATCACAAGCGTAGTCGGAGACAATGACCAGCCGGTATCCCCTCAAAGAACAGACAATAGCCAAGCCCATGGCCATATTTCCCGATGAACTCTCCACAATGAGAGACTGGGACTCGATCCAACCGGCTTCCCTGGCCTGCCGCAGACAAAACTCAGCCGGGTAAATCTTCATCAGCGGGAATACTGCAGCAACGAGGTTCTGCTCCAGCGGAACCAATTGCGCTTGGTAGCAACCCATGACCGCAGCTTCCTTCTGTAGAGCCATGATTCTCAAACAACCTCATGTACTTAAGTGTGAAAGCGGAGGACGTTGTCGATGCCGAGAGTTTCCAGGTCGAGGTATGCCTGCCGAATGTTGATCTCGAGCCGGGGATCGCTTGGGTCAAATAGCATGCTTAATACAGTGCCGGAGTGAGCCACCGCAACACCGACGGTGTTAACGCACTCCGCCAGACGGCACAGCTCAGAAAACATCGGTTTGGGCAGGAACCGCTGGTTGATGATCGCGCTGGAAGTCGCTACGCGTCCCAGCAGAGCCAGATCCCGATAGCGAATCGCTCTCTCCACTCCGGCCACGAGCGTTTGGAAGTACTGAATCTGACGCCAATCATATGTGGCCGGAGGGTATTCGAGTGTGCGCACGACCCCGGTGACATCGGTATCAATGCCCAGCACTTCAAGTTTGGGCAGCCGCGATCCAAGTTCCGCCAAAACGGCGCCTTCGCGATGTGCGAAGAGCACAACCCGGTTAAACATGAAGTTGTCGCTGGCGATTTCAGCAGCAACCACTAATTGGGCAACCTCCTCTTCAGTCAGGCTGCCACCTACAGCATCGGCCACTGCCAGAGCACCCGCAACACAGTCAGCCGTAGAGCTCCCGTAGCCTTTGCCCTCGGTGATGTTGCCTGTTACAGTAATCAACCCGCCCAAGTGCGGCAGACCAAATCTTTCCAAAGTCAATCTGACAACCCTCTGCGCTTTGATCTTGTGGGACGGTTCAACCGTAAGAGACCCGCCCAGACTCGGCACGAATGTCACGGTGGAATAGAGCCTGGCACAAGGTAAGCTGACCAGAAAACGACGGTATCGGTGCTCATGATCTTGAATCTGTCCCTGGAGCAGCTCACCGTGCTGCGCAATGCTTGTCCGTGTCCCTGTAGCCAAGATGAGATCGGTGTCGAGCGCGACGCATGGCGCGGCAGGAACCTGCTGTGCTCGCCACAGCGTGAATTGCGAGAAGGATCTTGAGGCGGAGAGGTTGTCCATATTCTGGCTCTTATTCTGAAGATATTTCCTTTCCGAAGATATTTCCTTATTGCCAAGAGCAGCCGGAAGCGAACGTCAGTTCTTTCCGCACAATTTGAATAACCTTCTCCGGCAGCAAACGTCAGTTCCACAACTCATCCGCACGGTAACACTTCAATTTACGCCGCGTCTTCAAAGACAAAACCTACGCCAGTTGTTGCTCGATTGTTTTTGTGAACGGAGTGTGAACGTCGCCGGTATGCTTTGTTGTTACAGTTTCGATCAAGGCAATCCAGCAATCCTCTTGCGCCACGGGGTTATGAAGAACCCCTTTGGGGACGACGTGAATCGAGCCAGCTTTGAGGTGAACTGCGCGTCCGCTTTCATATTCAATTTTGAGATTCCCACGTAGCACGTAAAAAAGCTCATCTTCATGTTCATGGCGATGCCAAGCGAGGTGTCCGCGCAATTTCGCTACTTTGACATACTGGTCATTTACTCGAGCGACCACTTTTGGCGACCAATATTCCTCCAAGGCTTCGGCCGCTGCCATCAGGTCCACATTTTCTTCGAACATTTGTCCTCCCAAATCAGGAATAGATCGCAATGGTCTCCATCAGCAGCGGCCCAGCTCCTGAACCCGCATGCGTGCCGTTTGCCGGGGTGCTTGATAGCTCGCAAGGAACTCTTTCAACAGCCACCGAAAATAGTGGTATTGCAGATCATGGATGTAATGACCACTACCTCTGAGGACGACCTTCGATATAGAGTTGTGGCACATCCGTTTCATAGCAGTCGAAACAAGTTCGTTGCTCACAATATTGTCGTCTGAGCCCATGATTACTATCGTTCGGGGTTGGAGGTGCGCAAGAGCGTCGTTCATCGGATAGCTTTCGTCAGACGCCACACGGCGGGCGATGTTAATAAAGGATTGAGGATCAGTGAGCATCGCGATCATCGCATCGGCGTGGTCTTTGGCCGGCATACCGAACAAGGCCTGGGCACGGCTGGCGGGAGCGTTGACCCAGCGCCCCCAATCAGGCGATGTAGGCTGTTTGGCAATGACCTGAGCAAGAAATGGAGCCAACGACGATTCTTTGCTTACCGCGTCCAGCAGCGGTTGCAAATCCCGCTCAAAGTTGCTCGGGTTAGGAGTGATACCTTGTATACCTTTGAGCATTGGTCCAAGCAGAACGATAGATGAAATCTGGTGAGCCCGGAGGTTCGCCAGATCAATTGCAACTCTCGCCCCGTTGCACCAAGCCAATACATCGGCTTGCGAAAGCGCTTCTGCGTCTAGAATTGTGGCTAAGTCAGCGGAATCCGTCCTTATATCCACGTCCTGTTGCAAACCACCACGAAACAGATCGCTGCCCCTGCGCTGGGGCAGGATGATTTTGAAATCATGCGACGCATCCGCGAAAAATTGGGTCCAGACTGAAATTGGTGCGCCGGTTGCGTTGATCAGAAGTAGTGGACGGCTTCCACTATTCCGAACGTAGTAGTAGACGCCTTGCGAAGTTTGACGTTTAGTGTACTGCTGGGCGAGCACCTCTACGATTGGTGGCCCACAACCGTTGTGAGGCTGCAATGCGATCAGCCCCTGGTCGGCACAAAATGCGTCAACAATACAGTCGCACAGAAACTGGGAAACGGGATCTTCTACAGTATTCGCTTGCTCCACCCTTTCCCACGATTTGGATAGATAAGCAAGGCCTTCTGTAAGCGCCTGTTGTACTGCCTCAGAATCAAGCTGGTTACAGGGGGGTTGCTGTGCGTACGCTGATACCGCGGCTTGGAGACAAACCTTGATGGGAAAAGAGGAAATGTAAGCCGGTTCTCTCCGACACACCTCCTCCATAGTATTGTCGAGAAGCCTATAAAAAGTCGAGTTCATAGACGTGTAAAAACCAACTCATCTCGGCAAGCAGTTCACAAACGGCTTGTTCCTTGTTGTGTGGGCCCGTATGCGGTTGTGGGTGTATTCATTGCGACCCGCCACCAATACGGCGCCGTAGTTGTCCAGTGAGTAGTTTCCTCCTAATTCGTACACAACATTGGTTTCCTTCATGTTGCCATACAGCTCAACTGATGTCGGAACGTAGCGAGCAGCAACGGCCAGCCGCATCTCCTTGGTTTTTCCAGCGTGGGGGGTGGAGGCATGCATCAGGGTCGTTGGAAAGACAAGAAACTGTCCCGCACGACAAGGCAGAGTTACGGCCTGTGATTCATCCGGCGCCCAATTCGGGTCTTTCTGGAGCTCGCGCCAGTCGTATCCAAAGAATCCACGCAAAACGCCATTGATTTCGTGCCGGTTGGCCTTTTTGGGGTCATAGTGCATGCCCTTGCTTTCGTCAAAGTACATTGTGTGCTGCGTGCCGGGCATGAACTGCATGCAAGACATATCCTCGCTGGCGTCAGTGAATGCGATCCATGCCGTCATTGCGCCACCGAAGTCTGACCCGTTGGGCCACTTGATATGTGGAATCCCATCGGCGCCGCCGAAGGTATCCACTTGATGCCAATCAGTACCCTCATTGCCCGGATACTTTGGAAAGAATTCTGTGCGCCAACAGAGAAGGTCAGGACCAAGAATGCTCACCATTCTGTGCACGATCTGTGGCCGACAAACAATATCGGCCAGGATCGAATTATCCAGATGGCGGTCATAATCGTAGATTCCTGTACCGGGCTGCGCGTCGGGATAAACCGCCTTGGTCCGATCAAAAAGTTCGAGGCGCATCCGCTTCCACAATGCTTTGATTTCGTCGGCCGGCATGAGGTCAAAAGGCCCCAGAAATCCTTTGGTATGGAAATCCGCTAATTCGTCTCGAGTTAGAAAGAACGTTTGGAATGGTTTTTGCTGTACTCCAACATCGATCTGCGTAGGTGCTGCCATAAATACCTCCTGATAATGTTGTTACCGCTTCAGATATCATTAATGTCACTGTGCAATCAAGCACTCTAGTGGCGATGAAGAGCCGACGAACGCGTTTGAAGATGGAGACGCCACGAATGTGTTGATCCTCTCCCGCACCGCCTGCGCCAGCGCCCGCACCGTCGCTCCTCCCGTCACAATGCTGGTGTCCAGCGGAAGAGCAAACCGCTTCCCCATCTCCACCACCACGTTGATCAGCGCCAGCGAC
>Ga0126381_100007440_pt1 | contig 12194 bp, 10 predicted proteins | sample PanSoiMetPlot_28_FD_96465 | JGI IMG/M metagenome (GOLD analysis project Ga0126381, IMG submission 96465) | Tropical forest soil microbial communities from Panama - MetaG Plot_28 | ecosystem: Environmental > Terrestrial > Soil > Tropical forest > Bulk soil | place: Panama | collected 2016-02-17
CGTTCCCGGGGCGGTCCTCGGTAACATCCGCAAGCTCGCCGAAGCGCACATTCCCGCCGTCATCGGAACCACCGGCTGGCTCGATCATTTAAACGAAGCCAAGTCCATCGTGTCGGAACACGAGTCCGCGCTAGTCTGGAGCCCGAACTTCTCGGTTGGCGTGAACGTGTTCACGCGCCTGGTTGCAGAGGCCGCACGGCTCCTCAAAAACGAAAAAGACTACACCGCTTGGGCTTGGGAAATCCATCACATCACCAAGAAGGACGCGCCCTCGGGAACCCTGCTCAAGCTTGTCAACGAAATGCGAGCCGCCGGTTACGACCGCCACATCGATTCGAGCTCGAATCGGGCGGGCGCGCATCCCGGCACGCACGAAATCGGTTTCGACTCTGCCGCCGATACCATCACCTTGCGCCACGCCGCGCGCAGCCGTGAAGGCTTCGCCCGAGGCGCGCTGAAAGCGGCACAATGGATAATCGGACGCAAAGGCTTCTACGAATTCTCGGACATCTTGTTTGGAGGTTGAGATGAAATTCCAAGGCTGTGGCACTGCGATAGTGACACCATTTCGAACCGACGGCTCGCTCGACGAGCACACGTTGCGCGCTCTGGTCCGCCGACAGATCTCGGAAGGAATTAATTTCCTCGTGCCATGCGGAACCACGGGTGAGAATCCCACGCTCTCGCGCGCCGAGCATCTGCGCGTCGTAGAGATTACCGTCGAAGAGGCCAACCGCCGCGTTCCGGTGCTGGCCGGCGCGGGCGGATACAACACGGCCGAGGTGATCGAGCTTGCGACTGAGGTGCGCGCTATGGGCTCCGACGGAATCCTCAGCGTCACGCCGTACTACAACAAGCCCACGCAGGAAGGCATCTACCGGCACTTCAAAGCCGTCGCAGCCGCCGCCAAGCTTCCGATCATCGTGTACAACATTCAGGGCCGCACGGGCATCAACATCGAGACGGCAACGCTGAAACGGCTGGCCGCGATCGAGAATATCGTCGGCGTCAAAGAAGCTTCCGGCAACATCGCGCAGATGGCCGCCGTGATCCACCACCTGCCCGCTGATTTCGCAGTGCTTGCGGGCGACGATGTCGTTAGCATTCCGCTGATCGCCCTGGGGGGACACGGAGCAATCTGCGTCATCTCGAACCAGATTCCCAAAGACATGACGGAGTTGGTCCGCCGCGCTCTCACAAACGACTTCGCCGGCGCTCGCGAGATTCAGCGAAAGTACATGCCGCTGTTTGAAGTGAACGGTATCGAGACGAATCCGATTCCGGTGAAAGCCGCGATGGCTCTCATGGGCCTGCTCGAACCCGTCTGGCGTCTGCCGATGTGCCCGCCGAGCGCAGCCAGCCAAACCAAGATCGAAGGTGTTCTCGATGCGCTCGGCTTGCTCGCCAACCGGAGCGTGCATGCAGGCTGAGATCGAGGCGCTGTTCGACCAAAAACCTTCTTCTTACACTGACGAACACTTCTGGCTTTTCGACCAGTTCAAGCTCGCTCTGAACGCCGGCCAGATCCGTTCCGCCGAACAGGACGCGGGATCGAAAACCGGATGGCGCGTCAACGCTTGGGTGAAGAAAGGCATACTGCTCGGATTCCGCATGGGCGCGATAGTCGACATGTCAATCAATCCGGCGCGCCAGCCGTGGTTCGATAAATCGACTTACCCGGTGCGTCATGTTGGCGTCGAGGACGGCGTGCGCATTGTGCCCGGCGGATCGAGCATTCGCGACGGTTGCTTCGTCGGCAAAGGCGTCACCTGCATGCCGCCGATGTACATCAACGTCGGAACGTGGATTGGGGACGGAACCATGGTCGACTCGCACGCGCTCGTCGGAAGCTGCGCGCAGGTCGGGACGAATTGCCATATTTCGGCCGCGGCGCAGATCGGCGGCGTGCTCGAACCGGTGGGCGCTCTGCCGGTGATCATCGAAGACGACGTCTTGATGGGCGGCAACACCGGCGTCTACGAAGGAACGGTAGTGAAGCGGCGCGCGGTGCTCGGTTCCGGCGTGATTTTGAACCGCTCGACGCCCGTTTACGACGTGGTCCGCGAGACAGTTCACAAGGCCAGCGACGATCAGCCGCTGGTGATCCCCGAGGACGCGGTGGTAGTCGCGGGCGCGCGTGCCATCACGCAAGGCATAGGTCGGGAGTGGGGGCTTTCGGTCTACACGCCGATCATCGTGAAGTATCGCGATTCGAAAACGGACGCCCGAATTCAACTGGAAGATTTGCTGAGGTAGTCGAGCGTTTCGCGCGCACAATTTTCCCAAGTAAATTCGGACGCCCGGCGTCGAGCTGATTCAGTGGCGATCGATCCTGCCGCCAGCCGTTCGATCGCGTCTCGAATCGCATCGTCGCTCGACGGATCGAAAAAGTGAACCGTATCACCCGCGATCTCCCTCAGCGGAGGAATGTCGGAACAACCAACGGGAACGCCGGCCGCCATCGCTTCAGAAATAGGCATTCCGAACCCTTCGAATGTCGACGGGTAGATGAATCCTCGGGCGCATCTGAAAAGCTCGTAGAGCTGGTCGCGCGGGATCCAGCCCAGCATACGGACATTAGGCCCCGCAAGTGGTTCCACTTGCTTCGCCGCGAATCCCCGGACGCCCGTGAGCACGAGGGGCGGCGCATTCTTCATCGCGGCGTGAGCGCGCAGCAGACGGTCGAGGTTTTTGTGGGGATGCGACGTGGAGGCGCACAGCAGGTAGTCGGAAGGCTCACGCTTTTCGGCAATTTCGAAAAACCGGCGCTCGACGCCGTGATGGATCACGCGCGCATCACGGCCGTAGTACCGTTCGAGATCGGCGCGCGTTGCTTCTGAAACCACGATAAGCCCGCGTGATGTCCGCGCCGACATCCATAGCAGCAGATTCCAAAACGGAAGATCGAACCAGCGGAAATATTCCGGATGCCGTTTATGCTGTAGATCGTGAAAGACGGTGACCTGGGGACATCCGCAAAACATCGGCGCGGTAAAGCCGGGATTGAAGAGAATGTCGAACCGCTGCCGTTTCGCCGCGAACGGCAGGGAAAATTGCTCCCAAAGAATCCGCGCTGGACGAAAGCTGGCTCGCACGGGCGCGGGCGCAAGCGTGAAATTCGGCCGCCGTGGAACCACATCCGAACCGGTCTCGCGATTGGTGAAAACAACGTATTCGTTGATGGAATCTATCTCGGCGAACGCGTCCAGCAGATTCCGGAGATAAATTTCCGTTCCGCCCACGCCGCCTGGAATCAGGTACAGCGCGTTCACGCCGATGCGCAGCATCTACTGGCCGACGCGGAGCAGAGCGTCGCGCGCCAAGCCAAGCTGCGGATCGATAGCCAGGGCACGCTTGTACTCTTCGGCCGCCTGAGCCTTGTTGCCCTGCTCCTCAAAGACGTTCCCGCGAGTATAGTAGGTCATCGGGAAACCGGCGTCGAGCTTCTGCGACGCGTCCAAGGCGTCAAGCGCTTCGGGATACTTGCCCATTTTGCCGTACACGTAGCCGATGGTTTGATAGACGTGCGCGTTCTGCTCGAGCGCGGAGGCGGCTTTCAGTTTTTCGAGCGCCTGATCGAGCTTGCCAGCGGCATCATAGGCGAGTCCCCAGTCAAGCAGCAAGTCAAACGTGGGTTTTCCCAGCTCGGCTGTCTTCTGGAACTGTTCGATCGCATTGCCGCCGTCGCCGGCCAGAAAATATGCGAATGCGAGCTGGAATCGCGGGCGGTACTTGTTCGGCGAACCGGCCACGCTATCCTTCCACAAGCTGATGGCGCTGGCCCAGAGCTGATTGCGCTGATACGTGGCCGCGGCTTCGATGATCAGGATAATGCTCAGCGCGGTGGCCAGCGTGGTTTTGCTCGTCTTCCAGCGGCTGAGAAAATCAGTAACGATGAACAGCAACCCGATGAACGGCAAGTACAGCCGGCGCTCGGCCATGGGATCCATGATCGGAACGAACGAAGAGGTTGGCGCGAGCAGAATCAGGAACACGAACCAGCCATAGGATGCGAGCTGGTACTTGCGCCGGTAAATCCAGGCGGCGACGCTCACCGCGATCAGCGCGGCGACGCCGAGAATCGCGCCGGGATCCACGATGCCACGGGAGATCGGAACGTCGGGGTCGACATTTTGGCCAACAGGAACGATGAACATCCTCAGGTAATCCCAAATCACGCGGCATTCGGTAAAGAAGTATTGATACCAGGTGAATTCCTTGATGCTGAAGCCGGCCGTTGCCCCTATGCTGAGCACGCGGAAAACAAAAGCGATAGCCAGCGCGCCGCCAACAACAATCGGCGCATACAAACGCCAATTCTTTCTGATGCCGGTCAGCGAAAATCCGGGATTCCAATAAAAATCAGTGACCACCAGAAGCGCGGGGAATACAGCGGTATGTTCCTTAGTCAGCACGGCCGCGCCAAAGAGCGCAAGGATCGCGATCGCGCGCAACGTGTAGATCGCCTCGCCTGCCCGGTAAAGAAAAACAACGAACGCCGCCAACAGCCAGAACACGCTGAGCGTTTCCGACCGGCTGACGATATAACTCACCGATTCGGTCTGAAGCGGGTGCAGGAGAAAAAGCCCTGCAGCGAAGACCGACAGCGCGCCCGCCTGCCATTTTTCGACTTTGGCCCAATCCAAGACCTTGCGGACCGCGAGCAGAATCAAGCCGCCGTTGAGAATGTGCAGAACGATGTTGACGAGATGATAGCCGAACGTTTCCTGGTTGCCGGAGCTCGCGTAGTTCAGCCAAAAGCTGACCATGAGCAGAGGACGCAACCCGTTGAGCCATTGCCGGAACGGAGGAACGGTGCCGGCTGTATAGGGCATACCGCTATCGTCGAGCAGAAACGGGCCGTGAATCGCCGGCCAATAAATCTCGAACACAGTGAAGATCGCGACCAGAATCCCCACGGCGAAGGGCCAGTAGGATTGCTCGGGCCGCGGCGAGGCGGCGACGGCGACCGTCACCGAGGCTTTCGGTTTTCGGACCGCTTTACTGCTTTTCATTTCGATTTTGCAGCTGAAATTCCACGATTGCCAGCCGTTGGGCGATCGCGATATTGGCATCCTTCAAATCGGAGATGACAACAGACAGGCGATAGATAACCGCAACAAAAACACACGAGACCAACAGTAGCAAAGCGAGTGGCGGATATGTCAGCCCGAGCCGATCGGAAATCCAGTTGAGCAGCGGGCGCGAGCGCGAGAGCAGCAGCAGAATGACGGAGGCGGCCAGCCAGCTCACCGAGTACTCGACGCGAATGTGCGATCGGCGGACAGAAAACAGCACCGCCAGCATAAGCACCACGCTCAGAATCGTTACCGTGTCGAGTAATCGTTCCATACTTCAATCTTTCTTTTTTCCGTCTTTCTCCGCTGCAATCTTCCTTTGCCGGCCCTCGAATTTCAAGACGTTGACGAAAACGCCGAGAAGCACATGGATGATGTAATACAGCGATTTTACCGCGGTGATGGAGCTGCGCCCGGCCTGGCGCGGCCGCATCTTGCAAGGGACTTCTTGGAAGCGGAATCGTTTGCGCTGCAACACAACGAGCGCCTCGATCTCGGGATATTCGAGCGGAAAACTCTGGCTGAATACCTGAAGCGCTTCCCGGTTCACTCCGACGAAGCCGGAGGTTGGATCGTGCACCGACTGCCCAAGGATTGGGCGTAGAACCAGGCGGAACAACCCGATTCCAATCGCGCGTAGGATGCTGGTGTGTTCGCCGTTGTGTTGATAGAATCGCGAGCCGATCACCATGTGGACTCCGGACGTGCGGAGCACCTTGAGGAGTTCCATGATGTAGCGCGGATCGTGCTGGCCGTCGCCGTCGACGCGGATCACGTAGTCGTAGCCGAGCTCGTAGGCCATGCGATAACCGGCCTGCACGCAACCCCCGAGTCCGAGATGGTAAGGAAGGCACAACACACCGGCGCCGGCCCCCTTTGCCAGATTGACGGTGTCGTCTTTCGAGGCGTCGTCCACCACCAGGATTCTCGCGTTGGGTACCACCTTCTTTACCTCGCGCACGACGTCGGCGATGGCTCCGGCTTCATTGAAGGCGGGGATCAAAACCAGAAAATTGTTGGAGGCGGGAGCGGGCTTCACAGAGCTGCCACCTGGCGAGGTCCGATGGAATAGGCGCGAACCAGGCGGCGGAATTGCGTAGAGTTGAGTCGCCGCTTCATCCGGCGCCGTTCGCGCCAAAGACGGGGAAGATGCGGGATCAGGGCAAAACCGGCGCGCAAAACATAAAACGGCAGAGCCAAAAACGGAAGACCCAATGCGCTTCCTCCGGACCGAAATTCTGCGGCTTTTCCGCGGCCGCCGATCGCATACAAGGCGTGCCAAAAATACCGCGCCAGCGAATAAAACGGCGCCGCGAGCAACATTCGAAAGGGCAGGTTCTTGACGGCCAACATCAGCCGGTTACGCTCCACATAATATGCTTTCAAGGCCGAGGCTTTACCCGCCGAATGCGAATATCGATGCCACACTTTCGCATCCGGCACGTACAGGCACTCCCACCCTGCCCAGCGCGCTCGCAAGCCGAGATCCGTATCTTCACAGTATAGAAAGAAAGTCTCATCGAACAGGCCGATTTCGTCCAGCATTTCGCGGCGATAAAGGGCGGCGCAGCCCGATGGCAGAAGCGATTCTTCCTGGCGCGGGTAGGCTTCAGGCTTTTCGAGATGACCGCGCTGCTTGCTGGTGCCGTCCGCGCCCAACAGCATGCCGGCCGAATCGAGCAGGTCCTGAGACGCAAGACGGATCTGAGAAGCGCACATGCCGATGTCAGAGCGCGAGTTCATCGCCGCGATCAGCGATTCGAGCCAGCGCGGATCCACGGTAGTGTCGTCGTTCAGCGCGGCGATAAACGGAGCCTTGGATTCGCGAATCGCCTGATTCACTGCGGCGCCAAAGCCTAAGTTGCCATCATTTGCGATGACGCGCATGCCTGCGCGCGGCTCTACTAAGCGGCCACTGTTGTCGACTACGATGACCTCAAAATCTGTAAGGACCTGCCGGGCGAGAGAGTCGAGGCATTGGGCCAGTTCAGCGCCGCCAGACAATGTCGGAATGACGACGGTTACGGCGGGCGGCGATTGCGTGCTGGTGGATTTCGGCGCCATTTCAGCTGCGCTTGGCTTGCGATACGATAAACGTTTGCGGAAACTTGTATCTTCTATTTTCGTCGCCTTCCCGTTGTGGGCGCAAACGGCGCATCTCGACAACGTCAAGCAGTTGACGTTCGGGGGCCAGAATGCCGAAGCGTACTGGTCGCCTGACGGCAAGCGTTTGATCTTCCAATCCACGCGCGACAAGCTGCAATGCGACCAAGAATTCATCATGAACGCGGATGGTTCCGATCAGCACATGGTCTCCACAGGCAAAGGCCGCACCACCTGCGGATACTTCCTTGCCGACAACAAGCACATCATCTACGCTTCGACCCATGAAGCCGGCGACGCGTGCCCGGCGGAAGTGGATCGCAGCAAGGGATACATGTGGGCCGTATACCCGACCTACGCGATTTATCTGGCGGATGATGACGGCAAGAACCTGAAAAAGATCGCGGGAGCGCCCGGCTACAATGCCGAGGGCACCGTGAATTGGAAGACCGGCAAGATTGTCTACACGTCGATGCAATCCAAGGATCTGGATCTTTGGACCATGAATGCCGACGGCAAGAACAAGAAGCAGATCACGCGCTCGGAAGGCTATGACGGCGGCGCAGTGTTCTCGCGAGACGGCACGCAACTGGTGTGGCGCGCGAACCATCCGTTGACGCCCGACGGACTGCAGCGGTATCGCATGTTGCTGTCGCAGAATCTGACCTCGCCCATGAAGATGGAGCTGTTCATCTCCGATGCTAACGGCTACAACGTCAAACAGATCACCGATTTCGGATGCGCCAGTTTCGCGCCGACCTTCACTCCGGACGGTAAGAAGATTTTGTTCGCTTCGAACAAGCACGATTGCGATGGCCGCAAGTTTGAGTTGTATCTCATCAACACCGATGGCACGGGGCTCGAGCAGGTGACCGATACAGGCGGGTTCACGGCGTTTCCCGAATTTTCGCCGGACGGTAAGAAGATCGTGTTCGCATCTGACCGCGACGCGAAGTCGCGCTACGAGTTCAACATTTTTACCGCTGACTGGAAGTAGAACGCTTCTACCGCTTCAGGAACTTCCGCTCTCCGACGTTGCGATATCCTGATGGACGAGGAGTGTTCATGCGCGCGCTGTCGATCGCATTTTTGACAGTTATTCTTGCCGCGACCTGCTCAGCGCAAGGCCATGGAGGCGGTCATGGCGGCTTCGGAGGGGGCTCAGGTGGCGGTTTTCGCGGAGGAGGCTTCGCCGGTGGCGGTGGGCTCCGTGGCGGAAGCTTCGCCGGCGGTGGATTCCGCGGTGGTGGTTTTGCCGGTGGCGGATTCCGCAGTGGTTTCAACCGAGGATTTCATGGATTCAATGGATTCCGTGGAGGCTTCCGCAATAATTTTGCCTTTGGCGGCGGATTTGGCGGATTTTGGCCTGGCTTCGGCTGGGGCTGGCCTGCGTGGGGTTGGCCCGCGTGGGGTGGGCCTGCGTGGCCTCCTGACTACGGCTACGATCCCTATGGATACGGATACGATTATCCCGATCCTTACTACGACTACGGATATGGATATGGCCCGACTGCTTACTGGGGCCCGGCTCCGGCTGTAGGAGTCGGAGTTGACGTGGTCGGATTCCGCGGCGGCAGTGTGATCGCCAATGGACGCTGGCAACGCTTCAACGGCCGTCACTGATCTGATCAAGTGCGCCGGTTTATCATGTTCTAATGCTGATTCTGGCGGCGATTCTCGCCATTCTCGTGTATGGCATGATCGCCGCCATGCTCGGCACCATCCTTCCCGATCTCTCTGCGCGGTATCAGCTCACTCCCCGCCAAAACGGAACCATCGCGCTCTGTCAGGCGATCGGTCTGGTCGCGGCATCGCTGGCCACCGGACCATTAATCGACAACGAGGGCAAGAAAACCGGGCTGGTTCTCGGGTTGGCGGTGATCACTGCAGCGCTGGTGTTGCTTCCGCGCTCGGCGGGCTTCGGTGGGATCGCTGCAAATCTCCTGCTGCTCGGATTGGGCGGCGGAATCATCGTCACGGCGGCGAATGCGTTGGCCAGCGACGTGACACCGGACCGGCGCGGCACGACCCTCAATCTGCTGAACCTGTTTTTCGGACTGGGAGGGCTGGCGACTCCGTTCATCGCTGCGAATTTGCTGGGGCGCAATGCAGTGCGCTTGTGCTATCTGATCGCAGGACTCGCGGGGGCAACGCTGCTTGTGAACATTGCAACGCCGATGCCGCGGCCGACGGGTGTGCAGAACTTCGTCTGGTCAGAGATCGGCGTGGTGCTGGACCGGCCCGCGCTGTGGCTGATCGCGCTGTTTGTTTTTCTGTATGTGGCCTGCGAGGTGGGCGTCTGGAATTGGCTTGTCCAACACCTCATCGCGCAGGGGCTTCCGGAATCGCGCGCGCTGAATGTGCTGTCGCTCGGCTTCGCCCTGGGAATGCTGATCGGACGCGTAGCGGTGGCACCGGTGCTGATCTCGGTTTCGGCGCTAACGGTCACTTTGATCGCGTCGATTCTGATGGCGATCACAACTTATCTCATGATCCAGACGCGCGATACGCGGGCCGCTTGGATATTAGTGTTCCTCGCTGGCGTCAGTATGGCGCCGGTGTTCCCAACGAGCCTGGCGATCGTGGGCGATGCGTTTCCGCGCATGACAGGAACGGCGATGGGGATCGTGATCACTTCGGGATGGATCGGTCTGGCGGTAAGTTCGCGCATCATCGGGTCGATCGCGGGTGGCGATTCCAAGCGGCTCAAGAAGGCGCTGCTGACCCTGCCCGCGATGTCGGCGATCATGGTCGGGGTGAATCTCGCGCTGCGCGCGGTGATTCGGTAGGATCCTGCGGCCGAGCGGGCATCCCCGACATTCTTAAACAACAGTGTCATGTATACTGGACGACATGCGTCGATTCAGGGCTTTGTGCACTCTTATGTCGTGCTGCGCTCCGGTTTGGTGCCAGGTTTCCGCAACTATATCCGGCACGGTGACAGATCAATCGGGCGCGGTGATCTCGGACGCCAGTGTGTCGGTCAAGAGCGTCGACACTGGAGCGGTACGCAACGTCGTGACTGACAATACTGGCGTTTATCAAGCGATCACGCTGCCGGTTGGCGACTATCAGATTCGCGTCTCAAAATCGGGGTTCACCGATTCCGTGCGCGAAGGCGTACATCTGCTCGTCGGTGAGGATGCGACCGTGGACCTGAAGCTCAGTGTCGGACAACTGAGCGAGGCCGTGACCGTGAGCGCGGACGCGCCTACCGTGGACGTGTCCACGACCGACAGATCCGGGTTGGTGGGCGAAAGGGCCGTCAAGGATCTTCCCCTGAACGGGCGGAGTTACGACCAGCTTCTGCTCCTGAATCCTGGCGTGTTCAATTTCACGTTCGAAAAAACGGGCGGCGTGGGTGTATCGAATTCAACATCGGGCAACAATTTTGTTGTTTCCGGAAATCGTCCGCAGCAGAACATGTATTTGTTGAACGGTGTTGAATTTACCGGCGCCGCTGAGAACAACATGCAGCCGGGGGGAGTGAGCCAGGAGCTGATCGGCGTGGATGCGGTGCGCGAGTTCAACCTGCTTCGAGATTCCTACGGCGCCGAATATGGGAAACATCCTGCGGGACAGATCCTGATCGTGACCCAATCGGGCAGCAACGAGTTTCACGGATCGCTGTACGAGTTTTTGCGGAACAGCGCTTTCGACGCGCGCAATTTCTTCGATCCGAGTTCCGTCCCCGGTTTTCAGCGCAACCAATTCGGTGCGTCCCTTGGCGGACCGGTCCAAAAGAACAAGACGTTCGTGTTCGGAAATTTCGAAGGGCTGAATCAGCATTTGCATCAGACCGGCGTCGATCTGGTTCCGGACGCAGAAGCGCGGGCCGGATTTCTTCCTTGCAAGATCGTGACTCCGGCCCCTAATCCGTGCCCGAACAACGGCCTCGCGTTTATCGGTGTGTCTCCGATCATCAATCTGTGGCCGGCACCCACGCCCGGTGCACCCGATTTCGGTGGGATTTCGGAAGCATTCAACAATCCGCTGCAGACGATTCGCGACGATTTCGGTACGATCCGGTTGGATCAGGTTTTCTCCGATCACGACCAGTTGAATGCGATTTACACCGTGGATGACAGCGCGGACTTCACGCCAACGAGCACGAATATGTACAGCACGGACGTGGACAGTGTGCGCGAACAAGTTGCGAGCATCGAGGAGACACACATTTTTTCGCCGACGCTCCTGAACACCGCGCGTGTGGGCTATTCGCGGGCCGGCTACTTCTTCACAGGCGAGCCGACGCCGAATACTCCGGCGGCAAGTCTGTCGGGGTTCCTGGCGGGCCTGCCTATCGGAGCGGCGGTGGTGGGCGGGAGCGCGGCATCGAATCCCGCGGCGCAGATCGCTCTGGCCGGAAGCAACAACGGAAGCAATTTGCACTTGGCGCGCAACCTGTTCACGTATGAGGATCGCGTTTCATTCACCAAGGGCCGCCATCAGGTGAGCGTCGGTGCATGGTTCCAGCGGCTGCGATCGAATGAACTGCTCGCGCTGAGCCAATACGGGCAAGCCACGTTCACGAGTGTTCAGACTTTGCTGCAAGGCGTGACGTCTTCGCTCCTCTTCGATCCAACGCCGACACCGCTCGGATGGCGATCCTGGTTCGGCGCGTGGTATGTCGAAGATGTGATGCGGTTGAGCCCGAGCCTGACGCTGTCGCTCGGCTACCGTCAGGAGTTCACCAACGGGTGGAACGAAGCACATGGCCGCGCGGCGAACTACACGTATCCAGGCGGAGTGATTTCAACGCAGCCGACCGTCGGCAACTCCGTATTCACTGTGAACAATGGAAAACTTCTACCGCAACCGCGCGTGGGCGTGGCCTGGAGCCCTTTCCGGAACAACAGCAAGACGGTCCTGCGCGCGGGCTTCGGCATGTACAACGATCTTCAGGATGCGCTCGGTTACAGAACCGATCAGAATGCGCCGTTCAATCCGACGTACACGCTCCCCAACGCGACGCTGGCGCAATTGCCGATTCAGCCGTCGGCTCCGGTTCCC
>Ga0126381_100007441_pt1 | contig 12193 bp, 10 predicted proteins | sample PanSoiMetPlot_28_FD_96465 | JGI IMG/M metagenome (GOLD analysis project Ga0126381, IMG submission 96465) | Tropical forest soil microbial communities from Panama - MetaG Plot_28 | ecosystem: Environmental > Terrestrial > Soil > Tropical forest > Bulk soil | place: Panama | collected 2016-02-17
TCGGTTGCTGCGCAGTAAGAGATACTCCTGCTGTCTGTGTGTGAAAGCGCATCCAGGTTGATCTTGGATTCCGCGCGCCAAAGCGCTCCGTCATGACGCGATACCATATTTTGCGTGCGGCTCGGAATTTGGAGATCTCTTCAAAAAAGTCATTGTGCGAATTGAAGAAGAAGCTCAAGCGCGGTGCAAAGTCGTCAACGGCCAAGCCGCGTCGTAAAGCCCATTCCACATACTCAATGCCGTCATAGAGGGTGAAAGCGAGTTCCTGCTGTGCAGTCGATCCGGCTTCACGAATGTGATAGCCAGAGATTGAGATGGGATTAAAACGCGGTGTAAAGCGTGAGCCGAACTCAAAAGTATCGACGACGAGTCGCATTGAGGGAGCAGGCGGATAAATGTACTCCTTCTGTGCGATGTATTCCTTCAAAATGTCGTTTTGTAGCGTGCCGGAGATTTTCGTCAGGTCCGCGCCTTGGCGTTCCGCAACGGCCAGATACATGGCCCAGATGACGCTCGCCGGGGAGTTAATGGTCATCGAGACGCTTGTTTGCTCAAGGTTGATACCGGAGAAGAGCGTCTCCATGTCTTCCAGGCAATCGATGGCGACGCCGCACTTGCCCACCTCGCCCTCACTCTGCGGGTCGTCAGAATCACAGCCCATGAGCGTCGGCAAATCGAATGCGACCGAAAGACCGCTGCCACCGTGAGCCAGTAGGTATTTGTAGCGCTGGTTCGTTTCCTCCGGCGAGGCAAAGCCGGAGAACTGCCGCATCGTCCAGAGCTTGCCGCGATATCCGTTGGGATGAATGCCGCGCGTATACGGTGGTTGGCCGGGTGCGCTCAAACTGGCTTCCCAGTCTTCAGGCAGATCTGCCTCCGTGCACAAGCGTTTTACTGACGCGCCTGAGATCGAGGTAAAACGGACCTGACCTCTCTCATCGAGATTTGTACCGGAAGCTGCGCCAATCGCCCGTTCAGCAGCTTTCTTGAGAGCTGGATTGAGCGTTTGCTCTTTCCACCGTTCTTTCTCAGCGGACGCACGCGACGATGGCGAATTGATAAACGGTGCATCCGGCATTATGGTCACCTCAGACAAGAAAACTTCTTAGCATAGGGGAAGACAAGCAGCATGGGCAAGATTGATCCCGCATCTGCCTCTCAATTAGAAGTCTTCATCATTGCCAATGGGTTGTCCCGGTGGCGTTTCAAGTCCATTGGTCGTAACGAATTTTGAAGGGTCTTTACTGAAGGTTTCGATTTCGCTTTGTGCAGCCAGCCAATGCGCGTGGAGCAGTTCAGGAGCGCTTGCGTCGCCGATTTTGCCCTTAAGCCATGTTTTGACCTGATCAGTTTCAGAAGCAGCGACTGCTCTTGCCTCGGGAGAAGTAGATTGTGAAGCGGCGAGCGCGAGCAGATAGCGCAGGACTACATCCTCAACGGTCAGCTGTGTGGCGAGTGTGCTTGCCGTTTGTCTAGGCGCATACCATGTGGCTTTCAATGTTTGGCTGATGACATCCTCCAGTCCGGGTAGGGAACTGTCGCGCAGCTTATATTCAACGAGACGACTGGCTCGTGTTGGCTCAAACAGAAGGCTTGCCGTCAGGTTGGCGGCAGATTCGACCGCGCCCTGGGGGTCGAAGGTCAGCCCGTTGCGCCCCGGGAACGACTCACGAGTGCGAGGATAACCCGGCGGGCGCGGCGGCAATATCTCAAGCAAAGATTGCGGCAGTGTCAGCGTAGATGAATCAAGTGTGCGCAACACAGCATCCAGTGCTTTCTGTTGCTCGGCAGCGGCGACAATGCGAGTGATCGGTTGCCCATCGCCTCGAAGAGCGTACCGGTAATCGAGGCCGCCAATCTCCTTGCTGGCTGCCTCTGTTTGGTAACGATGGAGCAGGTAAAGAGGCACAAGAGTGTCTTCCAACTGTGCCATGGGCTGTCCGGATTGAATTGCATTTTCTCCAAAGCGCCTCAACGCGGCAGTGCGAATGCTGAGTATGCGATTCAGTTCATCTGCAGGATCTGAGCCGTTGTCCCACAAATGCGAGTGCGGATGAACGCTGCCAAGCGGGCGCGAATCCTCATCCGTGATGAAAAGAAGACCGCTATCTGTAGCTTTGCGCAGAATCGCATCGAGACCCGCCCGCTCATCTGTGCCTTTTGAAAAATCAGAGTATCCATACGTGATGGCCACCTTGTCCCAGTTTCCAATGCCGGTTGCGTAGGCGTGCGAAAGATCAGGTGTGCCATCGGGCTTGAGCGTGATCCACGGATGCGGGTAGTCCATCACCGATGTTCCAGGTGCGACCGAACTGGCCGCGAAATTGTGCGCAAGTCCTAGTGTGTGACCCACTTCATGCGCGGCAAGCTGGCGGATACGCGCGAGTACCATCTCTCTCATCGTATCGGGCACTGGCTTACCTTGTTCGTAAGGTGACAGCAGGGCTTCTGCGATCGTGTAATCCTGCCGCGCGCGTAGCGAGCCGAGCGTGACTTGGCCCTTGATAATCTCTCCGGTACGTGGATCGGTAACGCCCTCACCATACGACCAGCCGCGAGTGGAGCGATGTACCCACTGAATGACGTTGTAGCGCACATCCATGGGATCCGCGCCCTCAGGAAGCACCTTCACTTGAAATGCATTCTTAAACCCCGCAGCCTCGAATGCCTGATTCCACCAGCTGGCACCTTCGACGAGCGCGCTGCGAATTGGCTCGGGAGCGCCACGGTCCACATAATAGACGATGGGTTTAATGGGTTCGCCGATGGCGGCGCTAGGGTCTTTCTTCTGCAGACGATGGCGCGAGATGAGATGAATATCCATCGGCTGCCCGAGCGGCGCGGAATAATCGCGATAACTAATGTCGAAGAATCCCGAACGAGGATCGAAGGCACGTGGCTTGTATCCGTCATCGGGCAAATCGATAAAGGAATAGTGTTCATGCACCGTGACCGCGTGTGCATCCGGCGTCACGGAGGCTACAAGCGGCGCATTCAACGGGCCTTCAGTCGTGAAAGTAAGCACGGATTCAACTTCGGTATTCAGCGGGAAGTTCTTCGTGCTTTCCATCAAGATAGCACTGCGTCCCGTATCGAGGTGATAGGCACCCTGCTTGGATGCCTGTAAGCGTTCAGCAACTCCATGAGCGTCGTGCTGGAAGAAGTCCGTTGCGTCCACAAGGACTTTGTCGCCTTCTTCGGCTTCGACCTTGAACCCCCAGAGAACAGACTCGGCAAATGACTGCATGACATCGAGCTGTTCCTCCGCATGCGACGAACTTGAGCGGTAATCGAGATTACGTTCGATCAATAGTATCTTCGGCCCGCTGCGATAGAAGCGAACGACACGGCCGCGCCCCAACTGCCCGCGATCGAGTCCGAGATCATTCGAGCCCATGCCGTAGGGAAGGGAATCAAGGAAAAGGAAATCCTTACCGAAGGTGTCAATTTCCAAATAGAGCTTGCCCGCCTTCGCATCCCAGTTAAGAGGAAAGTAGCCATCGAGCTTCTGCATAGCAGCGGTTTTTTGTGCGATCGAAAGCGTTTGAGCGGGTGTAGTTTGTGTCACGCAAGGCAAGCAGAGTGTGAAGCAGCAAGAGACTGCCAGGAGACGCAAGAGTTTCATGAGTCGACCTTACTAGGCTGAATCCAAGGATGGACGGAGCCTATCGCGTTTGGCGGGAAGAATCTAGCTTTTTGCAGACTGCCAGGCTTTGGCGTACTTCCAGCTTACATAAGCGGAGTGATAAAGATGAAGAAGCAGGCCTTCGCGCCCGTCAAGAAAACCAAGGCGCAGCAAATAGTTGTAGAAGAATGTCGCGGCTGGATTCACCAGTACATTGAATAGAAATGCAAGCAATACACGGCTGATTTTGCCCTTTGCAATGGCCTGCTCTGCGCCCAACGTGCTGTAGCGGTTCATATGTTCAATGTAGCTTTCTAGCGTAGGGTAAGCGTGGTGAATTAAGTCGCCGTGCAGCGTGCGGGTCGCATTGGGGAATTGCATCGTTTCGTGCACGGCTCGTTCTTCAAACCAGACTGTGCCCTTGCGAAAAAGACGCAGCTTCGGGTCGGGGTAGTAGCCCCCATGCCTGATCCAGCGGCCAAGAAAAAAATTTCTTCGGCGCAAAAAATATGCGTCTATTTCCGGCACTCCTTCAAGCAGTTGAGTAATCTCCAGCGCAAGCGTTTCGCTCACTTCTTCATCGGCATCGAGCGAAAGAATCCATTCACCTGCGCATTGTTCGATCGCGAGATTCTTCTGCTTTCCAAATCCATGCCATTCTTCATGGACCACTTTTGCCCCGAAAGCAGATGCAATGTCTACGGTTCGATCCGTTGAACAGGAATCGACGATGACGATCTCGTTGGCCCAACTGACGCTCTTGAGTGTTCGCAGCAGATTCGCCGCTTCATTCTTTGTGATGATGGCGACAGAGAGAGTCTTTCCCATCCTGCGCGCTCGTTACTCCAGAGTGATGGAATCTATGCCGAGATGCTGATTGATAAGGCGTGCCACCAAGGGTCTGAGCGGAGTGCCATCTTTGGGCAGGATAAAGGTGTCGGCTTCATCGGACCATTCGAGTTTGAAACTGGTCGACAGAGCTGATATCCATATCTGGCGAACGGGAGTATTGGGTGTAATGACGAACTTGGCCGGCGGTTCGTCGAAGATAATGTTCAGCACGCCATGCTGTTCTTCGGCTTCGAAGTCGCCGTCTTCTTCAGCGGCAATTAAGCTTTTTTTGAGAGATTCAATTGCAGCATCAGCATGCCTGCGAAATGTAAGCTCGTCTAACATGGCTTCAGTGTAGCAAGCAAGGTTACCAATTTGGGACAAAGTCAAGAGAGCGCGCAAAACTCGCAGAATTTTCACACGCAGTGGAAAGAATGTATCGCAAAATCGCAGCATCTAAGACTTGAGGAAATGATGATGCGGTTCTACCGGACCATTGTGTTTCTCGCAGCCTCTTGCTTGTTGCTTGTGCCTTCAGGTTGGACACAGGCTACGACTACTGCCTTTCAGCAACAGCTCATCAAGGATGTTGCTTTTAACGAACTCCGCGACCGCGAGCGCGACAGTTTCTGGTTTTATGACGTTGACCAGAAAATCGGTCAGGATAGCTATACAAAGCGCCAGGTTGAGACAAACGAAGGACCAATATTCAGGATTCTCGAAGAGAATGGTAAACCGCTCACTGGCGCCGAAAGCCGTAGAGAACAGGATAGACTGGAGCATTTGCTCAGCAGCTCTAGCGCACTCGCCAAAAATCGTGAAGCACATCTGCAGGATGAAGAACGGCTGCAGCGGTTGGTTAAGCTGTTGCCGGATGCTTTCCTTTATGAGCAGAATGGGCAACCGTCTGGCGATCTCATCACTTTTAGCTTTAAACCGAATCCAGCTTTCAATCCGCCTACATATGAAGCGCGTGTGTTTCATGGAATGGCAGGCACGATTGAGATCAATCAACGGCTGAAACGATTTGTGCGCATGCAAGGCACAGTGATTAGCCGCATCGACTTTGGCTATGGGCTGCTCGGATATGTCGACAAAGGTGGCCGGTTTGAGATTCGTCGCGAGCAGGTGAGTCCCACCCGTTGGAAGACGGACCTGGTTGATGTGCACGTTTCCGGGCGTGTGATTCTTTTCAAAAGCGTGAGCAAGGATCACCATGAGGTGCGATCAGGTTTCCAGTCTGTTCCCACAGATATCAGCCTCAGTGATGCCAAGCGCCTTCTCGATCAGTCCCCTAAGGATGAAGCCGAGTTAAGCGTCGGTTCAAAGTATTAAACAACTCCTCACGAGCCATAGTGACTGTTCTGTTGACTGTGAGTTCCAAGCACTACAGTAGGTTATCCTGATTCCGTTTCAAACTTGCTAGTGCCTGCCTGCATCTTGCATTTTGTCAACAACGACCGAGACTACGGCACCAGGCTCGAAGCATTAAGCTGGAATGAGTCGGTGTCCGTATGAAGCCATTTCGTGAAACTCACACAAATACCCTAAGCCCCCATGTCCTGAAAGATGAGATGGATTCACATGGCTACGTGCTGATCAGAGAGTTGCTGCCCTCCGACGATCTCTATAACTTATTGGAAAAGATTGCACAGATTGTTTACGACGCGGGTTGGCTTCTACCGGATCACAATTCATTAGAGCGCATGGTGAATGCTTCAGCCGCTTGTGGAGATCCGGATCCGTCGTTCATGTCCGCGTACGAACAGATATTCAGCCTCGAAGCCTTCCATGCCTTCGCCCACCATTCTGCCTTACAGCAAGTGATGAGCATGCTCGTAGGCCCGCATTTGCTTGTTCATCCGAAGCCGATTGGACGACTCATCTTTCCCAACTGTGAGCGGCTTATCATTCATGCTCATCAGGACCATGCGGCCATAGCTGGCGATCCAGAAAGCTTTACCGCATGGATACCTCTGCACGATTGCCCTGTCGAACTCGGGCCATTGCAGATCCTGGAAGCGTCCCATCAGTTTGGACTTCAGGAAGCCAGTCCGGGAACGGGATACATCCCTAAGGACGCGGCGCGCGGAGGTGATTGGGTGGGGGGACAAATCAACGCTGGCGACGTGCTCATCTTCCACAGCCTGACCGTGCACGCTGCATCTCCGAATGTCTCCAGCCAGCTACGAATTTCGATGGACTGCAGATTTCAAAGCTACGACAAGGCTCTGAATCCTTCAACTTTAGTTTTCGCGGGATCTGCAAATGGAAGGACCTGGGAAAAGGTCTATGCCAGTTGGCAGTCGGATGACTTGAAGTATTTCTGGAAGCGGATGCCGCTGAAATTCAAGCCCAACAGGAATGAACTGGCGCAGCTTGCTGAATCGGCAGAGTCCCCACTCATGCGTGCAAGATACGCCAGAATTTTGAGCCAGCTTGAATTGCAGATGCCTGACTGATTCTCAGAACGGAATATCGTCGTCCGTAATTTCCGCAGAATCCTCGGCCGGGCCGGATGATCGCTGATCAAAAGACGCAGAGCTGCCAGAGCGAGTGTAGCTACTGCCGCCGCCTTCACCTTCACCGCGCCCGCTCAACAGTGAAAGATCATTGATCACAATTTCTGTACGATATTTCTTCTCTCCGGATGTCTTGTCGTCCCACGAACGCGTCTGGATCTTGCCCTCAACGTACAGCTTCGAACCTTTCTTTACGTAATCGCGAATAATCTCGGCAGTCCGCTGAAAAGCCACAAGATTATGCCATTCTGTGCGGTCGTTCCAGTTGCCGCTCTGGTCCTTCACGCGATCGGTAGTCGCCAGCGAAAAATTAGCCACCATTGTGCCGCCGGGGGTAGATCGAATCTCGGGGTCCTTGCCCACGTTTCCGAGAAGAATGACCTTATTGACGCTCTTTGCCATAACGATGAACTCTCCAAAATCCTCACTGCGTGTTACCGCGGCTAATTCTGAAGAATAGCAGAAGGAAATAATCTCGCCATATCTCATTGAAAAGATTCATGCACCGTCCTGGTGACCTTGGGGTAAGCGCCCTTAAATCCGCTACTCAGCCTCAGAAATAAAGAAAAACTTTTTTGCACTTATATCAAGAAGATATATATCTAATAGTTGCATAGGGAGGAAACAGGCCATGATTCCCTTCTTCGTACTTTCTGGGGTATTCATCCTCTGCCGTTGTCTTGGATTCGTAGGCATCGAATTTTTTACAGGTTGGCAACATTGCCTCCGCGTAGCAGTGGCAGCAATGTTTCTGCTCACGGCCTCGGCACATTGGGGCAAACGCCGCTCTGATCTGATTCGCATGGTGCCACCGGCATTTCCACGGCCAGACATCTTAGTGACACTCACTGGAATCGCTGAGATACTGGGCGCGATCGGTATGCTCTGGCCGCCTGTCGCCAAGGCCGCATCTGTAGGGCTGGCTGTTCTATTGGTGGCAATTTTTCCAGCGAATGTTTATGCGGCACAGCATCAACTCACAATCGGGGGGCGTAAAGTGCCAGGCATGTTTGTGCGCACGGCGTTGCAGATTGTCTTTTTCTTGGCCGTAGTTGCCGCAGGTTGGTATTGATATGCCGCGCGTAAACCAGAGTCAATTCGCAGTTCTGGGACTGCTCAGCCTCGGCCCGATGTCCGGTTACGATCTCAAACAACTTATCGCGTGGTCAGTAGGACACTTCTGGCGCGAAGGTTACGGGCAGATATACCCCACTCTGCAGCGACTTGAAAAGCAGCATCTCGTCACTCGAAAAACGCAGCGCCAGACGGGCAAACCAGATCGCAACGTCTACTCGCTGACTTCTGAAGGTCGCGAGCGTCTGAAGCAATGGTTGTCCGAACAAGCCTCTCCTGAAGTCCCACGCAACGAACTGTTGCTGAAGCTGTTTTTCGGGCAGGGAGTGCCCGGAGCGATGAGTCGCGGCCAGGTGGAGCATTACCGCAGGCGTTGGAAGGAGCAACTCATCGAATATGCAGGTGTCCGCAAAAGGCTATTTCAGGAAAACAGCCCGGATAACCCCGGGTTGCCATTCTGGGAAATCACATTGAGCTACGGGGAGCACATCGCAAAAGCACAACTGGCTTGGAGCGATGAAACTTTGAAGAAGCTGAAAAACGTGGAATAAATCAAGGAGGCTGCATCATGCACGACCCACTCTGGATGAGAGCATTTCTTGCAGTCCATGTCGCCGCAGGAGCTTCGGCCTTCGTTCTCGCCCCGCTTGCGCTGATCACAGCCAAGGGCGGCAAAGCGCATCGCCGCTGGGGAAAAATCTATTTCTGGGCTATGGCCGTCGTTGCTTTTACGGCATTGGTGATGGCGATCTACCGCCCCATCTTGTTTCTGGCTCTGGTCGCCATCTTCAGCTTCTATTCGGCTTTTGCCGGCTATCGCGTACTGGGGCGGAAGGCTGCCTATAAGGGAGAAAAAACCGCGACTGCTCTCGACTGGCTCGCCGCGGCCTTTACCTTCGCTGCCAGCGCGCTCCTCGCTGTTCTCGGAGCGGTAAGGCCGGCGCTCGTGCAGCATCTCGGTATCCCCGCGATTGTTTTCGGCTGCATCGGTATGTGGATCGCCGCTAACACTGCCTGGGCATTCACACATCGCCCCAAAGAAAAGATGTTCTGGTGGTATGCGCATCTTGCCGGCATGCTTGGCAGCTATATCGCCGCATGGACAGCCTTCAGCGTCGTGACCATCGGTCCACTGCTCCATCATGCATGGTGGATATGGATCGTACCAACGGCTATCGGGGTACCGGCAATCGTTATGACGGACGCCTACTACCACAGAAAATTTGCGCCGAAGCCAAAGAGCGACGCGAGAGCCACAGCATGAGCCTGAAGTATCATTTTCATGAATGCTCACTTCACTTCGTTTCATCTGGAATGCAACTCGCGGTCACCGCCTGCGTCCCTGGCGCAGCGAATATCTGAAGTGGCGGATCGAAACCTATTCCGGAAAGAAAGCTGAAAGCCTCCAGCCAAAAGACGTCATTAGCTTTTTGTGGAACGAGAAGGGGAACCTGCTTAGCTTTCTTCGCTGGACAGACGAAATGGAAGGCTTCAGAAAGATGTCATCCCGCAATCAGCAATAAGTTTGCAATGTCCCGGCTCCGCGTAGCAAAAGCAATCGCCACTCGCGCTTAGACACGTTCCACACTTGGCATCTAAGCCGTGCTTTGATGAGATAGAAGAGTGACGTCAATTTCCCTCAGGCGCGGAGTGATGCTTGGCTCGCTTCTCTTCATTGCCGCGCACATCTGCAATGCGCAGGAGCCAGTTTCAGGTCAACCTGCGATAGCCACACCTTCTACGTCGACACAATCTGATCAACAGCCGCCGACCATCCGCGTCAACACCAGCGTCGTCCTGGTTCCGACACTCGTCGAAAAACCGTCTGGGGAAGTGGTTTATGGACTCGGTCCGAATGATTTCACACTGGAAGACAACGGAGTCAAGCAGGACATTCACGTCGACGATGACCTCGACACACAACCCGTGTCTCTGGTCGTTTGCATCCAGCGAGGCCGCTCCAGCGGCCTTGAATTTGACAAGCTTGCCAAGCTGGGTCCGCTGCTCGATCTCTTCACAGCAGGTGGACGTGGCGAAGCTGCGCTGGTGGTCTTCGATTCAAAGCCTGTGTATCTCGACGGTTTCTCGCGCGACACTAGTGATATCACCCGAGACTTGCAACAGTTGCAAGGTGGAGATGGAGGAGCAGCGATTCTCGATGCAGTCGGCTTTTCCGTCGACTTGCTGGAGCATCGTCCACCAGATCATCGCCGCGTGCTTCTCCTCATCAGCGAATCGCGTGATCACGGTAGCAAAAACTTCAGTGCGCAGGGCTTGGTCGAGCGCATCGGCACCAGCAACACCCTCGTGTTGAGCCTCACCTTCTCACCAACAAAAGCAGCTCTCATTGATTGGGGGAAAGGAAATGCCGCCGGTGGTTCATCGATCGATGTGAAGGCTCCGCTCATGATGCTTCTCGCCGCCTTGCACAAGAACGCGGCTCGCGAAATCGCCACGATGAGCGGTGGTGAATCCGTTGCCTTCACCAAAGAAAAAGGTTTTCAGGATCGCGTTGACGAACTGGCGAGCCACGCCCGCAATCGCTATATTCTCAGCTTCCACCCTTCTGATCTGACGCCCGGTCTGCACACCATTCAGGTGAAACTCAACAACGACTACAATGCTCGGGTTGTGGCAAGGGCAAGCTATTGGGCAGTCAATGACGCGACTGCATCTTCATCCAGGGTGCCTTGACATGTCGGCAGATCGCATCTGTGAACTATTTCGCTTGCAAATTTACAAAATGAAGCGATTTGGCGTCGTTAAACCCGTCAACTGCATCTACCACAAGACACACTTTTTCAGCCATTACTTTAGGCCCTTGTTCCTGGTAAGGAAGGTGACCCCGCACCAATGGCAGCAAGTGAAACCATCGCTGAACCCAAACTCATAGCGCAGGAGCGCTGGCGGCCTCGGGCTAATCCCTGGATCATCGCCGCGACGGTGGCTCTGGCTGCATTCATGGAGGTGCTCGATACCTCCATCGCCAACGTGGCGCTGCCGCATATTGCTGGCAGCCTCGGCGCCAGTCAGGACGAGAGCACATGGGTCCTGACCGCATACCTTGTTTCAAACGCAGTCGTGCTGCCCATGGGCGGATGGGCCGCGAGCATCATGGGCCGCAAGAACTTCTTCATGTTCTGCATCGTCATCTTCACCATCAGCTCATTCCTCTGCGGCATTGCTCCCTCGCTCGGGCTTTTGCTCCTGTTTCGCGTCATTCAAGGCGCTGGCGGTGGCGGATTGCAGCCTATGGCACAGTCCATCATGGCCGATTCCTTCGAGCCGGCGAAACGCGGCCTTGCCTTTGCGCTTTACGGTCTCGTTGCAATTCTCGCTCCCTCCATCGGCCCCACTCTCGGCGGCTGGATCACAGACAATTACAGCTGGAACTGGATCTTCTACATCAACATTCCCGTCGGAATACTCACGCTGATTCTTACCAACCGCCTGGTGGAAGACCCGCCGTGGATGAAAGCCGACCGCAAGAATCTGCTGAATGTGGATGGAATGGGCATCGCGCTGCTCGTGATTTCCATGTCCGCATTACAGATCATGCTCGACAAAGGAGAAGAAAAGGACTGGTTCCAGTCGGACTTCATCCGCTTCTTCGGCATCACCTTCGCCATTTCGTTTGTCATTCTGCTCGCGTGGGAGTGGTTCGCAAAAAATCCCATCATGGAATTGCGTCTCCTCAAGAACCGCAATTTCGCGACGTGTTGTTTCCTGATGCTATTTACTGGTGGCCTGCTGAATGCGACAACAGTGTTGCAGCCGCAATTCCTGCAGGCGCAGCTTGGCTACACGGCCACCGTTGCAGGCCTGTCGCTTTCAGCAGGCGGAGTGGTCCTTCTCTTCATGGTGCCTATCGCGGGGCAGGCGGTAAGCCGAGTTCCGGCGCGCAACATCATCGCGTTAGGCTTCTGCGCCGGCGTAGTTGGCTACTATTTCAGCGCGATGCACATCAATCTCGGCTTGAGCTTCGGAATGGCGTCCCTCATCAGAATCCTTCAGGTTCTCTTCATTCCATTCGTCTTTATCTCAGTCACCACAGCGGCCTATTTTGGTATGCCGGTGCAGAAGAATAATCAGATTTCCGGTCTCATCAATTTCGTCCGCAACATTGGCGGCAGCATTCTCA
>Ga0126381_100007442_pt1 | contig 12193 bp, 10 predicted proteins | sample PanSoiMetPlot_28_FD_96465 | JGI IMG/M metagenome (GOLD analysis project Ga0126381, IMG submission 96465) | Tropical forest soil microbial communities from Panama - MetaG Plot_28 | ecosystem: Environmental > Terrestrial > Soil > Tropical forest > Bulk soil | place: Panama | collected 2016-02-17
AAGATGTTCCGCGCGGTCGCCCAGGCCAACTCGCTCGAGTGATGCACGCGCCTCCTTCTCGTCGGTCATGGAGTGGAAGTATTGGGCCAGCATCACGTTTTCGATCGCCGAAAGGTATGGAATGAGATGAAACTGCTGGAAGATAAAGCCGATCTTGTCAGCGCGAAAGCGGTCGAGTTCGGTAGCCGACATAGTAGCAACGTCGATTCCATCGATCCGGAGCTGGCCTTCAGTTGGGCGGTCGAGACAGCCGATCAGGTTAACTAGCGTACTCTTGCCTGAGCCCGAGGGGCCTGTGATCGCTACCCACTCTCCGGCGACGATAGAGAACGAGGCATGGTCCAGCGCTCGGACCACGCCAGCGTGGCCAGCGTACTCCCGCGTGACTCCGCTAAGAGCAATCACGGCGCAGTCCGGCCGTGTTTCCAAATCAACAGGGTTATCCATCACAAGGCTCTCTTTTATCATCATCCTCAGTCGCCCTTAAGAAGTGCCGCCGGCTCGAGTCGTCGCAGCACTCTGACAGGGAACAACGCGGCGAGCGTGGCAATCAAAACGTTCAACAGAAATACCATGGGCAGCACCGACAGTCGTGGCAGTGATGCCGTGTGGAAGTTGATGCGGCTAATCGTCCAAGCTGCCGCTGATCCAACAAGAAAACCAACGGCTACACCGGCCAGAGCCAGAACCAGCGCCTCCAGCAGAAACATCCCCATCAGATGTGCCTGCGAACCGCCTAGAGCCTTCATCAGGGCAAAGTCGCGGCGCCGTTCCAGTACGCTTGCTGAGAGCGTTGCAAGTACACTGACCGCGACCGTAAGGGCGATCAAGACGACTGCACCGTACATGAGCGCGTGTGTCTTGTCGACAATGCGGCTCTCTCCTTCCACCAACTGCCTGACTGGCTCAACCTTCGCCTGCGGAAGCTGCTTTTTCAGGCGATTTATTGCTGCTTCAACTTGCGCTGCACCACCGGAGACCTGCACCTCGATCACACTTGGCTGTGCGCTGGTCCAGGCGGTGAATGCCGCCATCGGCATGTAGATGCGGCTGTCCTCGTCGCCGCCGGTGCGCAGGCGTCCTGCACCGTGTAACGTCAGTGGCTTGTCGGCAAAAGTCAGTTGTACCGTGCGCTCGTCGGCGATGAAGTTTGCTGCTCGCTGGCCGAGCAGAGCTGCATTCGCGTCGGTAGGGGCGGGCCAGGAATCGACCTGCCACCATGCGTTGAGCCGTCGCGCGGCATCGAAATCTGTTCCCGCGACGACAACCGGGGTTCCTCTATCGGTCGTCGCCACGGCATAACCGAACTCAGCAGCTACCGCGTTCGTGCCTGCTGCATTCTCCACGACCTTCAATGCGTCGGCAGGGAGGCCCTTGCCGTTATCAGCGGATGCTGCGGTCACGACGATGTTTGCCCCGAAGCTGCGGAACTCATGATGCAGCTTGGCATCGAGATCGGCGTAGAGGGTGAGGAGCGCGGTAGCCACAGCTGCTGAAACGGTCATTGCAAGGAGAGCTGACAGACTCCGCGCTCGCCGATGCACCAGCGAGCGACGAAGCATCGCTCCCATGCTGAGGCGGCCGCTCATACGTCTGCCCTCAGGATGGCTGAGGGATCCATTTTCAACGCGCGCCGTATGGATGGCGTGCTACCTGCAATGGCCACAGCCAGTGCGATCGTAACGACGACTGGGAAAAGCACCGGATTCAACACGGTTCCAAGCGTCGTTGCGCCTTCTCCGGAAAAGATGCGGGCTCCCAGCCATGCCGCGAGTCCCGAACCGGCAAGATAACCTAGCCCGCCGGCGAAGATGGCCAGCAATCCTGTCTCCGCGTAGAAGAGCAGTGCGATCGTGGCTCTGCTGGCACCGAGAGAGCGCATCAGTCCGATCTCTCCCTGGCGTTCGAGGATCGCCGTTGCCATGGCAGCGCTTACCGCGAAGCCTGCGGCCAGCAGAGCGGCGGCGCAGACCAGCCACATCAGCCCGCTGATCCGCTTCAGAACGTTGCCCTCGCTCTGCTCAACGCGGCGCACCTGCTCGGCGCCGGCTCCAGGAATCGCCTCGCGAATCTGGTAGGCGATGGAGTTCGCATATGGCCGGCAATACCAGATTTCCCGCAACTGCGGCGAGAGGGAATCGGGGTCCTTGCGAGCGAAGGCATCCTCAGGCTTGGTGCGCGCGCTCACCTCGACGCGCTTTACGACGTCAGGTGTGCCTGCGATCTTCTGCGCTGCATTCAGAGGGAGGAACACCTGATCATCGGTTGTATCTCCCGTGGAGACGATCCCGGTTACCCGCAACATGAATGCGCGGGAAGTGCTCTGATTCTTTGCTGCGGTTTGCGCTGCGGTTTGAATAACATCTCCCGCTTTCAGGCCCAGGCGCGAGGCCATTGCCTTGCCCAGTGCCGCCTCGGCACTGTCGTCGGTCGTCGCGGCTTCGTTGGGCCATGCGCCGTCAAGCTTCCACCACGAGTGGAGTGCGACCGCTCCGGTTCTGAGGGGGGATCCGCCGTTGCTCAGGTCATGTTCGAACCACAGGCCGATGCCTGCTGCGTCGACGATCGTGCCTGTAGACGTTGCGCCGAGCACGCGTATCGGCAGTTCGGGCGAGACGCCAGTAATGTTGTTCGCCCAGAAGATCCCACGCAATTTCTTGAGATCGCTCTCCTTGAGATAGGTTCCGCCCGAAGCCGGCTTCACATCCACGCCACCCACCTTCACATCGAGCAGATCCGCTACCGGATACGCAACGATGTTAGCTCCGTAGACGGCGAGCTCTTTATGGATGCGGTCTCCGATAGTTGTCGCTAGTGCGAGCATTGCGGTCACTGCTGTCGTGCCCAGCAGGATCGCAAGGCCGGCGAGCGTCTTACGTCGCCTTTGCCGCCGGAAGCTCTCCATCAGTAGCCGAAAGAACATCGCCCGCCTCGTTCCCGCCTATCGCTCGAAGACCGGAACCAGCGTCTTCAGGTCCGCTGCCTGGATTACGACCTGCCCGCCGCCGATCGAACTCTTCAGCGGAATCGGATTGCAGCCCCCTTCCTGCCCCATTGAAGAGGGGTTCAGCGGTGAGGCGCACATCTTGCAGGTAATGCCCTGGCTGCCGACGTAAAAGCCAACCGGGCCGCAGATCCGGCAGGCGTCGGCAACCGAAACGATGTTCCCGTCAGGCTTCTTGAAGAGAAGGAACCGTACCTCGACGCTTCCGCCTTTGTCATCTTCAACGTGGACGCCGTATCGATGGAGTTTGTCGTCGTTGATATCGGCGGTGGGCACAGTCACTTGGCTGCCTACGAGCGTTACAGGAGCTGTCGGCGAGAGTGCCGTCGAGCTCTTGGCGTAGATAAATTCGGCTGTCGACAGGAAGATAAACAGGAAGCTTGTGCCTACGACGGCGTTCATCCACATCTTCTCGCGTCGCTGGCTCCATTCGGCGCGACGACGGTCGGCAGGAGTGGCGTTAGCGGCAATCACCACAGGCGCGCGGCGTTTGTACTCCATCAGAACCATCAACCCAGCCAATGCCAGCATCGTGATGAAGAAGAAGAGATCGTTGCGGACGATGGGGCCGATCAGACGCATCTCCGTCTGGCTCGAGGGAAGCACGCCGTTCTCACTGAGTTCGTGCAGGCCGCTGACCACCAACTGAAACGCGACGAAGTAGAGGATGACTGTTGTGACCCGGAAGAAGCGCTGCAGGTTGATCTTCACGCTGCCGCGAATGAAGAGCACGCCGAAGACGACAGAGACGGCGACCCCAAGCAGCGTTCCCGTGAAGCTTAGAAGTTCAGTCGAATTCAGGGTTACAGCCGAGAGGATCAGCACTGTCTCGACTCCCTCACGAAGCACAAGCAGGAACACGAAGAAGAAGAGTCCGACCTTTGAGACGCCCTCAGGGCCGGTGTACTTGGCAACCTTGTTCTCGATGGAGCCACGCATCGTGCGCGCCGTCTTATGCATGAACCAGATCATGCTGATGACAAACGCCGCTGCGCCCAGCATTACCCATCCCTCGAAGATGTCGGTGTTGTACTGTGTCCGAGCGAGGATCACTGCTCCGGCGACGCTGGCTGCCAGTGCCGAACCTAAAGCCCAGAAGACGGTCCGTTTCAGTTCGGGCCGACCGATCTTGGTGAGGTAGGCGAAGACGATGCCGACGATCAGCGAAGCTTCCACCCCCTCGCGGAGCGTGATGATAAATGCCTGCAACATAAGGTGGTTCTCTTCCTCGAGGCAACTCTCCAACGCTTCGGACAAGTCCTCAGTCCATCTGCTGGAGCAGTCAATAGAGACTCTCCCCGTATCCAGTCTAAAGAGGACTAAATTGGTCGTCAATCATTCGGACTAATTTGGTCCAGAATAAAAAGCTCTCAGTAGAAGGGCTGCAGACAAATTCTCGCCCGATTCATAAAACCTTCCGGCTGTGTCGCATGCTTAAGAGCAACCATGAGACTAAAAAAGCTTGTGTTCCGTTCCATCTGCTTGTCCGTGCTTGCCTTGCTCGGTATGTCTGCCTTCACATAGCAACCCGCCTCTGCCCGAAAAATCGAGAGTTCGCAGTCTCAGGCGCGTTTGCCAGGGCCGATTGCACCTACAGGGACACCCTGGCCTGACCAGCAGTTCGATCGAGTATGGAAGATCGACTACAAGGACGGAAACGCGACAGTCCGCGACCTGCCAGAGCTTCTGTTGCCAGGCGACTCCAACTAGTTGGTTGGCCTAAATGCTTCTCTGGATTGTAGAAGGAGGAGATATGGTGCGCCCGGAGTGATTCGAACACCCGACCTACTGGTTCGTAGCCAGTTGCTCTATCCAGCTGAGCTACGGGCGCACATTGCGTTGAATGCAACCTTCTTAAGATACCGAATTTCGCCGTTGAGAGCAAATTCAGTGCATAAGTTTCAGTGCATCGCAACCTGCGGGTCGACCAGCAGCTGCTTGCGAAAAACTTCACCTGCTTGAACGATCTCATCATGATGCTGCTCGGTCCAGATCAATACGCCACAGAAGGCTGCGCCCACTTCTTCCAGAGCCTCAAGGATGCGATGTCCCATCCCAATTAACGCTGAAGGGGGTAGATGAAAAGATCAAGGCCGATATCTGCTCTTGCGATATCGGCCTTCGTTATTGAAAGAAATGGCGCGCCCGGAAGGACTCGAACCTCCGACCCTCTGGTTCGAAGCCAGATGCTCTATCCAACTGAGCTACGGGCGCGGGTGAAGACAGCTTACAGTACTGGCTTACTTTACAGGAGCAGCGGCAGTCGATGCCGTCGGCGTCTCTGGAGCAGCGAACATTGGAAGCTTCTCTACGACATCAAGACCAGCGCGGCGAAGCAACTGGTGAATCGTCGCCTCGTTGAGGCGGGTTGCGTCGTACTCTACCCGTACAGTCTTCTCGGCCTCGTCGAAAGCAACGCGACGAACTCCATAAACCTCGCGAATCCTAGCGACTGCTAGTGCTGCCGCCTCGGTCGGTGGCACACCATACCGATACAGAACATCAAGCTGTGTCATGTCTTTGATGATAGCAGCCGCATCGCGAGTTTCGATGCGCCGTCAGCCGAGCCACCTTGGGTTGGCGGCGGTACCGTCATAGTGGGCGGAGGTCTTGAAGAGCTCGTAGCGGCCTTCGCTGGCGGCCTCGCGGGTACGGGCGAGGAGCGCCGCAACCTGTGTTTCGTTGAGGGGCTTGAAGGTGCGGGCGGCAGTGAGGGCCTGGTCAAGGATGGCGGGCGAGTCGATGCCGGTGATAACAACAGAGACGGGCTGGGTGAGCCCATAGTGGAGAGCTTCGATCGGTTCGACGGTCTTTGAGTCCAGGATGAAGTGGTCGCCGAAGGTCTTCATAGCGAGGACGGCGATGCCTTGCTGGATGGCGACCAGCATGACTTCTTTGGTGAAAGAGCGGAAGTGCGCATCCATGACGTTAATGGGCATCTGGACAGTGTCGAAGTGGAAGTTGTGCTTCTGGGCAATTTCGAGCATACGGAGGTGGACGGCAGGATCCTTGTGCCCGGTGAAGCCGATATAACGGATCTTGCCGGCCTGGCGAGAGGCGACGGCAGCCTCCATGGCACCACCGGCGCCGAAGATACGGTCGGGGTCTTCCATGCGGATGATTTCATGGAACTGCACGAGGTCGATGACGTCGGTCTGTAGGCGGCCGAGGGATTCTTCGAGTTGTTTGTTATAGGACTCCTTGGTGCGGCCATCCATCTTGGTCATGAGGAAGACCCGCTGGCGGTACCCGTCGCGGAGGGCCTTGCCCATGCGGACCTCGCTGATGCCTTCGTTGTAGTCCCAGCAGTTATCCATGAAGGTGATACCGGAGTCGATGGCTTGTCGGATGAGCTTGATGCTGGCTTCGGCGTCGGGAGTTTTGCCGAGGTGGTAGCCACCGAGTCCGATGGCGGAGACGCGCTCGCCGGTCTTGCCGAGCTCGCGGTAAATCATGCCGGGGGCCTCTGTTCGGGTGCTGGGGCGACTGGCGCTCCCGGCTGCGGCGCCCGGTGTTCGAGCGACGGAATGGGCGGTGGTTGCAGTGATTCCGGCAGCGGTAGCTGATTTGAGGAAGGTTCGGCGCTCCATGTAAGGTTGGATGTTCGGAGACTGCTCGACAGATGGCTCGCGGAGGCAGGCGGGGCCGAGCAGTGCGCTTATGCAGCGTTTTGCGGAACGGAAACCATGACTGCGTGGCTAGTCGTGATGCGCCATGCGTGCGATAAGGGTGGCAGTGTAGGCGGCGCCGAAGCCGTTGTCGATATTGACGACGGTAACGTTAGGGGAGCAGGAGTTAAGCATCCCGAGCAGGGCAGCTGCTCCGCTAAATGAGGCCCCATAGCCAACTGACGTCGGGACAGCGATTACTGGAACGCCGACGAGGCCTCCGACGACAGAGGGCAGCGCTCCTTCCATGCCCGCGCAGACGATGACCGCGTCTGTTGAGGCGAGTTGCTCCCGTACGGCGAATAGCCGGTGAATACCAGCGACCCCAACGTCGTAGAGGCGAGTAACCCTCGTGTGAAAGAGCTCTGCGGTGACTGCGGCTTCCTCGGCGATCGGCAAGTCGCTAGTGCCGGCGCACACCACCGCAACGTGTCCGCCAGGCTCTGCAGGTGCGGATTGATGAAGCGTGATGGCACGGGCTTGTGGATGGTAGACCGCAGATGGAACTGCGGCGAGCACTGCCTCGGCCGTGAACTGGTCGGCTCGTGTGGCCAGGACATCGGCCCCCGTAGCGGCCATGCGGCTAAAGATTTCGGTGGTCTGCGCGGGAGATTTTCCGGCTGCGTAGATGACCTCAGGCAGGCCGGTACGCAGAGTGCGGTGATGGTCAACACGGGTGTGACCGAGGTCTTCGAATGGGAGGTTTGCGAGGCGGTCGGAGGCGGCGGCCGGGGAGAGTTCGCCTCGCTCAACGGCTGCGAGAAGTTCCAAAAGGGTGGCTTTGTTCATTGCGCCGATGCCTTGCTTGCGTGGTAGGCCGCGATCGCTGCCTGCTGGACAAGTTTGACGGGAACATTGTGCTGTGCGGCAGCTGCGCGGCAGTCTTCGAACTCTGGGGCGGCGTTCAGGACTTCACCGGAGCGCGTACCCAGCTTGATGCGGATCTCGCCGTAGACCGTCGTGACCGTTGTGTGAGAACGTTCGAGGCAGGAACGACTCTCGTGATGGATGCGGACACCAAGAGTGCTGGTCTCGCGGAGGAGAAGGTCTTCGAGAACGCCGGTGTTAGCGTCGTCGGCGAGGACGGTGATGAGGGTCCCGAGGCGGCCCTTTTTCATCTGCACGGCGGTGGTCATAACGTCGAGGGCTCCGAGGGAGAGGGCGCGCTCAGTGACGTGCGCGAGGATCTGCGGGGATAGATCGTCGATGGCGGTCTCAAGAACGGCGACAGAGGATTGCTGCCTGTCAGTTGCTTCGCCGATGGAGAGACGAAGAACGTTGGGGAAGCCCTTCGGGTTGCGCGAGCCGGCGCCGTAGCCGATCTGCTGAACACTCATCGCGGGCTGAGGACCGAAGGTAGGGGAGAGGGCGCGGATGAGCGCGGCTCCGGTGGGGGTGACAAGCTCCTGCTGGACGTGCGCGGAGTACGTTGGGAGGTGGCGGAGGAGGTCAGCAGTCGCGGGCGCGGGAACAGGGAGGCGGCCGTGGGCGCAGTCCACCATGCCGCCGCCGACGTTGAGCGGGGAACAGTACCAGGCGTCAACGGCGAGGGCGTGAATTCCGGCACTGGCAGCGACGATGTCGACGATCGCGTCGACGGCGCCGACCTCATGGAAATGGATCTTTTCGATGTCAGTGTTGTGAATCTTTGCCTCGCTGGCTCCGAGGAGTTCGAAGGCGCGGATGGCGGTGTGTTTTACAGGATCGGGCAGGTGTGCTCCCTGGATAAGGGAGCGGATGACAGAAAGCGACCGGCCGTGGGTGTGAGGGTGATCATGCTTGTGGGAGGGAGTGTGCTCCGTGTTGTGGTCGTGGTCGTGATGGTGAGAGTGTCCGTGCTCGTGCTTGTGATCGAGGCTGTGGTGAGCGTGGGGATGGTGGTGGGAGTGCTCGGCGGAGTGGCCGCCTTCCAGGACACTGACCTTGGTAGAAGAGATTCCGCTGCGATCGGCCTTCTCGATGGCGAGAGAAGCGTCGAGCTGCAGTGCGGCGACGGCGTGATGGAGAACTTCGGGGGGGACGCCAGTGTCGATCAGGGCCCCAAGAAACATGTCGCCGCTGATGCCGGCCAAACAGTCGAGATAGGCGATGCGCATGGCCGATATTGTTTCACGGCTGAATCGGCGATGCTAGCGATGCTGCTGATTCGGCTGGACAAAACGCCATCCAGGTGTAGAATTCGCCCGTTCTTCCGGAATCATCCTGGGTTGCTGTCCGCGCTCTACTCCTGATTTTCCTTCGGGCTAACCAGCGCTGCCGACAATTCGTGGTTTTATGAGAACTAACAACTGCCAAAAGGAGGCTTTTGATATGAAGAAGCTTACGGGGCTTTTAGCAGGTTTTTCTTGTCTGCTGGTTATCGGTTTGGAAGTTGCGGCGGCGCAGGAGGTTGTTGGCCCGCCAAAGGTGCTGGTCATCCAACGCGAGTATCTGAAACCGGGAAAGGGCGGGACCGTCCACGAGCGGTCTGAGAGCGCCTTCGTTCGGGCGATGAATGCGGCGAAGTGGCCAGTACACTACGTAGCCGTGGACTCGATGTCCGGCCCGACCCGCGCTTTGTTCCTGGTCGGCTACCCATCCTTTGCCGCATGGGAGAAGGACAATCAGGACATGGCAAAGAACACGACGCTGGCGACGGCCTTTGATCGGGCAATGCTCGCCGACGGCGATCTATTGACATCGTTCGATCAGGGAGCATTTATCTACCGCGAAGACGGCAGTCTTCGTGCCGAGAGCGCAGATGTGCCGCACAACCGCTACTTCGAGATTTCGGCCTTCCGTGTTCGTGCAGGGCATGGGGCGGAGTGGAAAGAGTTGGTGAAAATGTACAAGGAGGGCTACGAAAAAGTGCCGGGTGCCAAGTGGGCGTTATTCGAGAGCGTCTATGGGGCGGACAACGGTGGCTTGTTTCTCGTCTTCAACCCGATGAAATCCCTGTCGGAGGTGGAGCAAGGCTTCGCAGATGAAAAGAAGTTCGTCGCGGAGATGGGAGAAGACAAGATGAAGAGGCTGGCGGAGCTGAGTGCCTCCTGCATCGCGTCGGAGCAGACAAACCTCTTTCGCTTCAACCCGAAGATGAGCTACCCGCAGGAGTCCTGGATCAAGGCTGACCCTGAGTTCTGGAAGCCAAAGATCGTAGCTCCGGCCAAGGAACAGGTGAAGGCGGGTCAGTAGTTGTCATCAGGGGATGCCCTGCTCCCTCGGGAGTGGGGCGTCTTTGCACCTTGGCGCTTGGCTGACGTTATCGCATTGGTTGGAAGGATGTCGTTCATCGATCCAGAGCGATAGCCCTGCGTATCAAGCGTGACGTAAAGGAACCCGAGAGGACGAAGGGCTGAGGTAATACGATCCAGCATCTCGATGCTGAGGGCGAGGGGCAGCTCAGTGCGGGCGATTTCGACGCGTGCCAGTTCACCGTGGTGGCGTACACGCACCTGACGGAAGCCAAGTGTGTGGAGAGCTTCCTCGGCTTGCTCAACCTGAGAGAGGTTTTCGCGCGTGACGGGGCGGCCGTACTCGATTCGGGAAGAAAGGCAGGCAGACGCCGGCTTGTCCCACAGCTCGAGACCTGCTTCACGAGAAAGTTGGCGGATCTCTGCTTTGGTCAGCTGAGCCGTTACCAGCGGTGCGAGCACATGGTGCTGCGTGGCCGCCTGCTGGCCTGGGCGGAAGTCGCCGCGGTCGTCGAGGTTCATACCGTATGCGAGGTGACGAAATCCGCGTGCCTGGCGCTCGGACTCCATCACTGTGAAGAGCTCGTCTTTGCAATGGAAACAGCGGTTGGCATCGTTGCGCTGATAGTCGGGGTCGTCGATCTCGGCAGTGTTAAGCACATGCGTCGGGATGCAGTGCTGGGCGGCGAAGGCGAGCGCGGCTTCGAGTTCGCCGCGCGGAAGCGAAGGCGAGTCCGCGATGACCGCGAGCATGTTGTCGCCGAGCGATTGGTAAGCAGCCCAGGCGAGGAAGGCAGAATCGGTGCCACCGGAGTATGCGACCATGACACTGCCGAGGTCGCGGAGGGTGGTGTCGAGCAGCGCGCGCTTTGCCGCGATGTCCATCACTCAAGATTGTAGGCCAGCGGGTTCGAGACGCGTTTGAGTGCTATAGGGTGATCTGGCGCCAGAGGTCGGGATCGACGAGGACGCCAAGGCGCATATTTTCTTCCCGTACATGAAGAGTTTGCTCGCCGGGATATCGAACAGGCTTCGCTGGATCGACTGGGGTCGCATGGTGGAGATTATCGAGGATTTCATCAGCAATACGGGAGAGTTCCTCTGTGGTAGCTAGGTTGGAGGGATCGATGGCAAGGAAGATCTGCGATTGACCGGCCTCGCGGAGAGGATCGGATCCGAGCTGGTGCGTGGCGAGGCCGCCGGAGAGCATCGCTCCGATCATATCCAGCACGAGCGAGAGTCCCGAGCCCTTCCAGTAGCCGATGGGCAGGGCGCGCTGCGAGGACTCGATTGCGGCGGCGTCTTGAGTGAGGTGGCCAGTGGAGTCGTAGCCCCCGGGCACGGGGAGAGATTCAACGCGCTTGGCGTAGGAGGAGAGCGCACCGTAAGAAAACTGGCTCATCGCGATGTCGAGCACGACGTGCTGACCGTTTGCCCGTGGGATGGCGATGACCAGCGGCGTATTGCCGAGGGTAGGTGTCTTTGCTCCCCAGGCGGGAAGATTTGCGAGAGTGTTCGACCAGCAGATGGCAAACATGCCTGCGTCAGCGGCCTGCCAGCCGAAGGCGCCTCCACGCATCCAGTGATTGGTATTTGCCAGTGCTAGTGTGCCAATGCCGTTTTTGCGGGCAAGGTCGATGGCGTGTTCCATGGAGGCATATGCGTTGAGGTTACCGACGCCTCGGTTGCCGTTCCACCGCTCGATGGCGCCGAAGGCAGTAGTGAGCGTCGGCGTCGCATTCACATCAATGCTGCCATTCTCGACCATGGCACGGAAGCGCGGAAAGCGGTTGAGGCCGTGCGAATAGACTCCGTCGCGCGTGGTCTCGGCGAAGAGCCGCGCGCAGAGGTGGGCGCGGTCTGGCGACAAACCGAGGCGGAGCATCGCTCGTTCGAGGGCGGAGTGAAGGTCTTCGAAGGGAACGCGAAGCATGAAGGTGAGTTTAGTCGAGGGCTAGCGGACGAGCGCAGGAAGCTTGTCGCTGATGCCGAGCAAGAAGATGGCGCCGATGACGAAGCTGTAGACAGCGGTGAGTGACGTAATGAGCGTCTGCAGGCGTGGGCGGCACGTGCTGGAGGCGAAGATGCCTGAGGCCGAAGCAGTCATAAGTGTGTTCATGACAAGAAGGCCAACGATGAAGCAGAGGAGACCGAGGAAGCCGCGGCTGGTGCCGCCTAAGTTCGCAGCGAGGAGAAAGAGGAGAAGCTGGGATGGCGTCTCGGCGCCAAGGCCGTGGATGATACCCACGAGAAGGACCGATCCCTTGTCGTAGCGAAAACGAAAGGGCTCAGGGCGAGGCGCATTGGGATTGCGGAGCCGCTGAAGGCGCCACTTGGCGTGACGGGTC
>Ga0126381_100007444_pt1 | contig 12192 bp, 9 predicted proteins | sample PanSoiMetPlot_28_FD_96465 | JGI IMG/M metagenome (GOLD analysis project Ga0126381, IMG submission 96465) | Tropical forest soil microbial communities from Panama - MetaG Plot_28 | ecosystem: Environmental > Terrestrial > Soil > Tropical forest > Bulk soil | place: Panama | collected 2016-02-17
AAGCGCAAGAGGCCAAGCTGGATTTCGTTTGCCGCCAACTCCGCCTCGAGCGCGAATTTACCCTGCTTGACATTGGATGTGGCTGGGGTGGCCTAGCCAAGTTTGCCGCGCAAAGATACGGCGCCAAGGTTGTTGGTGTCACCGTATCCCGTGAGCAAATGAAGTGGGCACAGCAGTTGTGCCAGGGCTTGCCCGTCGAGATCCGTCTCGAGGACTACCGCGACGTCACCGGAACCTTCGACCGCGTCGCGTCTCTTGGCATGTTTGAGCACGTCGGATACAAAAATTACCGAAGATTCTTCGAAGTTGCGCGACGGGTGTTGCGTCCCCGCGGCTTCTTTTATCTCTCTACCATCGGGGCCAACCGCTCTGCGCGTTACACAGATCCTTGGATCGATAGATATGTTTTTCCGAATTCGCATCTGCCGTCGGCCGCGCAAATTACGACAGCGATGGAGGGCTTGTTTGTCATCGAGGATTGGCAGAACTGGGCCTGCGACTACGACCGGACGATTGTGGCTTGGTTTGAGAATTTTCAAAAATACTGGAGAAACCTGCAGCCCCGCTACGGGGAGCGGTTTCATCGCATGTGGAAGTACTACCTGATGGTAGCCGCCGCCTGTTTCCGCTCTCGAAAGACTCAGGTCTGGCAGATTCTTCTGGCGCCTCAGTGAGGCGTCGGCGAATAGGTCACCCTTGCAGGCGTGCCTCGCGTTTTGTCGGACGCTGCAACGAGACGGCTGCGATGCTAACGGACTCTTCGTGTTCTCATGGAGCAAGTTGGCAGACGGAGTTCGGATTCTCAGTGCTGTTTTATAATCGTTGCGCTTGTTGTTTCAGTGGGTCGCGCAAGCCCTGCCACAAGATCGACGGAAGCAAGCCAAATCGAACGTGGGCACTACCTGGTCGAAGAGGTTGCAAAATGCGCCGAATGCCACACGCCTCGGAACGCGCGGGGCGAACTGGATCGGCATGCCTGGCTCGAGGGCTCGCCAATCTGGATCATGACAGTGAAGCCGATCCCCAATTGGGCGGACGGCGCTCCCGCGCTCGCGGGTTCCCGGGCCCTACGGAGGAGCAGGGAGACAGAGTCCTCGAGAAAGGAACAGGGCCTGAGGGCGAAACGCTGCGGCCGGCGATGCACATCTCGTCTCATGGGGGATGCGCCGGATTGCATCCGGAGGATTTTGCTGCAACTCTAGATGTATGAGGTCCACGAGGCCATCTTCAGCATGCAAGTGGGGCATGGCCCTCCTAGTAATCGTCGGCCAAGGTATCGGCGCTCCGGTCTCTGCCCCGGCCTCGTATCTGCCAGCCAAGCTGCAAGTGGACGCTAATCGGCTGGCGCGTGAGGTATTCGACAACGAAGTCCAGGCGCAAATCCACGATCAATCTCTATGGTGTTACCGCAAGTTAAAAGAAGAGGGAGGCAAGAAACAGCTTTTCGCTGTGTGCGAGACAAAGGACGGAGAAATTGACCGGATCCTAAAGGTGGACGGCCAGGAATTGAATCCCAAGCAGCGCCAGGCCGAGGATCAGCGCATTCAGAAAATGCTGGATGATCCAGACCAAATGCGGCAACAGCGGAAAAAGTCGGAGGAAGACGGCAAGCTGGAACAAGATCTGTTGAAAATGTTCCCGGACGCCTGCCGATTTCAGTTCGCCGGCATGCAGGGCGATCTCATCAAGCTGAAATTCACCCCCAATCCCGATTTCCGTCCCTCGAGTCGCGCGGCCCAGGTCTTTCACCATATGGAGGGGAGTCTGCTGGTAGACGGTGAGCAGAAGCGGCTAGCGGAAATCGAAGGGCAGCTGACCAGCCCGGTGAGGTTCGGATGGGGATTGTTGGGACACTTAGACAAGGGCGGCACGTTCCTTGTCAAGCAGCAGGACATGGGATCGGGACACTGGGAGTTGACCACGCTGGATGTCGAGATGAATGGAAAAGCGCTGCTCTTCAAGACCATCGCCGTGCGAGAGAACGAGATCGATACAGATTTTCGACAAGTACCGGAAGGCATCAAGCCTCAAGAGGCCTTTGAGCTGCTGCGCCGGGAACGGCCGCTCGGGTTGTGCCAGGAACCTGACTCCAGCAAGGACCAGGGCACGCGTTGATCCAAATGGACTTGTAGATCGTTCCTTAAGCTCGAAGTTGGGTTCCAGGTCGCATTTCTCCGCTTAGAAAATCGTTTATGGCAGGTGAGACTGCTCGAGCGCGCTCACATCCGGGGAATTCCATCGATTCAACGATAAGTAACTTAGCGCGTTACACCAGCATTTCCATTCGCACGGAAACTGCGCAGCGGTGCTGCGCCCTTACAAAGTTCATCCGAGGGTCTACTTGCGGACGTACTTTTTCACGTCCATAGTGAATTCCGCGCCGTACATGTTGCCGCCGGCGTCTGCGGTAATGCCTTCCGGTCCTGTGGAATCGCCGGCGGCTGGGTAGGGTGCGGCATCGGGCACGAAATACTTCACCGAGCCGTCCTTGGCGCTGCCAATGCGAATACCGCGGCGGCAGCCAGGATTGTACCCATAACCGGGCTCGCCATTGCGAGACTCGGAATCGGCCACGTAGATCACATCGTTCTTGTCAATGTAAATGCCGCTGGGACGGCCGAACTGCTTCCATTCTGCGATAAGATGCCCATCTTGATCGAAGATCTGGATGCGGTTGTTCTGGCGATCGCCGACGAATAAGCGGCCCTGTGAATCGAAAGCCAGAGTGTGCGGGCAATCGAATTCGCTGATGCCTGTTCCTTTTTTGCCCCAGGTCTTGAGGAACTTGCCGTGTCCGTCGAATTTCATGATGCGGGCATTGTCGGTAGGTTTCTCGCCGTGGCCGTCGGCCACGAAAATGTCGCCGTTGGGAGCAACCGCGACTTCGGTAGGCTGGTCGAAGGTATCCAAACCTGGTCCCGACACCCCGGCTTTGCCAAGCGTCAGCAGGATTTTGCCGTTCTGGTCGAATTTGAAGACTTGTTGGCCCTTGCCGTCTTTGATGCCGTTGTCGGCAACCCAGAGATTGCCGTCGCGGTCAACGGTGATTTTGTGGGGACTTACGAACACTCCTTTGCCAAAGCTCTTCAGGAACTTGCCGGTCGGATCGAATTCCAGAATGGGATCGAGCGGGGAGTCGGCGCAGTTCGTGCCGCGCGAACCGTGAGCTCCGCAGCGATCGATGGCCCAGATGTTGCCGTCCGGGCCGACGGCGATGCCGGCCGTGGAGCCCCATTTTCTCCCGTCCGGGAGTTGGCCCCAGCTCACTCCGGCAAGGTAGGGACCGGGGAGATTGTTCGGCGCGCCAAGAGGTGACGCCGCTGGCGGTGGCTCTGCCGCCGCGTTTTTCGAAGTAGCGGAGGATTGCGGGCGGGCAGACCCGGCAAAGCTAAAAAAAGCTGCAATCGCCATGAACAGGGAAGCAACGCCAATCACCGATGTATTCGCGAGGCCACGAAGGTCCATTGCATTTTCTCCTCAGCTAGAGGACAACGAATTTTGCCTCTGACAATAGAATCAACTCTCGGATATAGCAAGCCCTCTGAGCGTGGATGGGCGTTTAAATAGCGCTCCCGGTTGTGGTGGTCGAAGTTCGTTCGCACCGAAACAAGGAAGGTGGAGGAATACTTTCATCGTGAGCCTCGGGTAGGCCCGCCGCATTTCCCTTGCATAGCCAAGAGTACGCCCGGTTGGGAACTGGCCCAACTGCTGGTCGATATGGGCAGTTCCTGATAGTCACTTACACATGACAGTGACTTCGCCGGGGGCCGTTGTATATAATCCGGCGAAAAATGGCTCTCTCGACCGACGGTGTGACCGTGAGCCGTAGACCAGGGAAGAGTGAAGGGCCGTACGTGCAAGCCCCAGGTGAGTTTGAGGCATACCCAATGGACTTTGCATTCAGCGAAAAGACGAAGGAACTCGTAGGCCGGTTGCTGGCTTTCATGGACGAATACATTTATCCAAATGAGCCTCGCTATTGCGAGGAGGCGGGGCGCAACCGGTGGCAGCCAACGAGGATCGTCGAAGAATTGAAACCGAAGGCGCGCGCGGCGGGATTGTGGAACCTCTTCCTGCCGAATGATGAAAATGGCACCCGGTTGACGAACCTGGAATACGCGCCGTTGTGCGAAATCATGGGCCGCAGCGCGATGGCGCCGGAGGTCTTCAATTGCTCTGCGCCCGATACCGGGAACATGGAGGTGCTGGTACGTTACGGCACACCGGAGCAGAAGGAACGGTGGTTGAAGCCGCTGCTTGCGGGAGAGATTCGTTCGTGTTTCGCGATGACCGAGCCGGGCGTGGCTTCTTCGGATGCGACCAATATCAGCGCGAGGATCGCGCGCGAGGGGAACGAATATGTGATCAACGGGAGGAAGTGGTGGGCTTCCGGCGGCGGCGATCCGCGCTGCAAGATTGCCATCTTCATGGGGAAGACGGACTCGAGCGCTCCCGTGCACAAGCAACAATCGATGATTCTGGTGCCCATGGATTTGCCCGGCGTGAAAATAGTTCGATTGCTGAAAGTCTTCGGGTATGACCACGCGCCGCACGGCCACGCCGAGATTACCTTTGAAAATGTCCGCGTGCCGTCATCGCATCTATTGCTGGGCGAAGGCCGCGGATTTGAAATCGCACAGGGACGATTAGGGCCGGGGCGGATTCATCACTGCATGCGATGCGTCGGCGTCGCGGAGCGCGCACTTGAACTGATGTGCAAACGCGTGCAGTCGCGCGTGGCGTTTGGCAAGAACCTCTCGGAACAGGGAACGATTCGCGCGGACATCGCGAAATCGCGGATGGAGATCGACCAGGCGCGGCTGCTGACGCTGAAAGCCGCACACATGATGGATACGGTGGGAAACAAGGCGGCGCGCACGGAAATTGCAATGATCAAGGTGGTTGCGCCGAACGTTACGCTAAAGGTGCTGGACCGCGCAATCCAGGCGCACGGCGGAGCCGGGGTTTCCGAGGATACGTTTCTCGCAAGCGCTTGGGCCAACGTGCGCACACTGCGGCTGGCGGACGGACCCGATGAAGTGCATACCGAATCGATCGCGAAATGGGAACTCGGGAAATGGAGCAATCCCAAGGTGCAATCGACGGCTCCATAGTTGCTGGCTCATTGCAAGCGCAGAACTTACCTTCCATGGAGGTGCGATGCGGGTGCTCGCGGTTGAGACGCTCGAGGCACTAAAGCCATACGTCGGAAGGGAAATCGGCGTCAGCGAATGGCTGACCGTTACCCAGGAGCGAATAAACCAGTTTGCGGAGGCGACCGAGGACCACCAGTGGATTCACGTGGATCCCGAGCGTGCCAGGCGCGAATCCCCTTACCATGCGACCATAGCTCATGGATTCCTGACCCTTTCGCTCATCAGTTATCTCATGAAGGATGCGATTCGAATTGGCGGCACTCGGCTGGCAATCAACTACGGACTGAATCGGGTGCGCTTTCCTTGCCCTGTGCGCGCAGGCTCAAAAATTCGTGGCCGTCTCACCTTGCTGGCCATGCGGGACCGCGGACACGCCGAGGAAGTTGTGCTTTCCTGCTCTGTGGAATGCGAAGGAAGTGAAAAGCCGTGCTGCGTAGCGGAGTGGATTGTACGGTATTACAAATAAGCAGCGGCCGCGGGGAGATCCGGATTCGTGCCGACCACGACAGCGAACTTGGCGACTAGATCTCCCCTGATTGTGCGCCTTGCCAGGAATGCCGCAAAAGAGTGCGAACAACTTCGGGCATGACGGCAAATCGGGAATCCCTCGTCAGCCCAACGTGGTAGCGGTAATAAATCTGCTGCACGATGACGGCGACCTTGAAGCGCGCGAAGACTACGTAAAAGACCATATTCGAAACATCGCGGCCCGCGGTTTGAGCGTAGCGCTCGACCAGCTCGTTCCGCGTCAGGCTGCCGGGAGAGTCGGTCGGCCCCCAGCGCAGTTTCTGCAAATCGTCCGAGTCGTCCGCCTGCACCCAATAAGCCAAAGTGGTTCCGAGGTCGCTGAGCGGGTCGCCGAGCGTGCACATCTCCCAATCCAAGACGCCAATGATTTTGCTAAGGTCGTCGGGATCGAGAATGACATTGTCAAACTTGTAGTCGTTGTGAATGAGCGTGGCGTAGCTCGAAGAAGGCATGTTCTGCTGCATCCAAGACGAGATTCGATCGACTTCGGGGAGATCGTGAGTCCTCGATCCGTGGTAGCGTTCGATCCAGCCGCGAACTTGACGCTCGAGATAGCCCTGGGGCTTGCCGAGATCGTCGAGGCCAATCGCCGCGTAATCGATGCCGTGGAGATGCGCGAGATTGTCGATAAATGACTCGCAGAGTTTGTGAGCAGTGTCCGCGGTGAAGGGAAGGCCCGAGGGAGGATCTTTGCGAAGAATGATTCCACTGATGGGTTCCATCAGATAAAACGGGGCGCCGACGATGGAGGAATCGCCGCAGTAGAGCAGGACCTTCGGCGCCGGCCGATAGGCATCGTGAAGTTTCGAGAGGACGTGGAACTCGCGCCGCATATCATGAGCCGACTTGACTTTGCTGCCAAAAGGAGGCCGGCGCAGGACCATTCTTCGACGACCAAGTTCAACGCAATAGGTAAGATTCGAATGGCCGCTCGGAAATTGCGAGACGATCGGACGTTCTGCCTCCAGGGGGAAATGGGAACGCAGAAAAGACTCAAGCTTACTGGCGTCGAGCTCCTCCCCGGGCCGAATGGAAGCGGGTTTGTCGCGAAAGTCGGTCATCTTCGCCTGTGCTCGCAGCTATCTGTAGGTGAGTAGAGCTTCATCGTCCAGATGGGGAAAAACGTTAAAGGAGCTGAGTGCAAAACGATCTTCCGAAAATAAGAATTCGCTGAATGAACAGTTTCGGGACATCCAGGCGACGCGCAGCGTGTCTTGTGCGGAAAGATGCAGAGCACGCCCGACGGCCACACCGATGGGCCCGCCGGAGGTGAAGATGGCGGCGATTTCCCCTTTGCGGGATTTGACAAGAAACGCCGATAGGCCACGATTCACACGGGCGCAGAAGTCCCGCCAAGACTCCGCGGTGGGTGGCGCAATTGCTCCGCTGACCCACATCGAGATTACGGCCTCGAACAAGCGCTGGAGATTAGCACGTTTGGTGACTTCGTCGCTCGAGGATTCGAGGGCGTTATGCCACTCTCGAATCTTGGGATTATTGCGAAGCAGTTCAGGAAGGCTTTCGGAAAGCACCGCTTCTCCCTGGAATTCATCGAATTCATCAACGATCGTTGGGGGAGGGAAGTCGCGGCCGGCTGTTCGATAAGCGTCGCTGACGAGTTGTGCGGTGTGGCGATGGCGGAGCGCCGGTCCACTGCAAACGCGGTCAAGAACGACGTTGCGGCGAGCCCAGTATTCTCCGAGCAGGCGAGCCTGCTTTTCGCCCAGCCTGGAGAGCTGGTCGTAGTTTTGCGATAGAAAGGAGGCCTGTGCATGCCGAATTAAATATAAACGCCCCATCCCTTACCCGACAAAAGAGTGTGCTTGAAGCAGAAAACATTGTCACGGCCGCTCGAAAAAAAAAGCGCGTCATTCGAAAGTGATCGGGCTTTAAGCAGTTCCGCGTTGCTCTTTGCTGTACTCGGCGAACGTCTTTTCCTGTGCGGCCAGTTGCTTGAGCAACGGCGCGGGCTCCCAGAGTTCCCCGTGCTGTTTGTGAAATTCAAGAACGCGATTGTAAACGTTCTTCAGGCCCACGGCATCCGCGTACCACATTGGTCCGCCGCGATGGGCCGGGAAGCCATAACCGTTGATGTAGATGATGTCGATGTCCCCGGAGCGCAGTGCGTAGCCTTCTTCGAGGATGCGCGCACCTTCGTTTACCAAGGCGTAGAGGCAGCGGTCCACAATTTCTTCGCGGGAAATCTGCCGCTGAGGAATTTTTGCTTCCGCCGCCCAGTTCCTTACGAGAGCAGTTACCTCCGGATCGGGGATGGCGCGCCGGTTTTCGTCGTATGTGTACCACCCCGCTCCGGTTTTTTGGCCGAATCGCCCCATTTCGCAAAGACGGTCTCCCGCGAAAGGCTGGCGAATCCCGGGTTTCTCAAGATCGCGGTACTCCTTGCGAATTCGCCAGCCAACATCGAGTCCCGCGAGATCTCCCACAGCCAGTGGTCCCATGGCCAAGCCGAAATCGTAGAGCGCGCTGTCGACTTCCTGAACGGTCGCTCCTTCTTCCAACAAGAACACCGACTCGCGCACGTAAGTATGGAACATGCGGTTGCCCACGAAGCCGCGACAGTTGCCGACCAGCACGCCGACCTTGCCGAGCTTTGTTGAAAGCTGCATACAAGTGGCGATGACTTCTTTTCCCGTTGCTTTGCCTCGAACGATTTCGAGCAAGCGCATGACGTTCGCGGGACTGAAGAAATGCGTTCCGATGACAAACTGCGGCCGCTGGGTCGCGGAAGCAATCTCGTCGATATTCAGGGTGGACGTGTTGCTGGCGAGAATGGCACCGGGCTTGCAGATGTTGTCGAGCTGTGCAAAGACTGCTTTTTTCAGCGCCATGCCTTCGAAAACCGCTTCGATGACCAGATCCACATCCGCAAATCCGTCCAGGCTCAGGGTTGGCTGGATCAGCTTGAGTCGTTCCTCGACGAATTGCCCCGTGAAGCGGCCACGTTTGACGGAGTTGGCGTAATTCTTTTGGATACTCGCGATGCCGCGGTCGAGAGCGGCCTGATCGGCTTCTTTGACCAACACGGGAATACCGGCGTTGGCGAGCACCATGGAAATGCCGCCGCCCATCGTACCGGCGCCAACCACGCCGGCGGTCTTGATGGGAATCGGTGGCACGTCTTTCGGTATGTCGGGGATTCTTCGAACCTCGCGCTCGGCGAAAAAAACGTGCATGAGAGCCTTGGCTTGCAAAGAGACCAGGCATTCGGCGAAAAGTTTCTGTTCGACTTGACAACCTTCGTCGAACGGCAATCGGGTTGCAGCTTCCACGGCATCAATGGCGGCGAGCGGGGCCATCTGGCCGCGCTGTTTCCTGCGGGCATTTTCGCGAGCAGTGGCGAAGATGAGAGCGTTCTGGTCGGGAGCGCCGAGCTTGTCATGCCGTTCGCGTGTTTTTGGAACCGGATTTAACGCGATCTCTTGAGCAAAATTCATTGCGCCGGCCAGCAGATCGCCATCGATGAGTTTGTCGATGATGCCTAATTCGAATGCTTCTTGCGCGGCAATGGGATTGCCCTCGGAGCACATCTCGACCGCCTTGGCGATGCCTGCGAGCCGCGGCAAACGTTGCGTTGCTGCAGCGGCGGGGATGATACCGAGCTTCACTTCGGGTTGACCGATTTTCGCGCTTCGAACGGCAACGCGGTAATGACAGGCCATGGCAATTTCCATCCCGCCGCCCAGTGCGGTTCCGTGAATGGCAGCGACGACGGGCTTGCGGCAATCTTCAATTCTCGAAAGTAAGGGAAGCAGACCGGCCCCGCGGGGCTTTCCTGAAGCCATCTTGGCAAGTTCCTTGATGTCCGCGCCTGCAATAAAAGTACTGCTGCCTCCGATCAGAACGGCAGCCTTCAGTCGGTCGTCCCTTTGCAATTGGTCGATGGACTCCGAAAGCCCTTCCGGCACTCCGGGACTCAACGCGTTTACCGGCGGATTGTTGACGGTGATGACGCCGATGTTCCCGGACTTCGTGAATTGCACCAGATCTCCCATGACGGCCTCTCGACTGGTCCCCATCCGATCAGTCTTGATTAGACTACGCTAAGCCTTCTCAGCGGAGTGCGCCTCGACATCAATGGTCAGCCGCGCGAGCCGCTCGCGATGAAAAGTTGCATCACCAAACATGGTCTCAGAAGATTTCGCGCGCCGGTAATACAGGTGAAGGTCATTTTCCCAAGTAAAGCCCATGCCGCCGTGAACTTGGATCCCGCGATTGCCCACCGTGCGGCTCGCTTCGCTCGCGTAAAGCTTGGCGATGGAAACAGCTGCGGCGGCATCCGGAGCGTGATGCTCGATAGCCCATGCCGCGTAGTAAACCGCGGAACGAGCGCTCTCCGTTTCGAGGTACATGTCTGCGCACTGGTGTTGCACGGCCTGAAAAATGCCAATGGGTTTGCCAAACTGCTTGCGGGTTTTCGCGTATTCCACGGTCATATCGAGCGTGCGTTGCATGCCGCCCACCATTTCGGCGGCAAGCGCGGCCGTGGCGATAGCGCGAGCCCTCGACAAGCCGGTGGTTTCACCGAGCTTTTCCGCCGGTGTGTTGTCGAGTTGTAGGGAATAAAGTTTGCGAGTGAGGTCCATGCCCCGCATCGGCTCGACTCGGATACCTGGTGCTTTCGAATCAACGAGGAAAACACCGTTTCGAGCGACAACCAGAATCCAATCGGCAACGGCTGCGTCCGGGACAAACAGCTTTTCGCCCTGCAGTCTGCCGTTGGCAGCTGTTAGGCGGACATCGGCAAGGTCCCAGCTTCCTTCAGCCTCTAAAAACGCGACTGTCGAGCGCCGCTCTCCGCGACAGATTGGCGCGAGGTGCTTCTTTTTTTGATCTTTTGTGGCGAGAGCGTCCAAGAGAGCCCCCGCCATGACGACGGTGGAGAAAAAGGGACCCGGAAGCAGCGCGCTGCCAGCTTCTTCCATCAACAAGATCAGCTCGACAATGCCAAGGCCGACACCTCCGAATTCTTCGGGGAAAATAATGCCGGTGTAACCCTGTTCGGCAAGCTTGGCCCACAGGTTCGCGTCAAATGCGGTGTCGGTTCCCATGAGACGGCGGACTTCCGCGATGGGGCACTCGCCGGCGAAGAATTTTCGGGCGCTGTCGCGAAGGAATTGCTGGCTTTCGTTCAGTCCAAATTGCATAGCCATGATCCTCAATAACTTCGTGGCAGACCGAGAACGAAGTGCCCGATGATGTTGCGCTGGACTTCGGAAGTACCGGCTTCGATGGTATTTCCGCGCGAACGGAGATAGCCGTAGGACCAGATGCCTTTGTCAATGGCGTGGGCGTCGCTAGGGAGCAGTTGGCCATATGGCCCCAGCAGTTCTTGGGCGAGTTGTTGCAGGCGTTGGTTGAGTTCGCTCCAAAACAGTTTTTGAATCGAGCCCTCCGGACCAGGTGCGCCCGTCGCCGTGATCCGGCTGAAGGCGCGCAACTGGTTCAAGCGCATGATTTCGACTTCGGCATAGCATTGCGCGAGTTTTTGCCGAAGCACGGGATCCTGCGACGCAGGCCGGCCGTTGCGCTCTGTGACGCGCGAGAGTTCGATCAAACGGTTGATATTGCGCTCGAAAATCAGGATGAGGCGCGCGCCGTAGGCTCCGCGCTCGTGCATGAGAGTGCTGACGGCGACATTCCAGCCATCGTTCACCTTGCCGAGAACGTTCTCCCCTGGAACATGCACATCGCGAAAGAAAATCTCGTTGAATTCGCTCTCGCCGGTCATCTGTCGTAACGGGCGAACCTCGACGCCAGGCGACTTCATATCGACAAGAAGAACCGTGAGACCTTTGTGTTTGGCAGCCATTGGGTCCGTGCGCACGACGAGCTCACACCAATCTCCCACCCAGCCATAGCTGGTCCATACCTTCTGACCATTGACGATATAGTGTCCGTCCTCAAGCTGGGCTTGGGTTTGCAACGCGGCAAGGTCAGATCCCGCATTCGGTTCGGAGAAACCCTGGCACCAAATCTCTTCCGCGCTGAGAATCTTCGGAATAAAGCGCCTTTTCTGAGCGGCGGTTCCGTAAGCGATGATCGTTGGGCCGATCAAGCCCAGACCGAGGGCATTGGCCATCGGCGGCGCTTCAAGACGCGCCATTTCGTCCCAGAAAATCGCTTGCTGCATCAATGTGGCGCCGCGGCCACCATATTCTGCGGGCCAGGAAACCGCTGCCCACCCGCCTTCATGAAGTTTTCGCTGCCAGGCTCTCAAGTACGGGAAGGATTCATCCAGCGGCTTTTCGCGCCATTCCGCCCAATCCTTGGGAACGTTGGCCTGCAGCCAGGCGCGGAACTGGTCGCGAAAGGCGACCTCTTCCGACGTGAGGTTCAAATCCATTTTTCTGGTACTCCTTTGTTTGCACTGCGAACCGGGGGTTAGTCGCTTCGAGCGCCTCGCTTCCGCGGAGCCTCAGGTGAACTACTTTTCCGCTCAGACGACGGATCGCGTGGTCCTGCCGCCGGAAACTTCCGGCGACGCCTA
>Ga0126381_100007445_pt1 | contig 12191 bp, 12 predicted proteins | sample PanSoiMetPlot_28_FD_96465 | JGI IMG/M metagenome (GOLD analysis project Ga0126381, IMG submission 96465) | Tropical forest soil microbial communities from Panama - MetaG Plot_28 | ecosystem: Environmental > Terrestrial > Soil > Tropical forest > Bulk soil | place: Panama | collected 2016-02-17
GAGCGCGCCGGCGCCCAGCAGGAAGCCGACGCACGCCTGCAGGACCCGGCGCCGGTAGTGGACCTTGGGATCCCTGGCCCGCATGAGCCGGGCCAGGCGCGGATGATCGGCATAGAGCGACTGCTCAATCTGCTCGAGCTGACGCTGCTCGTGGTCAGAGAGCGGCACGGTGCCTCCCATCGACATCGGCCCGATGCTCGTTAACAACACGGCCGTTGCTTTACGCCCAGAATACGAGCGCCGAGGCGCCATGTGGAAGGGTACATGGCGCCGGGCCCTAATAAGCCGCACCGTGACTACGGTCGGTAGTTATCCGGCCTGCCCCCGGGTTGATGCCCGGCCCCCGGTTCATCGACGAGGGTCGCCGGGCGGATGGCGTCCGGACCGAACCGGCCGGTGATCTTGTCCAGCGCGGATTCTGCGTCGCGCCAGGCAGCACCCCGCCCCTCAAGCGTCAGCTGAGTCGCTGCGGCAGCCGCTGGCACGAGCCCAGCCGCGCGAACTCCGACGAGCCGAAGCCTGGCCTGGCCGCTAAGCCCGGAAGCCGCATAGAGCGCGCAGGCAGTGGCGTAGATCAGCTGGGTCTCGCTCGTTGCCTCGGGCAGCGTCCTGGCCCTGGTGATCGTCGTGAAGTCAGCCTTGCGGAGTTTGACGCTGATCGTCCGAGCCGCTAGACCGCCCGAGCGCAGCGCAGTCGCAGTCCGTCTCGACAGGCGCAGCAACTCCCGGCGAATCAGAACTGGATCGGATATGTCAGTCTCGAACGTCTCTTCGCTGCCGACGCTCTTTTCCCGCACCGACGGCTCTACTGCCCGCACGTCCCTGCCGTGGGCCAGCGTGTATAGGTGAGCAGCCGTCGCCTTGCCGAGATCGCGCTCCAGTGCGTCCAGCGGCGCCCCGGCAATGTCGCCGATCGTCCGCAGCCCGAGCCGGGAGAGGGCCTGCCTCGTCTTCTCCCCGACACCCCATAGTGCCGAGACCGGCAGCGGGTGCAGGAATTCCAGCACCCCGCCCGCCGGGATGACTAGCAGCCCGTCCGGCTTGCAGTGCACAGACGCGAGCTTGGCGAGGAACTTGGTCGTGGCGACGCCCACCGAGCAGGTGATCTGCTGCTGCTGCGCGACCTGCTGGCGGATCTGCCTGCCGATGCTGGCCGGGGAGCCAAAGAGCCTGATCGCCCCCGACACGTCGAGAAACGCCTCGTCCAGCGACAGCGGCTCGACCAGGGGCGTAACGGCCCGGAAGATCGCCATGACCTCCTTCGACACGGCCATGTACAGACGGTGCCGCGGCGGGATCACGGTCGCCTGCGGGCAGAGCCGCCGCGCCCTTGACATCGGCATTGCCGAGCGGACGCCGAAGGCGCGTGCCTGATAGGTCGCCGAGAGGACAACGCTGCGACCGGACAGCCCGCCGACGATCACGGGCCGGCCAGCCAGGTCGGGGCGGTCCCTTATCTCGACGCTTGCATAGAAGGCGTCCATGTCCACGTGCAGGATGTGACAGCCGGTGTCATTCCAGGCACTGTTGTGTCCGGCACCGTCGTGTCCGGCACCGTCGTGTCCGGTGCTGAAGCCGCCCGCCTGCACGTTCATGTCCTGGCACCGATCCCGCATCCGCTCCCGGCAGCAACGCTAGCTGGCACCGGCGACATCGGCGGTGCACAGCCGAGCAGCGCCCAGCGCGTCAGAGCGCCAGCGTGGGCTTCAGCTGGAGAAGCCGACCGAGCAGCCCGTTGACAAAGGCGGGCGAATCGTCTGTGGACAACTCGCCGGCGAGTGCTACTGCCTCGCTGATCGCCACCGCGTCCGGTATCTGGTCGCGCCACAGCAGCTCATAAGCGCCGATCCGGAGGATGTTGCGGTCCACGGCGGGCATACGCTCCAGGGGCCAGCCCTGCGAGTGCGTCGTGAGCAGATCGTCGATCTGCGCCGCATGGTCGTGCACACCTCTGACCAGCTCTGCGGCGTACTCAGAAACGGGCGGGTCGGCGGCCGCCGTGCGCTCGGCTAGGAGGCTGAGCAGAGGCTCACGCCGTGCCTCGGCCTCGAACAAGATATCCAGTGCCCGCTTGCGGGCCCTGCTGCGCGCTGGCATCTGGTCGGCTCAGGCCCGGCCGAGGTATTCGCCCGACCGCGTGTCGACGCGGACCTTCTCCCCGCTGGTGATGAACAGCGGCACCTGGATCTGCGCGCCGGTCTCGAGGGTGGCCGGCTTGGTTCCGCCGGTCGACCGGTCGCCCTGCAGGCCGGGGTCGGTGTGCTGCACGGTCAGCTCGACCGCGGCGGGCAGCTCGACGTACAAGGCCGTGCCGTCGTTGAACGCGATCGTGGCCGTCTGCTCCTCGAGCAGGTAGTTGGCGGCGTCACCCACGACGGCAGCGGGGATGTGCGGCTGGTCGTAGTCGGTGGTGTCCATGAAGACGAAGTCATCGCCTTCCCGGTAGAGGTACTGCATCTCGCGCTTGTCGACGTTGGCGACCTCCACGCGCACGCCAGCGTTGAACGTCCGGTCCACCACCTTGCCGGACAGCACGTTCTTCAGCTTGGTGCGCACGAATGCGCCGCCTTTGCCGGGCTTGACGTGCTGAAACTCCACCACCGTCCAGAGCGCTCCGTCGATGCTCAGCGTCATGCCGTTCTTGAGGTCATTTGTGGTGGCCACGTCGTGTCTCCCGCGTGCGTCAGGAACCGCCGTGCCGCCGTCACAGCACGAGCAGTTCCTTGGTGGTCGTGATGAGCGTTTCCGGCCCGGCCGTGCGGACCACGAGGGTGTCCTCGATCCTGACGCCGCCCTTGCCGGGCAGGTAAATCCCAGGCTCGATGGTGACCGGAACCCGGTCTTTGAGTTTACCTGTCCGGCCCGGTCCGAGCATCGGCGCTTCATGCACCTCCAGTCCGACGCCGTGGCCCAGGCCATGCCCGAAATGGTCGCCATGACCAGCCGCCGCGATCGTCGCGCGCGAGGTGGCATCGACGTCCCCGACGTCAGCGCCCGGGGTGGCTGCCGCTACCCCGGCCAGTTGTGCCGCCGCGACCAGATCGTAGATCTCCCGCTGCCAGGGCGCGGGCGGGCCGAGTGCCACGGTCCTCGTCATGTCCGCGTGATATCCGGCATGCCGCGCGCCGCAGTCAATAGTGACCAGATCGCCGCGCTGAAGCACGCGCTCGCCGGGCGAATGGTGAGGTATCGCGCCATTCGGCCCGCTGGCCACGATGGTGTCGAATGCCGGGCACTCGGCGCCGAGATCGACCATCGTCCGCTCTATCAGGATTGCGAGCTCCCGCTCGGAGCGGCCCGGCCGGATCGCACCGAGCACGGCGGCGAACGCCAGGTCCGTCAGCGCGCACGCCCTCGCCAGCAGCTCGATCTCGGTCTCGTCCTTGATCGTGCGCAGGTCCTCCACGACGCGGCCGAGTGGCACCAGCCGCGGGACGTCCGGCAGCGCTGCCAGGACCGAGTGCTGCTCAACTGTCAGCTGGTGCGCCTCGAACGCCAGCGTCTGCCAGCCGCGCCCGGCAGCCAGGCTGGCCAGGGCCGGCTCGAGCTGCCGCTCAATCTCGATCTCGAGGTCAGGGCAATCTCTCTCGGCAGTTTCGGCGTACCGGAAGTCGGTGCCGAGCAGGGCCGGTCCGTCGGCTGGCAGGAGCATGGCCATATTCGAGCTGACCAGGCCGGACAGGTAGCGGACGTTCGCAGGGACGGTAATCAGCGCGCCGTCGGCCCCCGATTCGGCGATCTTCTGCTGCGTGAGCGCGCGGCGGGCGGCGTGAATCTGAGGCATATCCGGACTCTAGTGAGCCGCGGGACCTCAGTCCTCCCCCGGCATGTCGTCGCCGATAATGACCCCGCCGCCGCGGCTCCAGGTCAGGTAGCGCCACGTCATGTTCACTAGCGTGACGACGCGGTTCCGGTTGCCCAGCAGGTAGATCAGGTGGAGGCCCAGCCAGGCGAGCCAGGCCAGGGTGCCGCGCAGCTGGATACCCCCGCGCAGCTCGGCGACGGCCGAGCGCCGGCCGATGGTCGCCATGGTTCCCTTGTCGTGATACCGGAACGGCCTGGTGGGCTTGCCCGCGATCAGCCGGGCGACCTGCTGGCCCGCGTGCCGGCCCTGCTGGATCGCCGGCTGGGCCAGCTGAGCGACCGGCTCGTCGGGGTTCACGCCGACGTCGCCGACGGCGAACACCCGGTCCATGCCATTCACCCGGAGGTCCGCGCCGACCTCGATCCGGCCGCCCTTACCGCGCGGCAGGCCGACCGTCCAGCCGGCGTTCGGACCCGCCACGCCCGCCGCCCAGACCGTGATGTCGCTGCGATGCTCGCTGCCGTCCGCCAGCAGCACCAACCCGGGCCGCACCTCCTTGATGGCCGTGTCGAGCCGCACGTCGACGCCCCGGTTGAGCAGCTGCTGCCTGGTGTACCGGCGCAGTTTGTCCTTGTATGGCATGAGCAGCGCGGGTGCCATCTCGATCAGCCGAACCCGGAACATGGACCGGTCGACGTTCGGGAAGACGGCCGGCAGCGCGAAATTGCGCAGCTCGGCGAGAGCGCCGGCCATCTCGACGCCAGTAGCACCACCGCCGACGATGGTCACGTCGAGCTCGGGACCGGCCAGCCCTTCATTGCGACGCTCCAGCTCATCCATGAGGGTATTCCGGAGGCTGACCGCATCGCGGCGGGTGTACAAGCCGACGGCGTGCTCCGCCGCGCCCGCCACGCCGAAGAACGCCGCGCTCACTCCGGTGGCGATGATCAGGTAGTCGTAGCTGAGCTGCTCTCCCATAGCGAGGGTCACGATCCGCCGCTCGGCATCGAGACCGGCTAGCTCGCCCTTGCGGAACGACCCGCCGTGCCGGAACGTCGCCGACCACAGCGGGTACGCCACATCGGCAGACGTCAGGCCGGCGGTGGCGACCTCGTACAGCAGCGGCTGAAACGTGCTGTAGACATTGCGGTCGACAACGGTCACCGAAGCACCGGTGCCCCTCAGCGCGTGGAGCGCCGACAGGCCTGCGAACCCACCGCCGATGATCAGCACCTGCGGGCTGTCGCCAGCCCGTCGATCGCCCCGTCGCATATCGCTCCCAGTCAGACCTCAGCGATGCGTAGCACCTGCCCGCAGCTGGTGACCAGAAACGAAGACGGAGCACGCTGGACCAGCGTGACGCGGCCCCGGCCACTGCCCGGACAGCGCTACCCGGCCATCTCCTTGATCTGCTCGATAAGCGCGACCCGCTCGGCGTGCGTGTGTCCCATCGGGCCGACGTTCAGCGTGGTGACCCCGGACTCCTTCATCGCCGCGACCCGCTCGGCGACGAACGACCTCGGCCCGATGAGCGAGACGTGCTCGAGCAGGTCCTGCGGGATGAGCGCTTCCGCCTCCTTTTTCCGCCCGTCGAGGTAGGCGTCCTGGATGGCCGCTGCTTCCTTGCCGTAGCCGTACCGCACAGCAAGGTTGTTGTAGAAGTTCTTGCCGCGCGCGCCCATCCCGCCGATGTACAGCGCCTGAACCGGCCGGAGCAGGTCGATGAGGCCCTTAACATCGTCGCCGATCGCGATGGCGGTTTGCGCGAACACGTCGAGCGGCGGCAGTGACGGATCGCGCTTGACCTTTCCGGCCGCGAGCGACGCGCCCCACACCTCGGCCGCTTTCTCCGGGTAATAGAAGATCGGCTCCCAGCCCTCGGCGAGCTCAGCCGCCAGTTCGACGTTCTTCGGGCCAAGCGCGGCCAGGATAATCGGGATCCGCTCGCGGATCGGGTGGTTGATGAGCTTGAGTGCCTTGCCGAATCCGGTGCCCTGACCTTCGGGCAGCGGGATCTGGTAGTACTTTCCGTCGTAGCGCAGCACTTCGCGGCGCCAGACCGCGCGGCAGATCTCGATCGTCTCCCTGGCACGGCCGACCGGTGCGTCGTACGGCACGCCGTGCCAGCCCTCGATGACCTGCGGCCCCGATGCCCCGATGCCGAGGGAGAACCGGCCGTCCGACACGTAGTCGATGCCCGCAGCGGTCATCGCTGTAAGCGTGGGCGTGCGGGAGTACATCTGCATGATGCCGGACGCGAGCTCAATCCGCTCGGTGACGGCAGCCAGGTAGCCGAGCTGGCTCACCGCGTCATAGCTATACGCCTCGGGCACGAAGACGATGTCCAGGCCTGCCTTCTCGTAGTCGGCCAGCGCGGCTGCTGTCTCCCGGAACCCGCCCGCGTAATTAAGAGCCATCCCGATGCGCATCAAGCACCCTTCCTTCGCGTCGCTGCCTTAGGGACAAATCGTAACCGGGCTGGTCAGTCTGGCCCAGGGAGGCCAAGCAGCCTCGCCACGGCGCGCAGCGCCAGCTCGTAGGACTGCGGGCCAAATCCGGCGATCGTGCCGTCCGCGACAGCAGACACCACGGAGCTATGCCGGAACGACTCGCGCGCCGCCGGATTGGACAGGTGCACCTCGACAAGCGGCGCTGTGCGCAGCGCAAGAGCGTCGCGCAACGCGTAGGAGTAGTGCGTGAACGCGGCCGGGTTCAGCACGACTGGCAGCCGCTGATCAGCCGCCTCGTGAATCCACGCGATCAGCTCGGCCTCGTCGTCGGTCTGCCGCAGGTCGACACCGAGCCCGAGGTCTGCGCCGAGCGCAGCGCAGGCGGCTCCGATGTCGGCCAGCGTCGCCGAGCCGTAGATTTCCGGCTCACGAGAGCCGAGCCTGCCGAGGTTGGGCCCGTTGAGGATGAGCACCGTTGCCGGCACGGCGGAGGGTTCCAGGGGTTCGTCCCCCCTGGTCGGCACGCTCATCTGTCAGCTCACCTCCGCGTACGCCTGCTCAAGCAGCTCCTCCGGCGGATCCGCCAGGATGCCAGGCTTGGCCAACCCGTCCAGCACCACGAACCGCAGCTTCGCCGCCCGCGCCTTCTTGTCCACGGCCATGGCAGCGCGCAGCTCCGGCCACGCGCCGGCGCGGTATCGGACCGGCAGACCCACCGCGATCAGCACCGACCCGTGTCGCTCGGCCGTCGCGGCGTCGAGCCGCCCGGCCAGGCGGCCAACCGCGGCGGCGTAGCACAGGCCTATCGCGACGGCCTCGCCGTGGCGCATCGAGTAGTCCTCCACTCGCTCGATTGCATGCGCGAGCGTATGCCCGTAGTTCAGCATCTCGCGCTGTCCGGCCTCGCGCAGATCAGCCGATACGACCGCGGCCTTCATCGCGACGGCCCGCTCGATCAGCTCCCGCTCGTGCTGGCCGCCGGGCCGCGCCGCCGCGGCAGGATCCGCCTCCACCAGGTCGAGGATGACCGGGTCGGCGATAAAGCCAGCCTTGATCACCTCGGCGAGCCCGCTGGCGTACTCGGCCCGCGGCAGGCTGGCCAGCAGGCCGGTGTCGGCGAGGACGCCGGCTGGCGGGGCGAACGCGCCCACCAGGTTCTTCCCGTCCGCTGTATTGATCGCGGTCTTACCGCCGATTGCGGCGTCTGTCATGCCGAGCAGCGTGGTCGGCACCAGCACGATCCGTACCCCGCGCAGCCACGTCGCCGCGACGAAGCCGGCCAGGTCGGTAGCCGCTCCCCCGCCGATGCCCACGATCGCGTCGTCCCGGCCGATACCCGCCGCGGCAAGCCGCGTCCACAGCGCCGTCGCGACGCCGATTTCCTTGGCCGCCTCGCCATCGGGCACCGGCTCGGTCTGCACCGCGTAACCGGCCGCGGCGATCGACTGGCCAACTGCGGCCGCGACCCCGCCGAGACTCCGCGCGTGGATTACCACCACGTTCCGTGCCGCGGGGCCAATCAGCGACGGCAACTCCGTCAGCACGCCGGTACCGACGACTACGTCATAGGGGCGCTCCCCGCCGACCGCGATCCTGGTCGCTGTCACTGCGCCGTCACGGCCGCGGCGATCTCGGCGGCGACGTCCTCCGGGTCGCGGCCGTCGGTGCCCACGGTGAGCCAGGCCAGGCTGCCGTACACCGGCAGCCGCTGGTCGAGCAGCGCCTTCAGCTGCGCACGCGGGTTGGTGCCGATCAGCAGCGGCCTGGCGCGGTCGAGGCCGACCCGCCTGGCCAGCTCGGTGAAGCCGGTTTGCAAATAGACAACGCGGTGGCCGGCGAGCCGACTCTGGGTCTCGGAGTCCATCACCGCTCCGCCGCCGAGCCCGATCACGCCGTCGCGCGTGTCCAGCGTTGCCGCGACCGCGTCGCGTTCCAGCCGCCGGAACTCCGGCTCGCCATCGGTGATGAAAATGTCGCTGACCGGCTTGCCAGCCGCCGCCTCGATGACGGTGTCGGTGTCCGTGAATGGGACCCCGAGGCGGGCGGCGAGGGCCGTCCCGACCGTCGTCTTGCCGGCGCCGGGCGCTCCGATCAGCACAACCGGACGAAACGGGGTAGTCTCCGTCTCGGCCGCCGTATGCCCGCTCGCCGTCAACGGATCATCATCGCCTTCAGGTAGGCCTCGGCGTTGCGAGCAGTCTCGGTGACGCTGTCGCCGCCGAACTTCTCCATCATGGCGTCGGCCAGGATGAGCGCCGTCATCGCCTCAGCGACGACCCCGGCGGCCGGCACCGCCGTCACGTCGCTGCGCTGGTTAATGGCCCTGGCCGACTCGCCCGTCGCCACGTCCACTGTCGCGAGCGCGCGGGGCACCGTCGAGATCGGCTTCATCGCCGCCCGGAGCCGGATCGGCTCACCGGTGCTCAGACCGCCTTCGATGCCGCCGGCCCGGTTGGTGCGGCGCCGCAGGCCGGTGCCGGAGGTCTCGATCTCGTCGTGTGCCACCGAGCCGCGCCGTGCCGCGGTGACGAAGCCGTCCCCGATCTCCACACCCTTGATGGCATGGATGCTCATGAGCGCGCCGGCGAGCCGACCGTCGAGACGGCGGTCGGCCTGCACGTAGCTGCCGAGCCCGGGCGGCAGGCGGTATGCCAGCACCTCGACCACGCCGCCGAGGGTGTCGCCGTCGCGGTGCGCCGCATCGACCTCGGCCTGCATCGCCGCGCTCGCCGCCTGGTTCAGGCAGCGGACCGGGTCGGCATCGATGCGGGCGAGGTCCTGCGGACCCGGCAGCTCGGCGTCGGGGGCCCGGACGGTACCGAGCGCGACCACGTGGCTGAGGATCTCCGCGCCCAGGACCTGGCGCAGCAGCCGCCTGCCGAGCTCGCCGAGGGCGACGCGGGCTGCGGTCTCCCTCGCGCTGGCCCGCTCGAGGACCGCCCTGGCGTCGTCGTGACCGTACTTCTGCATCCCGGCCAAGTCCGCGTGGCCCGGCCGCGGCCTGGTCAGCGGCGCGTTGCGCGCCTGGCTGGCCAGCGCGTCCGCCTCGACCGGATCGGCCGCCATCACCGTTTCCCACTTTGGCCACTCGGTGTTGCCGATCCTGATCGCGACCGGGCCGCCGAGCGTGAGCCCGTGCCGCACGCCCCCGGTGAGCTCCACCTCGTCCTGCTCGAACTTCATCCGCGCGCCGCGGCCGTAGCCCGCGCGGCGGCGGGCCAGCGCGCCAGCGATGTCGGTCGTGGTGACCTCGATCCCGGCCGGCAGCCCCTCGCACACGGCCACCAGGGCGGGACCGTGTGACTCTCCGGCCGTCAGCCAGCGCAGCATGCTGCCGATCCTGCCACGTCCGTCACGGGCGGCTTTCAGGTGGCTGTCTTCTCCCATACCGACACATGACTGGTGCTCGCGGCCGTGAACGGCTCGCGCTGCCAGCCGCCCCACCGCTCGCGCAGCCGCATCCCGGAGATCCGCGCCATCAGATCGAACTCGGCCGGCCAGGCATAACGGAACGGAGTCCATCCATACCGCATGCGGCCGTCCGCGTCGGCCGTGTAATGGTGGCTGACCAGGCCCTGCCTCACGACGTCGTACTCGTCGAAGCCCAGGTGGGACTGCGTGACATCGAAAGGCTGGAAGGTCTCGCCCGGCGGCAGCCGCTGCAACTGCGGCACCATGACCTCGATCACGAAGCAGCCGCCAGGTTCCAGATGCGCCGCGGCGTTGCGGAAGCAGTCCACCTGGGCGTCCTGCGTGGTCAGATTCATGATCGTGTTAAAGACCAGGTACACCAGCGGGAACGTGCCGGCGACCCGGGTCGCCGCCATGTCGCCGATCGTCACCTGGATCTGGTCGGCACCGGACTTGGCTTCGAGCCGGGCGACCATCGCCTCCGACAGCTCGAGTCCGTGCACTCGCACTCCGCGCCGGCTGAGCGGGAGCGCAATCCGGCCGGTGCCGACGGCGAACTCGAGGGCCGCGCCGTTTCCGGCCAGTGCGGCGAGGAAGTCGACGGCAGGGTCAATCGCCTCCGGCGAGAACATGCCGCCCTCGTCATCGTCGTCATAGGTCGCCGCTACGGGCTCATCGAAATAGTTGTCCGGCACGCGGGTACTGTGCCAGCCCAGCCGGCCGAGGAGAAACCCATTTACCGCACTCGCCGGTCGACACCCTAGTCGTTCCGTGCAGTTTGCCGTCCGTTATGCGGCTTTCGCTCCTATGAAACGACTAGGGTGTCGCAAGGTCCGCGATGAGCCTCGGAGGGCCTAGCGTTAGTCCGTGACCAGACAGGTAATCGAGCTCGGCTCGGCCGGCAGCTGCGCGAGGCCTGGCCGGGCGCGCTGCTGCCCGGTGGGATAGCGCTGCTCATCCGGCGGGAGCGCGCTGGACCTGGACACCCTCTGCTCCGCTCGGCAGGGCATGACATAGTTGCCGAGCTGGACAAAAGTTCAGATCTAATGCGGAATGGCAGACGATGCTGGGCAATGGCGAGAAGAAAGAGGAGCGGGTGAAGCAGACCCGCACTCACGCCTTGCCCGCACGCGCAGACCACACGGCCATTCGGCGCAACAACCTCGAGCTCACCCTGCGGCTCCTGGCCCTGACCCCAGGTCAGTCCCGCGCGGATCTCGCCGTCAGCACTGGGTTGACCCGCGCCACCGTCACGCGTCTTGTCGCGGAGCTGATCGAACTCGGCCTGGTACAGGAGGGGACTGTCAGCTCAATGCGGGGGGTTGGGCGACCCGGTACGCCGCTCAATATCGACGGCCGGCACGTTCTTGCGATCGGTCTCGAAGTGAACGTCGACTACATCGCGATCTTGGTGACGGATCTTGGCGGGCGTGAGGTCCACAGGGATGAGTGCGCTTTCGACTCCGTGAGCGCCGGCCCGGACGGGAGCGTTCGTGCCGCGATCGACCTCTGCCACCGGGCAACTCGGCGTGTCCGTAATCGCCGGCACGATCGTCGGCCGGTCATTGTCGGAGTTGCAGCCGCAATTGCCGGGCTGGTAGACGTCCGCGACGGAGTCGTTATCGAAGCACCGAACCTTGAGTGGCGCGACTACCCATTCGGGGCGGCGCTCCATGACGGTCTGCGCCTGAACGGCGCCCCAGTGCGAGTTGGTAACGACGCGAACTTCGCTGCCCTGGCCGAGTTCCGGACAGGAGCATGGGCCGGTACCGCAGACCTCATTTATGTCACCGGCGAGGTCGGCATCGGCGGCGGAATCATCGCAGGGGGCCGACCGCTGCTGGGCAGTCGCGGCTTCGGCGGCGAGGTCGGCCACATGCGCGTTGACCCTGCCGGTCCGCCCTGCCACTGCGGTCGCCGCGGATGCTGGGAGGCGCTCATCGGACTGTCGGCAGTGCTGCGCTCCGCGGGCATCAGCACGCCCTCGGGAACGCATCCGCGTACGATGCTCGAAGCCCTCGTCAGCCGAGGCCGAGAGGGTAATCAACACGCGCTCGACGCGATTGATCGTCTTGGCAGAGACGTCGGTGTGGGTGCGGCGATGCTGGGCAACATTTTCGATCCCAGCGTGATCATTCTCGGTGGTTACTTCGTTGCGCTCGAAGAATGGATACTGCCGCGGGCCCGACACGAGCTCATAGAGGGCATGCTGGGACGCGGGGAGGCGCCGCCCGACCTGGGTGTGTCGGGTTTCGGATTCACTGCCGCGGCGCGAGGCGCAGCCCTCCATGCGATGGATGCTGTGTTGTCCGACCCAGCCACGCTGCTCGCGTCTCCGCTGCAGTAGTGCGGTCGCTCAGGGCCTGACCCCGTACAGGTGCTCGAGGGCGAGCTGGTCTAGGTGCTCGTAGCCCATGCCGCGGGCGCCGAGGGCGGGGATGTCGGCGGTGGCGCCTTGGACGTCGCGCCAGGTCTCGCCGGGGGCCAGGGTGGGGGTGGCGAGCTCGGGGATGCGGGCCGCGGCC
>Ga0126381_100007447_pt1 | contig 12189 bp, 9 predicted proteins | sample PanSoiMetPlot_28_FD_96465 | JGI IMG/M metagenome (GOLD analysis project Ga0126381, IMG submission 96465) | Tropical forest soil microbial communities from Panama - MetaG Plot_28 | ecosystem: Environmental > Terrestrial > Soil > Tropical forest > Bulk soil | place: Panama | collected 2016-02-17
ATCGAAAAGGGTTTGGCGGCGAACTCCATCGAGGCTTACCAGCGAGACCTCGAGCGTTATGGGGCCTTCTGCTCGGCATCCGAACCGGGGCGTATTCCCGGGCGCGAAACTCTGCATCTTTACTTAAACAGCTTATACCGGGCCGGGATCTCCGGGCGGTCGGTCGCGCGGCACCTGGCAAGCATCCGGAGCTACTACGCCTTCCTGCTCCAGGAATCGCGCATCGAAGCCGACCCGACCGAGAATATTCCCACCCCCAAGCAGTGGCAGAATATTCCCAAGTTCCTCAATCGGGACCAGATAGAAGCCCTGATCGGAGCCCCGGACAAGAGCCGTCCAACGGGCCTCCGCGACTTCGCGATGCTCGAACTCCTCTACGCCACCGGCCTGCGGGTCTCCGAACTCTGCACGGTCCGGATGACGGATCTGGAGGCGCAGTTCGGCGTCCTGCGGATCACTGGCAAAGGCAACAAACAGCGGCTGGTTCCCGTTGGTCGTCCGGCCCTTGAGGCGGTTGACCAGTGGATCCGCACGGGACGAAAGGCCCTGCTCAAACAGCGTGCCAGTCCTTATTTGTTTGTCACCGCCCGCGGCGGCGCGATGACCCGGCAGATGTTCTGGACGCTGCTGAATGGCTATGGGAGGAAGGCCGGCATCTTCCACCATCTGACGCCCCACGTCCTGCGCCACAGTTTCGCGACGCACCTGCTGGAAGGCGGCGCCGATCTTCGAAGCGTGCAGACCATGCTTGGTCATGCCGACATATCAACGACTCAGGTTTATACGCATGTGATGCGCAGCCGTCTCCGCAACACCGTCGACGAGCATCACCCACGAGCCTGAAGCTATGGAGGCCGCCTGATGAGCGACTACATGTTTATGTTGGAGAGCCACCTGAACGGGGACCACAACCGCGTGGTCAATGAGGTGACGGCGTTCGCCAACGAAGCCAACGTCAACGCATATCTCGCCGGAGGCGCAATACGGGACATGCTTGGCGGATTCCCGATCCGGGATCTGGATTTCAGCCTGGAGGGCCAGCCTCCGAAGTTTGCCGCCAAGTTAGCGGAACGGCTCGGAGGAAAGGTCGTATACGAGGACCCGTATCACCGGTTTGCAGAGCTCCTGTTGCCCGGCGGCGTCACCGCTCAAATTGCGCACTGCCGGGAAGAGAAATATTCGAAGCCCGGCGGCAAGCCGCAGATCTCCGCGCCAGTCCCGATCTGGGCGGACCTGAAACGGCGGGATTTCACCATCGACGGAATCGCGCTTGGCCTCAATCGCGGCTCGCGCGGGCAGTTGCGCGATCCCAGTAACGGCATCGCAGACCTGGAAAACCGCGAAATTCGCGCATCATATACCGGCATTTTCTTCGACGACCCATCGCGCATGCTAAGGCTGCTCCGGCTCAAGCACCGGTTGGGCTTCGCCGTTGAAGAGCGCACGATGCGGCAGTTCGAGAACGCGAAGATGGATGAGCTTCACAACCTGATCGCGACGGCAACCAGATTCGAAGAGCTGAAGCAGATCGCGCAAGAGCCTATGGCTGCCGAGATTATGAAGGAGTACCAGACCACTGGCCTGATCAGCCTGTTCTGCGCCGGCCTCTCCGGCGACAAGCTCGACATCCATGCGCTCGAAAAGCTGGAGAAGGCCCGAAAGGCGATTCCTCCAGCGCTGTTCGGGGCGTCGGGTGGCTGGTTGCCATTTCTCGAAGTAATGATCGCGAAGCTGGGAGCTCGCGATAAATCGGAGTTTATCCGCAACCTCGGGCTGGACCGCAAGGCAACGGATGCCTTGAAGAAACTGCCGGCGGATGCCAAGAAGCTGGAGTCGGTTCTGAAGTCGGCGCGCTTGCAGAAGCCGTCGCAGGTCTACTTCGCACTCGAATCCGCGCCGGGTGATCTGATTCTGCGACTACTGTACGATTCCGACCACCGCATTGTTCAGGATCGCATCCGCAATTACATCCAGAAGTATCTCCCCGCGGCGCAGGAGGTCGAGGCGGAACTGGAGGGCAAAGCCCGTGTTGCGGCGATCACCACGCGTCTCAATGCCAGGCCCAAGAAGGTTCCGGCTCCGGTGATCGAAGCCGTACCGGAACCGGTTGCTCCGGCTCCGGCCAGGGGTTGGATGGCGCGGCGCTCCTCCTGAAAGGGACGGGCGTATGCTGAAAGCCTATGAGCAATGCCGACGCCTATCTCCATCCGCGGGATGAAATCCTGCAGGCGATGGAGCGGATCTACCGCTACAGGATGACGACGACCTCGGGCGGGAATCTTTCGATTCTCGACCGGAATCGCGACGTCTGGATTACGCCGGCTCGAATCGATAAAGGCGGGTTGCGGCGCGACGACATCGTTTGCGTTCATCCCGACGGGCAGGTCGAGGGCATTCGCAAGCCGTCGTCGGAGTTGCCGATTCATCAACAGATCCGAGCGCGCCGGCCGGAATTGGGCGGAGTTGTGCATGCCCATCCGGTGGCGCTGGTTGCATTTAGCCTGGTGCACGAGGTCCCCAACACGCGGCTGTTTCACCAGGCCCGGCGCGTCTGTGGACGGGTGGGCTTCGCCCCTTACGAGCTGCCCGGAAGCGGGGCGCTGGGAAATCGCGTGGCCGACACGTTCGCCGCGGGATATGACTGCGTGATCATGGAAAACCACGGCGTCGTGACGGCGGGACGGACGTTTCAGGAAGCGTTTCGCCGGTTCGAAACGCTGGAGTTCACAGGGAAAACGCTGATCAAGGCGCGACTGCTCGGCGGGGAAGTGCGGTTCCTGAGCGACGAGCAGGTCCACATGGAAGAGCAGCGGGCGGGGGAATTGGAGCACTTTTCACCCGGTCCGGCATCGAGCCACGAGCGGGAGGTCCGGCGAAGGTTGTGCGAATTTGTGCGCCGGGCCTACCGGCAGCGGTTGTTCATCAGCACGCAGGGGAGTTTTTCCGCGCGCGTTTCGGGGGATTCGTTTTTGATCACGCCGACGGATGTGGATCGCGCTTCGCTGGATGTCCAAGACCTGGTGCTGGTGCGGGACGGACGCGCGGAAGCCGGGAGGTCGCCGAGCAAAGCGGCTCGCATCCACGCTGCGATTTATCGGCGGCATCCGGGAACCGGCGCGGTGATCAACGCCTATCCGGTCAATGCGACGGCCTTCAGCGTGACGGGCGTCGGGCTCGACACGCGGACGATTCCCGAGAGCTACGTGGTGGTGCGGCACGTCGGTCGGGCGTCTTTCGGCGTGCAGTTCGGCGACGGCGCGGAACTGGCGGAAGCGCTGTCGGTGAAGCAGCCGGCATTGATTCTGGAGAACGACGGTGTGCTGGTGACGGGGTCCGATGTGTTGGAGGCGTTCGACCGGCTGGAGGTTTTGGAATCGACCGCAGAAGCGATTATCAATTGCCGGGCGGTGGGGGCCTTGAAGCCGATGTCGGATGAGGTCACGCAGGAACTGGACGTCGCGTTTTTCGGGGCGTGTTAGGGATCAGAGGTGTAGGAAAAACGCAGCTAGTCCGGCAGCGGCGGACGTTGCCATGATCCAGAAGGTGTCGATTTTGGTCAGGGCGACGGTTAGGAAAGAGGCGGCGGCTATTGCGGCCGGCAGCCAGCCGGTGATGGAGTCGCGGGCGAGGGGCAGGGTGGCGCTGACAATCAGGGCGGCGGCGGCGATCGTCACGGCCTGAATCGCCCCCTTGACGCGCGGCTGCTCTGCGCGGGAGCCGACATAGCGAAGCAACGGCAGGATCAGAAAGGCGGGCGTGATCATCGCGAAATAGCCGGCGATGGCGCCCGGGATGCCGTCCACGAAGTAGCCGACGCTGATGACGTAGGAGCCGTTCGGTCCGGGGGCTGTCCGGCCCGCGGCAACGGCGGCGTTCAGTTGCGACTCGGTGAGGACGTGGCGTACGTCGACGAGGTCGTGTTGAATGACCGGCAAAGAGGTCAGGCCACTGAACGCCGTGACGGTTGCTTTGACCAGATAGAGATAGAGAACGAAGCTGTTCATGGCTTCCAGATCGCTCCCACGATGGCGGCGAGGCCCAGAACCTGGATAGGCGTGAGGCCGAATCGAAAGGTGAGAAGCGCCGCGAAGGCAAGGATCGCGGTAGCCCGCACGGCACGCTTGGGGTAGTGTGGGCTGAGGAGGACCAGCGCCGCTCCGCCCATCAGGCCGCTGGCTGCGGCCAGCATCCCGTTGATGGCGGCCATGGCGAGAGGATTGTCGCGCCAGAAGAGGAAGCCCGCGGTCAGAAGGACCACCACGATGGACGAGAGCAGGGTGGAACCGACAGCGGCTAAGACAGCTCCCAGGAGTCCCCGGGCCAGCCAGCCGGTGCCGGCGCAGAATGCGGTCACATTCGTGCCGGGCGTGGCGCGGGCGATGCCATAGACCATGCCGTATTCGTCGGGCGTGATCCACTGGCGATCCAGGAGTTGTTTTTGCAGCGCCGCCATCGTCGGATCACCGCCGCCGAAGGTCGTGTTACCGATGCGCGTGTAGAGCCAGAGGAGATCGCGCGCGGGTGCTCGGTTCATCAGTGGTACTTTAGCAGGCAAACGAGAATGATACGAAAGTATGGAGCAACGGCCGGCGGAATTGCGGTGGTCGTTCTGATCACAGTCGGGATCTTTTGGGGCGTGCGGCACCGGGCGGCGTTACAGCAGGCGACGCCGTCGCATGAGAAAACCGTGCAGGCTCCGAAGGAAGTGACGATTAGCGGGCGCGTCGAAGCCGTGCACGTGATTCCGGTGAGCGTGGCGATTGCGGGAGAAGTGGATTCGTTTTCGGCCGAAGTCGGGCAGGACGTTTTTGAAGGCCAGGTGCTCGCCCGGATCTCGAACGAAGGATTGGAAACGGGGCGTGAGAACGCGGAGCGGGTAGTGAAGGTTGCGGAGGAAAAACTGCAATCGCTTGAGACTACGATCAGCGCGGCCCGGCTGGAGGCTTCCCGGGTGCATACCGAATCGGCCCGCGCGCTGGACGACGCGAATCTTGCGGCTAAGAATTTCGAGAGGCAGACGTTGTTGAACCGGGAAGGAGCCACGCCGCGCAACGCGTATCAGAAAGCCGCCCGCGATAACGAGGCGGCGAGCAAAGAACTGGAGGGCATGCGGGAACTCGCCCGCCAGGCCGACGAGCGCCTGGACGCCCTGACGAAAGAGTACGACCTTACCAAGAAGACGCTCGACGATAAGCGCAAGGAACTGGAGGAAGCCGAAGCGGCGGTTTCCGCCGCGGAAGTTCACGCGCCCGCGGCGGGGATTGTGGTGGCAAGGCAGGGCGAGATCGGAAAGACGCTCACGCAGCAGGAGGCGTCGGCACTGTTTCGGATTGCCACCGACATTGTGGCGATGCAGGCGGCGTTTGCGGCGGACCCGTCGATGAAGGTAGGGGATCAGGTGGGCGTAAGTTTCCTGGATATTGCGGGAAATCCGATTCCGGCGGTGATCCGCGAGATCAGGAACGGCGAGGCGGTTGCGGAGTTTACAAGTGATAATGCGGCGATCCGCCCGGGCGCAAGTTGCGCGGTCCACCCGGGACTAAAATAAAGTTTCATGCAATTCCTTACCAATAGCCTTGTTGAACTGATTACCCAGACTTCGACCAATCTCCCGCCGGACGTGCGCGCTGCCATGGCCGCCGCCGGGGCGAATGAAACGCCGGGGACGCAGGCGTCGCAGGCGCTGAGCATTGTTCACAGCAACATCGACATGGCGGCTACGGACGAGGCTCCGATCTGCCAGGACACCGGGATGCCGACGTTCTTCGTGCATACGCCGGTCGGCGTGAACCAGATGGTGATTCGCAAGGCGATTCGGGAGGCGGTTGCGGAGGCGACCCGGCGCGGCAAACTGCGGCCGAATTCGGTCGATTCGCTGACGGGTAAGAATAGCGGTGACAACCTCGGAGAAGGCACGCCGGTGATCCACTTCGACCAGTGGGAAGAGAACGAGATCGAAGTGAAGCTGATGCTGAAGGGCGGCGGGTGTGAAAACAAGAACATCCAGTATTCGCTGCCGGACAACCTGGATCATGTGGGACGTGAGGATCGGAATATCGAAGGTGTCCGCAAGTGCTTGCTCCACGCGGTCTGGCAGGCGCAAGGACAAGGCTGCGCTCCAGGTGCGCTGGGCGTCTGCATCGGCAGCGATCGCGCGCACGGGTACGAAGTCGCGAAGCAGCAGTTGTTTCGTACGCTCGACGATGTGAACCCGAACCCGGAGCTGGCGAAGCTCGAAGCGGACGTGATGGAGCAGGCGAATACGCTGGGCGTCGGGCCGATGGGCTTCGGCGGTCGGGTGTCGCTGATCGGCTGCAAGGTGGCGGCGGCGAACCGGTTGCCGGCGAGTTTCTTTGTGTCGGTGGCGTACGAGTGCTGGGCTTTCCGGCGGTTGGGCGTCCGGCTGGATGCGGAGAGTGGGGCGATTACGAAGTGGTTGTACCGCGATCCGAGCCGGAAGGTCGAGCAGATGGCGACATCGGAAGGGTTCCCGCTGACGGGACGCGAAGTGGTGCTGACTCCTCCGCTGACCGCGGAGGCGATGCGGGCGCTGAAGGTCGGCGACGTGGTGCTGATCACGGGCGAGATGTTCACCGGCCGCGACGCGGTGCACCACCATCTGATGAAGAATCCGCCGCCGGTCGACTTGAACGGCGCGGCACTGTACCATTGTGGTCCGGTGATGCTGAAGTCGGGCGACGAGTGGACGGTGAAGGCGGCCGGTCCGACGACCAGCATCCGGGAAGAGCCGTACGAGGCGGACGTGCTCCGTAAGTACGGAGTAAAGGCGGTGATCGGCAAGGGCGGAATGGGTCCCAAGACACTCGCCGCGATGAAGGAGTGCGGCGCGGTGTACCTGAACGGCATTGGTGGGGCGGCCCAGTATTATGCCCGAACCGTGGAGAAGGTGCTGGGGGTGAACCTGATCGAACTCGGGATTCCCGAGGCCATGTGGCATCTGCGGGTGAAGAACTTCGTCGCGATTGTCACCATGGATGCGCACGGAAACAGCTTGCACGCGGATGTCGAGACGGCGACGGGGGAGAAACTCGAGTCCCTGGCGTCGGTCTGACGACAAGTTGTTTACTCTGGAAACCTATCGCGTTCGGAGCTAATCTAATTGGCAGAGGAGTCCGATATGCGCGGTCTTGTCATTTTAATTCTCAGTCTGGGATTATCCAGCGCCATCTACGCCCAGCGCGGTGGCGGCGGGCACATGGGCGGCGGTGGAGGCCACGGTTTTAGCGGCGGCGGTCACTCCGTGTCGATGGGCGGCATGAGTCACGGGTACGGCGGAACGGTTAGCCACGGGTATGCCGGTGGCGGCTATGGGCATGCCGGTTATTACGGTGGTTATCATGGCGGCTACTACGGCGGGCATTATGGCGGCTACTATGGTCACGGATATTATGGCTATGGCCACGGATATTACGGCTATGGCTGGGGGGCGGGTTTGTATTGGCCTTGGTATTATCCGTACTACGGCTACGGCTATCCCTATTACAGTTACGCTTACCCGTCGTATTATTATCCCTATCCGTATGGCTATTCTTACCCGGCTTATTCGTACGCGCCAGCTCCGGCAGTAGCGCCTGGGCCGGCCGTAGCGTCAGGGCCGGCGGTAGTCGCAGCGGCGCCGGCAGCCGGAGTGGTTGTCGGAGTCGCTGACGGCGCCTGGCACCATTTCTAAGGTTCCGGAATTGGAAAAAGGCGGCCAGAGCGGCCGCCTTTTTTACATCAGGGGTTCTTCCTCGACCGCCTCTTCCCTCTCACGGCGGAGCGGGGGTACCAGACGGTTGCTGTCGGGGCCCTTCTTGTTCAAGTCGTCGGCCAGTATGACGGCCTCGGCCAAGTCTCTCATGGGGCGGCGCAACCGGCGACTTTCGTTGCGAAGCCGCAAGTAAGCCTCTTCTTCCGTGAGGTTATGTTTGTGCTGGAGAATGCCTTTGGCCCGTTCGATCAGCTTGCGCGCTTCGAGTGTGCGCTTCATTTCGAGCGTTTCGGACATGAGGCGGGCATTTTCGATCGCGATTGCGGCCTGCCCGGCGACGGCTTTCACGAAGTCGATTTCATCGTCGGTAAACGTTCGTTGCTCGCCGGTGTAAATATTGACAGTGCCGATGACCTTGTCGCGCGAAATCATCGGCGCCGAGAGCAGGGAAGACAAGCCGTTCTTTCTCGCCAATTCCGGATAGCGATAATGCTTCTCCGCGAGGACATTGGGAACGATAATGGGCTTCGCCTCGCGCACCACCTGCCCGATCAGCGAGTCCTCGATCTTGAGCGGCATTTTGTGGAGGTAATCCGGTAAGGAGCAGCGAGCGGCGCTGATCACCAGTTCCTTCTTTTCCTCGTCCACCAGCATGATTGAGCAGACGGGCGAATCCATGGTTTCGGCGACCATTTCGGAGATCGCCTGCAGAATCCGGTCCAGATAGTTCTCGGCAGAGATCGCACGGGCGACCGCGGCGAGCGTCTCCATGCGTTTGACAGCGCCTTGAGACTGTTCGGCAAGCCGGAATTTGGCGATCGCGCCACCCATCTGTTCGCCGATGAAGGTGACGAGCGCAATTTCGTCCGGCCGGTGACTATGGTTCTCCCTGTGGTGAACGTTGATGACTCCTATGAGTTCGCCGGACGCGACCAGGGGAACGGAAAGGAAGGCCTCGTAAGTATCTTCCGGAAGCGACCGGAATGCTTTGAACCGCGTATCCTGTGAAGCGTGCCCCGAAAGGGCCACCACCGACTGGTGAACCGCGACCCACCCGGTTACGCCTTCACCCATCTTGAGGCGAAGTTTGCCGATTTCGGCATCATGAGGTAGCTGGGATGCACGAAGGACAACTTCCTCCGCGCTGTGATCCGCGAGATAGACCAGGCAGGCATCGCAACTGGTTACTTGTACGATCAGTCCGACTAGTTCTTTCAGCATCGACTCAAGGTCCTGGTTGGAACTGACAATGCTGCTGATCCGATGCAGTAACGCAATCTGCGCCACTGAAGATTCTGCTGGGCTGAGTTGTGGTGTACTCACTTTGTTTGACCTGAACCTGTAAAGTAGACTTCCGGTTTCTACTCCGGAGACACTAACGCCTCCGCGTCCTTTGCACTAGGCTTCAGTTTAGGGAGCGGTGAGAGTCAGGTCCAATTCAATTTTTCTATGTGCCTAATTGGTCGGCGGCCGCGTTGTAAGTTATGCGGTTTGAGATACTTCAAGCGGTTCCACAGGGGCGTTTTGGCGATGGTTCGCACGCCCGATTCCCGTGTAATCGAAACCCGCGCGGCGGGCTTCTTCTGGAGAATATAGATTGCGGCCATCCACCATCACAGCGTGTGACATTCGTTGAGCAAGCAGAGGCAGCGAGAGCTCTCGGAATTCGGGCCATTCGGTTATGACGACCAGTGCATCTGCTTTATCGGCGAGTGCCATCGCGTCGTCGCAATAGGTAATTTTGAGAGCGGGGTTCTGCTCCTTGCAGACCTGCATGGCGATAGGGTCATAGGCCTTGACGCGGGCGCCCATTTGCAGCAACCGTTCCGCGATCTGGAGGCTGGGGGCGTCGCGGAGGTCGTCCGTGTTCGGCTTGAATGCCAAACCGAGAAGGCCGATGGTCCGTCCCTTGATGATGAACAGCCGTTCCTGCAGTTTCTGGATCGCGACCAGCCGTTGGCCATCGTTCACCGAGAGGGATGCCTCGAGCAGTTTGGGCTGGTAACCGTACTCGTTCGAAATGTGGAGGAGCGAGCGCACATCTTTACCGAAACAGCTTCCGCCCCATCCAATACCAGCATTGAGGAAAGCGGTGCCAATACGCGAATCGAGCCCGATTCCCTGCATCACTTCGATTGCGTCCGCGCCGACGCGTTCACAGATATTTGCCATCTCGTTGGCAAACCCGATCTTCATCGCGAGGAACGAGTTTGACGCATATTTGATCATCTCGGCACTGGTGATGGTGGTGGTCACGAGAGGAGTGCCGGAAAGACGCGATGGCCGGTGCATAAACGAAGGCGGATCGAAGGTCTGGTGAATCAAAGGGCGGTACAACTCCCGGAGAATCTCGAGAGTTCTCGAGTCTTCGGTGCCGATGACAATGCGGTCGGCGAAAAGGGAATCGGCGATCGCGGAACCCTCACGCAGGAACTCCGGATTGCTGGCAATGCCGAACTCGAAACCTTGGTCCGAGCCGCGAGCCTCGAGAATTCCTTCCCGCACCAGGGTTCCGACCAGATTCCCGGATCCGACGGGTACCGTGGATTTGTTGATGACTACGGTATACCGTCCGCCGTCCAGGGCTGCTCCGACGCTCCGCGCGGCGCTTTCCAGATAGGTAAGATCCGCTTCTCCGGTTGGTTTTGAGGGAGTGCCGACCGCGATAAAAATGACATCGCTAGCTCTGACGGCGCTGAAGAGGTCGGTGGTGAACTCAAGGCCGCCCTTGCGCGCGGCGAGGGGCAATAGTTCGGCAAGGAATGGTTCGTAAATCGGTATGTCGCCCCGTTGCAAGCGAGAAATCTTCGTTTCGTCTGTGTCCACGCAAGAGACGTGATGGCCCAAGTAAGCCAGGCACACCCCAGTGACCGTGCCCACGTACCCGGTTCCGATGACTGTTACCTTCATTCCCCCTCCTCCACTGGTCATGCTGATTTCATAAAACCCCTCAACCTCTTATTATGTTACGGGAGTTACGCACGCCGCGAAGATATTCTGTTACGAAAGCGACAGAGGTCCATCGCTACGCGCCAATTCATTCAGAATCAATTCCCTATGTTGTAGGGCAATAAGAACGGCCGAGTCAAGTGCGATCCAATACACAACCGCACCGAGTAGTCCCGCGAGTACCAGCAACCCGAAGAAGATCGGTTCGCTGTCGAAAACGTAGCGGGCCCAATAGGCGAGTCCAACCGGCAAGAGTCCGACCGGGAAGAGGAAGAAGGCGAGAGCATTCATGCTGCGGGCCGCTCCGCCTTGCGTAACTTTCTCCGGGTGCATCGCGCGAGGCAGCCGGACTGACGTCAGATTGCCGATCGCGATCAGGTAGATGGCACAGACAAGTGTGACTACTACCGCCTCCAGGACCCTTCCAGGCGAATGGGGCACGGGCAAGGCTAGGGCAATTGCCAACACCAACACGAGTTCGGTACCCACGACGATCAGGGAGGTAATGTTTTTGCCCCGTAGCACACAAGCAAACGGCACAGGCAGGACATACCACGTCTGGCTCGCCGAGCGGTCGAAACCGAAGCAATTCCAGAAGGTGACTTGGCCGAGCAGGACCAGCGCATATACACAGACATAGGTCAGGAAATGAGTCCGTGCAATGGAATCGGCGCGCCGGCCTTGATGCATCGCGAGTGGCAGCCAGACTGCGAGACCGAAGGAGAACCCCATAATGTAGACCAATCGGAAACGTGGCGAACGGGCAAGAGTCAGCAACTCCTTTTCCACCACGGCCCCGAGTGGATCCGGCAGGATCCGGGAAGGTAGCCGAACGAGCCATTCCGACCAGGGGGCCCCCTTCTGTTCAATTCGATGCGGGCGGCCGATCCGTCCTGGGCCCGCGTCGGCGCGGATCCCACGCTCAAACTGATAACGGCTGAAGAAGTACGCGGCAACGGCGTAGATCAAAACGATGGCGGCCGCGAGGCCGGCGGACTCATTCAGGAGGATGTGTCCCGCGGCTCCCCAAGGCCAGTAGATTGCTACAGGCAAGCTGTTCTTGAGCGCCTCATCTTTAACCCGGAATGCGATGAGCACTTGCGGCAACACTCCCACGAGGACGATGACCAGCATGAACACTTCGCGCAAGGTGCGGCGCATCAGCATCCGCTCGAGAAGGCTGCGCATTCCTGCCGCGAGAAACAGGTTGAAGGCGAGGACCAGGAGGCCGGCCACCGCCACTCGAGGGGAACCGGGCCAGCCTCCCAGACGCGGATTCAGAGCGATACCGGAGAGGATTCCCGCCAACGCAAGCAGCATTTCCATGCAGGTCGTGAGGCGCAGCAGGATCTCGACCACGAACAGGCTGGAGCGCGGGATGGGATAAACAATGAGCTTTTTCAGATCGAGAGAAGCGCCCAGGCTGGCAGATACGACCGGCGCGATCTGCCAGTAGAGCGTCACGACCATCAGTGCGGCGGGCAGGGCGAGGGGGAAGTAAACGGCGTTGTCGGGATTGGCGAAAAATG
>Ga0126381_100007448_pt1 | contig 12186 bp, 9 predicted proteins | sample PanSoiMetPlot_28_FD_96465 | JGI IMG/M metagenome (GOLD analysis project Ga0126381, IMG submission 96465) | Tropical forest soil microbial communities from Panama - MetaG Plot_28 | ecosystem: Environmental > Terrestrial > Soil > Tropical forest > Bulk soil | place: Panama | collected 2016-02-17
GCGGCAGTTCTCGGCGAACTCGGCGCTTCAAGCTTTGAAGCAGCACCAACTACCACTGATCACTGATCAGTGATCACTGCCCACTGGCCGACTGCCTTCTGGCACAGTCGTGCCCTTACCCACCTCGGTTCCCGCCTGTGCAAATCCCTGGATTTTTCCCGTATCTCATTTCGAGATTTGCGGCTATAGTGAAGAGGCTCAGCGATTCCTGGCGACAACTGACCTGAACTGATGGCGCGGAAGTCCAGTTCCACCATCTTGCAGGAAGAGTTGTACCCGCCCTACGCCGGGAATGCCCCTTCCGACACGCGCGAGACCCTCGACGACGCTCGCCTGGTCGACCTCGATGTAGACCAACAATCACCTTTTCTGCGGGCGCAAAAACGCGTGCCCGCCCGCCGCAGTTCGCTTCCCAAGAAGACAGCCCATCGCTTGCTCTGGGCTTTGGTCGCCGTTGGGTTCTTAGGTGTCGCTGCTATCTGCGCCCTTGCGCTGTATCACTACGGCGAGCACTCGTGGCGTTTTCGCATCGAGTCGAGCGACAACATCGCAGTCATGGGGAATGAGAATGTGACGAAGGCCCAGATCATGGAGATCATGGGCGCGGATATTGGGCGCAACATCTTCTTCATTCCGCTCTCGCAGCAGAAAACGCAACTGGAACAGATACCCTGGGTCGATTCCGCCAGTGTCATGCGCTTCGTTCCCAATCGTCTGCAAGTGGAAATTCACGAACGCACCCCGGTCGCATTCGCGCGCGTGGGACCGCGAATTTTTCTGATCGACGCCGGCGGCACCCTGATGGAGCTTCCGCCCAAGCACAGATTTTCTTTCCCTGTCATTCTGGGGATGAATCCGGGCGAGCCGCTCTCCACGCGTGTTCCGCGGATGCGGGCCTACAACAGCCTCGTGCACGATCTGGATTCGGGTGGCGCCAGCTACTCGAAAGATCTGAGCGAGGTGGACGTCTCCGATCTCGAAAATTTGAAAGTCCGCGTGAATGATCCGCAGGGCGATGTCCTCGTTGAACTCGGCGCCTCTGACTATTTGAAGCGCTACCAGACGTACGTCAGCCACGTGCAAGAGTGGCGCCAGCAGTTCCAGAAGCTCGAATCGGTGAACCTGCGTTACGACAACCAAGTAATCGTCAATCCCGATATGGAAGGGAAGCCAAGACAGGCCGGGCTTTCGGTGGCGGCAGTGAAAGCAGCAGCCTCAGCCGGAGTGAAGCCAGCAGCGCTGATCACGCACATCAATCCGCATGATCACTCGATTCCCAAGCCCGCGTTCGAATTGAGCGAGAAGAAGCTCGATCCGAAGGCAGGCACGGCGAAGAGAACGGCTGCCAAACCCAAGCCGAGGAAAGTCGTCGCGAAAGCGAGCAACCCTGTAGCTAAGAAGCCAGTGGCCAAGCATGCAGCGGCACCGAAACCAACCGCGGCGCATGCGGCCACAAACCGCACGGCACCGAAGCCGGTCCATGCTGCCCCGGTTGCGGCGAATGCAGTGGCAAAGCCGAGCCCGGCAGTGGCAAAACCCTCGGCGGGGTCAAATTAATGGAGAAGTGTGCCGTAAACACGATGTGATGGTTGTGCGAACGAATTCATAAAACATGCCAAATCAGCAGGGAAGCTTTCTCACGGCAATTGATGTCGGCAGCGCCAAGACATGCGCGTTAATGGCCGAATTGACGGATACGGGCCTGCGCTATCGCGGACACGGTATGGCCGAATCCCGCGGCTCGCGCAAGGGAGTGATCGTCGAACTCGACAAAGCGGTCGCCTCAATTCAAAAGGCCGTCGAGGCCGCCGAGGACGTCGCCAGCGCCCCTGTCGAACATGCCATCATCGGCATCGGCGGAGCCCACGTCCGGGGCATGAACACGCATGGCGGCATCAGCCTCGGCACGCGCCCGCGCGAGATCGGACGCGATGAGATCAAGCTGGCCGTTGAGCGCGCCCGCGCCATCCCGCTCCCCGCAGACCGCGAAATCCTGCACCTTCTTCCGCAGGAATTCATTCTCGACGATCAGGCCGGGATCCACGACCCGCTCGGCATGATGGCGGCGCGCATTGAAGTGCGCGTGCACATGGTTACGGCGGCGACCAGCGCCACGCAAAACGTGATCACCGCGGTCAATAAAGCGGGAGTTCACGTCGATGACACCGTCTTCGAGCCACTCGCGGCGGCCGATTCTGTCCTGCGCTCCGATGAGCGAGAACTCGGCGTCTGCCTCGCCGATATCGGCGCCGGGTCCACCGAACTGATTGTCTTTCTGCAGGGCGCCGTTGCCTGGACTGGTGTTGTCCCGGTCGGAGGCGATCACTTCACGAGCGACCTTTCGGTTGGCCTGTGCACGCCGCTCGCTGAAGCCGAGAAGATCAAAAAGAACTTCGGCAGTGCCGTAGTCACGCTGATTCCCGAAGGCAACGAGGTGGAGGTACCCCAAGTCGGTGACCGCCCATCCCGCCTGATGCCACAGCGCCTCGTCGCTGAAATTCTCGAACCGCGCGCCCGCGAACTCTTCGAAATGATGCGCGACGCGCTACGCCAGTCCGGCATGTTCGAAATGTGCATCGCAGGTATAGTCCTCACGGGAGGCGCCTCCCGTCTGCCGGGAATTTTTGACGTGGCCGAATCCGCATTGCGCCGCTCTGTACGCCTGTCGTGGCCCATGCCGTTAGGGAAGATGCCATCGACATTATCGGAGCCAGAATTCGCGACGGTTCTCGGCATGGTGAACTACGGTCACCGTGCCCGCATCGCACGCGGCTTTCAGGAGGGTGGCTTAGGTTCAAGATTGAAAGCGATGTTGGTAGGAACGGGAGCGTAAAAAGCAAGTTTCAAGGTTTCAACATTTCAAAGATAAAAAACTCGTGCATGAAAGCAGCTTTGAAACGTTGAAACTTTGAAACCTAGGCACCAAAGCATTAACCCAAGGAGCAGTGGACATATGAGCAACGACATTCGCATCAGCTTTAATGAGGAAGCCCGGAACGACGCCAAAATCAAAGTCATCGGCGTAGGCGGAGGCGGCGGCAATGCCGTCAACCGTATGATTGACGCCGGCGTGGAGGGCATCGAATTCATCGTGGCCAACACCGACCTGCAGGCCCTTCGCATGTCGCATGCGCCCGTGAAACTGCAACTCGGAGTGAAACTGACCAACGGCCTCGGCGCCGGCGCGAATCCCGAAGTCGGACGCAAAGCCGCCCTCGAAGATTCCGACAAGATCATCGAAGCCCTCGAAGGCGCGGACATGGTGTTTGTCACCACCGGCCTGGGCGGGGGGACCGGCACTGGATCCGCCCCCATCATCGCCTCGCTTGCGAGCGAAATGGGGGCTCTCACGGTTGCGGTAGTCACGAAGCCGTTTTCATTCGAAGGAAAACGCCGCATGCAGCAAGCCGAGCGCGGCATCTCCGAGTTGATGGAATCGGTCGATACCACGATCGTCATCCCCAACGAAAAGCTGCTGGCAGTGGCCGAAGACGCGGGTTTCTTCGAGTCGTTCCGCATCGCAGATGACATCCTGCGTCAGGGCGTGCAGGGCATCTCCGACATCATCACGATCCCCGGCATTATCAACCGCGATTTCGCCGACGTGAAGACGATCATGTCGCGTATGGGATACGCGGTGATGGGTACGGCAAATGCCTGCGGCGCCAAGCGCACCATCGAAGCCGCACAGCGCGCGATTGCCTCGCCGCTGCTCGAAGCCGGAGCCATCGACGGCGCCCGCGGCATCCTGATCAACATCACCGGTTCAACCTCCCTGAAACTCGCCGAAGTTCAGCAGGCCTGCTCCATCATCCAGGGCGCTGCCCATGAAGACGCCAACATCATCTTCGGCGCCGTGCTCGATGAGAAGATGAAAGACGCCGTCAAGATTACGGTGATCGCCACCGGATTCCGCGAGGCCCCGACCGGACGTCAACGCCACGCCGAAGTCCGTACCTCGTTCGCCGCCGCACACGACGAAGCCATGGATTTCCCCGAGTCCATCGGCCCGCGTGATTTTCCGGAACCGCCCAAGCACATCATGTCGGAACCAGACCTCGCGCGCGAGACGATCAGAGACGAGCGCCCGTTCGCGGAAGGGTCGCCAAGCTCGATGACCGCAGCCACGGAGCAGGTCGCTGAAGTGGGGTCCCTCGATACAATGCGGAGCAGCGTGTTGCCAAATTTGGCGGCGAACTTCGAACAAGACGATCTTGACGTGCCGGCTTTCCTGCGCAAAAGGAATGACGTGATGTGAGGGGAAAGTTCAAAGTTTCAAGGTTTTAAAGTTTCAAAGACAGAAGAAGATGTTCAGGCGCCCGCCGTTAGGCAGTCGCACTGCGCAAACCATTGCACATCACTTCCAGTGCCTTTCTAGTAACGACGTAACCCATTACCGAAAGGTGCGAACCCAGGTAATCTCGCCCTATGTTGCTGTTCTGGAGTAACTTAGATCAGAAAAACGATTTTTGCCGATGGAAACTTTAACAGTTGCCACGCGATGGTAAGTACCGTAGTATCAGCGCAGATGTATGTTGCAGTGAGGTTACTCTCTCGCTGGCATGCTGCGTGCATCACCGTACCTAGAATCCTGGGAGTGAAATCAACCGCGATGTTCAGGGGAAGCCTACTTCGTCTCGTTTTGGCCCATGTCGCATCTCTGTCCTTTATTGGAATCAGTTGGGCCGCGAATATCAATACCCATACCGCCACGAAAGCAAATTCCAAAAAAGTCAGTGAAGGGCCACGCACGCGCCGCCGCATGCATCATCTTGCGAAGAGCCGCAGCGCGACGGTCACACGTGTTTCCGCGACGACCACGCATCGCCGCCGCCATTATTATGAGCGCTTTCATATGAGTTCGTTTGCTGAGGACATCACGAACGGCGACATCACGACTGGCGAAGATCCCGTCGTTCGTCAGGCAGCTATCGACGCCCTCGGCAACATGAACGGCACAGTCGTTGCGATCGAGCCCACCAGCGGCCGCGTTCTCGCCATGGTGAATCAGAAGCTTGCACTGTCCAGCGGCGCGCAGCCTTGCTCAACCATCAAGCTCTCGGTCGCGCTGGCGGCCCTCACTGAAGGCCTCGTCTCGAAAGAGACTCCCGTCTCCCTCGGTGGGCATTACAAGATGAACCTGACCACCGCGTTGGCGAAATCGAACAACGCTTACTTCGAAGCCCTAGGCCGCAAGCTCGGTTTCGAGAAGGTCGCCTACTACGCGCACGAATACGGCCTCGGCGAACTTGCCGGATATGACATCTCCGGCGAAAAGCCCGGCGACTATCCCGACGCGGTCATTCCCGAAAAGCTCGGCGGCGTCGGCAAAATGTGTTCTTTCGGCGAGGGTGTCACCATGACCCCGCTGCAGCTTGGAGCCCTGGTGTCAGCAATCGCCAACGGCGGCACGCTGTATTACCTGCAACACCCGACCACTGCGGAAGAAGTCGCCGGATTCCAGCCGCGCGTAAAGCGTCAGCTCGATATCGCTCCGCTCATTCCCGAACTTTCGGACGGCATGGCCGGTGCTGTTCAGTACGGTACTGCTCGCAGCCTGCGCTTGAACTTCAACGAAGAAGAGATCCTGGGCAAGACCGGAACCTGTTCCCACGAAGGAACCCGCTTCGGCTGGTTCGCCTCCTACGCCAACACCAGCGTGGGCCGCGTTGTGGTTGTCGTGTTTTTGCAGGGCGGACGTCCAACGTTCGGCCCCAAAGCCGCCGAGATCGCCGGGCGCATCTACCGCAACCTGTACGATCACAATTTCTTTGTGGCCGGTCGCGGCCTCCCAGCCGACGAGGCGATCATGAAAAAGGTCAGCACCAACCCGTAGTTCCGCCTTATTCCGCGATCAAGACCAGCTCAGGCTGCGCCTTGCTGTTTAGGGGCTAACCTATCCCTCTCAGAAGTAACTTCTTCTGCCGCACGCTATCAATTAAGAATTACTTCGATTCTGCCGATAATTCATGCGGAACACTCGCGACGGAAGCCCATCCGACGCGCCATCCGCGCAGGGCAGGGCCTTGGAGTCCTGATGCTTGATCTGGATCACTTCAAGCATTTCAATGACACCTGCAGGCCATGAAGCGGGCGACGCCGTTTTAAGCGAAGCTGCCTCGTTTCTTGTGCGCAGCTTTCGTGCCGAGGATTTTGTCTGCCGCTATGGGGGCGAAGAATTCGTCGTTGTCTTGCCGACTGCGGATCTGATTGCTGCCGAAGCCCGCGCCGAGCGCATTCGTACGACTCCGGGAACTGATCGTCATGTACAACGGACGCTCGCTTGGCCTTATCAGCGCTTCTATCCGATGCCGCCCTGTATGGCGCCAAACGGGGAGGTCGGGACCGCGTCTCTACAGCTGATCCCCTGCTGACGCATTAGTCCGAGTCTCTCGCCGGCGACTGCCGGCCAGGAAAATGACCGCCGATTACTTCCGTTATCCTCCGAAAGCCAAGGTGTCGGCCTATCATTTCCTCAAAGGGAATTTGATGCCCACTGTGAACAACTCGCGTTTCCTGCTCTCGGTAATGAACGAAGACAACGATTTTCAAATCGAGCAGGTCAATGGTGCACGCCGGGCGGCCGCACGCTGCGGGGCCGATCTTGAAATTGTCAGTGCGCAGGATGATGGGATCCTCCAGAGCCAACAACTTCTGCACCGCATTCAAGGCGCGGTTGAAGGTCGCCCCAGCGCCATCATCTTTGAGCCTGCCGGATCTACGACGCTTCCTCATGTGGCTCGGGCTGCGGGAGCCGCCGGCATTGGATGGGTCGTTCTCAGCCGCGACGCGGACTACATCGCGGACCTGCGCTCGGCGTTTCGCATTCCTGCCTGTGTGATCACTCCGGACCACTTGGAGATGGGCCGCATTCAGGGACGCCAACTGGCCGCTCTACGGCCGCGCGGCGGCATCATCCTCTACATTCAAGGTCCCAGTCACAGCAAGGCAGCGACCCTCCGCTGCGAAGGCCTACTGGAAACCATGCCCGGGAATACTCAACTGCGCGTGGTCAAGGGACATTGGACCGAGTCCAGCGCCGAGAAAGCGGTTCACTCCTGGCTGGGCCTTTCGACCTCGCGCAACACGGAAATCGTGGCGGTTTGCGCGCAGGATGATTCGATGGCCATCGGCGCGCGCAAGGCAATCGAGCAGTCCTCTCACGCGCTCCAACAGTCCTGGCGCCAGATTCCGTTCCTCGGCTGCGATGGCATGCCTCAGACCGGCCAGGAATGGGTGCGCCAGGGTCGGTTAGCGGCTACCATCTATAATCCTCCGACCGCACCCGTCGCAATCGACCTGCTCGCCGGTTTCCTTCGCGATGGAACGATGCCTCCCCCCAAAACACTGACCCAATCTCGGTCGATCCCCGAGCTTGCCATGCTGGTCAAGGCAAAGGGCGTCGGCGCCATCTAGTCGTCCTCAATGCACGTTTCAAGAACCACGACATGCCAGTCGGCAAACAAATTCCCCAATTGCGGCATACCGCAGATGTCCCGCTTTGAGGAAGTTTCTGGGGAGCGACTCCTCAGTCCCTTGAGATTATGAAGTTGGTCAGATCCCAAGGATTCTGAAAAGTCTCGATCTCAACCTGTTTGTTCTTCTTTATTCACTGTCAGTCGGCAGGCCGGAAGTACAGTGCCGGAACCTTTCCCATCGGGAGTAAGGTTGAGCTCGATCGCACCAACGTTGTAGTCGGCGATACGATTAGAGTTATAGAGTTCCGTGAAAGAAAGCCAGCGGTCCGTGATGAGACGAAACCTACGCCCTTCCTTGGACGGCAATTCGATGATGTACTTAACGTCGTTACCCACACCGCCGCTGGAGTACCTGACCCGCCCCTTGCTCTTCATGTCCTGCAGGGCGTCCACAAGGCCAGCTTGTCCTCGACGCTTAAAAGCGTCAATTAGCGTTTGTTTATCGTCGGGCGTGGAATATGCCTCGATGTGAATGTTGACATCGACCATTCTACCGAGTTGGGTACTGGTCCCTTTGCGGTGGCCTGAATTGTCATGCGTCCTTGACTGTGAGCGAGAGTCGCAGATCCAGCTACTAATAATATGAGCGAACCGATCAGACCTTTATGAACAAGTCTGCTGATGTAGCACATAGTTCTCCTCACTCTCGCGGTCATCGTACGCAGGAATGACCGCGTCGAAGCAGGCGAGCAGTGACCTGCCCACTCCTGGTTCGACCCTAGGGAGCAACTATGGAGATGTGAACTGGCACTTAAGACAGTGGACCGAAGATGGCGTCAGTTAAGCGCCGAATAAAGCGTTCTTGGTAGTCAGAGGCGATAGCAAACGAATTCCTATTTGGTTGTCCGCGAGGTTAGGGGGAGGTGTCGGCCGAGGCATGTTGATCAGTGATTACTCGTATCGCAGCGCCACCATGGGATCGACCTTGGTCGCACGACGCGCCGGCAGTAGACTCGCAAACAGCGCGAAAACGATTAGCACAACGGCGGCAGCGACGAACGTGGCTGGATCAGCCGGAGAGATGCCAAACACAAGTTCGGCAACGGTTTTTCGTAGAACCCACGCACTCGCCAGGCCGACAGCAGTACCCACCGCCGCCATTCCCAGCCCTTGCTTTAGAACCAACCAGAGGATTTCCGGGCGCCGCGCTCCCAAAGCCACGCGCAGACCAATCTCGCTCGTGCGTTGGAGCACTACATACGAGACAACGCCATAGACTCCCATCGCTGCCAGCCCAACTCCGAAAACCGTAAACAGAATCAGCAGGGCGGTGGTGTAGCGCCGGTCGGACGTCTGCTGCTGCATGATCTCATCCATGCTCGAAACTTCCGCGAGTGGTAAATTGGCATCCAGCAGGTGCAGTTGTTGGCGGATCGAAGGCACCAGTTGCACCGGATCAAGCGCGGTACGCACCATAAGGTTCTTGAAGCCGTAGTTTAAGTCCGGAGTCTGGCGGAACAACGCCGTAAGTTGGGGCAAGGGTGGAAGGGCCAAGCCCCGGTTCATCGTATCGCCAATCACGCCAATAACAGTGAGTCGCAGGTTTGGTGCGGTCGACGAAACCATCGGTTGGGGTAATCCCAGCTGAATCTGCTTGCCGAGCGGATCTTCGCCCGGGAAGTAAGTATTCGCGAATGTTCGGTTAATCAGGCCGACGGGTTGACTGCTCTCGGTATCCGTATCGGAAAAGTCTCGGCCCTTCAGCAATGGAATCGCCAGGGTATGCAGATAGTGTGAGTCGGTCACGTTAAATGTCGCCGAGGGCGGATCTTCGAGGCGCGATACAGGCCGGCCTGCAATGGTGAATGGCTGCATCCACTCATCGTCGGGCGGATAGGCTGCGCTGATCACTGCGTCGGTCACACCAGGTAACTGGCGCACCCGTGCTGCATATTCATCACAAAAGCGCGTGATCGCCGCTGGCTGCGGATAGCGGACTGAGGGCAGAAAAAGATGCGTTCGCATCAGATGGTCGACGCGGAAGCCCGGCTGCTGGTCCTGCAAGCGCAATAATCTTCGAGTTAAAAGTCCGGTACCGACCAATAGCATTACGGCGAGGGCCATCTCGCTGGCCACAAACAACCGACCAAACCTTTGGCTGGTCGACGTGGTTGTGCGTCCACCCTCTTTAAAAGCGTCGGACGGATTTACGTGCAGGCCAAGCCATGCGGGAAGCGTGCCAAAAACCAGGCTGCTGAGAACGGAGATGGCGAATCCAAATACCAACACGGCCAGATCGATGTTAACGGTGGCGAGTTGTGGTAGCTGGCGGGGATGGAATCGCACGATGAGGGCACAGCCGCCATCCGCCAATGCGCAGCCCAACGTTCCTCCCAGCAACCCAAGGGTCAGATTTTCGATCACAAACTCGCGAACGAGCACCCACTTCGCGGCTCCAATGGCCACTCGCACCGCGATCTCGCGCGTGCGCCGGGAATTTCTTGCCAGCAGTAGATTCGCAATGTTCGAACAAGCAATGAGGAGGATAAGAATCACCGCGCCCATCAAAAGCAGCACGGTCGGACGCAAGCCGCCTTCCTGATCTTCTTGCAACCGACGCAGAAGGACGCCTACGGCATGATCGGCCGGATAGCGAGCCGCAAGGTTAGCCGCAATTCTTTCCAGATCGGCCTGCGCTTGCGCAACAGTCACGCCTTCCTTGAGCCGGCCGATCGAGCTAAAATCTCGGTTCCCCCGCGACGTTTCATCCCAAAGCGTGGGGTACGGCGTGAAGGGAGCCCACAATTCGATTTCACCGTGCGGCCCGTTGAACCACCAAGCGGGAAGATGCGGTGGCATCACGGCAATGATCGTGTACGGCTCGTCGTTAATCCGAACGGACTTGCCCAGAACAGATGGATCGCCATGAAATTTCCCCTGCCAGAACCCGTAGCTGATGATCACCTCGAACTGATTTCCCCAGTGCTGCTCCTCCTCGGTGAAAAGGCGGCCGAACAATGGCTTGATGTCCAGGACTTCGAAATAGGCAGCGGGAACCAGCCCGACAGGGCGCTGTTCTGGCTCCGTCGATCCGTTCGAGATGCTAACGTTCTTTCGCCAGACATCAAATGCGACGATCTTTTCGAATGTATGATTGGCGGCAGCGAAGTCCCGCACGTCCAACGGGGAAGGCCCTCCCACTCTTCCATTCTGCGCTGATAAAACTCGAACCAGCCGATCGGGTTCTCGGAACGGCAGCGGCCGCAGGAGAATTGCGTTCAGCACGCCAAACATCGCAGTGCTCGTGCCGATGCCAAGCGCCAGCGTCCCAAGCACCAAGATCGTGAACCCTGGACTCTTGCGTAGCTGCCGAATCGCATAACGAAGATCTTGTGCCAGTAGGCTCATCTCCGCTTCCTTCTCCTACGCACACAGCCGTGCTGCAGTTTGCGAACCGATACAACCGCGAAACAATCACGCCCCGCCATCGGATCAGTTCGTCTGTGGCAACATTGTTGCCAATCCTAGAAAGCCGTAAGCCCTTGATGGCAAAGGATAGGAGATGCGCGCTCTGCAGCCGAAGTATTCAAATGTGTTCGCAAAGGCAGTTCGATGTTCGGAACCGAACAGGTACCCTGACACTGTTGGTTTTATGCGACCACTCGCGGTGGGTGCCCCGCCTGTTTTGTGCAAGGGGAGGTACGATGCCGCTGACAGCATGAGCTTATGCCGATCGCTAGGCGCCTGCGTCAATCGAAAACCTTCGATTCCGATAGCGCAGATTCTGTAACTATTCCAGATTCTCCCCTGAAAGCATGCAAGCCGTACCAGTTGCCGGGGAGATGCCTTAGACTCCCAGCTATCGATGTGCTCAACCGACCCCGGTTGCGAGAAACAGCCAGCGGGGATTAACAACAGTCTTGGCCACGGTCCTGAAGGGGGAATGTTCTTTGAGTCCTCGAGTTGAACGACGCCCCTGTTTCCCAGCCCCGGTAATGGCAAGGTTGTTCGGCATGATCGGGACGACGATTACTACAATCGCCACCGGACTCACCGTGCCTGCCCGGCATGACGCTCGGACCCGACGGTAACCTCTACGTTTCTAACTTCGGCTCGCTCCCTGCGCCTGCAGCGGGTCAGGGCTTGGTCCAGGTCGTCAAGATCACATTGCCCTAGCTGGTTAGGAACCAATCACGCGCGACACCTTGCGCGTGATTGGTTCAACCCTTTGGATGCCGCGAGGCCAACAAAGACCTCACACGGATCACACAGCGCTCTTTACGAAACTTTGCTGGTAGCGATCGAAAATTCGACGGCGCCCACTCTGATCAGAACTGGTTTTTCAATTTCGTGCTGGATGAGGGCTAGTGGGCGTCGCTATAGCCCGTCAACGGGCGATGTTGGGTCCAAGTACTTGACGAGCAGGACTTCGTTACCGATTTCGTTGTAGATCAGCTCATCCACCGTGCCGCCAGCGAGAAGAAGACCGTATCCGCCGGGACGCATCCCAGCTGCTTCACGCTGCGAGATGTGGGCCACTGGGTCGTCATTCGGACTTGCAATAGCCGCGTGCGTTAGTGATTCGCGGCGGAAGCCAGCCCCCGGGTCACGCACATAGAACACCATTGCTCTGCCAGTGCGAACCGCGGTGACCTCAACCACTTGCTCGGGATTAAAGGCCGCTCCGTGCTCCATGGCATTCATCAAAATCTCACGAAATGCCTGCATCATCTCCTCTCGTGAGTCTTCGGGCAGTTGAGCACTCAGC
>Ga0126381_100007450_pt1 | contig 12184 bp, 8 predicted proteins | sample PanSoiMetPlot_28_FD_96465 | JGI IMG/M metagenome (GOLD analysis project Ga0126381, IMG submission 96465) | Tropical forest soil microbial communities from Panama - MetaG Plot_28 | ecosystem: Environmental > Terrestrial > Soil > Tropical forest > Bulk soil | place: Panama | collected 2016-02-17
CGAACGGCATAATCCCTGGTCGATTGCCACGCTCCGACAAAACGTCGCCCGTGCCCTTCTTCGACAACTTTCCAGTTGTCCTTTTTGTGGAGCTCCACATTTATAACACAGTAGTACTAGCTAGGGCTCGCCAAGGACACGCCACAAAGCCGCCCCATCGCTGCGACTTTGCGCGAGGGAGGCAGGGTTCAATCGGCTCCTCGAATTGGCGGTCTGCACCATCGTTATACCGTGGCAGTATAGGCAGAGACTTTCCTCACCTGGAGACCTTCCAGCGAGGGCAGGCTCTGCACTTCCCTGCTCTTTTTCGGCAGAACCTGAACTACCAGGATGGGCGCATTGTCTAATTGACTGAATATGGTCGAACGCCCTAACACCGAGACGCCAGGCAAACAAAACTTAGACTCTCCCGTCCACAAGAAGTTTTGATGAGCTACAGCAGGTGTGTTCGTTGTTTGTTGTGCGGCACACGTTGTACATCTTTGGTAGCGGCGCCGGAGACGCCCCGCTCGGCCTTGACAGGATAATTTTCGGCGGCGAAAACGGGGGCAGCTAGAAATAGAAGAAGCGAACCAAACGCTAACGTCCTCGGCTACATGGCAAAGGATTACCCTAATGAATCAGAGAACCCGTGGCACGGCTCGACCTGGAATCTCTTCCCGGATTTGAAAGAACAGAAATATACCATTGTGTTTACCCACACGCGTGAAAAGATTTTGGTCGCCACCGATCGATTCAGCAGACTCATAGCGCCTACGTCTATCGGCCCACTCATGCGTATCGAAATAGGGCTTTGAAACCATAGTCCATGTGCTGCTGAAGGTGACAATGGAACAATGAAAGACCGGGTTGATCAGCGGTGAAATCGACGATGGCGCGGCCGTAGTAAGGGACGACGACCGTGTCCTTCATCACGCCCGCAGTCTTTTTGCCGTTGATTTCGACTAGTTCCCAGAGATGGCGGTGTAAGTGTACCGGATGAGCGTCGTCTGTGCGATTCCGCATGACGAGCCGATAGCGCGTGCCTTGCTGCAGCACAAATTCGCGGTCGTGAGGATAGGGTTTGCCGTTCACGAGCCATAGGTTGAACTTGCCAGCTCCGCTCGGCACTTTCTCGAAGATCAGTTCAATGGTTTGCTGCGGGGGAGTTGAGCTTGAGTTGGCAGTGCCAAAGATGGTGTAATCCCACGGGGCCTTGGGCGGATCGATCCACCGCGGCGGGCGATGCTGATCAGCGTATTCCAGCACCACACCCAAGCCCGATTCGCGCACCACTTTCTCGGTTGACCCGAGGATCCAGACGCCGGGGTTATTCATCTCGATTTCTACATCAATACGCTCAGCCGCGCCGATGAAGATGGAATCAAGCATTTGGGGCGAAGGTGTGGGATTTCCATCGAGCGCGATCACTCTCATTTTGTGGCCGGCGAGCGCAATGCGGCGATTCTCGATCGCGCTGGCGTTTAGGAAATGAATGAGCAGCCGCTGGCCTTGGCGGACACGGATGGGATCGCCGGAACCGAGCGCCTTTTCATTGATGGAATACGTCATGGAGCCGACTTCAAGGCCATCTGGATCGGTGCTCAGCGTGGGCGGTTTTTCAAGTAAAGGACCACCATGTGTATCATCATCTTCGTCGTCCATGGCGGCGGTAAAGAAGGGTTCCCAGTCACGGAGTGCGAGAAACAGCTCTTGATCGTATTGGCCTGGGTCGTGACCACCGTCCACGTAAACAAAGCCAAACTGACCGGTGTACGCGCCCTTGTGTAAATCATCCATCGCCATTGCGTGTGAATGGTACCAGCGGGTCCCAGCGGGACCGGGCGTGAGGGAGAAGCGGCGCTTCTGGCGCGCTGACACCACAGGGGAGCCTTCCTCCGCTGTGCCGTCGACGTCCGACGGAATAAGCAGGCCATGCCAATGCACTAGTTCAGGTATGTCCGTGTCGTTGATGACTTCAACGGTGATTCGTTTGCCTTCGCGCATGCGCAGCACCGGTCCGGGAGCGGTGTCGTTATAACCAATCGTCGAGAGGATATGCGAGCGGTCAAGTTCGACGGTGACTGGGGCAATTCGCAAAGTGTAGTCTGCTTTATTTTCGGCGACTTGGCTGGCTGGGGCGAATGTTGCGGCAGTCTGCTTTCCAAACAACGAGCGCGACGCGCCCGCATGCGCTAGAGCCATGCCGCCGAGTTTTAGCAGACTGCGCCGGTTCACAACTTTGCAGCTCTGACAGAGCGTTGTTAATGTCTGATCGTCTCATGCGGAAAGCGGCTCGGACAAGCAATGCAAGCCTCCCGTACGATCTGCAACCAACGGCGAAGTTCGTCCGTCTAATTCCTAAATGTCTCTAGCTCTCGCGAGATGAGCCTGCCCGGAGGTCGTTCATGAGGATTTCGCGCCTTGCCATTGCGGCTGTCGCGTCCGCGACCTGCTGCGGAGCCATCTGGGCTCTACAACAGACGGCCGACTTTGGCTTTGGCAACGACGACTCGCCCACCAACGTCAAGGCGGAGTTTTACTGGTCACGCCTGGCATACTCCTCGCGTCTTTCTTACGCCTCGAACCCGCAGAACTTCGGTGGCTCTGGCAGGCGTTGGTTCAATTCGTGGTCGCGCGATTATCCAAAGGCAGATCGCCAATTTCTCATTGCAATGCACCGGTTGACGCGCATTGACGGGCGTCCTACGGAGCAGGTGGTGAAGCTCGACTCCGATGAAATCTTCAACTACCCATGGATTTACGCGGTCCAAGTGCAGAACTGGGCCTTTACAGACAATCAAGCCAACCGACTGCGAGAGTACTTGCTGAAAGGTGGCTTTCTTATGGTCGATGATTTCCATGGAACCGAAGACTGGGAAAATTTCATGCGCGGAATGCGACAGGTGCTCCCGGATCGTCCGGTCGAGGACCTGCAGAGCGGCGACGAAATCTTCCATACTCTGTATGACATAGACGACAAGATGCAGATACCCGGGGAACAATTTGTGTGGACAGGCAGAACTTATGAAAAAGATGGATATCAGCCGAAATGGCGCGCTATTCGCGACGATAAGGGGCATATTGTTGTTGCCATCTGCCATAACATGCACTTGGGAGATGCATGGGAGTGGGCCGATGACCCAAATTATCCGGAGACTTTCGCGTCTATGGCCTTCCGCGTGGGGCTGGATTACATCATTTATGGAATGACTCATTGAGCTCTCCCCTGCGAAGAGAAGAAAATAGGACTGCAAAAGGCTTAGACAGAACTGGAAACGCGGATGTTTCAGTTCCTATTCAAGTACCCAAGCCCGGTGTTCACGAAAGGCCGGCTCGTGCTGCTCAGTGCGTGGCCTGCGTGGTTGCTGCCTGTATTGATCGTGGCAGTTGCCGGGGGGTTAGCAGTGCTTATCCGTTGGCAGCTCCGTCATTCTGAAGCTAAGTTGCGTGGCCTGCGGGTAGGTGCGATATGGGCCACGCAATCGGCGTTTTTGGCGCTCTTGCTGCTGTTGTTATGGCAGCCGGCGCTGATTGTGGCTGAACTTGGCTCGAATCAGAACATCATTGCGGTTGTAGTGGACGACTCGCGCAGCATGGGTATTGCTGATAGTGACGGGAAAACCCGAGAAGCTGCGGCCATTGCCGCACTGGATGGAGGGGTTTTGGCTGGGCTGCGACAACGTTTCCAGACCCGCATCTACCGCCTCGGACGTGAAATCACGCCTGTCGATTCGCCTGGTGATATCGCACCCGGGGACGTCGCTACTCACATTGACCACGGTTTGGAGCAGCTCGCTCGGGAAACCGAAGACCTACCTGTCGGCGCTATTGTACTTTTAAGCGACGGTAGCGAGAACTCGGTAGGACTTGGCGGTTCGGAGATTGGTGCTGGCGCATTGCATATCCTTAAGGAGCGCCGTCTGCCTGTGCACACGGTAGGCTTCGGGATGCCTGAGCATGCGCACGATGTCGAGATAGAAGATGTGAGCCTGCCGGCGAGTGCTGTGGCGAATGCGCGTATTGCTGCCACCGTCACTTTGCTGCAACACGGTTATGCGGGACACAAAGCGACCCTGACAGTCCGCGATGGCGACCAGGCCATTACCCAGCGAGATATCACGTTGGCGCCTGACCGCAGGCTGCAAAGCGAGCCCCTGTTCTTTCCCGCAGGCAGCGCCGGCGCAAAAAGCCTTACCTTTGTCCTGGAGCCGCTCCCCGGCGAAGAATCCGTCGCCAATAACCTCATAACGCGGCCTTTCCTGGTGAGTGATGCGAAGCGGCGCATCCTGTACGTCGAAGGCGAGCCGCGCTGGGAATATAAATTCATCCGGCGCGCGGAAGACAACGATCCCACCGTGCAGATCGTCTCGATGCTGCGAACCAGCGAGAACAAGGTCTATCGCCAGGGCATTAGCAATCCTGCTGAGCTAGCTCAGGGCTTTCCGGTTCGTGCTGAAGATCTCTTCGCCTACGCTGGCATTATCATCGGCTCTGTCGCAGCCGATTACTTCACACCTCTACAGCAGGGATTGCTTCGAGAGTATGTCGACCGTCGCGGTGGCGGTATCCTGTTTCTGGGCGGAAGATCTTCCCTGAGCGACGGCGGGTGGGGCGCGTCGAGCCTGAACTCATTGCTGCCAACCTTCCTCCCTTCGGGCAATCACAACTTCCACCGCAGCCCCGCCGCGGTAGAACTAACCGCGGCAGGCGTCGATTCGCCCGTGACGCGACTCCTCGACGACCCGCAAAAAAACGCGGAACGATTTAGGAAGTTGGCCTATCTCGCCGATTACGAAGACCCCGGTTCGCCCAAGCCCGGCGCAACTACGTTGGTCGATCTTCATGCAGGCCATCGCACACTGCCGCTACTCGTCACCGAGAGCTACGGCAGCGGCCGCACCGCGATCCTCGCCACCGGCGGTACTTGGCGGTGGCAGATGAGCGAAGCCCTCGGTGACCCCGCGCACGACCTTTTTTGGCAGCAGCTCTTGCGCTGGCTGGTCGCCGAGTCGTCGGGTCCTGTTTCCGCTTCCATTCCAGCACGTCTCCTCATGGACGAAGGGAACGTGCAACTCACGGCGCAGGTGCGCGATAGGACCTTCCAGCCGGTCACGGACGCGCATGTTTCGGTTCACATCCTCGGTCCGGAGGGGGTGGATGCTCTCGTCGGACTGAGGCCCTCTGAGACCACCCCTGGGCAGTACCAGGCCGAGTGGGGCGCGGAGAAAGCAGGAACGTATCTCGCAGAAGCGTCAGCAGAAACCGCAGACGGCCAGCCTCAGGAATTGGGTCGCGACCTGGTCACCTTTCAACGCGAGAACGGAGTCGCGGAAAACTTCCACACCGAACAGAACCGCCATCTCCTGGAACAACTGGCATCGGAAACCGGCGGACGCCATTGGAACCCTTCCGAGCTGAAGAATCTGCCGCGCGACATCTCTTACTCCGAAGCCGGCATCTCCGTCCACACCGTTAAAGAATTGTGGAACATGCCCATCTTTTTCCTGTTTCTGCTGGGCTTGCCAATTGCAGAGTGGCTGCTGCGCCGCAAATGGGGTGCAGTATGAAGCGCGCTCTGCTGCTGGTATCGACCTGTCTGCTCGCTCTTGAGGCGCATGCTGCAACGTTCTATGTCATCGTTGCGGGACTTGGCGGAGAGCCCGACTACGACCAGCGTTTCACCGCCACCGCAAACGATCTCGACCGCATCTTCAAATCCGGGGGCACCACAGCGCGTGTCTACACTCTTGTAGGCGCACAGGCCACAGCGGCGCGGTTGCGTGAGACGATTAACACAATTGAGCGCGAGGCCAAGGCGGATGATGATTTCGCGCTAATCCTCATCGGGCATGGCTCCTTCGATGGCGTCGAATATAAATTCAATCTCCCTGGACCCGACCTAAGTGCGGGCGAGATCGCCGCCATGTGTGACCGCGTCGCATCGCGCCGCCAGCTTATCGTCGATACCACCAGCGCCAGTGGCGGCGCCATGCAGACGCTCGAAAAGCCAGGCCGCGCCGTTATTGCCGCCACCAAATCGGGCACGGAAAAGAACGCGACCGTCTTCGCACGGTACTGGGTCGATGCCTTGCAGGACCCGTCCGCGGACGCCGACAAGAGTGACTCCGTCAGCGCTTTGGAAGCCTTTTTTTACGCGACCAAGAGAACCGCCGCTTTTTACGACGCGGAAAAACGGCTGGCTACCGAACATGCTGTTTTTAATGATGCGGGCCATGGTGAACCCGTGCGCGAGCCCGGCAACGGTCAAGGTATGCTGCTGTCGAACTTCACGCTGCTGCGCCTCGATGCTAGACAGCTGGGCGCGAACGATCCTGCTAAGCGCTCCCTCCTGGATAAAAAAGAGGAGCTCGAACAGAAAATCGACATCCTGAAGTACCACAAAGCAGCTATGGACCCCACCGATTACAAGCAACAATTGACCGATGCGCTACTCGAACTGTCCAATGTCCAGGAGAAACTCGAGCAATGAGGCGCCTCTCCCTTCTTTCGGTACTCCTGCTAATTGGGAAACTTACGGCTGCAGCCATTGTTCCGGGGGATTGCTGGATGCAGCGCAAGCATGGGCATGATGCCCAAGCAGAGGCGTGCTTCACAGCCCTTACACGGAGTTCCGACGCTTACTTCCGGGCTGAAGGATCTTGGGGTCTTGAACAATGGAGCCGCGCCAATGAGCAGTTTCGTCTTGCAACGCAGGCCGCAGACAGCAAGGCTCTTTACAAAGTTCGCTGGGGCCGGTTGCTGCACGAGCGCTTCAATAACGCTGACGCTGCCGGTCTCTTTCATGAAGCACTGCAAAAGGACCCCTCGAACGCCGAGGCATATATCGGGCTTGCGCGCGTCTCCGCCGACAGTTTCGATGGCCAAGCCACTGCATATTTGCGAAAAGCCATTGCCCTCGATCCCGGGCGGGCCGACGCCCATGAGCTGATGGCGCAACTCGCTCTTGAAAACGATAATCGCGATACCGCGTCAGCCGAGGCTGACAAGGCCCTTGCCTTTCAGGCAGACGCGCTTGACGCTATGGCGACGCACGCCGCTATCGAATTGCTCTCTGAGCGCTCTCCCGATGCGTGGTTCGCCAGAATTACCGCGATCAACCCTCACTATGGTGAAGGGTACGCGCTCGTAGCACATCAGATCGAGATGCATTATCGCTACGACGACGCGGTGACCTACTACCGCAAGGCTATCGAAGTCGCCCCGCGCCTTTGGTCGGCGCATTCGGCGTTGGGCATCGAGCTTATGCGGCTGGGCAAAGAGGACGAGTCGCGTCAAGAGCTGGAGCTGAGCTACACCCACGAATATCGCGATGCAGCCACCGTCAATAGTCTTCGTCTTATCGACAGCTACAAAGACTTCGAGACGATGCACGATGGAGCAACCATTCTGAAGCTTCATAAGACAGAAGCGGCGCTGCTCCAGCCCTACATGCAGGCGGAGCTACATGCGATTCTCGCTGCTTACGAGACAAAGTACCGAATGAAGCTTCCCGGTCCAGTACAGGTCGAAGTCTATCCCAACCACGAGGATTTTGCTGTGCGCACCCTGGGCATGCCAGGCCTCGGTGCGCTCGGTGTCACATTTAGCGATGTCATTGCCATGGATAGCCCCTCGGCGCGCAAGCCAGGCGACTTCAACTGGGGCGCGACACTCTGGCATGAGATGAGCCACGTATTTATCCTCACTGCCACAAATCATCGCGTGCCCAGGTGGTTCACTGAAGGCCTTGCTGTGCACGAGGAAGGCGTGCACTCTCCGGAGTGGAGCAATCGCATCACACCTGATGTTCTCGTTGCCATCCGCGATAAGAAGCTTCTACCGGTCTCGCAGCTCGACCGCGGGTTTGTCTATCCCGAGTATCCCTCGCAGGTGATTGTCTCCTATTTCCAGGCCGCAGCCATATGCGAGTTCATTAAAGAGAAATGGGGCGAGGACAAACTCCTCGCCATGGTTCAATCAAATGCAAAACAGCTGGCCACGCCGCAGCTGGTGCAGCAGAATCTGGACCTCGCGCCACAAGACTTCGACAAGCAATTTTTCGCTTGGATTGACCACAAGTATGGCATTGAAGCGGCACATTTCGACGAATGGCAGAACAAGCTCAAGGCGCTTGTCTCAGCAGCGCATGAGAAGCAATACGACACGGTGCTCAGGGATGCACCAGCGATTCTTGCCATGTATCCCGAATATGTGGGTGAGGCGAATGCCTATGAATTCATAGCCGATGCCGACAAGGCACGTGGCGATTCGAAAGCGGAGGGCGCCATCCTGACAGCGTATAAGCACCAGGGCGGCCAGATGCCCGAGATGCTAAAGCGTCTGGCTATGCTCGAAGAATCTGGAGGACAAATAAACGAAGCCGTGGCAACCCTCGAGCGGCTCAACTATATCTACCCGGTAAAGGACGAAGAGCTACACCATCATCTGGGTGACTTGCTCTATAAGGAGAAACAATACGATGGTGCAATCCGCGAATACAACGCTTTCGCGGCGTCCAATCCTGTAGATAAGGCCGGCGCGCAGTTCAGCCTGGCACAGGCCTATTTCGCTGCCGGAAAAAGAGACAAGGCCGAAGAGTGTGTCTTGGCTGCTCTCGAAATTGCTCCAGGCTATCGCCCAGCGCAGAAGCTGCTTCTTCAGTTACAACAATCGCCCGCAACGCCCAAGTAATGCGAAAGGACTTCGATGGCTTCTTTTGTTCGATTGGATGAAGACGCAGCGTTCCTCGAGCAACGTGTTAAGCGCTTCCACGCAGTGCGCGAGCGAGTCCTTGATCAGGTGCGCGCAGTCATCGTGGGCCAGGATGACGTGCTCGACCAGATCCTGATCGCTCTCTTCGTCGGCGGCCACTGTCTTTTGACAGGCATGCCTGGTACTGCCAAAACCCTGATGGTGCGGACCATTGCGGAGGTGCTCGGTCTTGCGTTCCGGCGCATCCAGTTCACACCCGACCTGATGCCGTCAGACATTACCGGTACCGATATTATCGAAGAGGATTTGGAGACCGGGCATCGCAAATGGACCTTTGTCGAAGGGCCGATCTTCGGCAATATACTGCTAGCCGACGAGATCAATCGCACACCTCCGAAAACGCAATCCGCCCTGCTTGAAGCGATGCAGGAGCACTCCTGCACAGTTCGCGGCCACATGTATCGACTGCCGGCGCCGTTCTTTGTGCTGGCAACGCAAAATCCAATAGAACTCGAAGGCACCTATCCGCTCCCAGAAGCACAACTGGATCGCTTCCTCTTCAACTCGCTCCTTGACGATCTGAACGCCGAGGACGAGTTGAAAGTCATCGACCGCACCACAACTACATCCGAAACGAAAGTAGAAGCCGTAACCTCGGCTGAAGAACTGCTCGACTTTCAGCAACTGGTACGAATGGTGCCCGTTGCCGAGACCATTTCGCGCTACGTAGTGACTCTGGTACGTGCCACGCGACCTAAGAGTGAGACCGCGACTGTCTTCATCAAAAAGTATGCCAACTACGGGGCCAGCGTGCGCGCCGCACAATCTATTGTGCTGGCTGCAAAAGCACGGGCGCTTTCGCACAAGCGCTATCACGTCACCTACGACGACATCACGGCTATCGCCCTCCCTGTGCTGCGTCATCGCATTATTCTTAACTTCCACGCGGAATCCGATCGCATCGACGCAGACGAAATTCTCAAGCAACTCGTAGCACATGTGCCGCGGCCGGGGGCGGATTGATGCAGCGTTTCCTCGATCCCGAAGTGCTGGCTGGCATAGCCTCGCTGGACCTGCTGGCAAAAACGGTTGTGGACGGTTTCGTCGCCGGCCTGCATCGTTCCCCCGAGTTCGGCTTCAGCCAGGAATTTGCCGAGTACCGTGCCTATACTCCGGGGGACGACTTGCGTCATGTGGACTGGAATCTTTTCGCGCGTACCGAACGCTGCTATCTCAAACGCTATCGCGGGGAGACTAACAGCCAGCTAACGATCCTGCTCGATGCCAGCAACTCCATGCAATACACCTCCACTCCGCCCAGCAAAATAGACTACGCACGCTACCTTGCGGCGGCGCTCTTCTATCTTGCCATTCACAATCAACGCGACGCGGCAGGGCTTATCGTCTTCGACGAGGAAGTACGGGACTACATTCGCCCCTCTACGCGGCCGGGACAGCTGGCGCGGCTCTTCGCAGGACTGGAACAAGCCACCCCGCGTGCGCAGACAGATTTTTCCAAGCCGCTTCAGCACTTTCAGAATGCCCTGCATCGGCGAGGTATCGCCGTCGCCATCTCGGACTTCTATGAGAAGCCGGAAACGATAATTGCCAACATAGCGCCACTGCGTTTCCGCGGCAACGAAGTAATCCTCTTTCAGGTTCTTGATCCGCAGGAGATTCGACCGGCCCTGAAGGAGCCAGCCATCCTCGTCGATCTCGAAACCAACCATAGGATTGAAGTCATCCCCGAATACACGAAGAACGCGTATCGAACCAAAATCGATGCCCATGTCGAACAGCTTCGCTCTCGTACGCGAGCAGCAGGTATGGATTATCACCTTCTTGTTACGACACAGCCTCTCGATTTGGCGCTGCGCGAATACTTGACGCTCCGACAGGCAGGTGACTGATGGGCTTTTTGGCGCCATGGTTTATAGCGGGTCTGGTGGCGCTGGGCGTACCCGTCTTTGTGCATCTGCTGCGTCGCCATGTCACCACGCCTCGCCCGGTTAGCTCGCTCATGTTCTTTGAGCGTGGCACGCAGAGTTCGACCCGTCATCGGCGGCTTAAATATCGGCTGCTGTTTGCGCTGCGCGCGGCATTATTGCTGCTGCTAGTACTTGCATTCGCCAATCCTTTTGTGCCGCGTTCTGCCGCCGATGCGAACGGCCGCACGCATTTGATCGTGCTCGACAGCTCATTCAGCATGCGAGTCGGAGAACGGTTTGCTGACGCCAAGCGACAGGCTCTTGCTGCACTCGAGGCAAAGCTCCCTGGGGACAAGACTCAAATCATGGCCCTCGGCGGACAGCTTGAAATTCTGACTCAACCGATTACAGACGGCGCGCAGCTCCGCTCGACTCTCGAAGGCATCCAGCCAGGTGACGGCCGCGCCAGCTTCAGCGACCTTGCACGAGCCGTTCGGTCGCTTGCCGAAACCGAGCATGGGCCTATCGATGTCGACCTCTTCAGCGACATGCAACATAGCGCCATGCCGGCCAACTTTGCCGATGTGGTCTTGCCAGGCAATGCGAGGTTGGTATTACATCCTGTCGCGCAAGGCCCTACGGTTCCAAACTGGACGGTCGAAAGCGTAGAAGCACCAGCCGAGTTGTCCGATCCGAAAGATCCCAGGCGTTCGCGCGTTCGCGCGATGGTGGCAGGCTTTGCTACCCCGCCGGCGAAGAAGACGGTCTCGCTTATTGTGAACGGAAAGACCATTGCCACCCAAAAAGTGGATGTGCCGGCGAACGGACGTGCGACGGTGGATTTTGCGCCGCTATATGTTGGCTACGGCTTCAATCGTTGCGTCGTGGCGATGGAAGGAGGTGACGCATTCCCGGCCGATGACACGAGCATTTTCTCAGTGCGCCGTTCGGATCCCGAGCGCGTTCTCTTCGTCCATGATGCCGGCGATACGCGTTCGGGAACGTACTTCGGGGCGGCGCTGGCGGCAGCGGCGCAGGGTTCGTATGTGTTGCAATCCATACCGCGGGAGCAGACGACTGACGTCGACCCATCGCGGTTCGCCTTCGTGGTACTCTCCGACACCGTTGCCCTGCCCTCAATTTTTGACCACGCACTGAATCAGTATGTTGCCAAAGGGGGCAATGTACTCATCGTGCTCGGCACACGCGCAGCGCGCCACGCGACGATACCCTTGTGGGGTGGCGAGGTTCAGGATACGCATAACTATGTGCGGTCAGGCAATGTCGCGGCGGTTGCCCAGGTGGACTTCAGCTATCCCGCGCTCGAGCAGGCGCAACCCGGACGCGATAACGGCGGCTGGTCTGAAGTCAAGGTGCTCTATGCGGCAGTCGTAGACCCAGCCCAGGCGCGCGTGGCAGCACGGCTCACGGATGGCACACCGCTCCTCATCGAAAAACAGCTTGGGGAAGGCCATTTGCTGCTTTTTGCGTCGGGAATGGAAAACCTGACGAATGACCTCCCGTTACATCCACTCTTTGTGGCCTTTGTGGACCGCCTTGCG
>Ga0126381_100007451_pt1 | contig 12184 bp, 12 predicted proteins | sample PanSoiMetPlot_28_FD_96465 | JGI IMG/M metagenome (GOLD analysis project Ga0126381, IMG submission 96465) | Tropical forest soil microbial communities from Panama - MetaG Plot_28 | ecosystem: Environmental > Terrestrial > Soil > Tropical forest > Bulk soil | place: Panama | collected 2016-02-17
CAAGCTGAATTCATCGTCGCAGCAGCCGTCAGCAATCGCGACCACTCCGGAGAGACTGCTAACTTGCGACGGAGTTGACGTTGCCACTGTTGTGCCGTTGCCCAGCTCGCTGAACCCGTTGTCGCCCCAGGCCCAAACATTTCCAGTACTCTGTGGGGCTTGGCTCTGTGCCGCGAGCCAAGAGCAACTGGCCGCGGCGAGCAATGCAAGCAGAACTTTTCTGAGCGCGTACTCTCTCATAGCGAGCCTCCCGAACGAGAGTCCGTTGCGAACCTTCCGCTACGAGAAGCTGATATTGACCGTGACAGCGATGGTTTGACCGGCTGTGACTTGAATGACTGGAGATTGAGAGGCTCCGGACCCCGTGCCGAAGGAGAACGCAGTAAATTGGGGCGGCAGTTGGTCAAGCAGCTGTGCGCAGTTCGCCTGCGGCGTCCCGGCAGGACACAAGGTGACATAAGTAGAGACAGTGGCCACGCCGCCGCTCTGTGAGGCGACAGCGGTTCCCGTCAACACCAATTGGCCCGTCCCGGAGCTATTAACCGTAAGATTTGGGAAAACATTCGAATTTGCGGTGGCGGCAAAAGCGCCGGCCACGATGACGCAAGAAGTATCATTGGCTGGAATGAACCTGGTAAGAGGGGGAGCGGGTGGGCACGGCGAGGGTGTGCTCGCAGAACCATTCACCCGGATCTCCCACGGCCCAACCGGCACAACCCCAGTCAGAAGGGAGGCGAGAGCGGTTGCACCTGAGGGTTGGAGCGAGTTTTCAAACTCGCGATGAGTCACTACCGAGCCATCAGGGTTGCGCACCTCGATGGTCCAGTGGCCGTGAACTTTGATACCCTCGTGCTTGCCGTCTCCTGATGGCTTTTCCTCCGCTGCGGCATTTTCGGATTTCTCACCCTGGACATCTCCTGTCTGCGCCCTCGTTGAGGTGGCAGCCAGAGACGGCTTCTCGCGGGACGACTCTGCCGCAGCCTTCCGCGCCGGTTCTGGATTTTCATTGGCACTCTGCTTCTGCCCCGCCCAAACGCTCGGCGCGAAAACCAGCAGATACGCCAGAAGCAACCGCCCCGCCACTCCCGCCAACTTCTTGATCGTGTTGTTCATCGTCCGCTCCTCTCTGCCTTTCTAGTTTCCAAACTCTTGTTCCCACTCATCCGCGGAAACGCGGGCCAACTACTGCTGAGTGATGCAGGTGCCGATGGTTTTAAACGTATTCCCGGACCACACGTTTCCATTGTGGTTGGCGACGCCGCCTCCGCCTTCGGATACCGTCACATTGCAATTAATTAGCGGCGGGTATGCAGAGACGCCGATAGGGGAATTGGGATCCGGGACAGCCTGCGCCCACACCAAATCCCCACCGCCGGACGCGTACAGCTGATTGTTCTTGATGACGTTGTTGTACGTCCCGTTGAGAATCACCACGCCGCCCGAAAACGCGGGCGTGATTCCGTTGTGCCTTTCCGTCCCCGTCGGTCCGTCCGAGTGGTCCCCATTTCCTTGAATCAAATTGTCGTGAGAGGGACCGTACTGGTTCAGCGTGGAAGTTCCGGGTAGCGGGTCCGCGACCAAGATGCCCACGAAATCCGCCGTGCCAAAAGCATTGTTGCTAACCACGTTGAACGACGAGCCGTCCGTAATCATCACGTTGCTGGTAAAAGGGTAGTCGGCTGTGTTGTTGCTGATTGTGTTGTTATTCGAGTTGAACAAGGAAAAAGAGACCGTAGTGCAGTTGTTCGACGCATTGTGGTCGATAAGGATATTGCTGCTGCCGAAGACGCGCACCGCTCCGACTCCCCAGTGTGCCAACGAAGGGTCGAACTCTAGGAAGTCAGGCGAATTGTTTTGCCCGTTCGCGCTGAACTGCCAGCCTTTCACGGTGACGTTGCTGCTGTTTTCGATGTCGACCGCACCAACAAAATTTTTATTGATCGCTCCGGAACCAGCACTCACGATCCCTGGTCCACTGGGATTTCCACCGCCACCATCCAACGTGACGTAGCTCGAATTCTCCACCACAATTCCGATTCCGTTGCTTTGAATAGAGGTTTGCGCGCCGGTCACTGTGGCCGAAACGGTCTTTTGTCCCGAGGGATTTATGTGATTCAGCACGACGCCCTGGCTCGTTGCGGCACCGTTGCCCGCGATGGTCAGGTTGAAAAGGGAGAAAGATCGCGTGAGCAACGTTCCGTCAACAGACACCGCTATGGCGCCTGGCCCTGTCGAGGTGATGGTCCACGGGCCGATGATGTACGGGTCCGTGATGGTGCCTGAGCCGCTCAAGACACAGTTGCAGGCTTGAAAGTCGAAATCGCTCACAATCACAATAGGCGCGTGTGAGCCGCCGGCTGCGCTCGCGGTGTCGCCATGGTGAGCGAGCAACCCAAAAACGAACGCTAAGGTCAACACGGCGCGCGCCAATACACTCAGAGTGTTGCTACGACTGTTCTTGTTCATGGAAGCTCCTTCTCTTTTGAGTGACATTCAGCTTGCTCGCCCAGGTTCGGGTCGAGCGAGAATCCGCCCATGTCTGCACATCCCGGTAAAGGGACACACCACGACCATGGTTGTTTCGAGAGCGCATTTCACCGCCGGGGACTGCGGGATCTATCTCTTGCTACCTACATAAGCGAAAACGGTGGGCCAAGGGGACCAATTAATTTGTGAGAAGCCCCTGGTTTTCTGAAGACGCCCGTTCCCAAACTTGCCCGTTAGCGCGAAGACTCTCTTCCCCGTGACCCGCTTCATTCGTGGTTTTCGCTTCTTAGGAAAAGGGAACGGAGCTTCGATGAGACTCATTACTTCGTCTGCCACATGGCAGACAGGAGAATTCCCGCTCTTGGCGGTTCTATGTACACTTCACGGCAATGTGAATTGACTTCCCTCGGTCCTTACTTTAGGTTGTTAACCAAGTGTGAAGTCCCGTGTGTAACCGAGGATGTGCGCGTGTCCGAATCGTCGCCCCAGCCTGTTAGCGCCCTCCTCAGCCAATGGCGCGCCGGTGATCAGGAGGCCCTCGAGGCCCTCATTCCACTCGTTTATCAAGAGCTGCGCCGAATTGCGCAGCATCATCTAAGACAGGAACGTCTGGACCATACTCTGCAGAGCACAGCCCTGGTTCACGAGGCCTATCTCCGGCTCATCAAGCAAGGGCCGGCCGAAGCTGCGAACCGTGCGCACTTTCTGGCGGTGGCGTCGCAGTTGATGCGGCAGATTTTGGTGGATCACGCGCGCGGACATCGGGCGGCCAAACGCGGCGGCGGCTTCAAGCTGGAACTCAACGACGCAATGGGCTCTCAGGAACCAAAAGATATGGATCTTGTTGCCTTGGATGATGCGCTGAACGAGCTAGCCAAACTGGACCCGCAACAGACCCGGATAGTCGAGTTGCGATTTTTTGGTGGGCTATCGATTGATGAGACGGCGGAGGTTGTTGGCATCTCGCCCACGACCGTTAAGCGAGAATGGGCCACCGCGCGGGCTTGGCTCCGCCGCGAGATCCGAGGAACTTAGGCCCAATGACCCCCGAAGAATGGCTCAAGATTAAATCGGTCTTTCAGACCGCACTCGAGCTGGATCCTCCCGCCCGCGTAAACTATTTGGACTCCGCGTGCGTGGGACAGGCCTCCGTTCGTAGCGAGGTGGAGTCGTTGCTGGAGTCGCATGAGGAAGACTGCGATTTTCTTGAAGTTCCAGCTGCAGTTGACGCCGCCAATCTTGAGGCCGTCACGGCCCCAACAAGACTTGCCGGCCAGCGTCTTGGTCCCTACAAACTTGTGGAGCAGATCGGCGAAGGCGGCATGGGCGCGGTGTACCGTGCCGTGCGTGCGGACGGATTGTACGACAAACAAGTAGCCATCAAACTGATACGCCGCGGCTTTAGCACGGATTTCTTTGTCGCGCGATTCAAAAATGAACGCCAGATTCTAGCGGGCCTTGAGCATCCCAACATCGCTCGTCTCCTTGACGGCGGGGTTACTGAGGACGGGCTGCCATACGTGGTGCTGGAGTTTGTCGCCGGGGTACCGATTGACGAGTATTGTGTTCGCAACGAGCTCTCCATCACCGACCGGCTCACGCTCTTTCGGACGGTCTGTTCGGCAGTCCAATACGCACATCAGAACCTCGTCGTGCACCGTGACCTGAAGCCGGGAAATATCCTTGTCACTGAAGACGGAATTCCCAAGCTGCTTGATTTCGGCATCGCCAAAATTCTGGACCCCGAAGAAGAAACCCTGGGCGGGGATCGCACGCTCACGGTCATGCGTATCATGACGCCGGACTTCGCTAGCCCGGAGCAAGTCCGCGGCGACCCAATTACTACTGCAAGTGACGTGTATTCTCTGGGCGTAATTCTCTACTTACTTCTTGCCGGCCAGCGGCCTCACCGCGTCTCCAGCACTGCTCCCCACGAGATCACCAAAACAATTTTCGATACGGACCCGGAAAAACCCAGTGCCGCCGTGACCCGCCTTAGAGGTCCAGAAAAATCCACGCGCAAGGACTCGCTAGTCAAGCCAAGGGAGCAAAAGAGCCGCGACCTGAAACACGACAAGCTGCGGCGTGCCTTGCGGGGAGATTTGGACAATATCGTTCTCAAGGCGTTGCGTAAAGAACCAGCCCGCCGTTACGCTACGGTCGAACAATTCTCCGATGACCTGCGCCGGCATCTGGAACATCTGCCCGTCATCGCTCGCAAAGATACGCCCGGGTATCTGGCGTCGAGATTCATCATGCGCCACAAAACTGGCGTCGCAGCTGCGATGGTAGTTACTCTCACACTGCTAGCAGCATTGCTGATCACTGCGCGTGAGGAACGCAAAGCGCAGCGCCGCTTCAACGATGTTCGTGCTTTGGCCAATTCGTTGATCTTCGAAGTGCACGATTCGATTCAGGATCTCCCGGGATCGACGCCAGCCAGAAAAGTGATTGTCGATCGCGCGCTGCAATATCTCAACGCTTTGGCACAAGAATCAGGTGGTGACCTCGGGCTGCAGCGGGAACTGGCCACTGCTTACGCGCGGGTGGGATCAGTGCAGGGCCACTACAAACAGAACAACCTGGGAGATGTCAAAGGCAGTTTGGATAGCTACGAGAGGGCGCTTGAAATCAGAAGACAAATCGACGCAAAGTCGCAGGACTGGAATGATCGTCTGGCGCTCGCGACGGCTTACCGACTCGTCGGTGACGTGCAAGGGCCCTACGGGAAAGAAGTCGATGCGCGTAACAGCATGGTTCATGCGATTGCCATATGCGAGGCCCTGAACAAGGCGAGACCGAATGATCCTAAAGTTCTGGACGAGTTGGGGTCCGAATACGAGCAATCAGAGATGATCGGCTACCCGAACGACCCCAATGGCGATTTGAAGAGGATTGAGGATGGGCGCAAAGCCATCGCGGTAGATGAGGCCTTGCTCAAAATCCAGCCCGATGATCTTCGCACTCTCAATGGTTATGCCATCGACTTGTCCCATCTCGGCGGTTACTTGGAGCCAACGGATCCCAAAGCGGCTCTAAGCTCCTATCAGAAGGGGCTCGAGATCGCGCTCAGGTTGACTCAGCGCTCAAACGACCCCCGCTATGCGCGAAGTTTAGGGGCAGCTTATGCCGACGTCGCCGGCTTTTATGACGACGCCGGAGACTATCCGCGAGCAGCCGACAACTATTCGAAGTCCCTGGCCATCCACCGGCAGATCAGCGAGGCCGATCCCCAGAATACGTATTTCCGCCAGTCGCTCGCGATTTCCTACACTAATACGGGGATGGCCCTCGCAAAAGTTGGAGACACCAAGCTTGCTCTCGAGAACTGGAACAAAGGGAACGAAATCATGCGCAAATTGGCCTCGGCGGCTCCTGAGAACATGGGGCTGCGCCACTCCTTTGCCGCGGTTGTCGCCACGGGCGGAGCGATTTTTATGCGGGCCCACCAAGCGGAATCCGCTTTTGCGGAATTTCAAGAAGCGCACACACTTTATCAGTCGCTTCGCGATGCGAACGTGGGTTTCGGATTTCATGCGGCTTGCACTGCGGAGAGCACTGAGAAAATGGCGGAGGCGTCGTCTGCGGCGGGAAATGTTCAGGCGGCCACGGACCACTTTCAGAAAGCGCTGGCGTTTGCCGAGCCGCTGATTTCCGCCGGCAACGCCGATCCCAACGTGTTCTATGTAGCGGCGAACGCCTATTCCGGATTTGGCGACCTCGCTCTCAAACGGGCTACTCAGCCCGCACAAACAACGGCGAGCAGAAAAGCCAGTTTGACGGAGGCTCGATCATGGTATGGCAAAAGCCTGGCGGCCTGGCAACACATCGAACATCCCAGTCGCACGGCGATGAATGGTTTTGAAGTCGGCGAACCGATGGCCATTGAGAAGAATCGTAAGCGCTGTGACATGGCACTCTCGGCGCTACATTAGGGCGCCGCACTCTCCGCGATTGCTATTCCGAAGCTTCCGAAGGAAGAGGTCGAGCGCGTCCGAAATAGGTATGAGCGTAGCATCGAGCAGCGCAGGTCGCAAAGAACCTGAAACCTGCAACGCCGCCTTGGCAAATTCAAGCACGCTCCACATTGAGAGCACGAATGTTGCGCCTTCCGCCAGATGCCGTTTTCTCGATGGGCTTCCCGCAGACCGGGCAAACAGTCTGGTCGTGCCGCCTTGGTTTGGACCGATTCGCGGATTCGAAAGAAGAGTGACGGATGCGTCGCGTCCTTCTTGTTGTCGGTCTTTTGCTTGTATTTGTTGGTGACCAGCATTGACCATGCTCGCCTGGAATACTACTAGCAAATCGAAAGCTGAAGAAGCGGCTCACGGGTCTAGGGCAAGCAGTCAAAATCCAGCGCGGCGTTTCATTGAAGTTAGTCTACATATATAGAGATTTAGTGTCAAGTCATCGATTTCGGCGAAATACTGCACGGTTGACGTCTTCTCGGAGCCAACGCTCCAGGTCCTGCGAAACGGCATAATCGCCGAATGTGTTGATTTCGGCACGCTGGGGCCTTCTTGCCGACCAATAAGGCACAAGAGCGGTGCCGAATTGCTCGAACGTAAAGAGTGAGGGAGAATGCTTGCATGCTCCGATTTGCTGCGATTCTAGTCTTCCTCGCTTCCAGCATAGAAACTGGCCCTTTACAGGAACCAGCGACCGAACCGACCGCACCCGCATGCAATTTCGCAGAAATCTACAAGGCTGATGGTTGGTCGATACCCGGTTTGCAGAATGCCAAAATCAAGCAAACAGCAAACTGCGTCAACTTGCCTGGTGTGGTCGTGACAAAACTGGAACCGTCTGTCACAGAAGCTACGCTTACCCAAATAAGCTGCTCTCGTGAGCATCCCGGCAGAATCGAAATCGAGGAAAAGCCGATAGGCATACTTGAGCTGACCGCATATGAGTACAAGGGGCGTGTGTTTGCTTATGGCCTCTACTATGAAGGCCAGGCAATCGAGGATAGCGCTCGGGTACGGCTCGGTTGCGCATCATCATATCTGTTCTATGACGTCGAAGGCTCCGGCCACTTCACACTTCGCAATGGGCGACATGGCCCTTCATCCCGGAAATACCAGAGGCATGGCAGAAGGCGGGTCCGAGGCGAGCTAACGCTCCCACGCAGATTCCAGAAAAACACTAGCCCATCTGGTTGGTTCCTTCAACCCAGCAACACTAGTAAGGTCCTGGGTAACGGCATTCGCGGTGAAGTGGAATCTGGCCGACGAACCTGCCCCAGCGCGCTCCCTCCTCTGCTACCCTTTGCGATGATTCTTTAATTCTTTACTGAGATGGGGCACAAAATGGGGCACAGTCAAATGATGGCTGAAAGCTCATGCTTCAATCTTCGGATCATTTTCCAAGGGGGTACCCGCGGGGGGGCATTATTGGCAAATCGGCTGAGCGCGGCTCACAAAAATTTTCCAAAAAATCGAAAGCAAGCCAAGGCTATATACAGATTGCCCGCGTTTAGTGGATTATCCGACGGGCAGCCGGTGCCAGCGGGGGCCAAATCCACTTTACCGGTAAGCGGACTTGACCCAGGAGTTGACACAAAGTACAAGAAAATGGGAAACCCGTCTCGATATCACATGCATCCGAATAGGGGGTGACTACGTGAGCCGCAATCTTCTCTCAGCCATCGCTTTGGGTACGACTGTCTCCCTGGCAAACGCAGGACCGAGGGGCACAGTTCCGAAGGCATCCGCCGACCTGTACCCCGCGCACGCGGACGAGCATGACGGCACAAGGATTGGCGCTTCCCTAATGAATGCAGACGAAGTACGGAGGGCCTTTGGTTTCGATGTGGACCGCACCTGCCTCATCATAGAAGTGGCTCTCTATCCGAAGGACGGCCAAGAGCGCAAGCTGCTAGTGAGCGATTTCTCCCTTCGTATCGCTGGTACGAACACGGTTGTGAAACCTTCTACAGCTACAGCGGTGGCCGCCAATTGGCAGCAAGTATTCAGGGAGCGGCAAGGCGTCAAGACCGACCCCTTTGGCGAAGTCGCCGTCGGTTCTCATGAAGTCCACGCAGAAGGACAAGTTCATGTCGGCACAGTCGATAGCTCGCCGCATCCCGCGAGCGAAAAAGACCGCGCCACTCTGGAGGCCGAACTTGCGGAGAAGGCCCTGGCCGAAGGTAAGGCATCCTCGCCGGTTGCGGGTTACCTATACTTCCCCATGTTACCGAGGAAAAAACATACCGCTCTACAGTTGGACCATGACACAAACGGAAGCAGCGTTACCTTGCAGTTTCCCCAAAAGTAGCTTCGCGTCGGCACACGCTGAACTAGCGGTAACTTGATTTTCGACGCTGGGTACTAGGCTCCAAGTAGGCGGTTTCCGGACTTCACGGGAGTTTGCTGGCGACGCGAGTCATGCATCGGAAAGGCTCTGACCTGCTGCCGACCTGATCTCACGGACGATGATTCCGCTGATAATCATCAGCAGCGAAGCACCGATTTGGTGGATCAAGAGGCGCGGAAAGAAAACTGGGTTGACGGGCGCACGGATGGCAACTAACACCCAAAACTCCGTCACGGTCACCACCAGAGATATAAAGCTCAGGCTCATCGTGGCTATCATTTCCCTACGTTTGGCTACCCCGGCAACAAGGCAACCGATGATTAGCGATAGGAGGAGACTCCCCACAAAAACGGTGTAGTACATCCAGAATATGTGATTGGCCGCATGCTTGGAATCGTAGTGGGGCGTCACATGGTGGTTGAGAAGGGAAATAAATTCCATATCACTCGGCGAAGATTGCCAGTGGCAAACCGGAGCAGCAAAGCACCGCCGAAAGCTGCGCCGATGATCGGCCACGGCGCGGTCCGAAATCCTCTGCCAACGAGACCTACGATTGTTTTCACGCTCTGACTCCAATACCAGCGATTGGCGCAACCTGTTCCGCACCTTGACGCCATGTCAGAGAATCTCTCGTCGAGAATCTCCCGTTGCATGCCTGTTTGTTTTTCCACGATGAATAGACCAACGAGCCACGTAGCGATGCGAGGCGGTTGAACTATTTGCACTCCGGACATCACCAGCACCGCTCAGTTGGATTGAGCCCCTGGGCCATGCTTGGAGCCTCCTAGCGAGCCTTCCGAGCATCATAACGCGGCAAGGTCCTCGTAAACCTAATCGGTAAAGTTCGCACGAGCCAACCGTCAGTAGCCCTTGCAGAGGATTAGGTCAATAGCCGTTCCGTTTTTCATGACGACCATCCATGGACTGTCCCGCAGGAATATCGCATCTTCGCTTTTGTCTCTAGCCTCAGCATGGCCGGCGCTTCCCGGAGTGGAGTAGCACGCCCGATAATACGGCGTGACCTCCTCTAGTGTCCGTATGTAACCAAAGCGGGCTTTGAGTTGGTCCTTAGTCAGCCCTCGCACCTGCCTCACAGGCCAAGTGTCGTGAGACATGGCGCACAACGCGGAGTCGAGATTCATATTGTTGTTGAGCCCGTGTTTCCAAAGGACGTAGTAGATGTTCTTCGGGTCCACATCGTCGGGATAAGTGCGCAACCAAGTGACGAGCACTCCGAACGATAGAATCGTTCCTATTCCGACGAAAAACAGGGCGACGGCAATCCGTCGAATCCAGAGATTCCGAATTGAAGCTTCCATGCTCGGCCCTTCCGGAACCGAATCGTAGCAAAAGCCTGGTGCGTGCGGACATCAGTGCCTGCGGACCAACTCCCGGGGAAACGGCGAGACCGCCGAAGTCAAGTACTGGGAAGAACTTGTCCGCGAACCCGACAAATCGGGCACTTGACGGATCAATTCGACATTGTTTTGGTCGAGCGGCAACTTCGATGCGTCACTGCAATTTTATATTCACAAGTCGCAGCGCATCGGGTGATAACCCCCGCGATTTCTCCACATGCGCGCTGGCTGCCAACATGCTGACCTCATCTCCAAGATAGCAAGCGACGGCAAAGCCCGCGGGCAGCAAGGTTTTTGTCGCGATTCTCTCGCCTGTAGAAAGGTCGTAGGTATCCCAATGAGTTACAGGAGGAGGCTTCTCACCAGAAAATTGATAGAGTTCTGCGGCTACGCTGCCACCGAAAAACCAATCGTGAGCCCGTGCGCCACTTGTAGTCTCCAGCGGGATAACCTGGACGTCGCCAGTTTCTCTAATACTAGCGAGGCCGAAATTCGGGTCCTTACCGGATTGTCCCGTTTGGAGAATTAAGTGCGCAACCCCGTCGGCCGCTTCCATTCGGGCGGAGTGAACCGGAATCCAAGGGTCACCGCTGGCCGTGGGCGGGATGTCGAATAGATGTGCCATTTCGTCGTCCGCGCTCAGGATCGCGCCGGTAAACTTTCTTGCTGCTTCGTCGCGACCGTTGACCGGACGATACCCGACAAGGGTGACGTTGCCGGACGAACTCACGGCCATTATGACAGGCCGAAAATCGAGCGACAGATTATGCCGCGCGATCAATTTCCCTTGGCCATCGAAGCGATACATTTCAAACGTAACACCCGCTGATTGCGAGTAGTGGTCGTTAAGAACGGCCAAGCCCATGCCCGCCGGGGCTATCACACCAACCGTTAGTTCTGATTCCGGCAGCGTAAACAACTGAGTAGAACCATCCTTATCCACTCTCATAACCGACTGACCGCGCCCTGCTGGCCTGCGATACACTTGGCCTTCGGCATTGCAGGTCATCGGGCCCATGAACCCATCGTTCAATGTCGCGCCGCGAATTACCACGTCGTTCGTAGATTGCGGATTGGATTGTTTGGCAACGGCGGCACCTGGCGTTGAGAAAAGCTGGCCGGGGGCACTTGGTTCGGCAGCGTTCTGAGGGCGCAACATCTGCAGGGCTTGCTGAAAATGATTCAATAAACTTTGGGCTACATTTTTCGCATGTTCCGGGTGTTGGTCCAATGCTTGATTGGCTTGAAACGTTGTACGCATCGAGTAGACGGGCAAGGATTGCGGCTTACCATCCATCGCTGCCAGGTATTGTTGGCGGGTCCAGTTGCCTTCGATTCCTTCCTTTAACAGGGCAATCGCCTGCTCGTATGCGGATACAAGAGAAGCACGATAGTCAACAAGCGTCTTGACCCACACCGCCTCCCCAAATGTCTCCCCGTCCGCCCAGATTCCCGCGATAACCTCCACTTTGTCAGGGAGCGGACCACCGACTTTGTGTGGCATAAAAAGCGTCAAAGTTTGACCAGGCTCAAGCGGACCTTGCGCTTCACCCCTCGGGCCTCGTCCCCCTTGCACTAATGGGTCCCAATTCATTCTGCCTTGTGATCGCGCCTCCGTCGAAACAGAAAACTCAATCGTGCACGCCGTGAGCGTCCTGCCTGATAGATTCGTGACCGAAAACTGAGGCGATGCCTCATCGTTAGCCTGAATCTCCGCCCGGAACTTCGGCCCAACCGCAATCTGAGCAAGAGAACTCGCTGCCCAAATTAGCAGCAAAACCATTGCGATCGCTCTGATGAATCTCATTGTTTACAAACCTAGTAAATATCTCGTTGCCCACTTTAGATTGTCGAATCGAAATGCGTCAACTCCCGATTACGAGCTTACCGGACAAATGGAATGAAGATTTCGGAGCGGAAACCGCTGCGCGTCTAGGTCAAGGTAGGACCTGAATTTCAAGTTCAATCGCACGCCCATTCCGGATTGAAAATGCCCGGATGGGCGTAGTTGCGTACGGCCGGGG
>Ga0126381_100007452_pt1 | contig 12183 bp, 8 predicted proteins | sample PanSoiMetPlot_28_FD_96465 | JGI IMG/M metagenome (GOLD analysis project Ga0126381, IMG submission 96465) | Tropical forest soil microbial communities from Panama - MetaG Plot_28 | ecosystem: Environmental > Terrestrial > Soil > Tropical forest > Bulk soil | place: Panama | collected 2016-02-17
CCGGCCCGGGTTCCCATATTGGAGCACTTGAATGGCTACGCCGTACCGCGGACCACAGTTTGGGCTTCTCCCGAATCGCCGGATCAGCTGGCAGACGCTGGCGACCAGCTACGGGATCGAGGTGCTGTTCATCCTGCTCTTGGTGAACATCGGCCTGCTCTTCCCGGAGAAAATGCAGCTCAAACAGAACTACCACGTTACCGAACTCATTCCGCTGCCCGGTCGTGAGCCGAAACCTCTACCGAAACCGAAGGTCGCACCTGTAGTCCACGCGAAGCTGTTGCCAGCGGTACCGGTAGCGGCGCCTCATCTGGTTGTACCGCGCGAAATCCGCGCCCCGCAACCGAAGCCTGAAGTTGAGCCTGAGGCACCCAAAGTTGCGATGAATAATTTCGCCGCGCCGCAGATCAAGATGACTGCTGGCGGCGCGCGTCCTCAGCTGATTCACACCGGTGACTTCTCCACGGGAAGCTCCGCCACTCCGACGCTGAATGCGCCCGTGGAGAAGGTGCAGACGGGTGGCTTCGGCGATCCCAACGGACTCAAGGGTGAAGGCAAGCCGGGCGCGCACCTCGTCGCGGCCGCAACCGGATCGTTTGATCTTCCACCAGGTGGCGGCAAAGGCAACGGCACGGGTGGGACGAAAGGTTTGCAAGGCACCGTGGCCAGCGCCGGATTCGGCAATGGTGTGGCAACCGGAGGCAACGGGGATGGCCGCAGCAACGGACGCGGTAATGCTCCTGTAGCCACGGGCGGGTTCGGTCAGCAAGAGCTCTCGCGCGGCGGACCAAAGATTCAGGATTCAGGTCCGGCGACCACAGCGGTCGAAATCACTTTCAAACCGAATCCGGTTTACACGGATGAAGCCCGCCAGCTGAAGCTGGAGGGAGAAGTTTTGCTCGAAGTCATGTTTGGGGCCAACGGACAGTTGCACGTGAATCGCGTGGTCCGCGGCCTGGGTCATGGTCTGGATGAAGCGGCAGTCGCAGCAGCAAATCGTATGCGCTTCAAGCCGGCCTTGCGAACTGGCCAGCCGGTGGATTCCACCGCGGTCGTGCACGTCGTTTTCCAGTTGGCGTACTGAAGAACCATGGAGACAAGAGTCATGCGTACCTTGAATTGGATTGTTTCTGCCACGCTGCTGCTCTCGCTGAGTGCAGTGGCGCAGAATGCCGCCGATACTCAGCCCAGCGCGGCGCCCGTTCAAATAGAGCAGGCGCAATCGGCGACTTCGCAGCCCGCGGCTGCCGCGGCTCAGACATCGGCACCTGCGAACGCGCAGCCTGCGCCGCCTCCGGCGGCGGTCCAACCGACCACGATGGATCAGGTGGTCGACCGTTTCGTGATGCGCGAAAAGGGCCTGATCAAGATGCTGCAGACCCGTACGCCGGTGATCGAAACCTATCTCCAGAACCTGACGCTGGATCCTCAGCTTGGTCCGGTTCCAGAGACGGATAAGTACTTCCTGGGCCGCATGGACCTGAGCACCTCGATCGACCGCAAGGACTACATTCACGAAGATCAGAGCATGGAGAAACACCTGCTCGGCGGATTCAGCAAGCTGTTCAAGATCCAATACCAGCCGCTTGGCTTCTCGTGGATGATCTTCGCCGATCGCAACGACTTCGATCGCCAGCACTATGATTTCCGCTACGTGCGCCGCGAATTTCTCGGCGACGTGCGCTGCCTGGTGTTCGATGTCACGCCCAAACCGAAGAGCGGCCAAGGCCGCTTTCTGGGCCGCGTTTGGGTCGAAGATCAGGACTATAACATCGTGCGTCTGAACGGCACCTATGCGCCACGGCCGCGTAATTCCTATTTCTTCCACATGGACAGCTGGCGCCTGAACCTGATTCCTGGATATTGGGTGCCCGCATTTATCTACAGCGAAGAAGGCGACTTCAGCGCTGGTGCGAAGAACACGATGGCCTTCAAAGCGCAGACCCGCATCTGGGGTTATGACTTGAAGAAAGACGGCCAGTCGGACGAACTGACCAACATCCGCGTCGACAGCGTGCAGGATGACAGCCCGAACGCGCAGGATGCCTCGCCGCTCGCCGCCGAACGCCAGTGGCAGCAGCAGGCGGAAGACAACGTTGTGGAACGTCTCACCCGCGCCGGCTTGCTGGCTCCCGAAGGCGAACTCGACAAGATTCTTCAGACCGTCGTTAACAACATCGAAATCACCAACAACATCGACCTGCCCCGCCCGGTCCGGACGCGCGTGTTGCTGACGTCGCCGCTTGAGACCTTCAGCGTGGGCAACACGATCGTGATCAGCCGCGGCCTGGTGGACGTTCTTCCGGACGAGTCGAGCCTGGCGATGGCGCTCTCGCACGAACTCGCGCACATCGTGCTCGGACACAACCTGGGCAGCAAGTACGCCTTCAACGACCGCATGCTCTTCTCTGATGAAGCCACGTACGAGAACCTCGGCTTCAAGCACATTCCGGAAGAGGAAGCAGCCGCCGACAAGAAAGCCATCGATATGCTGAAGAACTCGCCCTACGCACAGAAGCTGGATGGCGCGGGCTTGTTCCTGAAAGCTCTCAACGGCCGCGCCGGCGCCCTCAGCGCTCTGCTCACGGCACACCTTGGAAACAATATGGCCCAGGGTGCAACCGTCACCCGCATGTCGCAGTTGATGGGCTCGGCTCCGCAGATCGACTGGAACAAACTGGATCAGATTGCCGCGCTGCCGCTGGGTGGACGCGTCAAGCTGAATCCGTGGGATGACAAAGTCGAACTGGTGAAGTCGCAGCCGGTGGCGATCACTTCGGCACGCGACAAGATGCCGTTCGAAGTAACGCCCTTCTTCCCGCGCCTCACACGGCAGGGAACGGGTGACGCCAACACCACCACCGGCAACGCCGCCAAGGTGAACAGCGGGACCGCGACCTCGGCAGATGCCAAGCCGGTGAACTAGCTCGAAACCTACGACGGGCGGCGAGCCTTCGGCTTCGCTCAGGGCAGGCTGCTCGTCGCTCCACCGAAAGTTAGACGACGTTGAAGGAAACAGGGGCCGGGCCCGGAAGTAATTCCGGAACGCCCGGCCTTTGTGGTTTGGGATTCTGAGCCCGCTTTGGCTGCGGTATATGTCAGGCGGCTTTGCGGATGGCTTCCCCCAGCCGTTCGTCCCCGGTCAGGATGCCGTTCTCATTGCCTGGTCCGGTTCCGTTGAATAACAGCGAGACCTTCTTCTCGTTTCGAAGAATATCAAGCACGCTGTCGAGGTCTTCGAGGTGGTAAAACAGGTTGACTTGCCCACCGGACTGATTGTCAGGCGGGAGGGCCGTACCATCCGGCTCGAATATCAGCTGGCCGATAAAGTTTCCGAGTTCTTCAACCAGATGCGCGGGACAAACTGGTTGGAGGAATACATAACTTCGTAGCGGTCGATTTTCGTCAAGGCCATAACCAACATCTCCTTTCAAATTTCGACTGGTCGGCGATTGTTGAGAGGGTCAGGCGGACAGTGTCCGCCGCACCGCATTAGAGTTAGTCCCACAGCAGAAGACGCGCTGCAAGCCATGACACGATGGCCCGTTTGACCGATCGTGCGCGGCACTCGTAGAGCGTTTCCGAGTTAAAGCGAAACACGAACCCGGAGTTCTGGGGGCGGCTCACATTCGCTAGTAGCTAGGAGCTAGTTTGCTAGCTCACTTCCCTGCCAACCCATCATCCTTGTGGTAGTTCGGATACGGCGGGCGTTTGTATTCGGGCGCGGGATGTTCTTTCATCAGCTGCTGGACGACCTCGACGGCCTTCTCCAGTTGTGGATCGTGTCCCTGCCGGACCAGCGCTGGATCGTACTCGACGTCGTAGTCGGGCTTGATGCCGTGATTCTCCACTTCCCAATCGCCACTCAAACCGTACAGTGCGAAGCGCGGCGCCATCACGTATCCGCCGTCAATCAGTTCCGGGTAGCCGCCGATACCGACCAGGCCGCCCCAGGTGTTTTTGCCAACGAGCGGTCCGGTGCCCGCTTTGCGGAAGTACCACGGAAGAGCGTCGCCGCCGGAGCCTGCCATCTCGTTAATGATCATGACTTTGGGTCCGTAGATCGATTCGGATGGGCTCGACCAGTCGGCGCCTTCGCGCGTGACGACACGGCTGCGCATCGGGCGATTGAGAAAGTCGACGACCCAGTCGGCGAGCTGTCCGCCTTCGTTAAAACGTTCGTCGATGATGACAGCTTCTTTTCCGACCTGCGCGAAGTAGTAGCGATTGAAGTTGTTGTATCCAGCGCCGGCAGTGTTGGGCAGGTAGACGTAGCCGACCCGGCCGCCGGTCATCTGGTCGACCTTGCGGCGGTTGCCTTCGATCCAGTCGTAGCGGCGGAGGTTTTCTTCGTTCTCGACCGGGACGACGGTGACGTCGCGCGAGGCTTTGCCGTCGGGATTCGCGCCGACCTTCAGCACGACCTGCTTCCCTGCCGTCTCTTCGAAGAAACTGTAGATGTTCTCGGATGAGCGCAGCTCGCGTTCGTTGACGGCGAGGATGTAGTCGCCGACTTGCACGTTGACGCCGGGCTGGGTGAGCGGCGCCTGCAGGCCAGGATTCCAGTTCTCGCCGTTGTAGATCTTCGTGATGCGATAACGGCCGTTTTCCTGCGCGTAGTCGGCGCCAAGCAGGCCGCCTTTCACTTTTTTGGGCTGCGGATGTTCGCCGCCTCCGACGAACATGTGTCCGACTGTGATCTCGCCGAGCGCTTCTTCGAAGAGGTAGGTGAGTTCGTCGCGTGAGGCGATACCGTCGAGATACGGCTCATAGCGCTTGGACACCTTGTCGAGATCGAGCCCGTGATGATGCGGGTCGTAGAAGAAGTCGCGTTCGATGCGCCAAGTTTCTTTGTACATCTGCTTCCACACAGCACGAGGCTCGACGTAGACCTCCATCGAGTCGAGGTGCAGCGGTCCGAAGCCGGGCTTGGGCGGAGCGCCGGCATTTGGCGGCTCACCGGTGCCCGCCATCGCCCACTGCTCACCCTTGCGGTAAAGGATTTTTTCTCCGTCGAAAGAGACGGTGTAGTCGTTCACTTCCTCCAGAAATTTATCGAACTTGCGTTTCTCTGCGTCCCATTTGTAGAGGGTTTGCGCGATATTGGGGCCTTGTTGATCGGTGGCAATGACCACCGGGCCTTCTGAGACAAAGAGATTCCCGGATTTCCCAGGCAGCAGGTTGACGTAGTTCTTCGCGGGGACGGGTAGCGCAAGAATGCGCTGCGAAATTCCGTCAAGGTCGATCTTCACGACGACCGGCTCTTCTTTCTTCTTCTCCTTGTCGGCGTCCTTCTTGTCTTTGTCAGCGTCTTTGTTCTTGGCGTCGTCCGATTTCTTGGAGTCTTTGTCCTTCGCGGAATCTTTGTCTTTGTCCTTATCCTTGTCGTCTTTTTTTTCGTCCTTGCCTTTTTCCTCGTCGCTTTCGGGAGCAAGCGGGGATGCCTGGTCTTTCGCAAGCACGATGACGTAGACGGTGCGCGTGATGCGGCGATTGTCGCTCGACATATCGAAGCCGACGGCGGCGGGGCCGAGGTCCGTGCTAGCCGTGAAGTACAGGTACTTGCCATTCTTGTCGAACGCCGGGAACAGCGCGTCACTCATGCCGTCGGTGAGTTGGAAGGCCTTGCCCTGATCGAGCGAGTACACGTACACGGCATGGAAATGGTTGGGCAGTTGCTTGGTATAGACGATCCACTTGTTGTCGGGCGACCAGCTTTGATTGAATTGCGGGCCTTCGTAGTAATCGGTATCGACCTTGACGGGCGGGCCCTTTTCAACGTCGACGTACCAGACGTTGAGGCGCTTATCGTTGTAGGCGATCTTTTTGCTATCGGGAGACCAGACAAGTGAATAAAAGAACGAGGGCGGATTGCCGAGATTGATCTTCTTGATCTCGCCCATGCCATTCTGGTTACGGATTTCGAGGTTGTACTCGCCGGATGCGTCAGAGAAGTAGGCGATCGCTTTGCCGTCGGGCGACCAGGCCGGATCACGCTCGGCGATTGCAGGCGTTCGAGTCAGGTTGCGGATGTCGCCTTTGTCGGAGGGCACGGTAAAAATCTCGCCCCACGCCTCCATCACCGCGCGCGCGCCTGTGGGCGAGATCCCGAAGTCGCGGATGCGCTTGGGGTCGACTTTGACGAAGTGCGGCCGGACCTGCGGGAAGTCGCCTTCCACGCGAACGTTGATGGTTTTCGTTTCGTGAGTGTTCAGGTCGTAGAGTGTGAGCGCGCCGAATTGCTCGATGACGATGGCACCCGGGCCGGCGGACGCCGATTTAAAATCGCGGCCGTCGTTCTTGACGGCTTCGCTGACTTGCTTGCTCTTCGTGTCATAAGCGAAGAGCGAGATCGCTCCATTGCGATCGGAGAGGAAGTAAACAGTGTCACCCACCCACATAGGGTTGAAGTCGTTGGAATTTTCGCGCGGCACTTTTTCGATGTGAGAGTCTTTCAGGTCGGCGACCCAGATAGGTGTTGTTTGTCCGCCGCGATAGCGCTTCCAGGCGCGCTGCCACTGGCCATGTGGAACGTAGGCCGCGTGTATGCCGTCGGACGACAGCGAAGCCGCGTCGACGATCGGGAGCGGATATTCGCGGGGGAAGACGCCGTCGACGTCGATGGCAAAGAGCTTGCCGTTAAACCGGTAAGAACTGGAACGCGCGGAGATAAAGAGAACGCTCTTGCCATCGGGCGTCCATCCGACAACTTCGTCCTCGCCGGGATGGTAGGTCAACCGCTTGGGCACGCCGCCTGCGGTGGGAATGACGAAGACATCGGGGTTGCCGTCATATTCGCCAGTGAATGCGACCCAGTTCCCGTCTGGCGAGAAGGCCGGATAGTTCTCCGTGCCAGTGCCAGATGTTAGTCGACGCGCATCGCCGCCATCACGGCTGACGATCCATAGATTGCCACCGTAGTTGAAGACGATCTGCGTCTTGCTCACGGCGGGCCTGCGTAACAGCAGTGGCGGATTGCTTTGGCAGAGAGCAAAAGAGGCAACCAGGCAGAAAGAGCAAAGGAAGAACTTACGCATGCGGGGCTCCGAAGGCGAACGCGAAATCTTATTGTGTGGGCAGGATGAGGTCAAACCACCGGCGAGGGCACGGGGGTCCGCGCGCGCCCGCCGAATGCAGACGGACAAGGAGAGCCCGTTGCTGAAACCCGAGAAGGCGTAACGATCAAGCTGCTTCGTCGCGGATCGCCGATCTGACCTTCTCCGCAAGCTCCGGGGTCACTTCGTTGATCTGGTGGGCTGACTGCGCGTGCGCCGCGGCCTGTTGCATGATTTCCTGCTCAGAGTCACCCCTCGCGACGAAATCGCAAGTGCCGGTAACATCCGCGCAGTGCAGAACCTTCGCCATAGTGAGCCTCCTTAAAGGCGCGCAACTATAGCACGTGTGGACGGTTTGCGCAGCCCGCTTACGAAGCAGTAAGGAACGCCATGAGCCTGCTGATTACTTTGGTGCTATCTCTTCATTCTTGAAGAATTCATGCAATATTGATCTCCCCGTAAAGAATGCGGTGCACACTAAATAGTGCAGTCGGCTGTCGCGCCACGTGAGGAGTTCCGTTCATGCGTAAGCTGACCATTGTTTTCTTCGATGCGGGCGGCGGGCATCGCAACGCCGCCGAGGCGCTGAAAGCTTCGCTCGACATGCAGGAGCGTCCGTGGGACGTGCGCCTGCTGAATCTGCAGGAACTGCTCGACTCCATCGACGTCATCCGGCGCGCCACCGGCATCCGCATCCAGGATGGATACAACCTGATCTTGCGCAAAGGCTGGACTCGGCCCACTCCACAGCTTCTCGTGCTGCTGAGAGCGCTGGTGCGGATGTATCACGGACAGGTCGTGTCGGTGCTCGAGAAATATTGGCGCACGCATCCGACGGATCTCGTGCTGTCGGTGATCCCCCTGTTCAATCGCGCGCTGGCGGAAAGTATCGGCAACGCGGCACCGAACGCGGCATTCGCGACGCTACTGACCGATCTGGCGGATTGGCCGCCGCATTTCTGGATGGAAGAAGAGTCGGAGTTTCTGATCTGCGGGACGGGACGAGCGGAACAGCAGGCACTTGCGATGGGGCATGCGCGATACCGGGTATTTCGAACGTCGGGCATGATCCTGAAGCAGAAGTTCTATGGGAAGCGCACGGTGGATGTCGCCGTTGAGAGAACGCGCGTGGGGCTCGATCCGGAGATGGCGACGGGGATCGTGATGTTTGGCGGACACGGCGCTCCGGTGATGGCCGAGATCGCGAAGAAGCTGGATGAGAGCGCGAATCCAGTGCAGCTCATCATGATCTGCGGGCACAACAAGAATCTGTTTGAAGAACTGAAGGCCATGCGGACGAAGCGGCCGATGCTGGTGGAAGGATTCACCAAGGAAGTGGCGTACTACATGTCGCTGGCGGACTTCTTCATCGGGAAGCCGGGACCGGGCAGCATCAGCGAGGCGCTGCAGTTCGATCTGCCGCTGATCGTGGAGCGCAACAAGAAAACCATGCCGCAGGAGCGGTACAACACCGATTGGGTGGTTGAGAACCGGCTGGGGATCGTGCTTTCGAGCTTCAAGGAAATTGCACGCGGCGTGGAGCGGATGCTACAGCCGGCAACGTTTGCGGAACTGCGGGCAAAAGCGCGGGCCTACGAGAATCTGGCGATTTTTGAGATTCCCGCGATCCTGGATGAGGTCGTCGAACGACACGTGCCGTACTCCGTGCCGGTGGCCCCGGCGTTCACCGATATTCACTCGCTCGATCAAGGACAGGCTTGGGCGGGATCGACGTAGGAATTGGGGCTCGATCAATTACAGCCCCGATGCTGGTGCTAGCCGAGTACCTCGCAGTCAAGAGCGTTTCTCCGCGACCTCTGCGGATGCTCTCCGCGATCTCTGCGCTTAAGGCTGTCGCTTTCCGTTAGTGTTCAACGATCGCAACGTAATTCCCAAACAGCTTTTACTGCAGAGGGTGCGGAGAAAATCCGCAGAGAGCGCAGAGCATTTTCAGTTGCGAGTCGAGAAACCTTGAACCGCAAAGAGCGCAAAAGGAAACCCGCACAGGGCGCAAAGAAGGACAAGGTTCTGCCGACAGCCGAGTGCGGCTGTGATGGCGTTTACGGATAAGCCTATGAGGCGCCCATCTATCGCGCCGATTGAGCTGCGGCTGGTTCTTCGGCGTAGCGGTCGATCAACTCTCGACTAACGCCGTTCATGCGAGCGATCTCACCAAACAAGAGGCCGCTGGGGCGCATTTTGCGCGCTTGGGTTTTCGGATCGAGTTCGACCAGGCCGAATCGCAGATTCCATCCTTCGGTCCACTCGAAGTTGTCAGTGAGCGTCCAGTGGAAGTATCCGCGAATGTCGTAGCCCTCGTCGATCAGATCGTGAAGTTCTTTGACGACATTCACCAGCAGCCACGGGCGGATGCGATCCTGCGCATCGGGCACGCCATTCTCGAGAATATAAATCGGCTTGCCCAACCGGCCAGCGCGCTCCACGGCGGCGCGAACCGCCTGCGGATAGGCTTCTCCATACGGACGTTCGACACCGGGATCGCCTTGCGGCGCGTGTTCAGGGACAAAGATTCGGCCGAACATGTATTCGATGTTGCGCAAATCGAACGCAACGTGCAGGCGGTTGTAGACGTTCAAGCCGACGAAGTCGCAGGCGCCTTTGACGTCGCGCGCGTTCCCGTCAAGCAGGCTCAGAGGAAAAGGAAGCTCGCCGTGCTCGACGAGCCGAATGAATGTCTCGTTGAAGGTCTCGTTCAGCAGGTGCGCCACCCAGCGGTCGAACACGGTGGCGACTGGTTGGAAGACGACATAGTGTTGCGCCCATCCGACTTGAGCGTGAAGCTGGAGTTCGTGGATCGCACGATAGGCCAGCACATGGCATTGCGCGAGCACGCTCGTTACGCGCAGAGCGGTGGTAACTTTGCCGATGCCCCCCGGCGGAAATTCTCCGAGAACGTAGCCTGAGGCTGCGTAGACGTTGGGTTCGTTAAACGTCACCCAGCACTCGCAGAGATCGTGGAGTCCTGAGACGACATAGCGTGTAAAGCGCTCGAACTGCAGGCGAGCGTTCGGATTGAGAAACGCGCCCTGCTTCTCGAACCAGCAGGGATTGGTGAAGTGGTGCAGGCAGACGATGGGGCGGATGCCGCGACTGCGCAAGCCCTGAAGAAGCGAGCGATAACGATCGAGCGCCTGCGCGTCCCACTTCCCTTCTTCCGGTTCGATTCGGCTCCACTCGATCGATAGGCGAAGGGCATTCACGCCCATGTCGCGCGCGAGATCGAAGTCGGGATCAGCGTTTTCCCACCAGCCACAAGCCGCGCCGCATGTGTCGCCGGAGCGGATGCGTCCCTGGCGCTCCCAGTCGTGCCACTGGCAATTTTCGTTGTTGCCTTCAACCTGGTAGGAAGCTGTCGAAACTCCCCAAAGAAAATCTTTGGGGAATTTCAACTCTTCGGCTATGGATTCCGTCTCGGTCAATCTTTCTTTGGCCCCTTTCCGGGCATGCCGACCGGATTCTCGTGAGTCTTCTCGCGGAAGCCGCCTTTCATACCGCCGGCGAGGCCGACACTCGACTCGCCAAACTTATCGCGAAGTTTGTCGGCTGCTGCCAGCGCCTGCTTCCAGCGCTGCTGGCGATCGCCTTCCAGAAGATTAATCTGTCCGGCGGCATCTTCAAATGACGAAACGTGCACTCCGAGGAGTCGTACTTCCGCGCCAGGTTTCCAGTTCTTGCGGAAAAGTACTCGGATCTGCTCGAAGATCTCTGTGTCGAGCTGGGTCGGTGAGGCGAGCGAATGGGCGCGGGTGATGGTGGTGAAGTCCTTGTAACGAAGCTTCAGCTGAACCGTACGGGCATGCAAGCGGTGCTCGCGCAGGCGGCGGCCGACCATCTCGGAGAGGCGCATGAGCGTCGCTTCGAGTTGGTCGATGCGATTGGTGTCTTCGTTGAAAGTATGCTCGTGGCTGATCGATTTGGGACCGGTGTCCTCGCCGACGTCGGTGTCAAACCAGCCGCCGGCGTCTTCGCCGCGCGCCTTGCCGGCGAGAGCCAGGCCCCACTTTCCGAAACGATCTTCGAGAAGATGTTCCTCGAGTTGGCCGAGATCGCCGACCTGGCGGATGCCCATCGCATGCAGATTCTGCTCCATTGCTTTGCCGACGCCGGGAATGTCGCGCACATCGAGCGGCGCGAGGAATTTCGCTTCCTGACCGGGGACGACCCACATGACGCCGTTGGGCTTTGCTTTTGCGGAGCCGACCTTTGCGATGAGCCGCGAGGCGCCGATGCCGATTGAGCAATTGAGTTGCGTCTCGTCTTTAACTTTCGCGTGCAGAGAGTGGGCGGCACGCATGGGCGGCCCGTGCAAGCGCTCGGTGCCGGTCATGTCGAGGTAGGCCTCGTCGATGGAAGCCATCTCGACCTTGGGCGAGAAGGAATTCAGCACATGGAAAACCTGCTCGGAGCAGTCGCGATAGCGGTCGGGGTGTCCGTTGACGAAGATGGCCTGCGGGCAAAGTTTCGCGGCGGTGCGGAGGGGCATGGCCGAGTGAACGCCGAACTGGCGCGCTGCATAGGATGCTGCACTCACGACGCCGCGCTCATCGCGCTGGCCTCCGACGACAACGGGCTTGCCTTTCAGCGAGGGATCGAACAACTCCTCCACCGACACGAAGAAAGCGTCCATGTCGACGTGGAAGATCGTTCTGGGAAATGCGCCCATAGCAATGTGGGAGGGGGAGTCCTGTGTGATTTTAGCAGCGACGGGAGACGTGGGGTGGAAGGGCGTGGTCGCAGAGTCTCAGCGGAAACGTAAGTGTGTGTCGTCACGAATGTTCCACGTGGAACACTGCCTGTGGAAAGGGAGGTAGACCGGAAATATTTTGTCGTGCTTCCCATTTCGGGAACGATTTGGCCCGGCCAAGACGGGCGAGAGGCCCCTTCCCTCAAATGCTCGGGGGAGCGACACCCCGGCACGGACGTTAGGGCCGGGACACGCGACGCCGAGGGTGGAGTCCAGGAAGTGCAGAGGTCCTTCGCTGCCTTCGGCTGGCGCCTCACTTCGCTCAGGATGACAAGCGCGTGAGAAATTCTTCAGATCCTTCACCAGAGTGCTTTCAGTCCTGCGATCACTCATGGTTGCCTAACGGGATTACTCGTGGTTGCC
>Ga0126381_100007453_pt1 | contig 12183 bp, 11 predicted proteins | sample PanSoiMetPlot_28_FD_96465 | JGI IMG/M metagenome (GOLD analysis project Ga0126381, IMG submission 96465) | Tropical forest soil microbial communities from Panama - MetaG Plot_28 | ecosystem: Environmental > Terrestrial > Soil > Tropical forest > Bulk soil | place: Panama | collected 2016-02-17
CACTCAAATCCGCCCAGTCCGGATTGGCCGCAAGCACCAAACGCAACTTCTTCTCCCGCCGCCAGCCTTTGAGCTCTTTCTCTCGTGCAAGGGCATCACTGGGATTCGAGTAGGTTTCGTAGTAGACCAGCATGTCAAAGCAGTAGCGTGCGGTAAATGAGCCTTTGTACCAGCCCTTCCTGTGCTAAGAGACCCGGACTTGTAACTCGCTGGTCGAGCCCACGTAGACCCGGCGCGACTTGTTGGACATGATGTAAGTGAAATAGGTCTTGCGCATTCTGTTTCGAGATCCTGAGAGATTATCGAGCGGCTGTAGTTTACAGCAGCATGGCGAACACGGGCTTTGGGCGGAGCCGATCCCTCGCCCCTATTCGCGCGCTGACGACCACCCCACCACGCGCCAAAACAAGAACCGCCGCGTGTCGGGGACCCCGGTTTCAAGACGCGCGCGAGCTTAACGGGGACTTCGGGATGGCATCCTCGTGGGTATAGGCACTCTGCTGCAACTCGAGCATCCACGCAAAACAAATGGTTCCTACGCGCTTGCGCGATTACGGGCAGGAACGACCAAAACTCGGCGTCCAAACAACAGTGCATCCAGTGAATAGCCGCCCGGTCCGAGAAGCCCAAGCGCAGCCGAATTTAAGATCAGCGAAACCACAATCAGGGTATCTGATCGAAGGTCGATCATCAGAATCGCAATCGCAGATAAGCATGCGAGGCTCGATGCGACGGGAGTAAAGAGCCCCATGGCGATGAATGCAGAAATTACCAGGCCGGCAAGCGGAAATAGCACATTGGAGGGAGATCCGCTCAATCGGTTGATTAAAAGAATGAAAAACATCACTATTACAGACGACCGCAAAAGCACTAAAGCAGTCCCGGGAGCGCCTTGCGGAAACATGGAAAACAATCTTTGCATGGTCTTGAGCGTAATCGCTTTTGTGGACTCCCGAACACCCGATTTGGAGCTATGCTTGCATAGCTCTTTTGGGTAATCCGCGACCCCTCAGCGAACCTCATTTTGTAAAGGCAAAAGGAACAAAAAAGAGCGTGATGAGTAAGATAAACCTGCAGTTAACCGGGCCAACAGGGCTTGATGCATCATCGGCGACATTTTGAGATGCGTTATCGCATTGCGCTAATTCTTTTTGTTGCGGTCCTGGCTCCTTCCGGAGTGGCCCTGGACACTCCTCCGGGCAGCTATCGGCAAACCTGCGTCGACATTGTGATGCACGGCAAAAGCCTGCACGCCAGGTGTAGAACGTTCACCGCTCGTTGGGTCAAGACTCAACTTTCCGACCCCGGTCGCTGCATAGGACCAATTACCAACGTGGACGGCCAGCTTGTATGCAACCGGCCCAAAACAGCACCCCCGGATACGTACCTCGAATCCTGGACCTTTAAAGAAGGAGCCCCGGAAAGCATCTCAGCCCTGGCCCAGACCACAGACGGTTTTCTTTGGATTGCGGGGCCCAGCGGACTGTTTCGCTTTGATGGTTTGCGCTTCGAGCCTTTCCACTCGCCTTTCGGTGATCAACTTCTTTCCACCAATGTGATTTCGTTGTTGGCACCGCCATCTGGCGGTCTATGGGTTGGTTACACCTTCGGAGGCTTCAGTTTCCTGGACCATGGGCGGGTGAAGAACTATAGCGGCGAGGGCAGGGGAAGCGTTCGCGAGTTTGCTCAAGACCGTGAGGGCATTGTATGGGCCGGCGCCACCGACGGCCTGTGGAGATTCGAACATTCCCGCTGGGAGCACATTGAGGCTGATTGGAACGCTCCAGCCAGCAGCAATCATCTGGGTTTTGATCGGGACGGAACCTTATGGGTAATCGTCGAGAAGATGCTGCTTTACTTGCGCCCGGGCAATAAGCATTTTGAGATAGCGGAAAAAGATCTTTCTGCAGCCGGCTTTCCCGGCATTGACGGCTTTACGCTGGACGCTGACAGGTTTGTCGTGACCGGTCCTGCGAGCGGTCTGCCGGCCCAGGCTTCCGCCGACAATCAAGATGCCCGGCCGCACGCTTATCCGATATTAAAGGGGGGCTCTTTCCAAATCATTGACCGCACGAACAGCGTCTGGATCGCAGCCAGGCAATTGACCCGGTTCGCGCCGCAAAAGCCGCTGTACGACGCTCTCAAGAGGGTAGACGCAAAAGACTCTGAAACTTTTGATATTGTGGGGGACAGCAGCAATAATTCTCTGGTCGATCAAGAAGGCAATATCTGGTTCGGCGGTTCCAAGGGTCTCCATCGCTTCTTCTACAGCCCATTGATGAAGCAGGAAATTCCGATTTCAATAGGCAGTTTCGCTGTTGCCGCTGACGATCACGGAGGGTTGTGGGCCGGCTCACAGGACTCCCCTCTTTACCACGTCTTCAATGGAAAGACTGAGACGATCGAAAAATACACAGGGTGGGCACTGGGGTTGGCATACCGCGCACCCGACGGTACCATCTGGCTTGGCGCACGGGACAGTGGTCTATGGCATGAGACCCTGTCACATCACCGCCCTTCCCCCGATCCCAGGAACAAGGACAAGAAATGGTTTGGAGCGCGTATCGCGCTTTGGCGTCTTACCGGTCGTGATTGGATTGAACCCGACCTTCCTCCGGAAGTTGCAGATCAGGCCTACTTTCTGCAAGCAATAACCCAGGATCCGCTCGGAGGAATGTGGGTCTCGCTGGGGCGCCGTGGCTTGTACAGATTGGCAGATGGTGTCTGGACACTCTACGGTGGCCGCAACGACCTGCCAAAGACCGGGGTGGTTTGCGAGTTTACAGACAGCCTGGGGCGCGTGTGGTTCGGCTTCACCAGGAACCAGTTGGCATTCCTCGAGAACGATCGCGTCCAGGTATTCGGTCCGAGTGATGGGATTCGCGTGGGTAACATCACAGCAATCTACGGCCGCGGAGCGGAAATCTGGATCGGCGGCGAGCTCGGACTTGAGCAGTTTGATCATGGACGCTTTCATAACATCAACGCTGTAAATGACGAATTGCTCCGCGGAATCTCTGGAATCGTCGAAACAACCGATGGCGACCTGTGGCTCAATGGCCTTTCCGGGATTTTTCACATCCCCAGAGCAGAAATCTCTCAGGCTTTGAAAGACCCCGCGTATCGGGTCAAAGGCGAGCATTTTGGGCGACGAGAGGGCATCCCAGGCATCCCGGCTCAGATACGCCCGCTGCCGACTGCCATTGAGGGCACAGACGGGCACCTGTGGTTTAGTGTGAGCAATGGTTTGCTGTGGCTCGATCCGCTTCGTGCGCAAAATAAAGTAAGGCAGCCCCCAATCACAATCCAGTCGGTCTCTGGCGACGATAAGAACTACGAGCTTGCTCTCCCGCTGATTTTCCCCCCGCGCACCGGCAGCGTGCAGATCAACTACGCCGCTGTGAGCCTGTCTGATCCGGAAGCAATGCGCTTTCGTTACAAGCTGCGGGAACTTGACCCGGACTGGCACGAGGCTGGCGCGGCCAGCTCCGTGATCTATCGCAATCTTTCTCCCGGCCCTTATCATTTTACGGTTGATGTGTCAGACACCAATGGTTTGTGGTCGGACAAAGTTGCGAGCGTGGATTTCATAATATCGCCGGCTTTCTATCAGACACGCGCGTTTACCCTGGCCTGCATCGCCGCAATCCTGGGCGCCTTTTACCTGGTTTTCCTTTTGCGGCTGAAACAGGTAACCCAGCGGGTGCGGGCACGTATGGAAGGTCGTTTTGATGAACGGGAGCGGATTGCCCGGGATTTACACGACACTCTACTGCAAAGCGTCCAGGGCTTGATCATGAAAATCCACGCGGTGACACAACAAATGCCCCGTGAAGAAGCGGCGCGGCAAACGTTGGAGAAAACGCTTGATCATGCCGACCAGGTTCTGGCCGAGGCCAGGGATCGAGTTCGAAGTTTGCGCGGCACAGACGACGCACTTAGCGACCTGCCGGCAGCGCTTCAGCAAGTGGCGGAAGAAGTTTCACAAGACCAGACGGCCGGCGTCAAGGTAATCGCTGAGGGCAATCTGCGGGAGCTGCATCCTGTGGTCCTGGAAGAGTCGTTTTTAATCGCGCGTGAGGCGCTCATCAATGCTCTTGCCCATTCCGGAGGCCTTAACGTGGAAGTCGAAATTGTCTATGGTCCAAGGCAGTTTTGCTTGCGGGTTCGCGATGACGGCAGAGGCATTGACCCCGAGGTCCTCGAACAGGGTGGACGCCCAGCCCATTGGGGTTTGCCGGGAATGCGAGAACGCGCCCAGAGAATTGGCGCGCAGTTGCTGTTGTGGAGCCGTCCTCAGGCGGGAACTGAAGTTGAGTTGACAGTTCCCGGAAGGACGGCGTACCGTTCTGCTCGCGGCAAGCCGCGGAAATTCTGGTTTCACCGGATTTCACGCATCGATGGGTGAATGAAATTATGAATGCAGGCAGTCAGATTCGAATCCTCAGTGTCGACGACCATCCTGTGCTTCGCGACGGTATTGCCGCGATTGTGGCCGGCGAACCGGACATGATTATGGTTGCTGAGGCCGGCAACGGGCGTGAAGCCGTTGAGCAATTTCGCGCTCACCGCCCGGATGTTACGTTAATGGACCTGATAATGCCTGGCATGAGCGGCACAGAGGCCATTGCTGCTATTCGCGCGGACTTCCCCGATGCCCGCATTATTGTGTTGAGTACGTACCAGGGTGATGCCCAGGCCCTTCGAGCTTTAAAAGCTGGCGCTTCCGGCTACCTCCTGAAGAGCATGGCCCGTAAAGAACTGCCAGAGACAATTCGCAGCGTGCACGCTGGACGCAAGAAAATCCCTCCTGAGATTGCTGTTGCAATGGCGGAGCACCATACAGACGACGCGCTGACGGAACGCGAAATCGAGATTCTGCACCAGATAGCTGCTGGCAATGCCAACAAAATTATTGCCGACAATCTCTCCATCTCTGAACAAACGGTAAAGGCTCACATTCGCAGTATTCTTTCAAAACTCGACGCCAACGATCGCACCCACGCCGTAACCATAGGGCTGAAGCGCGGCATCATCGAAATCTAGCGTGACTTGCTATAGAGTTTATTCCGAAGCGCAGCGAGGAATCTCTACAATCTTCGACGCTGCGTCGCGGTAGCCTGCTATCCTCTTTTGTCGCCCGGGCAACCCCAACCCCTGTCATCCTGAAGGATCCGGAGGCATTCCTACTCACTCAAAAAATTCATCTTGACTTTCGCTTTTATTTCGCCGTACAATTGAATCGGAGATAGAGACGTAGTCCATTCGGCCAGGCGAGTGTAAGGGCTCTTTGAAAACATGAGAAAAACAGCAGCGCTGGCTTTGGCCCGACCTGTCCCGGCGTGCCGTGGATGGCCTGACTTTCCCCGCTGTTTATGCACCTTGTAGCAGGGTAGCAGCAGGTGGCGAGGCTGCTTTTGGGGTTGGGTTTAAGCCAAAAAAGCCAAAGCCAGGAGTCAAGGGCCGGTTTTCTTGGAGCGGAGTTCATTTTTTCCGCTGCGCTTGCGGTACAACTTAAGTCTCGTGGATCGATAAACTTGGGAGGAGATGAGGAGTTAGCTCAACTTTTTTTCTCCGCGTCCTTTGGCAAAAGTGATGCGAACCTGCTTTTTTACGTTTTCCGTCCTTCGCGTCCTCAGGGGCGCCGGTTCTGGAATCGGTTTCCGCGAGAACCTATGGCCAGATGTTACGCTCGGCCAAAGCTGATTTTCTCCAGTATTGACGGGGTTTGTAACCCTGTTACGCTTCCTCGCGCAAGTTTTTGGTTTCGCCGGTTTTATCCATCATTCCTGATATGGATTACGTTCTCGGCGTGGTGGCCCGGGTGAGTGCCGGCTGCTGAGTGCTCAGTCTTTGAGGATTCGTGTCCGTCAGCTTGAGTTCGACACTGGTCGAGGATGACGCCCACTCCAGCCGTCCATCGCTGTGCACAACTTCGTCCACGATCCGTGTGAACAACTGGTCTTTTACCGCCGTTCGCCTGGTGTAATCGACAATGTAGCTCAACGAGAATTCCAGAGAACCTCCGCTCATCACCAGCGTTACCGTCGGCTCCAGAGCAGGTTGTTCCAGGCGAAAGTTATCGGCAATCTTCTTCCAGGAATCCTGCGCTTCCACCATGTAGCCGGTCACGGTCTGCTTTGCCACGCGCAACAACATTTCTCTGGCGTAGACGTGATCGCTCGTGGAGCTGAACTTGGCCTTGACTTCATCCCAGACAAAGCGAAATCCCTGGGAGTAATTGAAGACCTGTCCTTTGAGGGCCATGCTGTTAGGGATGCGTGCGACCCGTCCGTTGTAGAGATCGCCGCTCACCCAGCCGCCAGTTTCCATCACTGTGGTCCGCATGAGCGAAATGTCAATCACGTCACCCTTGGTATCGCCAATTTGAATTCTGTCACCAACCCGATACAAGCTGGAGAAGGTGATGGCAAACCGGCCGGCAAAGCTTGCGATTCCGTCCTGAAGCGCAACCACTATGCCCGCCCCCAGCAATCCCAGCGCGAAGCTGGCCTGCCGCAAACGGTCCTCGAAGAGTAGTGCCAGAAAGCCGTATACGACGACGTATCCGGCGAGCGCAACCAGCTTACGGGCCCGGTATCGCGCAGCGGCGTAACCCAGGTGAGCCGTGACCCTGCGTTCCAGCAATCGAAATCCGAAATGAATGACCAGGATTCCGACGACCGCGGATAACAACTTTACGCTGAGCGACAGGTCCGTAATCTTCGCCAGAGAGTATGTCATCGACAGCTCAGCGCGCGGCGGCTGTCGTAGGAAGCGCCAGCGGTTGCAGGAGCTTCTCAATGGCGCGATCTGTCACGCTGCTCATCTGCGCGACGACCGCCGGCACATTTCGCCGGTCTACTTTCGCTGCATCGGAGACGGAATTGCTCCAAACTGTCTTGCCGCTGTGAAGGTCTACCACCTGCGCGGAGAGCGCGACCTCCACTTGCACGCCGCCCTCGTAATCGATCTCCTCAAGTTTGTCCAGATTTCCGCTGAGGATGTAGTCCACATCGGTCCGCCCATCGTAAATCTTCACCTGGGCAAATTCGCCGCTCGCGCGCAGGCGCTCGACAACTGCATTGGTGACGACCCGGCGGGGATCGACTGCCCAGCGATGATATTCATAAAAGCCGATCTGCTCCGGCGAGGTCAGATAAACAATCGGCCCTTCACGCAAGTACGTCGGTGCTCGCAGCTCGCGCACCGCAATTGAGGGCAGCCCATCGCCTTTAGCAGGTGGATCTGGAACCGGCGCAAGGTGCAGCGTGTAATAGCTGGGATATTTTATCTTGCTCATGCAGCCGGTCAGCAGTACCGCAAGCAGCGCGGCCGTCGCCAAAAATGCTTTTGCATACTTCCTCATAATTCACGTTTCCTATTCTGGAACTTTACGGTCCTGGGGTTGCCTGATGCGTATCAGGCTCCAGGGTCTTTGTTTCACTGAGTTGGTTAACTGGTTCAGGTTCTCCGTTGTCATGCGCAGGTTCTCCAGCGCCTCGCCGATGTTGCTGTCGTTCGCCCGCACCATCACTTGCATATCAGCCAGCAGGCCTTTGGCTTCCTGCAATGCAACCTGAAGATCGGTCAAGTCCTTGCGCAACGGATCACGCATGTCCGTGACTGTGGCGTTTACGTTTTGGATGGCTTTGTCCGCATGGTCAACGGCGGGGTCGAGCTTTGCGGCAACACTCGAAACCTGGTCCATCAGGTGATCGATCTTGGGGCGCGCATCCGTCACCAGCCGGTTAGTCTGTTCCAGCATGCTGCTGATTCGTTCCTGATTAGGACGCCCCGTCAGGCTGTTCAGATTGGCGAGAACTGCGCGCGCATCGCCGCTGATACTGCCGAGCTCTCCCTGCACCTGAGTGATCAAAGTGTTGGCGCTGTCCGCAATCGTCGACACTTTGCTGACAAGTTCATCCATGCTGACGGCTTCCTGGGATGGAATCGAACCGCCGGGACCTATGCGATGGGCGTCATTGCTGCCGGTGCTCACCAGCAGCGCGGGGCCGCTCATCAGGCTTATCGCTCCCAGCTTTGCCACAGATTTGTCGTTGACCGGCGTGCCTTTTTTGAGCGCGACGAGCACTTCAATGCGGGTGGGATCGTCTGCCCACGGTTTCACGCCGGTAACACTGCCGACTTTGATGCCTCCGAACAAAACCGGATCACCGGGTTCGAGGCCACCCGCATAATGGAGGTAAGTCCGATAAGGCGCAGTTCCCGCGCGCGAACCGGCATTGATCAAATACAACAGCGTGATCGCCAGGAGCGAGAAAGCCCCGAGAACGAACGCGCCAACTTTTGCTTCAGTTGTCATTGCAGCACCATCTCGCCTTGCAAATATCTTTCCAAATCTTTTTCCGCCGATTGGAAATGAGCAGAGGTGTCAGGTATCCGGTCAAGAAACTTCCGGATACGCGAATCCTGACTGCTGCGAATCTCATCTTTGGTTCCCACTGCCAGAAATGAGCCTTTGTAGAGCATGGCAATGCGATCGGCGATTCGAAATGCGCTGTCCAGCTCATGGGTCACGACGACCACCGTCATCTGAAAAGCCCGCTTGAGGAGCAGAATGAGGTCGTCCAGTTCAGCCGCCACGATTGGATCCAGGCCGGCCGAAGGCTCATCAAAAACCAGGATTTCAGGATCAAGGGCCAGGGCCCGCGCCACCGCGGCGCGCTTCTTCATGCCGCCGGAAATTTCTTGTGGGCGGAGCTTGCCGAATTGTGCCAATCCCACAACCAGCAGCTTCATCCAGACCATGAGATCGATGATGGATGGGGCCAGCGCCGTATGCTCACGCAAGGGTAAGGCGACATTGTCTTCTACTGACAATGAATTGAACAAAGCCCCGCTTTGAAACGCGACCCCAATCGAGCGCCGCACCAGCTTCAGCTCTGCCGGAGAGCAGCGCGCGATGTCAGTTCCTTTCACAATGACCTGGCCTGAGCGCGGCCGTTCCAGCCCTATGATGTGCCGCAGAAGCGTGCTCTTGCCTGAGCCGCTGCCGCCCAGCAAGACCATGGTTTCGCCCTGCTCAATGTCCAGATTGAGTCCATCCAGGACGCGCCGCCCATCGTATTCAACCACCAGGTCGCGAATGGAAATGAGCGGCATCAGGACATCCCCGTGAAGTAAAAAATAGCGGTGAAAATTGCATCGGCCACGATGACAAGAAAGGTCGACCTGACTACTGCTGCAGTGGTAGAGTGGCCCACCGCTTCGGGTCCGCCCCGGACGCGAAATCCCTCCAGGCAACCTACCTGCACGATAATGATTGCGAACGCCAGACTCTTGATCAGCCCGCTCACCACATCGTGCATAACAATCGAATCCAGCGCATATCGCATATAAAGCCCGAACCCGATATTTGTGCTGAAGAACATGAATATCCATCCGGCCAAAATGCCGCACGCATTGGCCAGGGTGCTGAGGCAGGGAAGTACGATCAATGTTGCGAGGAATTTTGGCGCCATGACAAATTGAAGAGGATCGAAGGCCATCACGTGCAGCGCGTCCACTTCCTCTGTCACCATCATCGTCCCGATTTCGGCAGAGAATGCCGACCCCGATCGTCCACTGACGGCGATCGCCGTAAGCAAGGGACCCAGTTCGCGAGTGAAGCCGACAGCAACCAAATCGATCACGTAGCGGATTGCTCCGAAGCGCTTCAATTCGGAAGCGCCTTGCATGGCCAGAATAAAGCCGGCGCAAAGTGACATGAGCCCCACCATAGGTAAGGCATCAACCCCGATCTCCATCATTTGCCGCACAGACGCCTTCCAGCGATTCCGATTGCCTACAATTGGCAAGGCTGCGCCCAGGGCTCGCACTCCTGCCCCCAGTTGGAGGGTCAGCCCGCCCACATAGTCGAACAGGTTCAGGGTCCTGCGCCCGACATTTTCAACCAGGGTTGGCATCAGGTGTCCTTTGATACGGTGTTAGCGCTCACGTCGCGCGGGGATTCGAAAAAGGAGAGCAGGCCCGTCACTTCCAGCAAGTAACGTGGTCGCTCATGCAATCTCAGCCGCAGTGTGGTCTTGTTGCTGCGCGCAATCTTGAGGGCTTCAACTAACGTAGCCAGGCCGGAAGCGTCAACATAGGGGACAGCACTCAAATCAATCGTTAAGACAGGAATAGATTTCCGCTCCAGGATGGCATGCACGCGGTCACGCAGGACGGGAGAGGAATCGATAGTAACGCGGCCGTTTACAGTCAGCAGGGCGCCACCTCCTTCGGCGCTTTCGTCGATGCTCAATGGTTCGACCACCTTGAATTTCACAGATCACTCCAATGTTCCTACAGAAGAAAATGTGCCGGGCTCGTGTCGGTTTTAACTTGAGGTTTTATTGCGAGAGTTGTAGCCATAAAATTCCTTTGTTCATTTCATGAGTCAAAATTTCTGCTTCCCTGCAACTCCGGCAGGTTCTCCGGAGTTGCAAGGTTGTCCTGCAAGGGCAGGCAAAAGTCTTATTTGGCGCTGGCGACCTTCTTAGGCGCCGGGTCTGTTGCAATTACGTCAAAGCCGCGCGCCAGGTACAGTGCTGCCCAACTGGCGCCAATGACGCCGGTTCCGACAATCGCAATTCGTTTTACTGGTTTGTTCAGAGCCACAATAAGTTTCTCCTTCTAGATTTCAAGTTGCGATGGTGTTTTTGCACGGCGTATGCCAGCTTTCTGCAGGTATGAATTGTCAGCACAACTAATTGATGGGCTTAGACATAATGGCGCTGGCGGTGGCAATCATTTCTCGACGTTGGCGGTTCGTGTGTTAGCGGGCTAGCGGCTGTCAAACGGTTGCCAGTCGAGGAATTAGGTAAGAAGTTCATGTTTCGCTCTATCGGATCGCGTCGTCTTGCTCGAAGACACCATCGGCCTGATTGCACCATTGGCCACCCTCGAAGAGCGTCTCGAATGCCCGGCTTTTTCGGGCGAAGTCCATCTGCACTGCGGCGCCAAAAGTGTCGCCGAAGTTGTGTAACAGTTCATCATTACCTTTTGCCATCGCAAACTCCTTCTTTCCAGGCAAGAATCGTCACTTTCAGACTCCAACATCACGTCGCTACCCTTCCAATGCTCTCCAGCCTGGTCATCGCTTAGGCGGGAGGCAGGAGCCAATCAAGGCTGCATCGGCCCCTGCCTGAAGGGGAGCTTAAAAAAATTCATCACCGTCGATGGGCGCATCGGTCAAGCAGACCGCCATTCCCATCCGCACTCACACCGGGTGGAATCGCACAACCGGAGCTTCTTCATGAGTGCCTTGCAAATTGCGCATGATCTTATCCACATAGAATTTCCTCCAGGTCCTCAATGCCATGCCTTATTGCCCTGGCAACCTGGCCATACCGGTTCTGTTGCAAAGCACGTGCCATTCTTTACGGGCCCGTCATTTTGAAAGCAAACCTGTGTAGGTGGAAGGAGATCATGAGATTGCTTCCAAGCAGGTAGGCGACCAGGATTGCGATAATAAAAACCAATACGACCCAGCGCGCACAGTAGAGGATGGCGAAGACCAGCGCAAGAAACAGCAGCGTCAGGAAGTAATTGACGGTGGGAGAGCTATGCCAGGGAAGTGAGGATGAGCTGACTAATGTTCCATTTCATCCTGGCAGCCTGTTAGCGCGTGTTCAGCCTACTGACACCTTCCTGCATCAGCGCTTTGGAACGATCCTGACAAGAGCTTCTTTTTCAACGAGCTTCAGGCCGAACGCATGATCCGTGGTATTCGATGATGAAGACAGCGAAAACGAAAGCGACCGTACGATAGCGGCGGAGACGATCACTCCGCAGTTGAGACGCGAGGAGAGACGGGAAACCGCCTAAAGGAATACAATGCCTGCCATGGCTACCCGTGGAGATGGTGCCGTCCGATCGGCTCAAGCAACGGACCCTCAGCTCCTCAGTGGTGCCCGGATTTAGCAACTCCCTCGGGGCGCAATTTCCGAACAGCGATTGACACGATTCCAGCCATTTGGTCGTGTGTGCTCTCCCGACGGGTTGCTTGAGTTCCGGTGCGGCTTATGGTTGACATCACGGGAATCGACGCTTTCGTTCAAAGTTCTCCACACCCTGCATGGTTGGCCACCAGTAAGGGTGATTGTTTATATGCCATCCCAGCGTTGGAACGCCTCACCGGGTTTACTTCAGATCAGATCAACCAGGCTGACTGGCGCA
>Ga0126381_100007455_pt1 | contig 12182 bp, 17 predicted proteins | sample PanSoiMetPlot_28_FD_96465 | JGI IMG/M metagenome (GOLD analysis project Ga0126381, IMG submission 96465) | Tropical forest soil microbial communities from Panama - MetaG Plot_28 | ecosystem: Environmental > Terrestrial > Soil > Tropical forest > Bulk soil | place: Panama | collected 2016-02-17
CTGAGAGTATCACCGATTGGCAGTGGCCGTTCTGACCAGTCGAGTCGGAATAATGAACTCATGGGTGAAAGGCTGTCGATGGTCTACCTCGCCCAGGCACGGTGAGACCGCGTGGAACCTTTCGGGCCAGCGCGCGAGATGGACCGATTTGCCTCTTAGCGATCACGGTGAACGCAATGCGAGCAAGCTCGGGAATAGCTTCGAGGACGCAATTTCGCGCGCGTACTGACCAGTCCTTTGCAGCACGCGGCGCGGACATGTGAACTGGCTGGATTCGGCGCCCAAGCGGACAAGGATCGCGAATTGGTCGAATGGAACTACGGCGAATATGAGGGACTGCGCACGGCGGAGATCCACGCCAAGCGGCCTCGATGACCTTGAGATCCTCCTCGCTGTGCTGTTTGAAGTTCGAGAAGGCGTGGTTGGAGGGCAGCATGGATGATACCGTCGGCCGCCTCTGCGACGGTACGCAGGTGGTCCATATCGTTCACGTCGCCGCCAAAGACCTCCGCCCGAGACGGGTGAGCCTCTCCGTGCCTGAGTCCGAACGGCGGAGTCCGACTACGTGATGATCCGCATTGCGAGTTCTGGAACGAGATAGGAACCGATAAAGTCGGTCGCGCCCGTCAGAAACACTCGCATCCTGCACCTCTCAGGCGATGCCGCTCAGAAGCAGCGCATGGTGGCTTTGCTCATTAAACGGTGTCCGCCTCCCTGCTTTCTCCGTCGGTGGGTCTAGTGGTTCGACTCATGGGTAGCGATTCGTTGGTAGTAGAACACGCGACGCGCATCAGCGGTGGAGAAGCGCCAATCAATTTTGAGTTTGGTGCGGTTGGCCCACCTGATCCAGGCGCTGATGCGTCGGCGCAACTCAGCCAGGCTCGCAATCCGCTGCCGGCTGAACGGAGCACGTTACCAGTGCCAGTATCGTCGCGATAGTGGTTCATGTCCGGTTCGAGCATGTAGTAAGTGCCGTTATCAATACCGCGGAAGCTGTAAGTGTGACCCGTCTCTTCGCCTTCTGCGGTATGATTATAAACGACATCGAGAATCACCTCGATTCCCGCATCGTGCAGAGCTTTTACCATTGAGCGAAACTCACTCACGCCTGAGTCAAAGCCATCAGCGAAATATCCGTGGTGCGGTGTAAAAAAAGCCATCGTGTGTAGCCCCGTTAGTTACCTTCGTCTGGTTCGAACTGAAATACGGGTAAGAGTTCGACTACGGTCACCCCTAGTTCCTTCAAGCACGGAATCTTCTAGCTCACCCCGGCAAAGATGTTGCGTGCTTGGTGGCTGACCGCTGAGTTATCCCGCTTGGTAAAGCCCCTCACATGCAGTTCATAGAGGACAGCGTCGGAAGTGTGGCGAACCTGTGAATCACCCGCCCAGTCGAACGATTCACTTCGCGGCAGAAACGCGAGCGCCCCTTTGCCCGCATTCGATCCGGGGCCACATGAGGCCGTGCGACTAAAACCGGGTGGAAAGAGAAGCCGGCGCGCGTATGGGTCGAGCAGGACCTTGCGTGGATCGAATCGGTCACCAGGTTGCGCCGGAGAGAGACCATCGAGCGAGTACGCGTAATAACGGGCGCCGCCGATCTAGCTCTGCGGCACACGGCAGTGCCAGATGCGTCCAGATTTGTTTCTGAGATAGTTCAGCGAAATCCGGGCCAGCGGGTTGAACAGATCATCAGCGCCTACAACAAGAGCGTAACTGCTCCCGCTTGGTGCGAGTAAAGCGTGAAATTGTACGCACGATCTTCATCGACGCAGACAGCACCGCCGGATGGGCAGTTCCTTCAGCTTCGTACCATTCAGCCCGAATGTCTGTCTCCGGGCTAACCTTCATGTGGATATCTTGGAGGAAAAGAGCAGTTGATATGCGTGGCGAGCGGTCATCAGATCCTCATTGGTCGGGATCACTCGGACTGTACACGTGCCTCCGACGTCACTAATAGTGTCGGCGTCCGTCGCGTTTCGTGCGGCGTCGAGAGTGATGCCCAGATACTCCAAACCACGGCAAACCTCCCATCGCACGGCGGGTGCCCGCTCCCCGATGCCTCCGGTAAAAACAAGCAGGTCGAGTCCGCCCAGGGCGGCGCTGAGCGCCCCGATATGCTTGCGCAGCTGATAACAGAGCATCTCAATGGCAAGCTCGGCATCCTGCTCAACAGATCTTCGTTCCAGCAGCGTCTTCAGGTCCGAAGTGATACCCGACACGCCGAGTAAACCAGAGCCCTTGTTGACGAGCTCCCCAAGCCGTTCCGCATCAAAATGCTTTTGCTGCAAAAGATAGAGTAGGATTCCCGGGTCGAGGTCACCGCTGCGCGTTCCCATCATAAAGCCGCCAGTCGGAGTAAACCCCATGGTTGTATCCAAAGGCTTCCCATCTTTGACCGCTGCCATGCTCGCCCCGTTGCCCAGATGCGCGATGATCGCACGAGCTGGCAAACTTTGACCCAAGGTTCGCGTGATGTATTCATAAGAAATCCCGTGAAAGCCGTAACGGCGAACACCTTCGTCCCACAGACCGCGGGGTAGGGGCAAACGCTGCACCAGTTCCGGCATGGACCTGTGAAAAGCGGTATCGAAACAAGCGACTTGCGGAATATCCGGAAAGTGCGACTTTACTGCTTCGATGCCCTGGATCTCAGCAGGCAGATGCAACGGCGCGAACGGGATTAAGCTTCGCAGTTCGTTAATCAGAACGTTAGTAATCCGTACTGGAGCAGCGTGACCCGGGCCCCCATGCACCAAGCGATGACCCGCGCAATCTGGAGGTGGCAGCATGAGCTTATCAAGTTCCTTGGTCGCCTGACGCAAAGTATCCAAAGGAGAGCTCAGGTTTTTAAAAGTCTTCTCCACATCATGTTGCACGCTCTTGATCCAGAGACGGGAGTCTAGAGCTCCGTGCTCAATCGCGCCTTGTGCTAGAGAAACCTCGTCGCCGTCCGCGAATTGGTACAAGGCGAATTTGAGCGAAGACGAACCTGCATTGAGACACAAAATGACTCTAGCGTTCATCGGAAGTTCCGCAGCTATCCGTTTTGGTCTCGACTATCACGCGATACGACGCAGCTGACTCGTCGCCCGCTGCATGACATGATCAGCTATAAAAACCAAATGCCGAAATCGACCACGTCATGTCCGCCACTCGCACCTGATTGAGTAGCGCATGTTAGAGAGACACCGCCGTGATCAATATTGATATAACGGCGAAACGTGCCATCGTTCAGTAGACTCTAATATTGTGGAGCCAGACTGGCAAATACTTTCGTGAACGTCAGGTTCTTGAGCTACTTCTCTGAAGCCTGCCGGCCTTGCGCCGCCCTCGATCAGTGAGAGGCAAGTCGGTAAGCCCCGTGTGTTGTCCCGAGAGGCTCCACGCGGTTTCTCCGTGCTGGCCAAGTAAACCATGGGAAGCTGCGTGCTCATGATTGGTCACCTCCAAAGACTAAGCCGCAGTCCCTAAGCGTCCCTGTGCCCCTCATTTTGGTCGCGAACTTCTATCGACAGACAGCTGTCGCATTCCAAGGAATTCGCCGAATGGCTAGATCAAAACAACTGGACCTTGGTCTAATGTTTTTATCCATAAGTTACACGCTAAGGGTAGCTCCGAGATTTGAGCGGACGAACTTGCTTGCCTCTAGCGACAAGATGTATGACTTTTCCGACTGTTAGGGGAGATGCAAATCTTCCGTACGCGAAGGCAGAGGTGCTCGCGACGTTGATCGCCGCTATGGTACGCAAACGCTTCCCTGATACGTTCTGCTACGTACCCGTCACTAAGAGAAGTCTATGTGCAAGTCACATTGCGGGGGTTACCGGCTCTACCTGCGGGCGTACCGCGATAAGCGAAGGCCACTCCCATCATGGAGCTCTATTTCTCCGGTATTACCCGCAGCGTTTGGAAGTGGAAGAAGCAATCGCGGATCAGAGAAAGGAGGCAGCCCGTGCGCTATCCACCGCTGCTGACTGCGCTGTTTCTCGCGGTGCTGCTGATGCCGTTCGTAAGTGCATCTGCGATTCCTTCTGCGTTCTTCATGATCATCGTATTTGCGACGGTGATATACGCGTTCCGGCATATACGTGGGCTAGCACTGACGTGACTATACTGGCGGTAGGGGCGGTAACTCTGCGCTTCGCGGGGAGCTATTGGCAGATTCTCCAGCTGGATGTCATGAGCCACTCAATGAGTTTCCTCGCGATGGTGCTGGTGATGATCGCAATGCTTTTCGAGGTTCTGCGTGCACGGACTGCTTCTACAGACCTAGTCATTGGAGCCGTGTGCCTGTACTTCCTCATTGGTCTCGCTTGGACGTTTCTCTACTACTCGATTTATCTGCTCTCGCCGAATTCGATTTTCGCTGCTTCCGGAACTGCGGCGCTGACCGCCGCCGGCAGCGAGGTTAGATTCACGGAAGTCTTCTATTTCAGCCTGTCGGCTCTTACTACGATCGGTTCGATGAGGAGCAGTTGAGCACAATGGTGCGGCAGCTCGCAGTCGTTGAATCCGCCATGGGCCAACTCTACCTAGCGGTGCTGATCTCGCGTCTGGTCGGCTTTAGCACGACAAGTGATGCGAAGGCAGCCTCGTAGTCCCAGCTCCCTCGGCGGCGGCTTTCTCGCTAAGTCCTGGACTCTTTCTTATCCAGACGGCACGGCCGTGCGATTCCGTAAAACGGGCCCGCACTGACGTAGAAGACGCCGGCAGAATAAGACCCGCTGGCCTTGATTACTTCAGAGAACCAGCGCTTTTTGATGATGGCGCAGGTCGACCGAGGAAAAATGCGCAAAAAACAACTGGCCACTATGTCTTTCCATATATTTGGCACCAAGATATAAGGACAACCCGAGAGTTGGCGACGCTTTGACCACCCTTGTGTCGGTGGTCCGATTGACGAGTGACAAACCACCTCCCTTCGAACAAGCGGTCCTACGCGGCGCCCGCAGCGAGCATCGACGTAGCGGTTCCTACTAAGCGTACGCGGCAATGAATTTCGAGGAGTTGCTCAGCAATCTGTCCGCTGCGTTCGTCCGCGTGTCCGTCGATGAGGTCGACAATGAAATAGAGCGATGGCTTGAGCGGATCGTGCTCGCGATGGGAGTTTATCGAGGCACGGTCGGCCAAATAGATCCGAAACACGGGCTTGACTACATATCCCATCAGTGGGCGCGGGAGGGTGTGCGTGCACCTTCTCGAGGTTTTAAAGGGGGCCACACGCTCCTCCCGTGGAGCTTCAAAAAGAACATCGCAGGCGAAGCGGTCGTCTTCTCCGATACGGACGACCTTACGCCCGAAGCCGCCGTGGACCGGGTTTCTTTTAGAAAACTCGAACCAAATCCACGGTCCTGCTCCCGATGAATTTCGGGGGAGCTCTGATTGGCATGGTCCAGTTCGAAGCGCTCGTGTTCCAGAAGAATTGGTCGGAGCACGAACTACGGCGGTTGAAGCTGCTTGCGGAGGTCTTCGGAAGCGCGCTCGAACGAAAGCGAGCGGAAACCGAGATCCGCCGCCTCTCGGAGGAATTGCGCCAGGCATCGCGAGTAATGACGATGGGAGAGCTGACCGCTTCCCTCGCGCATGAGATCAATCAGCCGCTCGGCGCCATCCTCAACAATGCAAAAGCCGCCCGCCGCCTGCTTGCGGCCAAGACTCCTAACCTGACGGAAATTGACGATGCGCTCGACGATATCATCGGCGACGACCTACGGGCCGTCGATATCGTCAAGAACGTTCGCTCGCTGTTCCAGCGCGGCGAAACCAATATGGCGACACTCGATGTCCGGCAACTTTTACGCGACGTAGGACGGATTCTAAGCACCGATGCGAGAATGAAGGATATCTCGTGGTCGATGGAGGTGCCGGGTTCTCTGCCTTCGGTCCGGGGTGACAAAGCCCATCTGACACAGGCCATACTGAACCTGGTTTTGAACGCATTCGACTCGGTTTCAGAGAGTCGCGGACCCCGTGAAGTCACGTTGTGCGCACGTTTGGAGGATTCCGGCGGAATACGGGTATCAGTGCGCGACTCGGGGAAGGGCGTCCCTCCGAGTGTCATGCCGAGACTGTTCGATCCCTTCTTCACGACCAAGCCGACCGGAATGGGGATGGGACTAGCCATCGTTCGTTCAATCATCGAGAATCATGGCGGCCGGATTTGGGCGGTGCAGAATCCTGATGAAGGCGCGACCTTCGAGTTCGTTCTGCCGGCCTGACTGGCGACCTGAGCCCTGGAGGTCTGTCGGACTACGGCTCCAATAGCTGCGTGCTTGAAAAAGACGGACATCGAATGCTGCTCGCCTCGTGACAGCATGAACCCGAGGAGAGAAGATTACGGCCTTATCGGTAATCCCGCACGTCCGCGCTGGTCGGCCGCAACGGCTCGATAGATTGGCTGTGTCTGCCACGATTCGACTCGGGGGCATGCTTCACCGCGTTGCTCGGCGATCGAACCAATGGCCGCTGGCAAATTGAGCCAGCCGGCGACGTAGAGCGGGTGACGTGCCGGTACCGGGGCGACACCTGATCCTGGAGACTACTTTCGAGACCGCTCAGGGCTCCGCCATGCTGATCGACTTCATGCTGATTCCCAAGCGCGAGGATCGTGTCGACCTGGTCCACGGCGCGAAAAGAGGTTCATCAAGAATTGTCTACTCGTCCAGCGGCGCCTTGGCGTCCTTCAGGTCGGCGGTACGATAAAAGCGATTTCTCATCCCGTATCCACTTCTGATGATTGCGTTGTTGCTCTGGATGAGAGTGAGGCCGTTCGCCAAGCACTTCAAATCATTCCATTTACCGGGGTGGGCTTACCCCTTCTGCTTTCTCTGACCTTCATCTCTGCGTTCCGTCAGGTCCGTCTCCTTGCCGTTTGCGTGACTGTCCTGGCTGTAATCGCAGTGGCGCTTCGTCTCGCAGCCGACCACTGGCGGCTACCCGAGTTTGATTCGCTCGGCTTAGGGCAGGGTTCGATTTCGCGGACACTCAGGCCTAACAGCACCGCGTCGCCGATAGACGGACGCTGTTCGGCGGCCAGCGTCGAATTCAGCGTGGTCTTGCCTGCGCCATTGAGCCCGAGCAAGCGGAAGATCTCGCCGTGACGGATCCCGAAACTCACGCCGGTTAGGGCACGGAACGCGCCGTAACATTTGCTCAGCCCGTCGACACGCTACGCCAGTCTCCAGTGGAGTTGGCGTTTTGCTCCGACCCGGGGTTAACCCACGGTCGCTGACCAAATCCGTACTGCGGTCCTGCTGCGCCAATGGTGCGTGTAGGTTTTCTCAAAAGAGACCGCCAAGGGCGATTCGGAAATGCCGTTTGCTTGGTTCACTTTAAATGCACAGGGTTTGTCGTGCTTCTTGCTGCCCGGCAGCCTCTCGGACCGGTCGCACGAGCTCGCCCTTGATGTGTCTTCGGATTGCGGACAGTTCAGGCACGGAGATTGTGTGGGAACGCAAACGAGTGCAATTGGACGATCGTTGAATGGACTAAAGGGCATTAGACCATCGACCAATAGAAGTACGGTCTCGATTTGAAACACAGTCGATTTGGCGGGTAACCGGGTGTTCGGAACCTTGAAGGCTGTAACGTTGGCAGGCATAACCGCATTCTTGCTGCTGTTATTTGCGCCCGAAACCAGTTCTCCTGCGGGTAAAGACGATGGGCAGGTATGCGATGTCAACGCCGACTATTCCCTGGGTGTCGAAGACTACCCGGAGACCATTCGCCGTCACCTCGAAGTCCTGCGTCAGCATCCGGACAACGCGCTTGCTCATTATCATCTGGGCTTTGCGCGGGGAATGGTGGGAGACACGACCGCAGAGATCGTAGAGTTTCAGCGCGCCGAAGCTCTGGGGCTAAGGAGCTGGGATTTGTTCCTGAACGAAGGGCTGGCTCAGCTCGAAGATGGAGAGGTAGACGCCGCGGTAGAAAGTGCAAGACTCGCGGTGCGCCTAGGTGGCGATCATTTCGAAGCCCACTTTGAACTCGCCCGCATCGATGAGCGAATCGGCAGGCTATCGGAGGCGGAGCAGGAGACGCTGGCAGCGCTACTCCTGAGTCCTGAGGACCCGGAGGCACGGAACCTGTTGGGCGTGATTTACGCTGAACAGGGACAGACCGCTCGCGCTTACTCGATATGGCGCAAACTTGTTCAGAAGCTACCCGACTTTGAGCCCGCACAAGTAAACTTGAGCCTCCTCGGCAGCGCGGCACCGGTCAGTTCAGGCAAGAGAATGGCATTTGATCACCCCACGTCACGTCAATCGCATCAGCACAGGGTGCGGCCAACCTTGAGGTTGCGCTGAAACCGACCGCCAGGACTCAAGCTTCTGATCCAGTGCGAATTCACCGGCCTTAAAGCACAGAGATAGGGTCGCAAATAACCAAAGAAGGGCTCCCTCGCGCCTGTTAGCTTCGTGTCGTGGGCACCCCGAATCGCTGGTTTTGCAACTGATCCCACGCCCATCGCCTTTCAGAATTGCCTCCCTCGACACCCGCCAAATGACCCCTCTGGCTCGTCAACAGCAAAGTTGAGCTCCGTCGTGCGCCTTCCAGCCGTTAGGGCGCCGCGGTTATCTCCGAGTTGCTTCCAAGGCAACGGAAGTTTCCACGGCATTCTTTTAACGTAAGGTTGACGAAATTACCCAGATTCTCTTTTGATCCCCTGAGGCTTTTGAGACGTACGGCGGTTCGCTCCAAGGGACTTGGGGTCGAACGCCGGAAGCGGAAATCAGTCCCTTCAGTGAGCGAGGGACTGACGTGTGGCCTTTAGCGCGACGCATTAGAGTACGACTGGAGCCTGGTCGGGGCCGTCAGGGTGCAGCCTCACCGGTTTCGTTGCTGAATGTTAGATGGACCAAAGGGCAATTGTTGGTTGGCATGTTTTGACGGATCCTTGAGAGGATTGAATTGGCCAGGCTTCAAAGAGATTTTGGGTTCCTCTGAAGCTCCTCCACGGAGGCTCTACCCGATGAGCGGCAGAGTTCTGGGCGTTTGCATTGTCGCAGGTATTTTGCTGACCAACTCCGCGTTTGTAGTGGCGGCCGAGACCTCAAACCCAGCAGGCTCTCCGTCACCCGCAGCTGCACCTTCGATAGCTCCCCTTGCCGACAAGCTTCTGACCGGCGCCTGTCAGGCGCTGGCTTCCTCGAAAGCGTTCACCTTCCACGCAGAAATACTGTTCGATGAGTTACTGCCGCGGGCCGTGAAAGTGCAGTTCGCGGGCGCCATGGACTTCGCGCTTCAGCGCCCCGACCAATTGATGGTGGACTATCGCAGCGATCTCGGGAGCAAGATGTTGTGGTACCAGGGCACTACATTGACGATTCTGGATCCTTCCCACAACGTCTATTCGATACTCTCGGTGCCCGGTTCAATTGATGGGATGCTCGAGCAGGTGGCGACCTCGCAAGGCCTCACCATCCCACTCACCGACCTGGCGTTTAGCGACCCCTGCCAGAACCTCCGCAAACAGATCATCTTCGGCGGTTACATCGGGATCAATGACGTCAATGGAGTTGATACCGATCACCTCGCTTTTTCATCCAGCCGCGAAGATCTCCAGTTCTGGCTGGCTCGTTCCGGAAAGGCGATTCCCCTTAAACTCGTCATCACCTATCGAACCGAGCCCGGGTCGCCCGAATATATAGCTACTTTTTCCGACTGGAAGTTCCCAGCCGAGCTCCCTTCCGACCGGTTTCGTGCAACCCTTCCCAAGGACGTGAAGCGCATCGAATTTCTGAAGGTTAAGGAGTCTCAACCATGAAGGGCGCTCGATCGCGATCAGCCGCAAGAAGCGTGAAAGGTAAAGTGTTGGTCTTGATGGCGGCAGTCGCCTTGGCTGTTGCTACGCCTGAGGCAAACGCGAGATTTGGGGGAGGCGGGTTCCGCGGTGGTGGCTTCGGCGGGTTCCGAGGCGGGGGCGGCTTTCATGGCTTCGGCGGCGACGGCTTCGGCGGAGGTCGTTTCGGGGGCGGTGGGTCTCACGCTGGACTGTTCGGCGGGGGAGGGCTGTTCGGCGGTGGAGGATCTCACCATGGTCTGTTCGGCGGTGGAGGTTTGTTTTCGCATTCGTCGGGCGATCGGGACTTAGGGCAGCATTCCTCGAGTAGTGGCGACTCGTGGCACCCTCCGAGTGACACCTCCGAAACTGCCGGCGAGTCGCATCCCAACGCTGGGACCGGTTATCAGACCTACCACACCAATCAACAAAACGAGCAGCAGGAGCGGTACAACGAGGCGGATACTCTACAGACCAACCGGTACAACGAGGCGAACACTATACAGAAGAATCGCAACAATGAAGCCAACTATCTGCAGTCGAACAGCAACTACAACCCCTACGGCGATTGCTGTTATGACGGAGGATCCGACGCGGGTACGGCTCTCGGAGCGGCTGCGCTCGGAACCGTTGGTGGAATGGCGATAGGTTCAGCGATTGCAAACAACGAGAACGCTCAGGCTGCACCGACCTACAACTACTATTCAGACTATTCAGCGCCGCCTGCTGCTCCAGCGCTCGGCACGACCGTATATTCGTTGCCGCCGGGGGCCTACTCGACGACGATCAACGGTTCCACCTACTACGTCAGTGGCTCAACTTACTACAAACCGTTCTACAGCGGAAGTCAGGTAATATACGTAGTTTCTCGACCGTGATAAAGACAACGCTCTATACGAGAACCAGGTAATCTATCTATTTCTCAACCGTGAGACTGAGTAAAGAACGCGCGGTAGGCATTGCCCAGTTGTTGCCGAGAACGAGCAGATCTGCCTTTCGCATTGTCTAAGTGGTCCGGTGATATGCAGCCAAAGATCGTGCGGATCTGACGGCGCGACTTCGGTCACCTTCCCCAACGCCGGTTGCGACGTGGAGCGCGTTTGCGAGTCGGAGTGAGCCGGCAGGGTAGGGTAGGAGGTCCCCCAATCGCGTAGGAGGTCCCCCAATCGCGTAGGAGGTCCCCCAATCGCATAATCCCAGTCATCGTCAATCGCCAGACCGCCCGCTTGGAACAGGCCCGTTTCGGGGGCCACTCGAACGAACATTGATATCGTCTCCGACGTTCGGGCGACGTCGGGTCGCTGTCTTTACTCGTAGGAGGTCAAAATGGTTACAGCAAGCAAGCCCAACATTCTAATTCTTTGGGGCGATGACATCGGCTGGTGGAACATCGGCTACAACAACCGAGGCCAGATGGGTTACCGCACCCCAAACATCGACCGAATTGGCAACGAAGGCGCGACCTTCAGCGACTATTATGGTCAACAGAGCTGCACTGCCGGCCGGGCGGCGTTCATTACCGGACAAAACCCGATCCGCACCGGTTTGACCAAGGTGGGATTGCCAGGAGCCGACCTCGGTATCCGGGCAGAGGACCCCACGATTGCAGACCTGTTGAAACCGCTGCGCTACTCCACAGGTCAGTTCGGTAAGAACCACCTGGGGACAAGGACGCATTCCTCCCCACCGTTCACGGTTTCGACGAGTTCTTCGGCAACCTGTATCATTTGAATGTTGAGGAAGAGCCCGAAGATCCAGACTATCCAAAGGATCCGGAGTTCAAGAAACGTTTCGGACCCAGAGGGGTGCTTCACAGCTGGTCGGACGGTAAAGGCGGCCAGAAAGTAGAGGACACAGGCCCTCTAGCAAAAAAGCGGATGGAGACGGTCGATGAGGAGGTTACGCAGTACGCTCAACTTTATTGATAAGAACCACAAAGAAGGCAAGCCGTTTTTTCTCTGGTACCACACCACCGGTATGCACTTCAGGACCCATTGTGCCGAAAACACAATGGCAATAGCGGGCAGGGCGACTACAATGACGTTATGGTCGCCCACGACGAGAACATCGGAGTCATGCTGCACAAACTGGACGAACTCAACATTGCGGATGACACGATTGTCCTCTACTCAACCGACAACGGACCTCACTACAACAGCTGGCCGGATGCCGGTATCACGCCGTTTCGCAGCGAAAAGAACACCAATTGGGAAGGCGGCTGGCGGGTGCCGATCTTCGTACGCTGGCCCGGCAAAATCAAAGCGGGCTCGGTCTTCAACGAGGTCGTTTCACATCAGGACTGGCTGCCCACACTTCTTGCGGCCGCCGGCGAATCGGGTATCGCGCAAAAACTTCTTGGCGGCCACAGGATAGGGGGCAAAACCTACAAGGTGCACATC
>Ga0126381_100007456_pt1 | contig 12182 bp, 10 predicted proteins | sample PanSoiMetPlot_28_FD_96465 | JGI IMG/M metagenome (GOLD analysis project Ga0126381, IMG submission 96465) | Tropical forest soil microbial communities from Panama - MetaG Plot_28 | ecosystem: Environmental > Terrestrial > Soil > Tropical forest > Bulk soil | place: Panama | collected 2016-02-17
CCCGGCGTCGGAGGTGAGTCCCGCCACGCTGGAGTTGATGATGACGCTCCCGCCGTCGGCCAGGACCCGCAGCCCGTGCTTGAGCAGCAGGAACGCGCCCAGCACGTGCACGTCGAGCACCCGGCGGAACAAGTCGGCCGGGTACTCGGTGACCGGGGCGATGTCGCCGCTGATGCCCGCGTTGCTGAACAGCACGTCCAGCCGGCCGAACCGGCCGACCGCCTCCGCCACGGCGGCCGCGACCTGGTCCTCCTCGGTCACGTCGGTGACGGTCCAGCTTGTCACGTCGGGGCCCAGCTCGGCCGCGGCCTCCTCCAGCCGGTCCCGGGACAGCCCGGCGAGGTGGACCCGCGCGCCCTCGGCCACGAACAGGCGGGCGCAGGCCAGCCCGATCCCGCTCTCGCCGCCGGTGATCAGCGCGACCTTCTCGTGTAGCCGGGTCATGGCGGCTCCCCTTCTCAGACCGGTGCCAGGCGGGCGCTGATCACGGCCGACTGGCCGTGCCGGACATGGTCGAGCGCCCGGCGCAGGGCCACGGGCAGCAGGTCGGCGGCGGTCACGGTACGCGCGTACGCGCCGCCCGCCGCGGCGGCCACGCCCGGCAGGTCGGCCCCGGGCTGGAAGCTGGCGGCAAAGCCGCCGGCGGCGACGTTCCCGGCCGGGTGCACCGCCATCGTGGACAGCGAGGGCGTCTTCCAGCCCTGGTTGTCGAAGATGACCGTCAGCGACGGAGCCTGGTAACGCCGGGCCATCCACTGCGCGGACGAGGGCACGCCGAACAGGTACGACCCGTCCCCGACCAGGCTCACCACCGTGCGGTCGGGCGCGGCCAGCTTGGCGCCGACGGCCGCGCCGCCCGACCAGCCCAGGGACCCGCCGCCGCTGTTAAGCAGCGCGCCCGGGCGGCTGGCCCGCAGGTGCTCGCTGACCACGTGGTAGTTGCTGATGGCCTCGTTGAGGACGAGGGCATCGGGGCCGACGGCCTCCCGGACGCAGGCCACCAGGTACTCGGGCGTGATCGCGCCGTCCGGCGCCGGCCGCTCGGCCTCGGTCCACCGCTCGCGCTGCGCGTCGTGCGTGGCGTGCACCCACGCCGCGCGGGCCTGGACGGCCACCTGGTCCAGGCGCCCCCGCCGGGCCAGCCGGCCGGCCAGCTGGCGCACGGCGGTCGCGAGGTCCGCCCGCGCGTAGCGCCGGGCCGGCACGTGCCACAGCGGCATCCGCTCCTTGAGCGGGTCGACGTCGATGACGTAGATGCGGGCCGCGTCGCCGGGGCGGTTGTGGCTGGGAATCCACGGCACGTCGCTGCCCAGCACGATGATCACGTCCGCCTCGGCCAGGGCCGGGTTCTGCTCCGGGCGGTTCCACTGATAGCCGAGGTGCAGCGGGTGATCGTCGGGGAAGTTGACCGCGGCCGGCACCGACTCGACCACACCGACGGCCGCCAGCTCGCACAGCCGGACCAGCTCGGGCACGGCGGCGGCGTCACGGCCCAGGTAGGAAGTCACGACCAGCGGGGCGCGGGCGTCCTCCAGCGCGGCCGCGACCTCGTCCGCGACCTCGTCCGCCAGCGCGGCGGGCGCGACCGGGGCCCACCAGTCACCCGGCGGCGGCTGCGGCGGCAGCTCCTCCTCCAGGACCTCGCGCGCGGCGGTCAGGTACACCGGCCCGGCCGGCTCGCTCCTGGCCATCTGCATCGCCCGGTGCACCAGCTGCTTCACGTTGCGCCCGGTGCGGATCTCATGGTCGTACTTGGCGTAGCCGCGGAGCATCCCGCGCTGGTCCGCGCTGTCCTGCAGCCAGTGAATGTGCTCGCTGCGGGTGCCGGGGAGCTCGCCCTGCTGGGTCACGGGCGACAGGCCTGCGAAGATCAGTACCGGCACCCGGCCCCGTGACGCGTTGTGGATCGCCCCGCCGAGGTTCTGGGTGCCGCAGTCCACGTGCACCAGGACCGCCTGCGGGTCGCCGCTCACCTGCGCGTACCCCTGGGCGGCGCTCAGCGCCACGAACTCGTGCGGGCACAGGATCAGCTCGGGCAGCGAGGCCAGCGTTCCCGAGCCCTTCGCGTGCGCGTAGGCCTCCATGATGCCGGTGTGGTCGCTGCCCAGGTTCGCGAACGCGTACCGGGCGCCCGCCTCGCGCATCGCCTCCAGCAGGGCCGTGGACGTGGTGTACGTCGAGCCGGTCATGATGTCCTTCCCTGCGCGGCCGCTCCCCCCATCTAGATTGACACCCCGCCGTCGACGGCCAGGGTGGCGCCGGTGATGAAGGAGCTCTCGTCACTGGCCAGGAAGAGCATGACCCGGCCGATCTCGTCGGGGGCGGCGTGCCGGGCCAGCGGGATGAGCTGGTCGAAGATCGAGGCGGCGCGCTCGGCGTCCGCGCCGGTCGCGGCCATCTCGATGCGGTGCTGGAACTGGTTGTCCACCGGGCCGGGGTGGATCGTGTTCACCCGGATGCCGCGCGGCGCCGTCTCCTTGGCCAGCGTCCGCATCAGCCCGACCAGCGCGTGCTTGGCGGTGGCGTAGGCGCAGATCCCCGCGTCCGAGGTGAGGCCGACCACGCTGGAGGTGATCACGATGCTGGCGCCCGGTCCCAGGTAGGGCAGCGAGTGCTTGCACACCAGGAACGACCCGCGCACGTGCACGGCGAGGACCTGGTCGAACACCTCTTCCGGGTAGTCCGCCACCGGGGCGATCACGCCGCTGATCCCCGCGTTGCTCACCACCACGTCCAGCCGGCCGAACTGCTCCGCCGCCTCGGCCACGGCCGCCTTGACCTGCACCGAGTCGGTAACGTCCGCGACGGCCCAGCGGGCGGCGCCGCCCAGCGAGGCCGCGCCCGCCCGCAGCTCGTCGGCGACCAGGCCGATCAGGCAGACCCGGGCGCCCTGGCCCGCCAGCGCGCGGGCCGTCGCCATGCCGATGCTGCCCTCGCCGCCGGTGATGATGGCGGCCTTGCCCTGCAAACGCCGTGAAGAGGCCACACCGCCCATGCTCGCCTGCCGTCCGCCGCCCGTCTTGCACGCCAGCGCACGCCGCTTGACGGCCGGAGTACAGGATCTTGACGTATCAGGACGAGAGGTTACGGCGCTCCGGCGGCTGGCACCACTGCCGGTCCGGGAGGACCAGGAGGTCCGGCGACCCCAGGCCCGCACCCGATGGCCCCGGCGGCGCGGGCCGGGACGCCGGCGCAGCCAGCCCGCAGCTCGCGCGGTAGTCGCGCGGGCCCAGCCCGTAGGTGGCCTTGAACAGGCGGCTGAAGTGAGCCGGGTCCGGATAGCCCCACCGGGCTCCGATCGCGGCCACCGACCGCGTCGCGCAGCGCGGATCGCGCAGGTCGCGGCCGCAGTGCTCGAGGCGGCGCTGCCTGATCCAGCCGGCCACCGTCGTGCCGCTGGAGTGGAAGAGCTTGTGCAGCTGGCGCAGCGAGACGTGATGAGCCGCCGCGATCTGGGCCGGCGCCAGGTCCGCCTCGCCCAGGTGCTCCTCGATGAACGCGGTGATCTGCAGCATCAGCGCCCGGTGCGCGGCATCGGGATCGGCGGGCACGGTGTCCAGCCGCTCGGCGAGGACCGTGCCGAGCAGGTCGACGACGTTGCCCGCCAGCCGCAGGCCCACCCCCAGGCTGCGGCTGTCCACCTCGTCCAGCAGGTCGGCCACCTGCCCGAGGAACGGGCCGATCAGGGAGGCCATGCCCCCGGCCGCGCCGGGCAGCCTGGTCGCGGTCAGCCCGGCCACCTGCTGCTGCGGCAGGCCGAGCATGTCCCGGGGAAAGATGAGCACGAGCATCCGGTGGTCGCTCAGCGCCAGCGAGTAGGGACGGTCGGTGTCGTAGACGGCGAAGTCCCCGGGGGTGAGCAGCGCCTCCCGGCCGTCCTGGATCAGCAGCGACGTGCCCCGCAGCTGAACACCGATCTTGTAACAGCCGGCCGGCGCCGCTTTGACCAGGCGGGCCGTCCGCCGGGCCGTGTGCGGCTCGGCCCGCACCTCGATGAGCCGCAAGCCGCCGAGCTCGCAGCCCCGGAGCCGGCCGCGGAAGTCGGCGTCCCCGCCCGGGCTGGAGACCTCGAGCGGTACGAACGTGTCGGACAGGACGTGCTTCCAGTACTCGAAACGCTGACCGGGCGGCAGGTCCAGAGTCCGCGCGACATCCGGCATGGTTGCCTGCCTCCTTCGGTAGCGGCGCAGATCAGCGCCCACGCGGTCCTCCCGGCTCGCCGTCGGGTTCGTCTAGCTTGCGGACGGATGCGCGGATGGTCAAGGGATGTGCCCGGTAGTGCAAGACCGCCGGCACCGGCCCGGATGACAATGACGCGACCAGGGGGCTTAGACCTCACGTGCGGAGCGACAAATGACTGATTCCGATATAAGCAGACGGAGCCAGCTCAGCAGGCGCGGTTTTCTCGGCGCCGCCGGCGTGGCTCTCGGCGGAGGGCTGGCCAGCGTGGCCGGCTGCTCCAGCGCATTGAAGAGCTCGGCCCCGTCGGGTTCCACGTCGGGCGGCACGATAAAGATTGGATTCATCAGCCCCGAGACCGGCCAGCTTTCGGTGTTCACCCAGTCCAACGGGTTTGTGCTCGGTCAGGTCCGTTCGGCACTGGCCAAGGGGCTGACGATCGGCGGCAAAAAGTATTCCGTGGAAATCATCTCCGGGGACAGCCAGTCGTCCTCGGCGCGGGCGGCGGCCGTCGCGGCGCAGATGGTGCAGCAGGACTCGGTGGACGTGCTCATCGCCACCGCGACGCCGGAGACGGTCATCCCGGTGTCCTCCCAGGCGGAAGCCTCGGGCGTGCCGTGCGTGCTGACGATCTGCCCGTGGGAGCAGTGGTACTACAAGAGCAACGGCACCGCGAACACGTTCAAGTACTCGTACATGTATTTCCTCGGCACCCAGGAGGAGACCAACCTGTTCGCCTCGGTCTGGCAGACGGCGGCCACCAACCACGTGGTGGGCGGCCTGTGGCCGGACGACGTGGACGGCGCCGGATTCCAGAAGTACATAACGGCGAAGGTGGGCGGCCTCGGCTGGAAGGTCGTCCCGTCGGGCGCCTACACCGACGGGACGTCGGACTTCACGCCGATCATCTCGAAGTTCAAGAGCGCTAACGTGGAGATCCTGCATGCCGTGCCCATTCCGCCGGACTTCATCACGTTCTGGCGCCAGGCGCACCAGAACGGCTTCACGCCGAAGATCGCGTCCATCTCGAAGGCACTGCTGTTCCCGAGCGCTGCTGACGCACTCGGGCCGCTGGTGCAGAACGTGATGTCGCCGCTATGGTGGACGCCGCAGTTCCCGTACAAGTCCTCGCTCGACGGCACTACTGCATCGGCCTTTGCGGCCAACTACAAGACGGCCACGGGCCAGGACTGGACCCAGCCGATGGGATTCAACTACGCGGTCTTCGAGATCGCGGTCGCCGCGCTCAAGGCCTCGGGCGACCCGAAGAACGCGAACGCCGTGGCCCACGCGCTGAGCACGCTCAACGGCGAGGCGATCACCGGGGCCTACGACTTCTCCTCGGGCCCGGTGCCGCACGTATCCCAGATCCCGGAACTGCTCGCGCAGTGGCGCCTGGTGTCCGGCCGTCCTCAGCTCGTGGTTATCAACAACTCGCTGCTGCCCGCCGTGCCGGTCGCCGGATCGCTCGAGCTGCTCTGACTATCCAGCCATGAGCGGGCCGGCGCTGGAGATCACCGACGTCGCGAAAAGCTACGGCTCGCTGTCCGTGCTCCGGTCGGTCTCGCTCGCCGTCGCGCCGGGCGAGGCCGTGGGGGTCGTCGGCCCGAACGGCGCGGGCAAGACCACCCTGCTCGACCTGCTGACCGGCACCGGCCGGTGCGACGCCGGCCGGGTACTCCTGGAGGGCAGGGACGTGACCCGGCTGCCGCCGCCGTCGCGGGCCAGGATGGGGCTCGGCCGCACGTTCCAGGTCCCGCGTCCGCTCGGGGACCTGACCGTGTTCGAGAACGCGCTGGTCGGCGCCATGCGGGCGGCCGGCCTGCGCGGGCGGCGGGCCTACGGGACGGCGTATGAGGCCCTGGCCCTGACCGGCATGGCGGGCCACGCCAACACCCGGGCAGGCTCGCTGCGGCTGCTCGACCGCAAGCGGCTCGAACTGGCCCGGGCGCTGGCCATGCGGCCGCGCGTCCTGCTGCTCGACGAGATCGCCGGCGGGCTGAGCGACCCGGAGACCGAGGCGCTGATCGGGACGATCCGCGCCGTGAACTCGGCCGGCACCGCCATCATCTGGGTGGAGCACGTGCTCCGGGTGCTCACCGCGGTGGTGACCCGGCTGGTGTGCCTGGCCGGCGGGCAGGTCATCGCCGACGGTGCGCCGTCCGAGGTGCTGGCCAGCGACGCGGTCAAGGCGGCCTTCCTCGGCGGAGGAGTCTTGTGAGCGAGTCGGGCGAACCGGAAATACTGCTCGAGGTCGCCGGCCTGGACGTGTTCTACGGGGATTTCCAGGCCCTATTCGGCGTGTCGATGTCGGTGCCGCAGGGCGGCGCGACCGCGCTGGTCGGCGCCAACGGCGCGGGCAAGACCACGCTGCTGCGCACGATCGCCGGGGCGCAGGCGGCCGCGTCGGGTTCGGTCCGGTACGACGGCTCGGACATCACGGCCGCCCCGCCGCACCGGCGGATCTCCCGCGGCATCGGCCTGGTGCCGGAGGGCCGCAAGCTCTTCCCCAGCCTGACCGTTGAGGAGAACATCCAGGTGGGAGCGGCCGCGGCGGCCTCTGATGCGTGGCCGCTGGACCGCATCTACGGCACCTTCCCGGTGATCGCCCGGCGGCGCCGGCAGCGCGCATCCACCCTGTCCGGCGGCGAGCAGCAGGCGGTGGCCATCGCGCGGGCGCTGGCCGCCGGGCCTTCCTTGCTGCTGCTCGATGAGATCTCGCTCGGCCTGGCCCCGATGCTGGTCGAGGAGCTTTACGAAACCCTGTCCGGGCTGCGATCGGCCGGGGCCACCATGGTGATCGTGGAGCAGGACCTGCGGCGCGCCATGGACGCCTGCGACAACCTGGTCTGCCTGCTCGAGGGAAGGGTCGCGCTGGCCGCCCCGGTCGCCAGCGTGGGCCGGGACGAGGTCGTGGCCGCCTACTTCGGCGAGGGCACCTCGTGACCTGGGTCAACGCGGTCATCCAGGGCATGCTGCTCGGCGGCCTGTACGCGCTCATCGCCTGCGGGCTGTCCCTGACGTTCGGCGTCATGCGCATCGTGAACCTCGCGCACGGCGATCTGGCCGTATGCGGGGCCTACCTCGCCCTGGTCCTGTCCACCTTCTTCGGCGTGCCCGTGTGGGCCACGCTGCCGCTGCTGCTGCCCGCCGCGTTCGTCGCGGGCATGGCCCTGCAGGTGCTGCTGTTCGGGCGGGCGCTGCGGCACGGGGTGCTCGCGCCGGTGCTCGTCACGTTCGGGCTGTCCGTCATGATCGAGAACCTGCTGCAGGTGGCCGCGACCTCCGACCCGCGCGGGCTGAACGGCGGGGCGCTGGCGCTGGCCAGCTTCCACCTCGGCAGCATCACCGTGTCCTGGCTGTTCCTGGCCGCGTTCCTCACCGCGTGCGCGGTCCTTTCCGGCCTGCAGCTCCTGCTGTCCCGCACCTCGTGGGGCCGCAAGGTGCGCGCCACATCCGACGACCTGGACACGGCCCGGCTGGTGGGCATCAAGGTGCGGCCGGTGTTCGCGACCGTGGCGGGCATCGCGGTCGCCACGGCCGCCCTGGCCGGCGTGTTCATCGGCACCATCGGCACGTTCGACCCGCTGACCGGCACGAACATACTGATCTTCGCGTTCGAGGCCGTCGTGATCGGCGGCATCGGATCGCTGTGGGGCACCCTCGTCGGCGGGGTGATCATGGGCGTCACCCAGGTGGTCGTCGGAGAGGCCAACCAGGCGTACGCGGTGCTCGCGGTCAACCTGCTGTTCCTGGCCGTGCTCACCGTCCGGCCGGGCGGGCTGTTCACCAGCCGCCAGGCGGCCGGCGAGGTCCAGGGCCAGGGAGCGCCCGGATGACGCGGGATACGGCGATCGGCTCTCGTGACGCGGAGCCCTCGGTGACACCGGTCGAGGTCAGCCGGTGGAGCCGGACGGCGTCCGCCTTCACCGGAGCCTGCGTCGTGGCGGTGCTGATCCTGGCGGTGGTGCCCTACGTCGCCGGCGGCCCGGCCGAGCAGCCGCTGATCACCCTGCTCACCTTCATCGCCATGGCGAGCCTGTGGAACCTGCTGGCCGGGTTCAGCGGGCTGACTTCCTTCGGCCAGCAGGCCTACATCGGCGTGGGCGCCTACGGGCTTTACCTCGTCGCGGCGCACGGGGTCAATCCGTTCGCCGGCATACTGCTGGCCGCCTTCGTCGCCGCGGTGGTCTCGCTGCCGGTGTCCGCGCTGGTGCTGCGGCTGTCGGGCGGATACTTCGCCGTGGCCACCCTGGTGGTGGCCACCACGTTCCAGATCATCGCCACGCTGTCGCCCTCGGTGGGCGGGACCACCGGGGTGAGCGTGCCCGGGCTGGCCGGCTACGGGGACGTGCTGCGCGAGGCGCTGACGTACTGGGCCACGCTGATCGTCGCCGTGGCCAGCGTGGCCGGCGTCTACCTGCTCGTGCGGCGGACGTTCGGGCTGGACGCCAGGGCCGTGGGCAGCGATCCGGTCGGCGCGGCCAGTTCCGGCGTGCGGGTGGGACGGATCAGGCTGCTGGCCTATCTCGCCGCGGCCGGCGGCGCCGGCGCCGTGGGCGCGCTGATCGCGCTGCAGACGCTGTACATCGAGCCGACGTCCGCCTTCAGCATCCAGTACAGCGTGGACATGCTCTTCATGGTGCTGATCGGCGGCATGGGGACCATCGAGGGTCCCATCGTGGGCGCGCTCGTGCTGTTCGCGCTGCAGGAGACGCTGTCCGCGTACGGCGCCTGGTACCTGGTCATCGTGGGCGGCCTCGCGGTGGTCACGACGCTGGTCGCCCCCCGCGGGCTCTGGGGATGGGCCAGCGAGCGGCTCGGCTGGTCGCTGCTCCCGGTCGGCTACCGGGTCCGCCCGCCGGCCCCGCCCGGCCGGCCGGCTTCGCCGGGCCGGGCCGCGCCGCTGGCCCCCCCGGATCCGCCGCGCACGTGAGAACGGGCTGCGGAGTGCTGCCGGTACCGGCCCGGCGGCGCCCCGTAGGCCGCCTTGAAGATCTTGCTGAAGTGCGCCGCATCGTCGAAGCCCCAGCGCCGGGCGATGGCCAGGACACCGCGCTCGGCCAGGGCCGGGTCCTCGAGATCACGGCGGCAGTGGTCGAGGCGGCTCTCCCGCACCCAGCGGCCCACCGAGGTGCCCTGGTCGTGGAACAGCCGGTGAAGGTAGCGCACGGAGATGTGGTTGGCGCGGGCTATCGCCTCGGGGTCCAGGCCGGGCTCGCCCAGGTTCCTGTCGATCCAGGCGCACGCGGTGAGCAGCAGGGCTCTGCGCACCGCCGCCGGGTCGGTGACCGGCCCACCCGCACACTCCCCGAACATGGTGGCCAGCAGGTCCAGCACGTTGTCGGCCAGGCGGGTGTTCACCGGGCGCTCCGAACGCTCCAGGTTGAACACCAGCCGGCGCAGGAACGGCCCTACGAGTGATCCCGTGCTCTGGCGGCTGGACACCGGGGTGACCAGGACATGGTCCACCGCGGCGGGCGGCAGGCGCAGCCGGTCGCAGGGGAACATGAGGAAGGACATCTCGTGCGGCTCGCCGAACACCATCGTGTAGGGGCGCCGGCAGTCATAGATGGCCAGGTCGCCGGGGCGCAGCAGGGCGTCGCGGCCCCCCTGGGAGAGGCGGCACGACCCCCGGGTCAGCAGCCCGACCTTGTAGTAGCCCGGGTCCGCGCTCGCGATCATCCGGCGGGTTCGCACGGCCAGGTGCGGGCCGGCCGCCACCCGTGATACCAGCAGCTCGCCCAGCTCCCAGCGGGCCATCTCGCCGCGGAACGGCTCCCGGCTCGTCGGGACGCACTCCAGCGGGACGAACGTGGCCGAGACCCAGTCCCGCCACTGCGCGAAGCGGTCCGCCGGGGGCACTTCCTCGGTGCACAGCACCGTGGCCTGTGCCATCGCCCCACCCCCAGGTCCTTCCCCGCCCAGGTCGCGTGACCAGAGCTCAGCGGCCGCCCCGCATCAGCGCGGACGGGTGATCGTAACCGGGAACGGACGCCGGCCCGGAGCTAGATCCCCGTCCCGGTGAGGATCACGGTCAGGGTATGGGACCCGGTCGGGTCGGTCCAGGTGAGCCGGTAGCGGGCGGTGAAAGGACCTTCCCTGGCCGGGGTGAAGGTCACCGGGATCGCCATGTCCTCTTCGGCGATGAGGGGCAGTCCGCGGGCCGGCTTGAGCGCCACGGCGAACGGCCTGGGCAGGGTCGACGTTCCCGCCACCATGCTCACCTGGTTGCCGGTGTTGGAGATGCGAACATAAGCGGTGGCCCGGTGGCCGACCGGGATGTTCCCGAACTTCACGAGCGGGTGGGTGGTGGCGAGCCGGCTGACCGCCGGCGTGCCGGTCCCGGTCAGGGTGACGGTGGCGCTGCGCCCGCTGCTGCCGACGATGGTGAACGACCCGGTGGCCGGCCCGGGCACGGTCGGCGCGTAGGAGACCAGCACGCTGATGCTCCGCCCCGGCCTGATCTTGCTGCCCACGGCAGGCAGGCCAGCGGCGGTAAACGGGCGGGACGGAGGGGTCACCGACGTGACGGTCTGGGTGGTCGTGCCGAGGTTGGTGACGATGACCGGCTGCGTCTCGGTGACCCCGACCGGGACGTCGGCGGGCCCCGAGTCCAGTGGCAGCAGCATGGACACCGCGCTGGCCTGCGGGACCAGCCCAGCCTGGGTGCCGTCCCCGCTGAGGGGCACGTCCACTCTCGGGGAGACGGGGGAGCTGGTGGTGAACGTCAACGCCCCGTCGGCGCCGCCGGGAGCGGTAGGCCGGAAACTCACCGCCGCCGCCAGCCGGTCGCCCTTGGACAACGTGACCGGGAAGGTCACCGGGACCGCGATGCGGCTGCCCGGCTTCCTCTCGGTGACCCGGCCCACCCTGAACTCGTTGACGGGGACCGCGGTGTTGGAGGCGCCGGTGGTAACGGTCACGCCGGTGAACCTGACGGAGCCCCGGGCGGTCACCGAAACGCGCTTGGTGACGCTGGCGCGGACACCGGTGGGGGCGAAGGCAACGGCCTGCCCCACGGCCGCCGCCTTCGGCGCCGGCAGGCTGAAGCCGAGCACGTGGTCATCGTTGGTACCGACGTAAACCCACCCTCTGCTGGTGGCAGGGATGCAGAACTTCACGCCGGCACCGAAGTTGGCGGACCAGATCGGGCTCAGCTGGCATGGCGCCGCCGACGTGCAGGGCGACGGGGCGCCTGGCCGGGAGATGAGCCGGCCCAGGGCGTAGGCCTCCAGCACCGTGCCGGTGCGGGCGGCGTTCGGGTGATCGACCCACACGACCGCGGAGGCGGGGTCGCTGCCGTGGGAGGTCACCACCGGCGAGCCGGAGCCGAAGCGGAAGCTAAGGCTGCCGTTGGCCACGTCGGACAGCGTGGGCGCGTCGGAGCCGTCGACGCCGAGCCGGAACGCGCGCAGGACGTCGTTGGCTCCGTCGTAGAACAGGAAATCGTTGGGGCTGGACGCGGTCAGGGTGGCGGGAGTCCCGAAGAACACCGCGGGGTGCCCGAACTGGGCGCCGTAGGCCTGGGTCACGAACAAGGCGTTATCGGTGCCTCCCGGGCGGCCTTGAGCAGCGGCCATTCGGTGACATCGGAACATAGGCTTGCCTCTGCCGGGCAGGAATATTGACGGAAATCATCACACCGGGGGGTCACCGGAGCACAGAGCCGTTACCGCACCGTGACCTCACCTTTTGTGACGCCGTCGCGGGTAGCCTGCCGTTGCACCAACTACCAGCGGGGAGCCGCCAGTGACCAGCGCCGTGCCGCCGCCCGGGGTCAGCATCGCCGACGCGCGGCTGGAGGAGGTGGCGGACGGCATCTACGCCTATATCCAGCCGGACGGCTCCTGGTGGATCAACAACACCGGCTTCCTGGTCGGCCGGCGCGGCGTGGTGAGCGTGGACGCCTGCTCCACCGAGCGCCGCACCCGCGCCTACCTCGACGCGATCGCCTCGGTGACCGGCCAGCCGGTGCGCACCCTGATCAACACCCATCATCA
>Ga0126381_100007457_pt1 | contig 12181 bp, 13 predicted proteins | sample PanSoiMetPlot_28_FD_96465 | JGI IMG/M metagenome (GOLD analysis project Ga0126381, IMG submission 96465) | Tropical forest soil microbial communities from Panama - MetaG Plot_28 | ecosystem: Environmental > Terrestrial > Soil > Tropical forest > Bulk soil | place: Panama | collected 2016-02-17
CCGCGGGAAGCTCGCCGGGACTCGCTATCTTGCGACCGTTCGCGAGATCTATGCGGTGATATTTGCTCGTCAGACCGAGGCCACCGGGGTCGCCGAACCGCGGAGGCGTGCGGACGAAGTCCCAAAGGCTCTTGTCAATACTGAGGTCGACGCCGCCGATAGCTTGCGAACGGTAGAACGCGAACAAATACTTGACGGCTCCCTTCGCCAGTTCCGATTGAGCCAAGTCGCTAGCGCTAGCGTTGTCGATGTCGACGATGACTTTGAGCACACGGGGACGGTAACCAGTAGTGTGCAGTCGCTGCAAGCCAAATTTGAGATACGAGAACCGCATGATGTGCCAACGAGTACGCACGACTCTGGATCGAGGATAGACCAAGAGGACGTCGAGGGTATCTTCGGTCCATTTCTCACAACCAGGTCGAATGACGCCGGCATGAACCGCTTGGCTTGGCGCCTCGTCATCGAGGCGCAAGATGGTGGGCTTTTGCCATTGTCTGGCGTTGACAGCGAATCGGTCTTTCAGGTCGCGCTACCGGTGGGGAATTTCGGGAGCGCACAATGACGGATCGGTTGGCATCGCCTATCGTTTTCATTGTCGACGACGATGAGTCGTTGCGCGAGTCGCTCTCGAGCCTCCTGCGGTCCGTAGGTCTGCGGGTCCAAGTATTCGGCTCCCCCCTCGAATTTCTCAATAGTGACCGCCCGGACGTTGCCGGCTGCCTGGTGCTCGATGTTCGATTGCCCGGATTGAGTGGGTTGGACTTCCAAAACGAACTGGCCAAGGCCAAGGTGCAGATTCCCATCATTTTCATAACCGGACACGGGGATATTCCGATGTCCGTTAGGGCCATGAAGGCCGGAGCCGTCGAGTTTCTGACGAAGCCAATTCGCGAGCAAGACTTGGTTGATGCAGTTCAAGTTGCGCTCCAGCGCGACCAGATTAGACGGGAGTCTGAAGCAGAACTTTCGGGGGTACGCGCAAAATTAGATTCGCTAACGCCGCGCGAGCGAGAAGTGCTTGTGCTCGTGACCTCAGGTCTGATGAATAAGCAAATCGCAGCTGACCTGGGTATCAGCGAGATCATGGTCAAAGTTCATCGCGGTAACGTGATGCGAAAGATGAGCGCCGCGTCGCTCGCGGACCTCGTGGTCATGGCTCAGGATCTTGGGATCCGCGGTTCGAAGAAATAGCCAAAGACTATATTAGAGTATAGGTGTCAGACCTAGACCAATGTATAGGTATTTCGCACTTTCGCTGACTTATTTATCGCGTATGATAGCAGTTATGATTGGCTCCGTCGACCTGAACTTAGGAAAATATATGTGTCGAAGGTTCCCATGATTTCTATAGTCGACGATGACGAGTCTGTTCGGGAAACGCTTAAAGGGTTAGTAAGGTCGTTCGGGTTGAATGCGAGCGCGTTTGCTTCGGCTGAAGAATTTTTGGAGTCCAATCGATTACAAGACACCGCGTGCTTGATTACTGACGTTCAAATGCAGGGTATGAGCGGTGTGGATCTGCAAACCCTTCTGCTCAATCAAGGTCATGATATGCCTATCATTTTTATGACGGCATTTCCCGAGGAAAGAATTCGGACACGTGCGCTCAATGCCGGGGCGTTTGGGTTTCTAGGCAAACCATTCGATGAAAAAAGTTTGATTGATTGCCTGGATCGAGCTCTTGAGAGCCGGGGATTTAAAGCCCTCGAACAGTAGTTGATGGTTGAATCTGTTTCCTTGTGGAAAATTGGGTCGTTGTGTCGGATGCCCGACGCGTTGGCCGTGCATATTTCAAAACCACCCGCTGGTATCTCGAAGACAGACGTCGTCGTCCGTGCCCCCTCTATCCCTGGCTCGAGGTTGCGCCACTGCCCGCACGTGAACTGCCTCAAGGCTGAAGTTAAACCAATTGCCTCTCACATGTGAGCACGATTTCGACGGAGACGATCTGCCTAACTGGCAAACGGCCATTCTGCAAAGGTCCTGCCCATCCTAGACGTAAGTATATGAAATTGAATCCCTTGTAATATCGTGCGTTTACCAGCGTACACTAGCGCCAATTCATCTGGTTAACTTATTGTGGCTCTCATGAAATAGACCCAGGGGATGCGGGGAGCCTCAAGATGATCGAAGAAATCGACCGCAACGACAAGGAAAGAAGATCAAGGATTGTTGGCTCGAATCGCCATCTCGGGGAACTGTGCGCTCAGAGTGCGACGCCACGCTGCTACGCGATCGGGTTGTCCGTCGCCCAGTCCTTCGGTTGCGCCCTCGCAGCTGCCACGATCGTGTTGGCCCTTGAGAACGTCGCTCTTGCCGACCCCTTGGGATTCGTAGAGCCAAGCCACCACCAAAGCACGATCTTTGATCGCGTTTTTCGGGATCAAGAAAGAAGCCCGGACACTACCAGGGACCGCCCCGGCCCTGCCAACGTGGTTGCTGGTCACCGTGGTCAGGTGGTCAGTTATTCGACCGGCGAGGCGACGGGGACGATCGTCATCGATACGCCGAACACCTCCCTGTATTTCATAATAGGCGGTGGCAGGGCAGTGCGATACGGTATCGGTGTTGGTCGTGAAGGTTTCACCTGGTCTGGCGTGGAGACAATTACGCGCAAAGCTGAGTGGCCGGATTGGTCCCCGCCTGCCGAAATGCTCGCTCGTCAGCCCTATTTGCCCCGCGTCATGGCCGGCGGTCCTGGCAACCCGCTCGGCGCACGGGCTATGTACCTAGGTGACACAGCCTATCGGATTCACGGCACCAATCAACCCGGCACGATCGGCAGGCACGTCTCAAGCGGTTGCATCCGCATGCTCAACGACGACGTAATCGACCTCTACAGCCGCGTGAATGTGGGCACAAAAGTGATTGTGCTGCCAAACGAACCGCATCGCGCGCTCGATGAGGCCGCTGGAAATCCGTCGGCCGCGAACCGAGAGCGTCACGCTTCGCTGTACTAGATCGTAAGCCGCAGGACGCGGCAGAGCAGTTAATGTGAGAAAACGTCGATGAATTATTCTCTTCTGGGAGCGGATCGATCGACTCAGCTCAAGATTGCGTTGGTCGCGCTCGTTGCCGTGGTGGCGGTCGTCGCTGTTGGTACACGTATCAGTGATGCCGGAACTGGTGCGCAAGTCAGAACGAATGACGTCGTGGTCAAGGCAGGGAAACCCGCGAAGTATACAGTTCGCGAAATTTCGACAATCCAATGAGCCTGAGAGAGCTCGCCAAGGGTGCACTATGGTTGCGAGCTGACGCCGATGGCTCAAAACGGTCATCCATGTTTTCGGTGGGATTCTCGACACCACGAAGACTTCGTCGACCTGATTGAGTGGGCTGTCCCGGCCTAGATCCGAAGGCCATTTCGAGGACTTCGAGCGCCCGATCGCGGTCTTATGACCGTCGCCGAGTCGAATTGGACAGATGGCGGGGCCGCAATCTCAAATAATCCCCAAGGGGGAGCGTTTAGCAGATCCGGATGCGTTCCTACATTGTGGAGCACCTCAACATGACCTACGTTTTCGAACACAACCGAATTTTCGGATTAGACCCACTCGATTGGCTGGTCCTGTTCGCTGGAAGCGCATTGTCGGGTGCTATGGCATTGCTCATCTGAACAATGAGCCTGCCCAGAAGGGAGGGGGCCATCGTGGTCGCCGGGGCGCCCGTGGTTTCCCGCCAAGGGTGCGAGAAACCATGCTACCTTCCAGAATCCGGCATCCGTGGCCACACGCCGCTGCCGCGCTACGACCCGCCCGGATCGACAACGTTCTATTACATTACTTGCTTTTCCCCTCCCGTCGGCCTTGCTCGCTGGCTGCGATGCGCACTACCAGGCCCCACGGATCTACTACTGATCGCCAAGCTGCTGCCGTCGCCGTCGGATCTTGAACCGAGCTCGCAACCGGTAATTTTCGACATCTGACCTTGCGGGGTTGAACGGCCGTTCTCTTCAGTTGCACTTTGACGCCCGGTTCGGGACGCCAATTTGCGACGGCGCCAGTGTTGGCGCCGCGGCACCGATCACAATCGCCGCTCGATGACCACTCAGGAATTCGGAAAGCGACCGCGGCCGCTGCTCGGGCGGACGAGGAAAGTCCCGCCTTTTCCATAGGTCATAGACGCGGCAGAGCGGCTCTCGGTTCCGGCTGGAGCTATATCAGGAATAGAAGCTATGCATTTCAGGGCGCAGCCACAGAGCCGAACGCTCATCTCGCAGCGGAATGGGGCACCTAGCAAAGTGCTGGTGTTCGGCCCGATTTTAGCCAATCCGGTGGACAACCGCAGCGCTGGCTAAACTCTGCGACGGCGCAAAGGTTAGGATTGCTCTGTTGCCTCATCGCCAGCCTTGCCACCTCCTCGGCAGTGGGTTCGTTCAGTCCGTGCACATCATCATCGTAATATACCGTCGTCTCCTCCCGGGTCGCGCCTCGCTTCGTCATGCGCCGTCGGATTAGTTTTCCGCGCATAGTGGGTTATGTGCTCGCGGTCGCATTGTTGTGCCTGCCAGCGCTTTGGAACAGCTTTCCTTTGATGTTCGATGATGTCGGCGGCTATCTCGAGCGGTGGCCAACTGGAACCCTTGGATTCGGCCGATCCACGGTATATGGACTATTGCTCTGGACTACGCGGCGGGCCTCATTCCTGCCGGTAGTCCTGCTGCAGGCACTTGTCACCACATTTGTGGTGGACTGCGCACTTAGAGCTTTTGGTGCTGGCAGATCGCCATGGACCCTGCCGGGTACTATGGCGGCAATCGCAATGACAAGTGGCGCAGCGTTCTTCGCTTCGAAATTGCTTCCGGATTCCTGGGCGGCTCCCGGCGTACTCGCCCTTCAGCTTGTCGCCTGGCGCATTGATAGCCTCTCCAAATTTGAGAGCGCTGCTATGGTCGCGATTGTCGCCATCGCCGGTGCGTCGCACATGGCAACCTTGGGCGTCTTAGCCGGACTGTCGGTTCTCGATGTGATCGCGTGGCTCCTCCGCCGCAGGCTCCGTATCGCTCCGAAGGGGCTCGCGGTGGCAGTGACGGCGACCTGCTCAGGGCTTGCGTTATTGCTCGTCACAGATGCTTTTGTTGCGGGGCGCTTCGTGCTCACACCAGGAGGTAGCGTGTTCTTTCTGGGACGCCTTCTCGAAGACGGTATGCTCGCTAAAATTTTGTCCGAGGAGTGTCCGCGTCCCGATTGGCAGCTTTGCAACTTTCGAAACGAGCTTCCCACCTATGCCGAGGCGTTCATCTGGGAAGCGAATAGCCCGCTCCACAAGCTGGGCAACCCGGATAACCCGCGCGTTAAGAGGGAGGTCGTATCGATCATTGCGCGCTCTCTGCTCAATCACCCCTTCGAACATATCGAACGCGCCATCACCTTAACAGCCGAACAGCTCCTCGACACGGGAGTCGCAGGCAGCATGGAGCCGGTTGCGTCGGCGCACGCGCGCTGGACTTTAATGCGCTACGCTCCTTGGGTCCTTCCCAGGCATGACGCCGCACGCCAGCAAGTGGAAGCAATTGACCTTACTTCGTGGAGCGACCGGGTCGTCGTCCCGGTTGCGGTCACTGCGTCCGTTGCTTTGCCGATGCTGGCCGTGTTTATGTGGCGACAACATTGTCGCCAGGAAGCCGTACTGGCGACTATGTTATTTCTGCTGCTTGTCGGCAATGCCACGATCTGTGGCGTCATCTCCAGCCCGAATGACAGGTATCAGGCGCGGCTCGTTTGGTTGGCACCGCTCGCGATCGGCCTAACGATACAATCATGGATGTCGCGACGCAGAGTCGAATCGAAACGCCCGGTAGCCGTCCCAATCCAATCGGCAACTAAACTTTCAGATATAGCGCAGGCATCGTCCCACCGACACTGACGAGGCGTACGCCATCGCGACTACTCAATATTCGCCGCAACGTTCAATCAGCAGTGATGCTTTTGAGCGGCGGATCGTCACCGCGCGGAACGAAGGCAGAGGATTGGATCGTCACTCGGTTGCAATTCAACATTGCTAGTTGCGCGCCCCGGGTGCCTTTCATAGTACTTTCTACGAGCAGCCGCTCGACGGCGACAATATATCCATTCGCGAACTGACGGCCATTGGGATGATGGTATGCATTAGAGTTGGCATGCTGCTATTTCTAGTCGCGATCGAGCGACCCATACGGCGTCAGAGTCTTACGCGGCCAGCAGAACAGAAGCGCGTTAATCCTCCAACCAAAGTCACCGAAGCCCTTTGGGGCCGCGATCCCAATGCCGATCGAGGAACCAGCGCCTTGAGCCTTAGCGTTAAAGCGATGATGGCTCGATGCCGACCACAACGAACATGCGATCTGATCATGACATTTTGCGTGCTAGACCTCGCGCGCAAGCCAATGGTCAAGCAAGACGGATCGATGACAGCCGCGATGCAGCGCTCGTCGTTTCGGGCCGCCGGTGCGAGACAAGGGATATTGGTGGCAGCGTTGAGTTGTTATATACGACCTCACGCCACTTCGCATGTTCGGTCTTGAAAAGTGAATTCCGGCGCCGAATGGCTTCGTTCGGCTGGATGATGGCAATCTTATCGCTGATATTCGATGCCAATGCCAGCGCACGTGGGTCAACGGTCTCGCGGATGTCGTCCGAAGGCACAGACATCACACTCGATCTTCATCTCCGGTTTGTCCGAAATCCGAGAAATCGGAAGTTTGTCGGGCGTCAGCAACGGCCACCATGTTCCTTAGGGGCACCGCGATGATCATCGTGGTCATCGTCATCATTGCCCATCCGCGCCGCGACGGCTTTGGAGAGTATGCGACGACTGTCCTGTCTTGACGCGGACCGAGCAACGCGCGCCGAGCTTGGTATGCTTCCCCCGATGGGAAGTGAAGGCGAGCCGCTAAACCGAGGCTGACGACCCGGGTTGCCTCGTAGGCAGGTCGAGGCGAACACCAACTGGGCTCTCAATGAGCTGCGCTCTCGGTGTCGGTAAGGAGCTCAGTTCGCCGATTCTCCCATGGAGCGCTTGCTTTATGAGATCTCTCAATCCATCTCCTTCCCGGCCAGAGCGCCTGACCCCGGCGGACCTCGGACTGGCGTTGCTTGCGCTGGCATCCGGTGCCAGCGATGCCATTGCGTTTCTGACGCTTGGCAAAGTGTTTACGTCCGCAATGACCGGAAACATGGCGCTTCTTGGAATCTCTCTTAGCCAGGGTCACCTATCCGATGCGTTCCTGGGATTGTCGGCCCTCACGGGCTTTGTCGTCGGGGTCGCAACGGCGGCGGCGGTTTCTGAATACCGTGCCGGCACCGGTCTCGCAGGCGTGCTACGACCTCTGCTCGCTTTGGAAGCGGTGTACCTGATTTGCTTCGCGTTCATCTGGACTGCCGGCCGTCATCCTGCCGAGGGCGGCGCGGCGTTCGGACTCATCGTTTTATCTTCGGCGGCTATGGGCATCCAGAGCGTCGCGGCGCGTACGATCCATGCGCCCGGGATCAACACCATCGTATTCACCAGCACTTTGGTGAGCATCATTACATCGATTACGGGTGCGGTGGTCCGCCGCGCCCACCCGCTCGTCGGCTTCGCCACGTTGCGCCAGATCGGCATCTTTTTCACCTACGCGCTCGGAGCGATCGTTGCCGCGGTTCTGACACAGCATGAACTGGCCTGGGTTGCCTTCGTGCCACTTGTGTCGGTCCTTGGTGCATTCGCATGTTGTGAGTTCGACGCACGGCGGGATGGCAAAAAACGGTGAACTCGGCGTCGCTACCAAGTGCAACTCGGGCAGCGAGGCCGAATGCGTCGACGCGGCCCTGCACTCAAGCAGCAGAACGGTTGACCGCCCTCAACAGTGAACGAAGCGCAAACATTCAATCACGGAACCGGCGATCGCCGAGGCGACTCTTGAATTAGACGGCCGTCACGGGCGGAATTCTTGTGGCGCACAGCCGCTGAATCATCTTCGCTCGTAGTGGCGAACAGGCCTGTGAGGTAGCGCTTCACGTGTCCGTAGCATTCGCAGCTACGCCGCTCGAGTTCCTCTCGACTTAGGATCTGCACGTAGCCGCGTCGACAGGTCAACGCGCCCGCGGCCTCAAGGCGCCCTGCTACCAGCGTGACCGTGGTGCGTCGCACGCCAAGGGTCTGCGCCAGGCTGCTCTGCGTCAGAGGAACTCTGCTACTGTCGCCGCGATCGTGGACCTCAAGCAGCAATCGGCAGATGCGGGCCTCCACGGAGTGGGCGGCGTTGCAGAGCGCCGTCTGCTGTGATTGAGCCATCATGGCGCTATCGAAACGCGCAGCAAGGCATCGGATGGCGGGGCTCTGATCTAACACAAAACGGAAGGCTGAGGTCGACATTCGCGACGCTAGCCCGCCGATGTGCACTTCGGCGTCGCAGGTCGCGGGCGCCCACGCTGCCGCTGCGAAGCCACCAACAATGCCATCTCGGCCGATCAGGATCACCCCGGCGCCAGGACCGTCCCGCAGCGACATCGTCATTACCACTAAACCTGAATGGGGAAAAATCACCTGCTCGACGCTCATACCGAGTTCGTGGAGCCGGTCGCCGAGGCGTAGATCAAAACTCGTCAAATGTGACCGCAGCAATCCAAATTCCGACGGCGAAAGTGCAGAGAGGAAGGAGTTTTTGTCGTATGGCTGCAAGCCCATGGGTTCGCACTCTCTGCCTGACGCGCTGGCACAGTTATGCTCCGGCATCATTATATAGCACTGGGTGGCTTGGGCATAAGCAACATGACCCAGAGTAAGTTCCATTTCCGACAGTTTTAAATTTTTGAGTTTTCCAGGGCGGCCAAAATGAGCCGGGCGGGCCTGCGCGCAGGTTCGTTTCATCCTGTGGTCAACGCACAGGAGTTTGGCTGACGCCGCCGGGCAGCGTAGGCGCGATGGCAGTCGGTCACTTTGCCGGCTTCGCTATGCTCCTGGTTGGAGCAATCGTGTTCATCGCGATCCATTCGCGTAGGCCGCCCACCGCAGGGCCTTTGCGAGCGAGCGGTCCCAAAGGCGACGTGAGCGCCAATGGCTTCGAATTCGTCATTCCTCCCGGCCGGCTGCGTGATCGACGCGTCGGCAGGACGCTCCCGAAGAGTTGCCGCTGCCATGGCCTTGATGAAGGCAGCAGGTTGTGCGCATCGTGTAGGGGCAGCCTTTATCCTGCCATCCCGCCTGCGAAACGATGGGCAGCGGCCTATCGGCGGTGGGCGAAGCTGTGAAAATCGCGTTGGAGGTCGCTGCGCGATAAGCCTTTGCGGCAACGACTACGTCAGGAGGAGCGCAATGACACAGAAATATATCCGGGTCGAACGCAGAGGGCGCATCACCACCGTAACGATCTCGCGCCCCGAGGTGTTGAATGCGTTGCACACCGACGCACACTACGAATTACACGAAGCCTTCGACGCCTTCGCAGCCGACCCTGAACAGTGGGTTGCGATTATCACCGGCGCTGGGGACAGAGCGTTCTGTGCCGGCCACGACCTGAAGCTGCAGGCGAGCGGCGGGCACCGCGGCACACCATCAACGGGCTTCGGTGGCCTGACGAAGCGCTTCGACCTCAGCAAACCCCTGATTGCGGCGGTCAACGGTGTGGCGATGGGGGGAGGTTTTGAAATCGCGCTCGCCTGCGATCTCATCGTAGCGTCCGAGACCGCCATTTTTGCCCTACCCGAGGTTCGGGTTGGCCTTGCGGCGCTTGCCGGGGGTCTTCACCGATTGCCGCGACAAATCGGGCTAAAGCGCGCCATGGGCATGATCCTTACAGCGCGACGGGTATCGGCGCAGGAGGGATTGGAATTTGGCTTCGTCAACGAGGTCGTCGCCCCTAACGATCTCATGCGGGCGGCCGAGCATTGGGCCAACACAATCTGCCAAAACAGTCCGATGTCAGTGCGTGCCTCGAAGGAGGCCGCGTTGAAGGGCCTCGAGGAACCGCTCGAGCAGGCGATCGCTAAGCAGGCAGATTATGCGGCCGTAAAGGCCATGGTGGCTTCGCAAGACTACGTCGAGGGCCCTCGGGCCTTTGCCGAAAAGCGGCCACCCCAATGGCTCGGGCGCTGAGGCTGCCGCCGGGTTGACCGCGATCCCGGTTGCGGTCACGGCGCAAAGCCTGCCACAAGACTAAGGACGATCCGCAACGGCACATGCTGGTTGATCCGCGCCGGTCGTCGAAATCGCAGCCGACGCTGGCAGACCAAGCCGCTGGCGTTCTGAGAGTCAAACCGGGTGACAAACAGGAGTTCGATTCCATGCAGCTTAATGATGTTGCCGTTGTGATTACCGGTGGTGGTTCGGGGCTCGGAGCCGCGACGGCCCGCGCCATGGCCGCTAAGCGAGCACGAGTCGCGGTCCTCGACGTTAGCAAGGAGAACGCCGGGGCGGTCGCCGGCGAGATCGAAGGGCTCGCACTCGTCGCGGACGTAACCGATGAGAATGCGGTCAAACAGGCACTCGAGTTGGCCGAGACGAAGCACGGACCTGCACGGGTCCTCATCAACTGCGCTGGGATCGGCGTCGCGATCCGCACTGTGAGCAAGAATGGACCGTTCCCCCTCGAGGCATTTACGCGGGTGATCAACGTCAATCTGATTGGCAGCTTCAATGTTCTGCGGCTCATGGCGGCGCGGCTTTCGACCTGTGAGCCAATCGGCGAGGAGCGCGGGGTTATTATCAACACGGCTAGCGTCGCCGCATTTGACGGGCAGATCGGACAGGCGGCCTACTCGGCCTCGAAGGGAGGTATTGTGGGCATGACCCTTCCGATTGCGCGCGATCTGGCTCAGAACTTGATCCGCGTGAATACGATCGCACCCGGTCTGTTTTTGACGCCGCTGCTCATGGGACTTTCGGAAGAGGCGCGCCGCAGTCTCGGTGCCCAGGTTCCACATCCGGCTCGGCTGGGCGATCCCAAGGAATATGCGGCGCTCGCCGTGCATATCGTTGAAAATCCCATGCTCAATGGCGAAACCATCCGGCTTGACGGCGCGATCCGCATGGCACCGCGTTGAGCTGCTTTGCCCGGTGGCGGCCGACAGGATCCTGTCAAGTTCAGAGAGGGCTTCTTGTGGATGACAGCGCGGCAGGCCCCAGGGGGTTGCGATTGTTAGGTGACGTCCGCTGCTCCTAGATGCAAGCGTGTGCACGTTCGGGTCGATTGCTAACGAAGCAGATAGCGGGCTCGCTGATACCCGTGCTCAAGCCGTTCTCTCTACCGACCTGTTCTATTCGCCGGCAGTGGGAAAGCCTTGACGCGAGCTGGAGTTGAGCGACCTGATGGGCTACACTGCTATTTTGGTCTTTCAGACCCAAGGAAGCTGCGAATGATCTCAAGACGCACAGCAATGAGCTATATGGTGGTCGGGACCGCGGCCATCGGCACTCTTTTCGCTGGGACGCAGGGTGTTCGGGCGGCAGCCGGCCGTGCCGCCTCGTTCGCCGCGATTGACGCCGACCGCGATGGCACGCTTGATCTTGATGAAGTCAAGAGGGCGGCCGGCGACTTATTCGACGAACTCGACGCTGATCACGATGGGACATTGACCAGGTCCGAACTGCGGCGGCGTCGATTGAGTAGAAGGGCCTTTGCGGCTGCCGACACCGACAAGGACGGCACGCTGAGCAAGGAAGAGTACCTGGCGCTCGTCGAGCGGCTGTTTAAGGCAGCTGATGTCGATCATGACGGGACCCTCAGCCCTGCGGAATTCAGGTCGGCCATCGCGTTGCGGCGACTGATCCACTAAACCAGCGTGATCGAGCGCATAGGTTTTGACCCATTGCGCCTGCGGCGCCCAATTAGGAGCGGCTCGCAGGGGATTTTTGGCCTGCCGTTCGTTCTCTTGACGATCCGGTCATGGTGCCGCTCACGCCGCGCTGGATGCAGCGATTGAGGTCACAATGTATCGATGAGCCTCCTCGCCAAACATCGGCCTGCCGAACAGAAACCCCTGTGCCGCGTCACAGCCAAGCTCTCTTAAAACTTCTGCTTGGTCGAGGGTTTCCACCCTCTCGGCAACCGTTGGCGTACCAATGGCAGAGCACAGTTTTAGCACCCCACTCAGCAGAGCTCGGCTCTCTTGCGAATGCACGATATTTTCGACCAGAGTGCCGTCGATCTTAATGGCGTCGAAGACCATCTCTCGCAAATAGCCGATCCATGAGTGCCCCGCGCCAAAATCGTCAAGGACAA
>Ga0126381_100007458_pt1 | contig 12181 bp, 13 predicted proteins | sample PanSoiMetPlot_28_FD_96465 | JGI IMG/M metagenome (GOLD analysis project Ga0126381, IMG submission 96465) | Tropical forest soil microbial communities from Panama - MetaG Plot_28 | ecosystem: Environmental > Terrestrial > Soil > Tropical forest > Bulk soil | place: Panama | collected 2016-02-17
CTGGGGGAACGGGGGCCACCAGGTCCGGGGCGTGCGCAAGGCGAAGATCATCGTCAGGACGAGATACGAACGACGGCAGACGGGGTTCCGGCAATTCGGTACGCCATTGGAGTCGAACCAGGCGTGCTCGATCGCGTTGACCGAATCGCCGGGGATACCGAGTACGGCGCGGGAGATCTCCGGGTAGTACCGCATGCCGACCGGACCCCAGTTCCGGTACGTCCGCGCCTGAAATCGTCGGAGCCGGTCGGGACGTCCGAAGATCAGGTCCATCGGCCCGAAGGAGTAGTCGCTCGCCGAGTCCTGGAATTCCCTGACCAGCGTGTCCAGCAGCGCTCGCCCTTCAGCCCCATGCCCCAATTTGACCGAAGCTTCGATCCGGTCCCGGAGACGGATGAATCGCAGGTAGGGGTCGTGGCCGGCGCGGACCAGCCGGAGCTCCGAGTCCGCGTGCTCGACATCGCCGAGGATCAGCAGGACATGTCCGAGGTAGTAGTGCGCGCGGTCTTCGCCGGGGTCCGCTTCCACCCACGCCTGGGCGATACGTTGGGCGGCCCGCAGGTTCGAGAAATGCGGCCGCTCGCGAACGCTCCGGTGATACTCCGAATCGTAGGCAGCCGCATCGATGAAGCGCGCGATCGGGGTGATGACGAGCGAATCGTGGTCGCGGCGAAGCAAGCCGAAGTACTGCTGACATTGCTTGCCGTCGGGCTGGCACCACATCGTGAACCGGGCGTCCGAGCTCAGGATGTCGAGTATGTGGTTGAAGGCGAGGTGAAATCCCGGGTCCAGCTCGAGCACCCGCGTCATCGCGCGCAGCGACGTGTTCCAATCCCCCACGAAGTGGCCCCGCGTCGTGTCAGCGAGGCGCACCAGGGTGGTGTCGTGGTAGTTGCACTCGCCCCACTCATAGAGCGCCTCGACGTCGTTCGAGTCCCGCGCCACCAGGGGAGTCAGGAGCGTGCAGGACCGGTTGTAATCGTTATCGGTCTGAGCAGCCTGGGAGGCGATGAGTGTGCGCTCGCGGGGCGGGAGGGAAACCCCGAAGCGTTCCGCCGCCTGCGCATGTGCGTTCCGGGACGCCACGTTTTTGTCCGATTCTCCCCATCCGAGGGCCTGCGACAGCTTGTAGTGGGCGAGCGCGAAGGTCGAGTCGATGCTCAGCGCACGATTGAACGCGGCGACGGCGGTCTCGAGGTCGAATCGGTTCAGCGCCCGCACGCCATCGAGGTAGGCCTGGTACGCATCGATGCGCGTGGTGCCGATGGCGCCGAGTTTCGCGTCGGGGGGCGGGGGAACGGCCAGGACGCCGAGGGCGAGTGGTGAGAAGACGGTGAGCAGGGAGTCGCTCTGCATGGCCTGCTGAGATGCCGTGCGGACCTTCGTCCCGGTTCGAACATCGAAGACGTTGGCGACGAGCCGGGCCCCGCCTCCTACCTTGTAGAAATCTCCCATCACCAGCATCCCGGCGCCGGCGCGCTTGGCCACCGCGATCCCCTGGCTGAGGGTCAGCGGGACCGTCGAGCTCCCGGCGCGCTCCCGCACCAGGTCCCCCACGCGCTTGTCGTCGATGACGGTAATGTCGCTCCAGCGTCCCAGGTCGAGAGACAGGAGATTGACGCTCCCGTCCCGCAGCCAGTCCAGGTCCTGGGCCCGCATCGCATTTCCGAACGGGACGACGATCCAGGTCCGGGGATTGAGAGGCGGGTTGGCGGAGCGGGTGATGGCACTGCGGCAGGGGGGCGGTGTCCCGTCGGGGCATTGGGCGCGCAACGGCCTGCCCGCGAAAACGAGCATGGCGATGCCGAACCAGCTGGCGGTGTGCAGAACGGCCGGGCGCAATGAATCATCCGATGTTTGGGAACGGCCCAACGTTACGGCCCTGCACCTTCTACTGCCAGTTGCCGGACGCGCTGGCGTCAGCGAACGTCTTAATATGAAAAAGTTCATCCCGCTCGTTTTCGTCGTCGCCGCGGCCGGAGTGGCCGTCGCCGGCTTCCGTGCGCCTTCGCCTTCGTCCTTCCTCTTTGTCTGGGCCGGCGCCAACGACACCGCATCGGACTTCCTGGCGGTCATCGACGCGGACCCGGCGTCACCGCACTACGGCGGGGTGGTGGCGTCCCTGCCGGTCGGAGCGGCCGGCACGCACCCGCATCACACGGAAGCGGTGATGCCGGCCGACGGCCACCTCCTCGCCAACGGGTTCCATGCGGGGAAGACGTGGCTCTTTGATCTCACCAAGCCGGAAGCGCCCCGGATCATCACATCCTTCGGCGACCTCGCCGGGCTCAGTCATCCGCATACGTACGTGCGACTCGCCGACAACACGCTCCTCACGACCTTCCAGTACTCGGCGGGGATGGGCGGGATGGCGATGTACGGCTCGGAAACGACGGGTGGTCTGGTGCACATGGACGAGCGGGGTACGGTCATCCGGTCCGGCTCGGCGCGCGACACCACGATTGCGGACCGGCACCTGTTCCCCTACAGCGTGCTCCCCATCCCTGCGCTCGACGTCGCGGTCTCGACGACAACCAACATGGATCCCGCCGACACGGTCGGAACGGACCAATGGGTTCAGATCTGGCGGCTCTCGGATCTGAAGCTCAGGAAATCCATCGCACTGCCTCCGGGCCCCGGGGGGAGCGAGAACCAGCTCACGGGTGAGCCATTCCTGCTGCCTGACGGTCATAGCGTCTACATCCACACGTTCCACTGCGGACTCTACCTGCTCCGGGGCGTCGAGACGGCGACGCCGACCGCCGAGCTCGTGAAGACCTTCCCGGGAGTCCCGTGCGGGGTTCCGATTCTCACCGGCCACTGGTGGCTCCAGACCGTATCCCGGCAACACGAACTCGTCGCGCTCGACATCTCGGACGCCGAGCATCCTCGCGAGGTGTCGCAGGTGTCCCTGGGGGACGACGAGACGCCGCATTGGATGGCGATCGATCCAACGGGCCGCCGTCTGGTGGTAAACTCGGGCGGGTACTCGAAGGGGGACCGCCTCTTCATCGTGAACTTCGATCCCGCGAACGGCGCCCTGTCCGTGGACGAGCGCTTCAAGGATCCGGGTGACGGGAAACCGGGGCTCGATCTCCGTCATCGCAGCTGGCCGCACGGCTATACGGGTCGGGCCGCGCCGCATGGCGCGGTGTTCTCGCGTTGACCGCTCCGATACGTCCCGCGGTTCCGGTTGCGCGAGTCATGCGGACCATGCACCTCGCGCTCGTCGGCGGATGCGCGATGGTCGGGGTGGTGTTCGGATTCCTGATCGGGGTTCAACATCTTCCGCCTTTTGTGCCGGCACCCATCGCCGGCAACATGCTGGCCCTGGCGGGAGCGGTCTGCATCGCGGTCGGCGGCGGGATCCTGCGCCCCCGGGTGCCGGAGGCGCCGGCGGAACAGGAGGCTGAGGCCTACTGGACCCTGCCGGGGACGCGAATGGCGGCCCTCCTGTTATGGGCGGTCATCGAGGGGGGAATCCTGTTCGGCTGGGTGGGCATGCTGGTATCGCACGTCATGCCTCCCGCGTTCGTCGCCATCCTGGGGATCGCCTTCCTCTGGAAGTACCGTCCCGCGTCGCTTCAGACCTGATGGCTCTCGAGATGCGTACGATCTGCGAGCGGTGCGGCGCGGCCCTCCATGCCGACGGCGCCGCGTTCATCTGTTCCTACGAATGCACGTTCTGTCCCACCTGCACCTCCGAGATGAAATCGATCTGCCCGAATTGCGGGGGCGAGCTGCTGCCCAGGCCCCGCAGAGTCGCGACATGAATTCCATCCTGTCGACGACCGTCACGGGAGTCGTCAGCGTCGGGGCCGCGCTGTACCTCGTCGGTCAGTGCCGCAAGCCTCACTCGTGGCTCGGCCGGCGCACGCTCAAGGCCATGAATCTCCGGCACTCCGGGGTTACCGACTGGGGGCTCGGATTCACTCGGGTCAAACCGGATGCCCGGATCCTCGATGTGGGCTGTGGTGGGGGACGAACGATTCAGAAGCTGGCAGGCTTCGCGCCGCTGGGACACGTCTCCGGCGTCGACTACTCCGGGACGAGCGTCGCCGAAGCGCAAAGGGTGAATGAGGCCGAGATCGCGGCGGGGAAGGTGGATGTCCGGCAGTCCTCGGTCTCGCACCTCCCGTTCGGGGACGCGTCATTCGACCTCGTGACCGCGATCGAAACCCACTACTACTGGCCGAACCTGATCGAGGACCTCCGGGAGGTTCTTCGCGTGCTCAAGCCCGGCGCGTCGCTCGTGCTCATTGCTGAAACGTACAGGGGTCAAGCGGGGACATTCGCGATCGCGCTGCCGATGGCGCTGCTGCGCGCCAAGTACTTGACGGTCGACCAGCACCGTGAAGCATTCACGGCGGCAGGGTTCGCCGATGTCCAGGTGTCCGTGGAGCGCAAGAAGGGGTGGATCTGCGCGGTGGGGAAGAAGCCGCTGAAATGAAGATCCGCACCAAGCGGGTCTATGACCCGCCCGTCCCGGCCGATGGCCGCCGGATCCTGGTGGACCGGCTCTGGGCCCGTGGACTGTCGAAGGCGAAAGCGAAAATCGATTACTGGGCCAGGACCATCGCGCCGTCGACGGCGCTGCGGAAATGGTACGGGCACGACCCGCACAAATGGAAAGAATTCCGGAAGCGATACTTTGCCGAGCTCGAGGCGAATCCTGATGTGGCCGAGCTCAAGCAGCAGATGGGGAAGGGCACCGTGACGCTGCTGTTCAGCTCAAAGGAGATGCGGCTCAACAATGCCGCGGCCCTGCGAGAGTATCTGGAGCAGTGACCCATACCAGAGGAGCGTGAACGATGATGACGTCCCCGCCGCTCGTGCCCGTGCTGGCCGCTACGCTGGTTGTATTCGTCGTCGGCTGGCTCTGGTACAGCCCGCTGCTCTTCTACAAGCCGTGGATGCAGCTCCGCGGCAACGACCCCGCCGCCGCCATGACCGGCAAGATGCCCATGGGCAAGCTGGTCGTGGAGCTGGTCCGCTGCTTCGCGTTCAGCTACCTCGTGGCCCACCTCGTGGTCTACAACGAGGTCCATCACGTCACGAGCGCGATTCACTACGGTCTCTTCTACTGGGTGACGTTCCCCGTGATCATGTTGGTCGGGACGGTCACCTGGGAAGACTTGAATTGGAAGGTCGCGGCAATTCACGCTGGCGAGTATCTGGTCAAACTGCTCCTGATTCCGATCATCATCGTCGTGATGCAGTAGGAAGAGGTGGGGGATGGGGGTTTCGCCGGTCCGTTCCGAGCAACCACGCCGGGGAGTGCGTAACCCACCGGGTGGCTCTCTCGAAACCAGCTTTCATAAAGGACCTGACATGACCGTCCGGATTCCGCTGTACGGCGTGACCCTCCTTCTCCTCACCGCCGCGTGCGCGTCCAGCACCGCCACCCTCGACCGCTCGTCCATCTACCTGAGCGCGGCGCCCGCTCCCCAGGGTCGCGTCTGTCACGCCGCCCCCAACCCGCCCACGCTCCCCGGCGCCGACGCCGTGATCGACTCAGGCATCGTGGTGCGTGGTGTGAAGCCGGGTGCGGGTGAGCCTTCGGGCTACGACCTGTTCTCGCTTCAGTTCGACAATCAGGGCCATATCGTGGCGTTCCACACGATCGAGTCCACTCTTCCGGCGGAGCGGAAGGCCGCCATCGAGCAGCTGACGTTGAACCGGGTCCGGGTTCAATCCCCCGGAGACCCCTGGTCCATCCGGTTGAAAGTCACCAGCGATACCACGCCGCGGCTCCAGGTGGGCCGCTCGGAGTTGTGTCCGGCGGTCCTGCAGGGTGACCTGGACCTCAGCAGCAACGCCAATTCGGCCGTCGGCGGAAGCAGCAGCCGCGGCCGGGGGCGGGGAGCGCCGGCGGCGTCGAGCAGCTCCCCGCAGACCGCCATGCCGCATTTCTCTGCGCTCGTCGACACTACGGGACATCTGCTCGATCTCAAGCTGACCCAGAGCTCCGGCCAGACCGACATCGACCAGAGAGCCGAGAACGGGCTTCGGGACAGAGGATTCCGTCCCACACTTCTCGACGGCGTGCCGATCATCGCCTGGACGCGGTGGCCGCTGCCGGGGCAATAGCATCGATGCGGGCCTTTCTCGTCGCACTCGTAACCGTGGGCGCCGGGAGGGCCCGCGCGCAGGTTCCAGATCCAGTCCCGGCGCACGACACGTTCACGGTCGCCTCACACACGCTGGGCGAATCACGCCTGATCAACGTCCACCTGCCCGCGACCTACTCAGCCGCTACGACGGTGCACTTCCCGGTGCTCTACATGCCCGACGGCGGCATCGACGAGGATTTCCCGCACGTCGTGAACACGGTGGATTCCCTGATCGCCCTCCACCTGATCAGGCCCGTGATCGTCGTGGGGATCCCCAATACCGAGCGCCGACGGGACCTGACGGGACCGACGCGCATTCACTCTGACAGCGCCATCGCTCCCCATGTCGGTGGCTCCGCGGCATTTCGAAAATTCATCGCGACCGAGCTGATGCCGGCGATCGGGGCGCGCTACCGAGTCACCGACGAGCGCTCGATCGTCGGCGAATCGCTCGCGGGTCTCTTCGTCGTCGAGACGTTCCTGGTCGAGCCCCGGCTCTTCAACCATTACGTCGCGCTCGATCCTTCACTCTGGTGGAACAACGGCGGCCTGGTCGATTCGGCGCCCCGGTTGCTGGCGGGGCGGGACACCACGCCGCGTTCGCTCTTCCTCGCGAGCTCGTCCCAGCCCGACATCGCTACGGGCACTCAGCACCTCGCGCGGCTGCTCGACGCCATCCCACCCGGTCAGCTCACCTGGGTCTGCACGCCGAGGCCCGATCTCACGCATGCCACGATCTTCCGGGGAGTTGGCCCGGGGGCCTTCGCGTTCGCCCTGAAGTAGGAGGGGATCCATGAAATCACACATCGTCTGCCCCGTCGCGTGCGTTCTGCTCATCCCCATGCTGCTTCACGCACAACGACTGGAACCCGTACCCGTCTCGTTCCGGGCGTCCCAGGCCCTGCGGGTGCCCTCGAATGCGCCTGAGCTCGTCCAGCGCGGCAATCACGGCGCCGAGGGCGCGCTCATTGGGGGCGTGGCGTTGGGAATATTCGGCTACTGGGTGGCGAGTAAGGGCTGCCAGGCAAGCTCGGTGCCGGTCGCTCCTGGTTCATCCTACGTGAGCTGTACGACCGGGACGAAGCTTGCCTTCGGTGGCGCAACCGGACTGCTGGGTGCGGGGCTGGGGTACCTCATCGGCACCGGCTACCCGAAGTACGTCGAGCAATGACCATCGAGCTGCAGCCGACGCTCACCGGCACGCTGCTGGAGATGCGCCCGCTGCGGGCGGATGACTGGGAAGCGCTGTACGCGTTGGCCAGTGACCCTCTCATCTGGGAGCAGCACCCCGATCGCGGGCGCTGGCGGGAGACGCGGTTTCGCGAGGTATTTCGTGAGGGGATGGAGTCGGGGGGCGCGCTCGTCGCGGTCGACCGCCAGACCGGGAAGCCCATCGGCTTTACCCGCTATCATGATTACAACCCCGAAGGGCCCGCCATCGAGATCGGATGGACCTTTCTGGCCCGCTCGCATTGGGGCGGGAAGTACAACTCGGAGATGAAGGACCTGATGATCCGGCACGCGTTCAAATTCGTGAAGACCGTCGCCTTTTCGGCGGGAACAGACAACATGCGGTCACGAAAGGCCATCGAGAAACTCGGCGCGGTGCCGGTGGGGACGAAGACGAACACCAACGGCGGCGAAAGCGTGGTGTATCATCTCACACCGGAGACGTACAAGCGATATGGGGCGTAGCTCCCCGGATGCCGGCGCGACGATGTCGCGGCTCGGCAGGAGCCCGTAAACGGGCGTTCCTGGATTAGTCGCGTCGCGACACACGCCGAGCCGCGCGTTCACGCGCGCCGGCTGGATGCTGCCCAGTTGACCCCCGGCAAGGTGTCGCTACGCTTCTAGCCCTGTGAACGGGCTCTCGAAACAATCCGCCGGAAGGCTCGGAGTGAGGCTCGCGCTGCCCGAAGCGCCACTCCTCCTCGGCACCATCCTCCTGGTGCACCTGCCGTCGCTGCATACCCTCCTCATCTCCTTCGGCAAGTTCTACCCGGTTGCCGCATTCGCCCTTGGCCTCTTCCTGGCTCTGCGCTACCAGCGGGCCCGCCTGCTGTTCTGTCTGCTGGTGCTGGCACTCGCCGCGTGGGGACCGCTCGCCGCCAAACTCGACGGTCGCCCGATGGTGTTCGCGGCGGCGGGCTTGCTCATTCCTCTCAATCTCCTGGTGCTGGCTCTGCTCCCCGACCGCGGCTTCTTCACGGTGTCAGGCTGGCGCAAGTGGGGCGTGATTGTCGGCGAAGCGCTCTTGGTGGCGACTCTCGCGAAGACGGGACCTTCGGCGGGGGATGCGGTCTTCCGGGCCAGCCTCCTGGCACCTGGCATCGTCGATTTCATCGGCCTGCCCGCGCCCGCCATTCTGGCTTTCGTGCTGGCGTTCGCGATGCTCGCGGTTCTCACCATCCGCGAGCCCGATGGTCCGGGGCGTGGGGCGCTCTGGGGACTCGTGGCGTGCGCCATCGCCCTCACGATGGGGAAGCCGGGGGTCGCGGCCACCGTGGCGTTCTCCAGCGCCGCGGTCGTGTTTTCCGTCGCCGTCATCGAGACGTCGTACCACCAGGTGTACCACGACGCGCTGACGGGGTTGCCCGGACGGCGCGCACTCGACGAAGCCCTGCTGCGGCTCGGCGACCAGTACGTCGTGGCCATGGTCGATGTGGACCATTTCAAGAAGTTCAACGACACATTCGGGCACGACGTCGGAGACGAAGTGCTTCGGATGGTGGCAGCCCGGCTCGCGACGGTCGAGCGCGGCGGGAAGGCGTATCGCTACGGCGGCGAGGAGTTCTCGATCCTGTTCTCCGGGGTCACCGCCGCTCAGGCCACGCCGGCGCTGGAGGCTGTGCGAGCAGCGGTGGCCGACTCGGAGTTCACGGTCCGGAAGCGGCTCCGCCCACGGAAGAAGCCGAACCCGCTGCCCGTGCGCGAGCGCTCACGCCATTCGCCGATCACCGTCTCGATTGGTGTGGCCGGGCCGGGTGGGAGAAACAAGACGCCCGATCAGGTGCTGCAGGCAGCTGACCGGGCGCTCTATCAGGCTAAGGAGCAGGGCAGAAACCGGGTGGTTGGCGCCTAGTTCCGCCCCGGCATCGGGAACGCGATGACGCTCTCCTGCCCGGTCTTCGAGACCGACGCCACACCGAAGTACGAGTCGTCGATGGTCATCTTCGAGAATACCGTTTCGGTGCTGTCCCCCACCCACCGGGAATTGGTCCAAGTAGGTGACGTGGTCGCTCGCCAGTAGACGCGATACCCCGTCGCGCCGGGGACCGGCTTCCAATGCACGTGTGTCGAGACGCCCTCGAATCGCGCCACCGTGGCCGAATCGGGTGGCGCGGGCGCCCAGGCGAGTGAGGCCAGGGACGCCGCGTTCAGCGCGGCCACGTGCGCCGTGAACCCGAAATCGACGGAGTCGGGCACATCTCCGTAGAAGACGCCATTCTCGACCCGCGGCGTCTGGTGCTGACGATTGTAGTTCTCGTTCGGCTCGGTGAAACGGACGCCGGGGAACCCCTCCCGATTGAAGGCGATGTGGTCACCGCCCCGGCCGTACCGGTCCTGCCGGTACACCAGCATGACGTGGAATTTCGGGAAGTACTCGGCGTCGACCCGGTCGATGTAGCGGGCGAGTTGCCGTGAGGGACCGTCTTCCTCGCCGCCGACCGAGCGCATACGGGCCAGGTCCTGCAGCGTCGTGCCGGACGCGGGACTCTCCGAGAAGATGCGGACCACGGTCGGATCATCCACGCCGTTCAGGCCCCGGCCTCCACCCACGATGTCGTTATTCAGGTCCCCCTCGACGTTCCATCCCCGCGCCTTCGCGGCTTGGGCCAGGATGCCGCCACCGAGCAGTCCCTGCTCTTCGCCGGCGAGGGCCGAAAACACGATCGTCGCATTGAATTTGTACTTGGAGAGGATTCTGGCGGCCTCGATCACGGCTGCGGTCCCCGAGCCATCGTCATCCGCCCCGGGGGCGGCGACGGTGTCGTCCTGATCGTCGGAGGGCCGTGAGTCGTAGTGCCCCGTCATCACGAGGTAGCGCCCCGAATCACTTTGGCCTTTGAGCACGGCGACGACGTCCACCACGTTCGTCGGCCTGGGCACCCGGGGGCGGGGCGGTACGATGTCGGAGACGTAGGAAACCTCGAGGCATCCGCCGCAGGCCTTGGAGATCGAGTCGAACTGTGCGTGAATCCAGCGGCGCGCGGCGCCGATCCCCGTGGTCTGCGAGAGCGTGTCGGAAATCGTGTTCCGCGTGTGAAAGGCGACGAGCGTGCGGATGGTGTGTTCGACGTTCTTCGCGACGCCGGCTTCGGCGATCTGTGCGACTCGGGAGTCGTGCGCCGGTGGTGCTTGTGCCGCGAGGAATGCCGGGGCGAACAGCGCGAGAAGCGTAACAGTCGTGTGACGTGACGGACTCACAAGAGGCGCTCCGGGGAAGGCGGGCGGAAAAAAGGGAGGGGCTTGGTGCCCCTCCCGTACGGCGAAGTGTGACGGCAGTCCTATCGTGCAGTCCGATTCCTGATCCCGCAAGAGTGGTATGTCGTGCTCATGTCCGAAAACCGTTGCGTGGGCGATACGCCCGTGACGGGTCTCACGAAGGGACAGGTCGGGCGTTTGTGATGTAAATCGCTTGAACTCACTGGGTCCGAGGGGTACCCTGTGCTCACTTCGAATCGAGGTGAGTATGCTCGCGCTCCAGCAGTCTCTCCCGGAGCAGTGGCGAGAGACGTTGCAGTTTGTCGCTTCCGGGTTCACCTGGATCCTGGATTGGCAGCGGATCGTGCTGGGATTCTCCGTCACGGGAGACAACCTCGGCCTCACGATCCTGAAGGCTGTCGTGCTCCTGCTTCCCTCCGCGCTCCTCGTGGCGGCGGTGTGGTGCACCATGGCGTCCCTGTACACGCTCCCGTTCCGTTCGGGGCGCGGCGGCTTCCTCACGGCGCTGCTGCTGTCCTGGTGGGATGCGGGCCGGATGATCTGGTTTTACTGGGCGGGCCTGCTGCGCTTCATCGTGGTCCTCCTCGGCTGGCTGTGGGGACTCCTGAAGCTCGCGGGGTCGCTGATCGCGGGGGCCCTGAAGTTCGTCTTCACGCGACCCCTGGCGCTCCTCGATTGGGCGACGCGGCAGTATTTCCAGCCCGGCGTTCCGTGGATCGCGTTCATCTTCATTCTGTTCTGGTCCGCTCTCGAGGCGACCATCTTCACGTTCACCCTGAAGCCGACGCTGACGGAGGTGTTGGCGGACCTCACCGGCACCGAGCTCTCGGGGTTCGTGGTGGCGCTGATCCTCTGGCCGTTCCTGTTCATTCTGATTTCGGGCTCGTTCGCGGCCATCCAGGCGCTCACCGAGGCGATCAGGGCCAGGAAGCCCTCGCAGATCATTTCGATGGCGCTGGTCGAGGCCTTCGTGATGTTCTTCGAAGTGATGTTCCTCTATCGCGAGCTGATCGACGCGATTACGCCGTGGATCGCCCAACAGACCGGGTTCCAGCTGGGGTTCGCGTCGACCCTGGCGTTGGCCTCGTTCGGCTGGATCGGCGTGCGCGCCATGACGTGGTTCCTGTTCGGGCGCTTCGGAACTCCCGCGCTCCTCGGCATCCTGGGCCGTCAGAGCATCGCGGGCACGCAGGGCACGGTGAACCAGACGCCGGTGCTCCAGCCGGATTTCTGGAAGGGTCCGATTGCGGCGCTCAAGGCCGAGGCGGACTGGTTCCGGAAGGAGGCGCGTGAGGTGTTCGAGCTGATGACCTTGCCGGTCCTCCAGGTCTTGGCGGCGGGGCTCAACTTTGCCGTCGTCGTGATTCTCGGGAAGCCGGTCTTCGTCCTGCCGTTCCGGAATCTCGAGGCCGTGCTCGCCTCCACTCCTCAGCTCGCCAGCGGGGGAGGGACCGCCAAGCACCCGACCACGGGGGTGGTATGAACCTCCGCGGCGTTCTGAGTGTGCTGGGGGCGCTGCTCCTCGTCGGGTGCGCGGAGTCCGACCAGGAGGCGAAGCCGGGGCCGTCGACGATGGTGATCGGCATCGACGTCTCGGGCTCGTTCCGGGACTCCAAGTTGTA